>ENA-OSCG01000165-OSCG01000165.1-marine-sediment-metagenome-genome-assembly--contig:-NODE-165-length-10641-cov-6.098715_pt1 | contig 10641 bp, 10 predicted proteins | sample MGYA00237880_ERZ529332 | MGnify/ENA primary metagenome ERZ529332 (study PRJEB26373, sample SAMN05710708) | marine sediment metagenome | biome: marine; feature: ocean trench; material: sediment... | reverse complement strand
CCAACACATAGAGCCGCCCATCAGGGCCGAAATCTGCACCTGTTACCAAAAACGCACCGTTTCGCGGGATCGAGGTGGTTTGTTCCCAGTCGGTTCCGTCATAACGATATACGGGGAAAGGCCGCGTTTCTTCGCCGGAGCGTTCGGGGATGGTCAGCAGGATACCGTCGGAGTTTATGGCCAGCGCTTCTAGTCCCGAGTTGGTTTGAAGGGTTCGAAAGTCTGGATGCTTGGGCAGGAACTCTCCGGCCGCGGTCGGGGTTGCGTGGCGCATAATGCGGTGGTTGCCCTCGAACGAGATGTAGATTTCGCCGTCCGGCCCGATGGCCAAACCCTCGGCATTTGTGTGGTAGCCGGTTAACGGCTTACCTTTACTGTCGAGGATGGGGCGAAGGGGCGAGATGATTGCCCCAACTATTTCCCCATCAATGCGCGTTATACTGCCCTCGATAAACTGGCCTTGATCGCTGATCGCCAGAAAATTGCCATTTGGCAAAATCTCGATACCGGACAGGCCGCCAAAACCTTCCAGATCAGGCTTCAGTACGATCCGGCCAACGGGCGTCAGCGTTTGCGCATGCGCAAGCAGCGGTAACAGCAATAGCAGTGCAATCAGCCGGATCATCGAGATTCCAATATATTGAGGCATTGGCTTGGCAGGTCAGCCATTACCAGCTCTGGCTCAGTCAGCGTTCGCGCCTTCCGGTTTCACCCAGATCAACAGGATCAGGCCGATAACGAAAAGCCCGATCAGCGGTGTCATGCCCAAACGTTGGCTGCCGGTGATCGTGGTGGCCAACAGGATGGCTGCCGGTGCAAGGAATGCGGTGGCTTTGCCGGACAGGGCGTATAGGCCGAAGGCTTCGGTCATGCGTTCTGGATTAGCTTGGCGCACCAGCATTGTGCGCGATGCGGCCTGTATCGCACCACCTGCGCCACCGATTATAGCGCCACAGATGTAGAACAAGATATCAGGGGCTGAGGAATCCTCGGCGACCTTCTGGAAGAATACCATTTCGCGAGAGGTCGAGGCGATGGCGGAAACCACCAAAATCAGGGCAACCGCGCTGAATACGATTACAGGTTTCGGGCCGAATTTTTTGTCGGCATGTCCGCCTAACCAAGCGAAGATCGCGCCGGTTATTGCGGCTACGATACCGAAGACCCCGACTTGTGTGATCGACCAGTTTAGCACGCCAACGGCATAGATGCCGCCGAAGGCGAACAGGCCATTCAATCCGTCGCGGTAGAACATGGAGGACAACAAATAAGCGCTGAAGCTCTTTTGACTCGGAAGGGATTTCAACGTGACAATCAGGTCTTTGAAGCCTTTGGACAGGAAATCCTTTTGCATTGGTTTCTTTTTAATGTCCGGTGTCCACAGGAAGAATGGTACGATAAAAATCACGTACCAGATTGCAGACAGTGGCCCGACGGAACGGGTGCCCTCGCGCATTTCGGGGTCTAGACCGAAGATGGGGGCTGAGCCAAGCAGGGTCACGCCATCGGCGTTTTCGGCCAGCAGCAACAGCATGATGAACAACGACAGAACGCCTCCCCAATATCCGAACGCCCAACCGGAGCCGGAAATGCGGCCTAAATCCTCTTTCGGGCCAAGCTCGGGTAACATGGCATTGATGAAGATCGCGGCGAATTCGACCCCGATCAGGGCGATGCCGAAGGACATCAGGATCAGGGTGATTGATGACATGTTTGGTACAGCCCACCATAGCCCGAACGAGCCGACGGCTATCAAGACCGAAAACACCAAAATCCACGGTTTGCGTGGGCCGGAGTTGTCAGCGATCGAGCCAAGCATCGGGGCCAATATGGCAATGAAAACACCGGTGATGGTCAGCATCAACGCCCAAGCTTGCTGCCCCGCCAAGTTGTCGCCGATGACGGCGGACGTGAAGTATGGTGCGAAGATGAACGTAACGAGTAGCGTGTGGAAAGGTTGGCTGGCCCAATCAAAAGACATCCACCCCCAGATACCTTTTTTCGATGCGTATTGTTTCATTTTTCCGTCCCTTTTAGTTTTTTCAACGATAAGACGTGTGCGGGGTCGTTTAGGCAAGGGAAAGTTTTGGCCTAGCTCTCGGGGGGCCAGACACGTTGCGCTTCGGCGTCGATCCATGCCTGAACCCAATCGGGAAGGGCTGGATTCCAGTCTTCCACGCCGAGGGCTTTTGTCCATTCATCCGTGGGAACGATACCATTTCCGGTTACGGCCAATCTGAACAACGCAGAGGAGGTCGCCTCGCCCTTGTGCCACATGCTTTGCACTACATAGAGGAACCGCGCGTCACGCCCGACGATCTTCGAGCGCATCTCTAGCTTATTAAAAACCGTCACCCGCTTGCGATACCGCACGCTGGACCCCGCGATGGTAAACGACCATCCGTGCTGTTTGAGCATGCCCAGAAACCCGACACGTTGGACCAGCGGGATGCGGCCAAGATCATAGAGGGTTAACGTGCGGCCATTGTTCAGCTCCATCCACACATCGAGGTCTACCGGCAGGCAGTAATGCGTCGAGACATGCACCCCGTCCAAGGGTAGCGGCTTGTTTCGGTACTTCAGATATTGGTGCATCATGCGGATGATGGGATACATGGCGGCCTCCGTTTAATTGGCAGTGCCGCCTTAGCGAACGTAATGCAAGCAGTGACGTTACGTATTCACGTTACTTTATATGTAGATGGTGTATCGTGACGGACCCAATTACAAAACCGGATAAAAATTATGCGCCTGATTTCACTACTTACATTCCTTTTATTCACAGTTCCCGCTTGGGCCAGCGAGAAGATTGCCGATCAATATCCGGATAGCGCGCTTTATTCCAAACCGGTCGAGGTTATTCCAAACGTCTGGACCAGCACCGGGGCGACAGGGCCGCCAACGTACGAAAATACTGGCCATAATAATAACCTGAACTTTATTGTGACGGGGGAAGGCGTGGTCGTGATTAACGCAGGGGCTGCATATATTCTGGCCAAGGCGTTGCACGACGAGATTAAAGAAATCACCGACCAACCTGTCGTTCTTGTCATTAACGAAAACGGACAGGGGCATGCGATGCTGGGGAATTCATATTGGGCAGACCTCGGCGTTCCGATCCTTGCGCATATTGATGCATACCGCGAGATGGAGGAAAACGCCGATTTCACCCTGCAAAGAAGCCGGCAGTATAATAAGGAAAAGGCTGAAGGAACGCGCGTCGTGCTGCCATCCGAGACCTTTGAAGACGTCAAGATTATCGAGCTGGGCGATTTCCGCATCGAGGTGTTGTATTTAGGCCCCGCGCATTCACCGGGCGATGTGCAGGTTTGGCTGCCCGAACAAAAGCTGGTTTTTTCGGGGGATATGGCGTTCCACGAGCGCTTGTTGCCAATTTTCGAAGATACGATAGTTCTGGATTGGATCGAGACTTGGGAGAACGAGTTTGAAAAACTCGGCGCGGTTTATGTTGTTCCGGGGCATGGTCACCCTACCAATATGGATCAGGTTCGGCGTTACACCCGCGACTACCTCGTGTATCTGCGCGAAAAAATCGGCGAGCATATCGACAATGGTGGGGATTTGAGTGGCGCATATTACGTCGACCAGTCGCCCTACGAGCATCTTGACACATTCAAGGAACTGGCGACAAGAAACGCAGGGCGCGTATTTGAGCAGATGGAGTGGGAGTAATCCCGTTGATACCTCTTGTCTAATTCGGACGGTGTGACTAACTATTCGCCTGAACGATAATCCTGAAAGTGAAAATATGCTGTCTATATTCCAAATTCTCAATATGCTGCTCGATATCCTGTGGTTCATTATTATTGCGCACATCATCATGAGTTGGTTGATCAACTTTCAGGTATTGAACGTCAATCAGCCGCTGGTAGGGCAATTGTGGCGCGGGCTGAACCAGTTGCTCGCCCCGTTGTATAATCGTATTCGGCGTATATTGCCGCAAATGGGTGGGCTTGATCTGGCGCCGCTGATTGTGCTGGTCGCGATTATGATCCTGCGGACAGTCATTCGAAATAACGCTATCGCCCTGATGTAAGCGATCTGCCCCCGATGCGTGGTGCAAAGGGGGCAATCATTTACTTGTTGGCATATATTGCCTCGTCACCCCAAAGTTGGACGACACGGGCATCACGGCCACAGCGGCTGCGGTAGAATTTATACTTAAGCTTGTGGTTTTTGTAGAAATTCTGGTGATATTCTTCGGCATCCCAAAAATCACTGGCGGCTAAAATTGGCGTCACAATAGGCCCGCTTAAGCGCCCGTTTAACGCGGCCTTGGAGGCTTTGGCTGCTGCTGCCTGCGCGTCGGTGGTTGCAAAAACGGCTGTGCGATACGGGTTGCCACGATCACAGAACTGCCCGCCAGCGTCTGTTGGGTCGATCGTGCGCCAGAACACATATAACAATTCCTCGTAGCTGACGATATGTGCGTCAAAGGTGATCTTTACGGCCTCGTAATGGCCGGTATCGCCGCGGCCAACCTCTTTATAGGTAGCGTTAGCAAGCGTGCCGCCGGTGTAGCCGGATATTGTTTCGACGACGCCATCGACATAATCGAAATCTGCTTCCACGCACCAAAAGCACCCGCCTGCGAATATTGCGGTTTGCAGGTCTTTGGCTTGGCCAACACTGCCAAGGGTCGTGAATATCAGCGCAATCATTGCGAACAGTTTCATAGTCATTCCTTTCGTTGAATGTGTTGGCAACATGCACTTGGCCGCCGCTCACTTGCAAACAACGTTACGGTGAGGAAATGTTTCAATCAAAATCCCTCTGGCCCTTCGCCGCGCTCCCGTGTAAATCTTTGACAAACTTGATTGGAGATCAAAATGCCTGGACTATTACCAAACGTCGACCCTGACGGCCTACTCGAATTCTCGGTGGTGTTCACCGACCGCTCGCTGAACCACATGTCAGCCAAATTTCAGCGGGTGATGCTGGATATTTCCGACACGCTGAAGGGGGTCTACAATGCGGCCTCGGTTATTGTGGTTCCGGGTGGTGGCACTTACGGGATGGAGGCGGTTGCGCGTCAGTTTGCCACCGATCAAAAGGCGCTGGTCATTCGGAACGGCTGGTTTTCATATCGCTGGACGCAGATCTTTGAGATGGGCGGGATCGTGTCGGATCACACCGTTTTGAAGGCGCGCCAAGCGGGCAATTCCATCACCGCGCCCTTCGCACCGTTCCCGATCGCTGAGGCTGTGGCGAAGATCCATGAAGAACGCCCCGCGATGGTGTTTGCGCCGCACGTAGAGACATCCTCGGGGATAATTTTGCCGGACGACTATATCAAACAACTTGCCGATGCCGCACATGAGGTTGGCGGGCTGATGGTTCTGGATTGCATCGCTTCGGGTACAATCTGGGTGGATATGAAGGCGACGGGTGTCGATGTTCTGATTTCTGCCCCGCAGAAAGGTTGGAGCGCCTCACCCGCCGCCGCGCTGGTCATGTTAAGTGCTGAAGCGCGGGCGCGGATTGATGAAACAACGTCCTCCAGCTTCGCTTGTGATCTCAAAAAATGGTTGCAAATTATGGAGGCTTACGAGGGCGGCGGCCATGCCTACCACGCCACGCTTCCCACCGATGCGCTGAAATCCTTTCGGGACACCATGCTGGAAACGGCAGAATATGGTTTCGATAAGGTGCGGGCAGAGCAACAGGAACTGGGCGACAAAGTTCGCGCCATGCTCAAAGCACGTGGCATTGAATCGGTTGCAGCCACTGGGTTCGAGGCTCCGGGTGTCGTTGTCAGTTATACCAGCGATCCAGAGGTTCAGAACGGCAAAAAATTCGCCGCCTTGGGCATGCAAATTGCTGCCGGAGTACCGCTGATGTGTGACGAACCCGAAGGGTATAAAACTTTCCGTCTTGGCCTGTTTGGTCTGGATAAATTGCACAATGTGGACCGCACAGTGGCAAGCCTAGAGGCTGCGTTGGATAAAGTTCTTTAGGATGCAAGGCCCGCTACCGCCGCCGTTTACGGACGGTTGGCTGGTAGCCGGGTTCTTTGTCGTGGTTTCGGCGTTTCCATAAGACCGCTCCAGAAGGTTTTTGTGCCTCGTCGAATAAATGCTCGGCGAAAGTAACTTCGATTTCGGCCGCAGAGCCCTCTTCAACGATGATCTTGCGGGTTTGTCGAACTTTCCGGCCAATGAATCGCGATATGAACAGCAACGCTGCACCCGCGCCCAGAATGATAAAGCCGATCCCCCAAATGGCAAACCAAGTGTTCATTCGCAAGGACGATGGATCGCGCAAGTCGTAACGTACCTCGACGCTCTGGTTTCGTGAGAAATTGTAGTTGGACGAAGACATTAAAGTCTCGCTGCGGTGTTTTCGGCCGTATTGATCCAGAAATCTGATCGTTGGTTTGTAGGACACGCTGTCGCCGCTGTAATCAACTTCGACTGAAACCACTCTGCCTGTTGTTACGGCTGAGTTATCAACAAAGTCATAGCTGGCTACGGTCACGAGTCCGCCAAAGACAAGCAACAACAATCCAAGTACCGTAAAGATAACCCGAACGACACGCGCCCCTGCTTTTGGTTTTTTGGTTGGGAAATTCGACATCTTTTATCCTCGAGCAAGGGCGTATTTATTGCCTTGGTTCGAGGATAAGTTATTTTACACGTTTGTCACGCGCTGCCAGCAATTTCAAACGAAGTGCATTGATCATGATGAAGCCAGCGGCATCTTTTTGATCGTATGCACCGGCATCATCCTCGAACGTCACGTGTTCTTCGGAATAAAGCGTGTGGTCAGACCAGCGGCCAACGGTTTGCACCATACCTTTGTACAGCTTTAAGCGTACAGTTCCGGTGACGTGTTGCTGGCTGGTGTCGATAAGGGCCTGCAACATCTCGCGTTCAGGCGAGAACCAGAAACCGTTGTAGATCAGCTCCGCATACTTCGGCATAAGCTCGTCTTTCAGATGCGCCGCGCCGCGATCCAGCGTGATGGATTCGATGCCGCGATGCGCCTCCAACATGATTGTGCCACCCGGAGTTTCGTAAATTCCGCGCGACTTCATGCCAACGAAACGCCCCTCGACCAGATCAAGACGGCCAATGCCGTGCTTGCCGCCAAGCGCGTTCAAGGCGGTCAGCATTTCGGCGGGCGACAGGGTTTTGCCATTCAGGGCAACGGGATCACCCTGTTTATAGGTGATTTCGATGTACTCCGGTGTGTTCGGGGCATCTTCGGGCGCGACGGTGCGCTGATAGACGTAATCGGGGGCCTCGATCGCGGGGTCTTCCAGAACTTTACCTTCAGACGATGTGTGCAGCAGGTTGGCATCAACAGAAAACGGAGCCTCGCCGCGTTTGTCTTTCGCGATAGGTATCTGGTTCTTTTCCGCGAATTCAAGAAGTTTGGTGCGGCTGGAAAGATCCCATATGCGCCAAGGAGCGATGACCTTGATGTCGGGATTTAACGCATAAGCGCTTAGCTCGAAACGGACCTGATCGTTGCCTTTGCCTGTCGCCCCGTGCGCGATCGCATCAGCACCACATTCAGCTGCAATCTCGACCAGACGTTTGGAAATCAGGGGCCGCGCGATGGCCGTACCCAGCAGGTACAACCCTTCGTAAACCGCGTTGGCGCGAAACATCGGGAAGACAAAATCACGAACGAATTCTTCGCGAACATCCTCAATATGGATGTTTTCGGGCTTAATCCCCAGCAGCTCGGCTTTGGCACGTGCCGGATCCAGCTCTTCGCCTTGGCCCAGATCAGCCGTGAAAGTTATCACTTCGCAACCGTATTCCATTTGCAACCATTTCAGAATGATCGAGGTGTCCAGACCGCCAGAATAGGCAAGGACGACTTTTTTAGGTTTGAAAGCTGCATCAGACATGGGGATTCTCCGAGAGATATTGCGTCACCGCCGCGTTTATGTGGTTTTTACGGGCAGGGCAAGCGGTGCGGATGTTCGTAAGGAGTAATGCCGTACATTAAAAAACCACACGCTGAAAATTGGCGCGGATTAGATTTACAGCATATCCCAAAGAGCAGCTATGACGTCTTCATTTGTCACTTTGTTTGCGGCTAACAACAGTGCCTCGGCCTCAAATTCTTTAGCGGCTTCCTCGGCGATTAGGGCTTCGTCAATCGTATCTTGCAAAGATTTCAGAGTTTCCCAATGGAAGGTTTCTTTCGGGTCTGCCACAGGATCGGTCGCAGCCAAGTAATCCTGGTATGTTTCGTAGACAGACATAAAGCCCGCGCCATCGAATTGCGCCAGCGGAAAGGCATCATAAGCGGCTTGCGCAGCTTCAACCAATCCCGCGGCTTCTGCCGTTGCTTCAACCGCCAGTTTATAGATTGCAATCATTCCAACGGGCAAATTCGTATCTGCATTAGCTAACGCATTCGCGTTTGTAATAGCCGCATTCCGCGCCCCTAGAGACGATGCCGCGGGACCGCGCCCGTTATTGCGGCTGCCGCCACGATTGTTATTTGCGTTACTGTTGGCATTGCTGCTTTGTGAAAAGGCCGGCGCGGCGGTGATGCTAATTGTAGCAACGACAACACTGCTCATGACCAATGCACTCATGGCCAAAGCGGAAACTGATGACTGGAAGTAACGTTTCATATAACGGGTCCTAAACAAAACTGGTGCTTGAAAAGTAACAGAGCAAAAAGCGGAGGTCAAAATTATCCGGTGTTGTTCATAAAATTAACGCTAAATGTGGCGGGAAACCGGGTGAAATATGGCGAAAATGTGGCGAATTAGATCGAAAGATTAAGGATTCTGGTGTGTTTGGTTAACGATTGAGGTTGCATGAGACGAATCGGTATGATTTTTTAAAGGAGAAAAAAGGTTGTATCTGGAGGTTATCATGCAAACATTTTCGTTTAACACTACGGCGGAAATTCGGTTTTCAGACGGGGCACTGGCGGAGGCTCAGTTTGACAATCTGGGCGCGAAGGTGCTGTTGATTACCGACAAAGGGCTGCGGAATTTAGGGATCACGGCGAGTGTGGAAAAGACGCTTGACGGTCGGGTAGTGATTTTTGATGCGGTGGAGGCGGATCCATCGTTAGAAACGCTAATGAACGCCGTTGAGTTCGGGCGAGCTGAAGGGGTTACGGGGGTTATTGGCCTCGGTGGTGGCTCGTCGATGGATGTGGCGAAACTGGCGGCTTTGTTGCTGGGGTCAGGTGAAAATCTGGACGAGGCGTGGGGTGTCGGAAATGCCAAGGGGCCTCGGTTGCCTCTGGTGTTAGTGCCAACGACTGCGGGCACTGGCTCGGAGGTGACTCCGGTGGCGATTATCACGATCGGCGCGGAAGAGAAACGCGGGGTTTCCTCGGCCATTATTCTGCCGGATGTTGCGATTTTGGACCCTGAATTGACGGTTGGTTTGCCGCCTGCGATTACGGCCGCTACGGGAATTGATGCGATGGTGCACGCGATTGAAGCGTACACCTCGCGCAACGCGAATAACAATCCGATGTCGAAGATGTTGGCGGTGCAGGCGCTGGACCTTTTGGGGGCCAATATCGAGCGGGCCGTGACACATGGCGATGACCTTGAGGCGCGCGGTGCGATGCTGATGGGGTCGATGCTGGCGGGGATGGCGTTTGCCAATTCGCCTGTGGCTGCGGTGCATGCTTTGGCCTATCCGATTGGCGGGATTTTTCATGTTCCCCACGGGCTGTCGAATGCGCTTATTTTGGCACAAGTCATGCGGTTTAATGCGCCGGAATGTGGTGCGGAATATGCTGAATTGGCACCGCATGTATTTCCTGATATTGACACGGAACAAGGGGTGCAAGCGGTCTGTGCGGAGTTTATTGAGCGTCTGAGCGATCTGTCGGCAAAGGTCGGGTTACCGCCGCGATTGCGCGATGTCGGCATCCCTGAAGAGGCCTGCGAAAGGATGGCAAAAGATGCTATGGTGCAGTCGCGGCTTTTGGTTAATAACCCGCGTGAAGTAAGCGAGGCTGACGCCTTGAATATATATCGCGCGGCGTGGTGATCTAGGGAAATAGCATGACTGAAATTCTGAATACTGTCAGCAATGGTGGGGGCACTGGCACTCCGCTTTTGATTGCACACGGGCTGTTCGGGACGGCGCGAAACTGGGGTGTTTTGGCGAAACGTCTGGCGGACGGGCGGCAGGTGATTGCGGTGGATATGCGCAATCACGGCGGCTCGTTTCGGGCGGCGTCGAACACGTATAGTGACATGGCTGGTGACCTTGCACGGGTGATTGAGAGCAGTGGCGGGAAAGTCGATGTGCTGGGGCACTCGATGGGCGGCAAGGCGGCGATGACCCTGGCGCTGTCGCGCCCGGAGCTGCTGGCGGGGCTGATCGTCGCCGACATCGCGCCGGTGGCGCACAGCCATTCCCACCTGAACTACATCGAGGCGATGCAGGCGGTGGACCTTGCCCGCGTCACCCGGCGCTCGGATGCCGACCCGACGCTGGCCGAAGCGATCCCCGAGCCGATGCTGCGCAGCTTCCTGCTGCAGAACCTCGTGGTCGAGGAAGGCCGCGCAAGCTGGCGCATCAACCTCGCGGCGCTGGCGGCCAACATGGCCCCCCTGCTCGACTTCCCCGCCGACCTGCCCGAGGCGGCCTTTGATGGCCCCGCCTTCTTCCTGCA
>ENA-OSCG01000164-OSCG01000164.1-marine-sediment-metagenome-genome-assembly--contig:-NODE-164-length-10764-cov-8.649734_pt1 | contig 10764 bp, 7 predicted proteins | sample MGYA00237880_ERZ529332 | MGnify/ENA primary metagenome ERZ529332 (study PRJEB26373, sample SAMN05710708) | marine sediment metagenome | biome: marine; feature: ocean trench; material: sediment... | reverse complement strand
AAGCATCGGTAAAGAGGATAATAAATGATCAGGTTAAATCCGACAGGCTCCTGGCAGATTGCCTTTTTTCGGGGTCAGAGGGAGAGTTACCGGTATGGGAAAGTTTTTCAAATTTATACTTCCGCTGATTTTAATCATGACATCAATCGTCGTGGTCGTTGCGCTGGTAGCCTACAAAAAGTCACAGCGGGCTGAACGTAAACCGGAAACCACACAGGCGATCCTGGTCGATACCATTGCTGCCGAAGTTGTTTCGCTGAACCTTATGGTCAGCTCCCAGGGTACGGTCAGGCCACGCACTGAAACAACATTGGTTGCAGAGGTGTCCGGAAAAATTGTTTCGGTCTCCGCTGATTTTGTCGCCGGCGGATTCTTCCGCGAAGGCGAAGTACTGCTGCAAATTGATCCCAGTGATTACCGCGCCGGATTGAAACGTGCAGAAGCGGCCCTGGCGTCCAGAAAAGCAAAACTGGCGGATGAAACCGCACGCTCACAGCAAGCGCTGAAAGACTGGCAGAACATGGGCAAGCCAGGACAACCTTCTGATCTTGGTTTGCGCAAACCCCAGATGGCGGACGCTAAGGCCAACGTCAGCGCCGCAGAAGCGGATGTAGAAAAAGCCCGCCGCGATCTCGAGCGTACGCAGATCACGCTTCCCTATGACGGCCTGGTCAGGCAAAAATTCGTGGACATCGGCCAGTACGTAACACCCGGCACACGTCTCGGCATCTCCTTTGCTATCGATACCGCAGAGGTTCGCCTGCCATTGACCAACAACGACCTGAAATACCTGCAGCTACCCACCGGAACAGCCGCAAACAAGCAGGACAACCCTTACCCGCCAGTCACTTTGAGTACACAAAGGGCGGGAGACAGCGATCAGTGGCAGGCGCAAATTATCCGCACCGAGGGCGTCGTTGATGAAACCAGCCGTGTGGTCTATGCCGTTGCACAGATCATCGACCCCTACGGTGTGCTGGGCCAGAGCCACCAGCAGGAACTCAAGATCGGTACCTTCGTGCATGCAGAAATCCAGGGCCTGCGCGCTGAGAATGTCGTGGTGTTACCGCGCTATGTTTTACAGCCTGATGATACGATTATGATCGTCAATGATGATGGCGAACTCGAAATTCTTCCGGTAACGGTGCTGCGTGCTGAGTCAAAAAAGGTTTATATCAGCAGCGGTATCAAGGATGGTGCCCGAGTGATAACGACCACGCTGGATGCCCCGGTACCCGGCACCAAACTGGCGATCAATGGTGCCATGAATGATACTGGAAATGATGCCGGGACTGAGGCTGTGTCAACTCATAACAGCAGGCCGTAAACATGAATCGCGGCCCGTACTTTGCCTTTATTGAGTGGTTTGCCAGAAATGCGGTCGCCGCCAACCTGCTGATGCTCATCCTGCTTGCAGGTGGCCTTTATTCAGTTGTAACGATAAAAAAGGAATCCCAGCCACCGATCGATACGAACTTCATCACAGTCTCCATGCCGTTTCTCGGTTCCAGCCCCGAAGACGTGGAAGAAGGTATCCTGATTAAAATTGAGGAAGCCATCCAGGATATTGAAGGTATCCAGGAAATCATTTCCACCGGGCGCCGGGGTCGCGGCACGGTACAGATCGAGGTCAGCTCCGGCTATGACGTGCCGGAGGTTATGACGGAAATCAAAAGCCGCGTTGATGCCATTTCCACCTTTCCGGAAAACACTGAAAAACCAATTATTTCGCGGACCCGTTTCCAGCAGCAGGTTAACCTGGTGTCGGTATATGGTGATGTCAGCGAACGCACACTAAAGGAATACGCAAAACAGATCAGGAATGAGATCGTCAGCCTGCCCGGCATCACGCGGGCGGAAATCCTCGGATCCAGGCCCTATGAAATCAGTATTGAAGTCAGCGAATTTACGCTGGAACGATACTCAATGACGCTCAGTGAGGTGGCTTTGGCTGTCCGGCGCGGTTCGCTGGATTTACCCGCCGGCTCCATCCGCTCGGATTCAGGTGATATCCAGCTGCGTACCAAGGGTCAGGCCTATACCGGAGTGGATTTTGAAGAGATCCTGATACGTACCAACCCGGACGGGTCAAGAATCCTGCTCAAAGACGTCGCCGACATCAAAGACGACTTTGCAGATACCGGCCGTTTCTCAGAGTTTAACGGCAAGCAGGCTTTTACCATCCGGGTGTTGTCGGTGGGAGACCAGAACGAACTGGAGATTTCACAAACGGTCCGTGACTACGTAGCTGCAAAGCAGGTTTCCATTCCCTCGGGCGTGGGTTTGGCTGCCTGGGCAGATGTCACCTATTACTTAAAAGGCCGCCTCGACATGATGGTCAAGAACATGGTCATCGGGGCCTTGCTGGTGTTCATGGCGCTGGCATTATTCCTGCGACTCAAACTGGCGTTCTGGGTCATGGTCGGGTTGCCAGTGGCGTTCCTCGGGACTTTATTCATGATGCCTGCTTTCGGCATCAGTATAAATCTGATCAGCCTGTTCGGTTTTATCCTGGTATTGGGCATCGTGGTGGATGATGCCATCGTCATCGGTGAGAGTGCCTACACCAGCATACGCGCCAGGGGCCACTCGGTAGACAACGTGCTTGAAGGTGTGTTCAAAGTTGCCATGCCCGCCACCTTTGGCGTATTGACGACCATTGCTGCATTTATACCGATACTGATGATCTCCGGCATCATGGGTAAATATTTCTCTGCCATCGGCTGGGTCGTGACCCTGTGCCTGGTGTTCTCCATCGTGGAATCCAAGCTGATCCTGCCGGCCCACCTGGCGCATATGAAAGTCAGGCAGTACAGTGAAGACACCCACAATATACTGATACGATTCCAGCGATTCTTTAACGAAGGCCTGCACACCTTGGTGGCCAATTACTATTCACCGTTTCTGTCCAGATGCCTGCAACGCCGCTACCTGACGCTGTCAGTATTTATCTCCATGCTGATCCTGACCCTGGGACTACTGGCGAGCGGCATTTTACGCTCGGTATTTTTCCCTGACATCGCGGCCGATTTCGTACAGGTCGAACTGCTGATGAACGAAGGAACACCGGCAGCACGCACCCACGATGCCCTGCGGCAACTGCAGGATGGCTTGTGGAAACTGGATGCCGAGGTCAGCAAGGAACAGGGGGTTGAATCGGGCGCACTGGTGTCCAGCGTGTTGTCTTTCGCTCAGGGTGATATCAGCGGCCAGATCATCACCGAACTGGTCAAGGAGGACAAAGCGGTTCTTTCCGGGCCTGAAGTGTTGCGCCGCTGGCGCGAAAACGTGGGTGAAATACCCGGAGCCAAACAACTTGGATTCTCCATTGCTGCAGGCCCGGGTGGCGGTGCAGCGATTTCGATCCAGCTGATAGGTGCCGATATTGAGCAGGTCGGACGTGCTTCGCAAGAACTGACACGCAGAATGAAAACCTACGCAGGACTCTATGATATCCGCAACACTTTTGAGCGCGGCAGGCCGGAAATCAAGCTGAATTTGAAGCCGGAAGCCGAGACACTGGGCATCACGCTACAGGATCTTGCCAGCCAGGTCAGGGCTGGTTTTTACGGCACCGAGGTACAACGTATTCAGCGCGGCCAGGATGAAGTCAGGGTGATGGTGCGTTTCCCTCGTGCAGAGCGTGATTCTGTCGGCTACCTGGACAATATGAAAATACGCACGCCCAACGGCGGCCGCGTACCTTTCCGCAGGGTTGCCGAAGTCGAACTGACGCAGAGTCCGTCATTTATCCGTCGCTTTGACAGGAAGCGGGCCGTACGCGTGTCTGCAGAGGTCGATAAGGACAAGTACGAGCCCAAGAAAATCCAGGATGACATCATGAACAAGGAGCTGCCGCAGGTACTGGCACATTTCCCTGGTGTCCGTTCGAGGCTTAGCGGTGCCGGCCGGCAACAGGTCGAGATACAACGTGACTTGCTCCGTGGTGGGCTGTTGGCCATATTCCTGATTTACGCGCTGATGGCGGTCCCGCTCAAATCTTACTCCCAGCCGCTGATCATCATGTCAGTGATACCTTTTGGAATTATCGGCGCGTTGATCGGTCACCTGATCCTGGGTATTCCGGTGAGCATGACCAGCTACTTTGGCATCATTGCGCTATCTGGTGTGGTCGTGAACGACAGCCTGATCCTGGTTGATTTCGTCAACCGGGGGCGCGCAGCTGGCGTGCCACTGACCCAGGCCATAGGCGATGCCGCAAAAACCCGTTTCCGTGCAATATTGCTGACCTCGCTTACGACCTTTCTGGGCCTGGCACCCATCGCCATATTCGAAACAAGCTTACAGGCACAGCTGGTTGTTCCGATGGCGGCTTCACTGGCCTTCGGCATTCTTTTTGCGACTGTCATCACATTGTTCCTGATCCCGGTGCTTTATCTGATCCTGGATGATTTTAAAAACTGGTGGAAAGAAGCATGGGAACACGTGACGCCCCGGTGGTTCAAACGTAATGAAGCGGTCGAATTGGATGCGGGGGCGAGGATTGTACATAGCCCAAAAGATATCTGACAGGACAGGAAGCTGGTGCAGAGTATTAAAAACCTGCTGACAACTGCGCGCCTGAAGCTGGCCGACAGCCCTGGCGCGCGGGTTGATGCAGAAGTCCTGCTGGCGCATGTGCTGAAATCCACCCGCGCATTCCTGTACGCCAATTCAGAACTGGAACTGCCCCGCGAGCGCTCTGAAGCTTTTAACAAACTGATCCAACAGCGTGCCGATGGCGAACCCGTCGCCTACCTGACCGGCAACTGCGAGTTCTGGTCATTGCCACTCAAGGTCAACGGTGACGTGTTGATCCCGCGCCCTGAAACGGAATTGCTGGTTGAAGCAGCACTGGATAAGATTCCACCAAAAGCAGACTGGCGCATTGCAGACCTCGGTACCGGCAGCGGCGCGATTGCCCTGGCACTGGCCAGCGAACGCAATAGCTGTGAGATACACGCCACCGATATCAGCATGGCAGCCCTCAGGGTTGCGCGGAACAATGCCAGCCAATTGGGCCTGGGTCATATCCGGTTTCATTCAGGCTCCTGGAGCGCGCCATTAAAGGGCAAGTTTCACCTGATAGTCAGCAACCCGCCTTATGTCAATGCCGATGACCCACATCTCAAACAGGGCGATCTCCGCTTTGAACCCCGCGAGGCACTTACCCCGGGAACCGACGGATTACATGCGATCCGGGAAATCTGCCGGCTCGCTCAAGCCATGCTGGTCGATGGTGGCTGGCTGATGTTTGAACACGGCTTTGAGCAGGGCGCTGCCAGCCGTGAAATACTGAAAAACGCTGGATTTGTGAGTGCTGAAACTCTGCACGACTTGCAGGGCCACGAACGGGTGACGGTCGGTGAGAAGGCATAATAAGCAGGCTGGCCCGCGTTGTGGAAAGTGCTGCTAGCCGTCCTCAGCCTCTTTACCCAGCCGCAGATGGCTGTCATCTTCCAAAAAATCACCCTCCGCTTTCTCCACCAAGCCCGCGTCCAGTTGTTTGGCATGGCGAGCGCCTAACTTGCTCAGTTTTTGCGTTTGACCCACCAGGTTGCCTGCACCGCTGGTCAGTTGACTGAAGGCATCATCAAAAGATTTCCGGGCCTGATCCAGGCGCATGCCGACACTTTTCAGGTTCTCGGTAAAACCGACAAACTTGTCATACAGCAAGCCCGCGCGCCGGGCGATATCCTGGGCATTGGTGTTTTGTTTATGTACTTGCCACACCGAAGCGACCGTACGTACCGTGACGAGGAAATTGGCGGGGGACAGCAGTGCCACGCGATGCTTTAAAGCATATTCCGGCAAGGTGGGATCAATTTGCAGTGCGGCGATCAAGGCCGACTCGATCGGCACAAACATCAACACAAAATCCAGCGCATTGAGTTCTTCCACATCCGGATAATTCTTCTTGCCCAGGCCTGAGATATGCGTCCTGATTGAATTCACGTGCTCGGCAAGAAAGGCATCCCGCGGCACCTCGTCCTCTGCGGACTGGTAACGTGTCCAGGCGGTCAGCGAAACCTTGGAATCAAGAATAATGCAGCGGTTTTCCGGTAAGCGCAGGATAAAATCCGGTTGCAGGCGCTCACCGTTTTTGCCGCTGACAGAGTATTGCATGTGGTAGTGGTCGCCCTTGGTGAGACCGGCCAGTTCCAGCAATCGCTCAAGCTGCTGTTCTCCCCAGTTGCCCTGGGCTTTGACATCGTGTGTCAGCGCCCTGGTCAAATTCTGTGCTTCTTTATGCAAACGCTCGTTCAAGCCTTCCATCTGCTTGAGCTTCTCCTGCAACGCGGCATGCTGGCGTATATCCTCGCGGCTGTTCTTGTCGACGGTCTCGCGGAAGCTCTCAAGGTCCTTTGTCAGGGGTTTCAACAAGCCGGACAGCTGTTTTTCGCTCAGCTCTGTGAAACGCCTGGAACGCTCATCAAATACCTTGCCGGCGAGGCGTTCAAAGGACTCCGTGAGACGTTTTTCAGCTGCTTCAAGTGAGGCCTTTTCAGTCTGGTGGTGTTGCTTTTGCTCGTCCAGGCGGGTCTCAGCAACGGCCAGCGCACGCTGGATTTTCGCCAACTCCTGTTCACGCGCCCGTAAGCTGGCTTCAAGTGCAGCATTGACCGGCAACAGGCGGTCGGTTTCTGCATTTATGCCATTGCGCCGGGCGATTCTCGCTGCGATAACCGCAGCCACCAGACCCAGGCCAAGGCCAACAAACAGGCCAGGAATTACGCTGTTTATATCCAATTGTGCCAACCATTCAGTCATGATTTACCAATCTCCTGTTCCTGCCCCCTGCCTTCCCTGTCGTGCTCCGCGATCTTCTTAATCTGCTGCCACAGCGCTTCCATTGCCTCAAGCTCCATCGCCTGCAGGCCGTCCGGCCCGCCTGCGGCATCTTCCAATGCCCTGAAACGCCGTTCAAACTTGGCATTGCCGCGCCGCAATGCAGTACCCGGATCAATATCCAGCTGCCTTGCAAGGTTGGTGGCAACAAACAGCAGGTCGCCCAGCTCATCTTCCATCGCGTCCCGGTCGCCGGAAGCCATGGCCGCACGCATTTCGGCCAGTTCTTCGTCAAATTTATCCAGCACCGGCCCGGGCGAAGCCCAGTCAAAGCCGGCTTTGCCGGCACGTTTCTGCAGCTTGACAGCCCGCTGCAATTCAGCCATTCCGGCCGGAATACCATCCATCAGGCTGTGTTGACCTTTGGCCTTCCTTTCCTCTGCCTTGTAAATTTCCCAGACCTGTTTCTGCCGGGCTGCATCTTTGATCTCGAGATCGGCAAAAACATGTGGATGACGACGCAGCATCTTGTCGCATACTGCCTGATGGACATCGTCAAAATCGAAATCGCCCTGCTCTTTCGCCATCTGTGCGTGAAAAACCACCTGGAACAGCAGGTCGCCCAGTTCATCCTTCAGATCTGCCATGTCACCGCGGGCAATAGCATCTGCTACTTCGTAGGCCTCTTCGATGGTGTACGGGGCAATGCTGGAAAAGTCCTGCTCGACATCCCATGGGCAGCCGTTGTCCGGGTCGCGCAAGCGTTGCATAATTTCAAGCAGTTGCTGCATGAAGCTTCCTTTTGTACCTGAAAAGTCAGTGTGTTTTAAGGCTGACGCTTACACACGCACCACCCAGGTCACTCTGTTTAATGTCTATTTCACCATTATAGGCACTGATGATCTCCAGCACGATGGCCAGACCAAGGCCGTGGCCCTCAACGCGTTCATCGCCGCGGACACCGCGCTGCAGCAATTGCTCCCGCGCACCTTCTGCAATGCCAGGGCCGTTGTCTTCTACCCGCAGGCTTAACCCTGCGCGCGGGTCTGCAGCATCCAGTGATCGTGCAGACAGACGTACCTGCCCACCGCCGTACTTGCAGGCATTGTCGAGCAGGTTACCTGCCAACTCCAGCAAATCACGCTGCTCACCGTAAAATATCAGCTCTGGTTCAATGATGGCATCAATGTTTATCAAATCCTGAGAATAAACCCGCTTCAATGACTGAATCAGCCGATCAACCTGCACCCTGACGTCCACCGCCTGGGCCATGGTCCGCCGCGTGGAAGCGGCTGCACGCTGTAACCGTGTGGCGATCAGGCGTTGCATGTCTGAGACCGCATTGTCTACGGCATCAGATTTTGCAGCAGTATCGGCGGGTAAACTTGAGCGTATAACTGACAATGGTGTCTTGAGGCTATGCGCCAGCGAATCCAGCGCGTTGGAATAGCGCGTCTGGTTGGCCTTTTCTGTATCCAGCAGATGATTGATATTGCGGATCAGCGGCTCTAACTCTTTTGGGTAGTGGTCTTCAAGGCGCTGCAGGCTACCCGACTCGATACCGGCAATATCACGAGTGATTCGTCTCAAGGGCCTGAGACCAAGGGTAAGAAACAATAACTGTGCCAATACCAGGATGACACCCACAGCTCCCAGCGAACGTGACATTCCAGACCGGAACGCCTGTACTTCCTGCTCATGTTCCTGTGGACTTGCCAGGATAGTGACCGTGACCGGCAACAGCCGTCCACCCGGCAACTCATATGCCACCCCATAGCGGAATGTGTAAAAACCGGTCTCTGCATCCGGTACCAGAAACTGGCTCTCACCCGGTTCAATGGATAGCAATTTCGGCAAACTAACGCCCAGTGAAGAGGGTGAAGTCCATTGATCCTGCTCGCCATGCACATGCGCATAAATCCCTGAGCCAGGCTGGCTCAAACGGGGATCACCGGGATCGTTTTCCACCTTCAGGGAACCGTTCTCCCCCACCTCGGTCGAGGCTAACACCAGGTACACCACGGATTCCAGACGCGCCCGTAATCCGGCTTCACTGCTGTTGTGAAACGCAGAATCCAGTACCAATCCAACCAGACCTAATGAAATGACCATGACCAACGCCGCCAGCACGGTCAGACGCAACCGCAGGGAAACAGATGTTTTTTTATGGGCGCCGGAATTCACCATGCCTTGTGTTGTTATTCAGGAAGACTGTGACTGCATATTCAGGCGATAACCTCTGCCCCGCAGCGTTTCGATGGGATTAATGAGCCCCTGCGGATCAATTTTTCTGCGCAGGCGCCCGACAAAAACTTCGATAACATTGCTGTCACGATCTGCGTCTTCTGCATAAATATGCTCGGACAATGCCGTCTTGCTTACCACTTCATCCGGGTGCATCAGCAGATATTCAAACACTTTGTATTCATAGGTGGTCAGCTCAATTTCAAGCCCGTCGTTGTGAACGCGCTGGCTGACAAGGTCAATTGTAAATGGTCCGAATTCTATAACCGGCTGGGCGATTCCTGCCGAACGGCGCAAAAGCGCTCCGACACGGGCTTTTAGCTCTTCGGGATGGAAAGGTTTGGTCAGGTAATCATCCGCGCCGGATTCAAGTCCCTCGACCTTGTCCTGCCATTCGGAGCGTGCGGTTAAAATCAGGATGGGGAATTGTTTTTCACGTTCGCGCAATTTGCGGATCACTTCCAGACCGGGCAAACCCGGCAAGCCAAGATCAATGATGGCCAGGTCAAGCGGATACTCTTCGCCAAAAAACAGGCCTTCAATGCCATCACCGCTGACATCAACGGCATAACCTGCTTCACGCAGGATACCTGCCAGGGAATCCTGTAAATCAGTATCGTCTTCTACCAGCAGAATTCTCATCTGCGTTTCTTTTTCTTTGAGTTATCAGGGACTTTAACAGTTTTGACCACACCCTTTTTGGTCAGCAGCTTGATTTCATGCTGTCGGCCATTGCCTTTGTTGACAGTCTTTGCCGACAGGACTTTGGCATTGTTTTGGCGCGCTGCCTGCCTCGCTGCCTCGTCAAGTGTGACCGCAGCGGCAGACACCGGCAACAACAATGCCAGGGTCGTGAAGCACATAAATTGAAAACGTTTTCTCAACACAAGAAATATTCTAACGCAATCACGTGAATTGCACCTGAATAGACTCAGAAAATTTCCGCAACCATACAGCGCAGACTGCCGCCGGCTTTTTCGATCTCATCCAGTTCAGTGCTGCGCACGACAAACCCCCAGGACTCAAGCGCTTCAAGACTGGAAGGCCTGAGCGCATGCACCGCTGTCCGGCTCATAAACAGATCCCTGTCTGTCAATGCAATACAGTTTCCGGCAAAGGCATTCTTTTCCGCCTCATTCAGTAGCAACGTTCGCCCGGGAAATGCTTTTGCAATAGCAGCGGGAACATTGGGGTCAGGAAAGGCGCCGGGGAAGATCACACAGGCACGACCGGCCAGCACCATCATGATGACGTTGGTGTGGTATTCCGCAGGCTGCAATTCAAAGCTGAATATCATTCTCAAACTGAATGCAACGTGCATGGCGCGCAACCCGGCCTGGTCAACGCGACCGGTCATCCCGCAGAAACCGATGCGCCGTGCATGGTCAATAATCAGTGGTCCCGTCAGTTCAGCAACACCGTCCTGTTGGCTCAGGTCAACCATAGCGTAGCCCCGAGACTGGAAATACGAGCGGATATCTGCACGCCCCGCTTCCACCTGCCTGCCGGGATGGCGCAGGTGACCGATAATGAGTTGTTTTGCCATAGTTTGGTTGCTGGCCGTGGCAAATACGTTATTGGGAAAAACCGCATCCGGGGTTTGCGGGTCGCCCGGAAAACATACCACTTCGATACCCTGTCCGGAAATCAGATCCACCAGCCCCCGGAACTGGCTCAAAGCACGATCCGCATCGCCTGCAGCGTTCAATTTTATATAGTGATTATCGACGG
>ENA-OSCG01000163-OSCG01000163.1-marine-sediment-metagenome-genome-assembly--contig:-NODE-163-length-10769-cov-12.384730_pt1 | contig 10769 bp, 22 predicted proteins | sample MGYA00237880_ERZ529332 | MGnify/ENA primary metagenome ERZ529332 (study PRJEB26373, sample SAMN05710708) | marine sediment metagenome | biome: marine; feature: ocean trench; material: sediment... | reverse complement strand
GCAGGCTGACACGGCTGGCCTGAACTCACCCAGAGCAGGGGCTGGCAGGACTGCCTCCGAGGTCCACAATAATCATCCCACGGTAAAGCCCGTCCGCCTAATGCAGTTTTTGGTCCGTCTTGTCAGTCCCGAGGGCTGCACGGTCCTCGAACCATTCGCTGGATCAGGGACTACCCTCCTGGCCTGTGAGTTGGAGGGCGTGGCCTGTGTCGGGATCGAGATGGCCCCGGAGTACTGTGACATCATCAGAGCCCGGCTGACCCACTGGACCGATCGGGACTGACCGAGGCAGGCATGGGCAGACCTGATCGGCGGCGGAACAGCCCGGCTGGCCGAGGCCGGCCAGACCGCTGTCCCGAGTACTAGAAACCTACCTTTATATACCTCTCCCAGAAACGGACGGATGCACGCACGCGGGACACATGCGCACGCGGGGGGCCTTTGGGGTAAGTTTCCAGTATTTGCGTAACAGGGCAGGGGCACCCTCTGCCACGGTCCACGGGGAGGGCAGGACGGCAGAGGAGGCCATCGCAGGGATCAGCCGTGCGATCCATGACTCGGGCAGAGAGCCCCTGATGTTCCGGTGACGGACCCCGGCTATCACGGGATCTCAAGATAAAGGCAAAGAAACATCAAGATAGGTGTTGACTCCTGGGGTGTCAGGGACTAGATTGGGGGTGTGGACAGGAACACCAACCGAGACGAGACAATGACCAACACGACGATCCTTGCAGACATCATCAGCCGAGCGGCCGCCCACAACCTGCCAGTCACAGTATCTGGTGATGAGGTTCACGTCACGATGACCGGGACCAACGGGATAATCTTTAGGCACGACGTGATCGAGGCTGGGGCCACCTACCTCGGACAGTTTCCGTGTCGCATGGCCCCGATGGGATTCCCACAGGTCACGGTAGCCCGCTTTACCGCCTGACCGGCAATCGGTTGCACCCAGCCTCCTGGGTGTAGCCGGTGGCAACTCAGACCAACCACAGCCCACTGGGCTCACAGGAGACGACATGACACAGGCCACCCACAAGACATACACCGACGAGCAGTTCCAGGCCGAGATGAAGGCCATCAATGACGGCACCATTCGCTCCGAGCAGATCGCTGTCACCGACGAGCAGATCCGTGACCTGAGTGTCGAGGGCGACATGGCGGACATATGCGACCGTGCCTTGGCCGGCTCGGCCGTTGACCGGTCCCTCTGCGAGTGTGTGATCGCTGACTCCCTGGCCATGGTGGGGACATGATCGCCCTGGCCCTGCTGACCATTCTGGTCGTGGTTCTGGCGTCGGCCAGGTCCACCGACTACCGATCACCGGCCAGACGGCCACGGAGGACGAGATGATACAGAGTAGAATCATATGTGACGACTGCGACATCGTGGGCAGGCTGTCCTGGCCTCCTGATGCTCCCTGGCCTGACCGGGATCAACTACACGATGACGGTTGGCTTGTGAACGTACAGAAGGCCTGCCGGCCCCACAGTGAGGACTACTGTCCCGAATGCCGACGCCAACGCCGAGAGGAGAGGACTCGCAGTCTCCTGCAAGGCCGACGCCGACGCCGAGAGGAGAGGACACCGTGACCACACGCGACAACTGCCCCGAGGTCCAGGAGGCCCGCAGAGACTACGAAGAGGACATGGCCTGGGAGGCCCGGGTAGCCTGGGAGGCTGGCCCGGACTGGCCAGACGATGACCAGCCAGGCCCCACCGGGGAACTCGAGGGCCCCTGTGGATGCTCAGATCCCGGTTGTCCATGCTCCGGCCCCGGAAAGGGTGGCCCGGTTTAGCCCGTGACTGGCGGGATCGCAAAATAAAACGACATAGACATCAACAAAGACCTTGCAATCTGACAGGATATCGCTAGATTGGGGGTGTGGACAGGAACACCAACAACGAGGACGACACGATGAACAACAAACCGACCGACACCTTCGCAGAAGTAACCGACGCTGACCTCAAGGGCATCGTCGACGCATTCTCCACAGTGGTCGAGCGACTCCAGGCCGCAGACCTGAACTGTAAGCGAGCGAAACGCAGTCTGCGTGTAGCCAAGAAGGAGCAGGCTCGACGCTTCATCCTCGGAGCACGCGCTTTCTCCCGTAGTCTGCGTCGGGCCTGCGTCGGGCCATCTCCGGCCACGCCGTGGCCCTCGACGAGGTAGCCTGACCCACTGACGAGGCCCCCGGCGGGGGGCCGAAACGCCCAAGAGGGCGTCTGGGACGCACAACAACCGAGGACGACACGATGAACAACAAACTCCGCACCATTCTTGCCAGCCTGTCTGGCCTTGCCATCGACGACAACAGAGAGGCGATCGTCGCTTGGCTGGCCGGCAACGACCGCAACGGATGCTACACGGACGAGGACATGGTCATCGAGTACGGCGCGCCGATGACGCTTGACGAGGCCTGGGAGCAACTCGCGATCGTCTTCGAGGACGACATCGAGGAAATGGCCGCCGCTCCCTCGGTGGACTTCCCGGAGTGGAACGACGACGCACGCTGACCGCTTGGCGGCTCCGGGGTTCAATGCCCCGGCAGCGTATCACCGGCCCACGGGCTACCAGAGAGGACGACAATGCCGAGCACAGGCGAAGACACGATCACGATCCATCTCACACTTACCAGGGCCGAGGCGGATGACCTGCCGTACCACCTGATCAAGGCAGCCAGTGCATGGGCCAAGGAGGCCGAAGGGCACGCTGGACAAACAGAGATCCGAGATGGCCAGACCCTCAGTGATCACCTCTACGAAATGCACGATTGCGCTGACATGATCCTTCGCAAGGTCAACGAAGCAATCCGAGACAGTCGATGAACAAGCGAGAGATCTTGTGCGGCCGGATCGTCCGGCCAGGGAGGCCCCGGGTCTGGTGCCTGCAAGGCATCGAGGACGGGATCGTGATCTGGGGCCGGCCTAGCTGGTCAAAACAGAGGTGCCTCTCGGAGTACCGGGAGGACGCGGAGAAACTAGGCCGGCCAGTCACTGCCGAGACTCACCGGATGATCACATTTGCCGATCCATTCCGGGTGTCGGCGTGGGCCGAAGAGATTGGGTGGTGGATCGAGAAGGGCCAGGAGCCCGGCCGATGACCCACGGGATCGCGATCAGGATCAGCAGGTGGTCACCTGGCCGATGGTGCTGGGTGGCCTGGATGGACGGAACACGGGCCAGAGGGGCCCAGTTTCCCACAAGACTGCTCGCTTGGGACGCTGCTATGTCCTGGGCCGTCTGGGTGGACAAACGCAACACAGGCCAATCTCGGCCGATTCAGGAGGTAGGATCATGAGTTACGACGGATCTGACAAATGGAGCACCAACATATCAATGAGGATGGCCCAACTAGGGATCTCCCACGGCCGGGCCTCCGAGGTCCTCGGGGTGTCCCTCCAGGGGTGGTACTCGATGAGGGAGAGAGGCAACCCAACGGCCCGGACTATGGCCGCAATCGGGGCCGTCCTGGCCTGTCCCCACCATCTGCTACTCGGGGGGACACCGGCCGAAGTGGCTGGGCAGGAGGTCCCCTCTTGGGATCACCTGTCAGTGGTGGCCACGATGAAGGAGGCCGGAGAGTCCGTGTCCTGGCAGGCTGTCGTGGCCACGTTCGAGGCGCTGACCTATGGCCAATAAGCCGGCGAGCAACAGTGAGCGAATGGCCGCGATGTGTCAGACCCGGTGGTTGTTCCGGTACGGCCTCGGCCTTGAAGCGGCCGGCCCGGACGCCCTGCCCCTGACGGTGGGCAAGGCCTGGCACGAGATCCTTGAGATCGCTTGGGTCGATGGGTACGACAAGGCCATGGAGGCGGCCAGGCTCGCGGTCACACGGGAGCGGCTGGTGGTCGGCCAGCCTGCGGCGGCGCAACTGGCCTGCCTCGTCCCCATGCTCCGGCGATACTGGATCCAACACGGCCGGTGGAACGAGGCCCACGGGCGGCTGTCTGTGATAGCCCAGGAGGTCCATATGGAGTGCGCCACACGGGCCCCGTCGGGCTACCATTCTCCCTTGTCACGGTGGGGTGGGTACATCGACAAGCTGGTACAGGATGAGGCCGGGGACGTGTGGATCCTAGAGCACAAAACCTCGGCAGATCCGGTCAAGTACCTGGCCGGGCACAGGGACGACTACCAGCCCCGGGTCTATGCGTGGCTGGCTCGGCAGACCCAGGGGATCGAGGCCCGGGGCGTGATCTATGACATCTGCCGGAGGGCCGGAGAGGCCAAGATCAAGCACACCCAGGCCGGCCGGATCGCCAAGGTCCGAGGACTGCCCGGCATGATGGCCCACGAGTGGCAATCGATCACCGAGGCCATGGACGAGGCCGACCAGGTGGACTGGTACGCCGACACCCACGGGGCACTCGAGGAGCGGGATAGGTCGGGCTACTGGCTGACCCGGGAGGCGATCACATTCGGCCCGGACGAGATCGACAGGGCCAGGGATGAGGCCCACACGATCGCCACACGGCTCCGCCACAATCACGACCAGTGCAGGGACGCACGGGCCCATGTGGCGGCCGGTGACGGCGATCCGAGGGAGTTGGGCCGGCGAACGGCGGCGGCCTTCCGGGCCCTCTGGGGAGGCTTCCCCCGCAATTCTGGTGAGTGTTTCAAATACGGCAGGCTGTGCGACTATCACGCGGCCTGTGGCAATCCGACAGAGACGACATGCAGCGCGCTTAGGCTGCGCAAACAGAGGACGACATGACCGATCAGATACACAGTGCCCTAGTGGCGGCGGCGGGCAAGATCCGAGGGGTCACCCCGGACGGGGTCAATACTCACCACCGCTACCGCTATGCCACGGCCGAGGCGATCACGCTGGCAGCCCGCAACGCTCTTCTGGAGGAGGGGGTCTACACCCGGCGGCAGGTGGTCCAGATCGACCACCGGGAGGGGGTCCCATGGGCCCAGATCAGGATGTCGGCGACACACGCTGACGGCTCGGGGATCGTCGATGACTGCTGGTGGCCGGTGGTCGAGGGCAAGGGCCGGCCCCTCGACAAGTCAATGGCGGTGGCCTTGACCAGCGCGTGGAAGTTTTGGCTCACCGGCCTCCTGGCCATCCCACGGATCGCCCAGGGTGAGGACATGGACGACGAGGCCAGCGGGGCACAGACTGGCCAGACAAAGCAGGAGGCCCCACCGGCCGCACACCCGAGATCGAAGAAGCCAACCCACCAGGCCGAGACGGCCACAGAGAAGACGGAGAGTGACGAATGAAGATCGACGTAAGCACGCCCAGCCAAGGCACAGGACCGGCCGCAGAAGGGGCCCATGTGGTCTATGTGACCCGGGCACAATACAAGCTGTCAAAGTCAGGTAATCCCATGGTCGAGGCCATGTTCCGGATCATAGGCCCGGAGGACGAGGACAGGGACAAGACCCTCCGATCGTGGTACGTCCTCACCGACAGCCAGGTCAGGCACTATGTAGCCCTGGCCCGGGCCATTGACCCCAGCATGAGACTCCACGATCCGACCATCCAAGACGACTTGAACGAGTTGATCTACGGCAAGCCGCTCGTTGTGATCGTGGAGCACGAAGACGACGAATGGGACGGCCAGAAGGTCGTGAGGGACCGGATCACCCGTCACACAGAATTGTCCGATCCAGAGGTGGAGCTCCTAGAGAAGGCCTACGGGGCCAGTCTGGTGCCTGTGACGGCGGCAGCCGAGGGGGATGACATTCCGTTCTGATACGCGATCAGCCACGGCCGGGTTCGACTCCCGGCTGTGGTCATCGGTGACGGCCGCACACACAGGAGAGGGCCAGCGTAGGGGTATGCTAGGCAATCACCCAGGCCGTCACCGCACACACCCACGGATGGGAGAGGACGAGATGAGACAGACAGACAGGGGCCCGGACGGGGCCGAGATGGTGCGATATTACAGGGGCCCGGACGGGGCCGAGATGGTGGAGTGGGAGGGCAGTGGGAACACGTGGGTCTGGATGCGATCGGAATGGCTCAAGCCATGGGCCACGGGATGCAGCCACACGGCCGACCTGGAGGTCATCCTGGAGACGGCTGGTCGCCATCAGCCTGATTTCGGACAGTGGGACCTTTACGGGCCGACGGGCCGCAGGCTGGCTAGGATGGCGTTGTGTGGATGGTGCCACGGGCTGGGCCTGCGGTGTCTGTCCTGCGGGGAGACGGGGATCGCCCTCGGGATCACATGGGACGCGGAGACGATCCAGGTCACCGGATGGGCCACGACGACAGGCGACATGATCAGGCAGGCTCGTGCAAGAAGGCGGCAGTGATGGACGGACGACACACGCTGGCCCCTCGTGACGTGCTAGCAGGCCGACTCCTGGAGGCGACCCTTCGAGCGGCCGAGACACACCGGATCACATGGACCCGACTGGAGGCAGTCCTCGGGGGCCCCCTCGGGGGATCGGATGTGGCCGATCTGGTCAAGCACATGGACTCAGAGATTGAAGTGGACTGGACGGTCGGGATCATGGTCCAGGCATATTGGCCGGCCGAGCGGCGGGCCCTGGACGCACAGGCGGCCGAGGTACACCGGGGATGGTCACGGGTGATCGGATGCGAGGACAGGCCCACGGCCATGCGGATCCGGCTGATCCGGGAACGGTTGGCCGAGGGGCACAGCGTCGAGGACCTGGTCCATGCGGCCGAGGGGATGGCCTCCTCTGACTGGCACATGGAGAGGGGCCTCCTGTCCGTCGGCTGGCTCTACCGTGACGGGGGCCGAGTAGATCAGGGGGTCGCAAGGTACAGAGCGTCCCGGGCCACCGTGGCGGACGAGTTGGCCATGGCCCGGCAGGCAACCATACGGCGGCGGCGGGATGAGTGACGTCGAAGGCTACCTGACCCGGGCCGGGATCGCTGTCCGCAGATCGGGCGGTGACCAACTGGTAATGTCCTGCCCGGCGTGCGGGAAAGAGGGCAAGGCCTACGTCCACCGGATCACGTGGCTCTGGGACTGCAAGGTCTGCGGGGCCAAGGGGAACGAGATCACGCTCAAGCGATCGATGGGCCACCTGCCCACCCTGCCGACGAAGGCAGCGACCGATACCCGGCCGGGCATGATCTCGCGCACCCCGCCGGACAAATGGAAAGCGGCGGCTAAGGCCCTGTGGACATCGGAGAAGGCACAGGAGGCCGTTGGGTGGCTGTCTGGTCGCGGGCTGTCAGAGGAGGTCCTGCGGGGTGCCTCGGTGGGATGGGTGGCCGCAGTGGGCCGTACTGTCGGCCGTGCCACCGGTCCCGGTTGGGTGTCACTGCCAGGCGGGGAGGGGGCCAAGTGCCGAGCCCTCGATCCGGACAGCCCCACCCGCTACATGATGCAGGGATCCCCGGGCCTATATGCCCCCTTCGGGATCGAGCCGACCACCCTGGTCATCTGCGGCGGTGAGATCGATGCCTTGTCATGGGCCGAGGCCGGTCACCGGAACGTAGTTTCGTCCATGGTCGGAGAGGGGGCCTGGAAGGACGAATGGACCGTATTGCTGTCCGAGTGTGATGACATCGTCGTGGTCTACGATGAGGACACGGCGGGCCAGGAGGGGGCGGCCAAGCTGGCGGGAAAGCTAGGCCGACACCGGGCCCGGATCGGGCACTACCCGGACGGATCGAGCGATGCCAACGAGGCGTTGGTGGCTGGCCTCCTGGACCCGGCCACGATCATCGCGGCGGCAGGGCACATTGTTTATGAGGGGATCACTACGGTCGAGGCGGCCGGGAAGGCCTACCTTGAACAACTGCGGAACAAGGTAGGGATCAAGGGCCGGGCCACCGGCTGGCAGGACCTGGACCGGCTTCTCGGGGGCTGGCGCGACGGGGAGCTAACCCTGGTAACCGGTGACACGGGCTGTGGGAAAACTACCATGGCCAGCCAGGCCGGGCTGTACCAGGCCGAGCACGGGACCGGGGTGCTGTACTGCCCCTTCGAGTTGGGGCCGGTGAGGCAGGTGGGCAAGTGGTGCCGGCAGATGCTGGAAGGGCCACCGATCGACATGGACATCGAGCACAGCGAGCGGGTGGTCAGGCGGATGGGTACGCTGCCCCTGTGGATGTACCAGCACCGGGGGCCCCTGGATGCCGAGGTCCTGCGGGCCGTCCTGCTCTATTCGATCCACCGGCTGGGCTGTACGTTCATCGTGCTGGATCACCTACACTTCGTCGTCCTCGACGGACGTGGAGAACGGGCCCACATCGACCAACTGATGAAGGTCTGCGCAGAGGTCGTGGTGGACACTGGGGCCCACATCCTGGCCTTGGCTCATCCGGCCAAGATGGCCCGTGATCAGGGAGACAACGCCATCGTCCAGGCCAACGATCTCAAGGGGTCAAGCGGACTGAAACAGATCGCTGACAACGTCCTGTCCGTGTGGCGGCCCCGGAAGAAGGACCGAGGGGATGTGGTAGATGAGGGGGGTCTCGGGGCCTCCGTGATCTACGTCCTCAAGTGCCGGTCTGAGTATGGACAGGAGGGGGCCGTGGCCCTGATCTATGACCCTGTGGGGGCCCTGCTCAAAGAGGACAATACAGTAACCAGAAAGCCCGACGGTGGGCTGACAATCAACGTGGGTGGCCGGCAATGATCGGCCAGGGGGGAGGAATGAGGATCTGCTTCGAGTGCGACAGACGGGCCGGCCCAGACGAGACGAGGTGCCCGTGTGGCGGGTCCATCGAGGACGTTGACTATCTGGACCATGTGGTCCCCTGTCCTGGCCCGCATGGGCCAGACGAGGACACGGAGGCGGCCCCGTGAAGTCCTCACACAAGACACTGGCTGACGTACTCGAGGCCCTGATCAGGATGGGCATGGGGGCCGAAGACTGCCAACGGGTCAGGTCGGCCTGGCTGACCCTGGCAAAGATCACGATCCCCCGAGGGACACCGACCGATCACAGGCACGCGATCGACCTGATCGTATCACTGGCCACGACGGCCAAGGGAGGACGACGAGAGAAGGACAGAGAGATGGTCCAGGAGTATTTTGATCTCAAGGAAGCGGCCAAGGGGGAGGACGAATGATGACGACGAGACGAGGGAGGAAGAAGGGGTCCGGCCTGGAAAACTGGATCGAGATGAGGGCCAAGATCGACGGGGTCTGGCTGCGCCACAATACCCCGCCCATGCAGGTCCTGCGACGGGACCAGACCAACCGGCAGTTGGTCACCTGCCGCCTGGAGGGCAAGGGCTGGCTTGACTACACGGCCATACTGTCCGGCGGCGTGCAGGCTGACTTTGACGCCAAGGATCATCAATGGGACGGCAAGGCCAGGCGGTGGCGGATCGGGACCAGACTCCGAGGCCATCAGGGGGACACCTTGGCCCGGCTGGATCGGATGGGACACATTGCCTTCGTCTACCTCCGACGCCGGTGGCTGACCTCGGCACAGGACTACGTGATCCCGGCCCAGATGCTGTCTGGCAATCCTGCCTCGATCCTGTGGGATGACTTGGAGGACTACGTAGTCCCCCGGGGTAGGACGTGGGTTTGCGCCGTGGCCCTGTGGCCTGAGTATCCGGCCGAGGGCTGGCCACAGCAGGAGGAGGGGCCATGAGCGAGATCAAAGAGTGGCAGTGGCCGGCACACTGCGACGTGGACCAGATGGCCCAGGCAGCCGAGGCGGCCGGCCTCGGCCCATGCAGGATCACGGCCCGGCCTGTATTCGAGATGCTTCTCGTGCAAGCCCGGTTCTCCCTCACCCGTCACCGGCTAGACTGGGGCTGGACTGAGTGGACCCTCGTGGACCTGGAGACTCCCAGGCGTAGGCCGGTGACCGTCCGGGCCAGGCTGTGGCCCCTCTACCTGCTGGCCGAGGTAGATGGCCGCTGGCCCGATGCGCGCGTGGACATCGCCTTTGATCACGGGGATCACGATGACCAGCTTCTCGCCCTGTCCGAGTCCATGGGGGATCCCTGTATGATGCCCCTCGACCCGGACGACGGTTGACCAGTCAACCCCCTACCCCTACCCTGACCGCGGGTGAGAGCCCGCAACAGGGTACCCCCCTGCTGGCCGCTTGTTCGTCCTCGCGGTTGGCGGGGGTCACCCCACACAGACGAGGACGACATGGCCAAGCATCCTTGGTCCCGACAGACGGGTGAGCCCTCGGTCTGGTACGATCGATTTCATCAACTCTATCTACTCGTCCCGGCCACAGAGAGATCCGTGTCCCGCGCATGGCGGTCGGCAGCGGTCGATCGCGAGAACAAGCGGGTGTCAGGGGCATGGGAGAAGCGGGCCCGCGATCACCGATGGGCAGACCGGGCTGCCGCCTACGATGACCACATGCGCCGACGGATCCAAGCGGCCTATGAGAAGGAGAGGATGGACGACCGACGCCGGCGGATCGACGTGGGCAGGGCCGTCCGGACCAGGCTGGTCCAGGCCCTCAAGGAACTTGACCCAACCACGGCCGGCTGGGGCCAGGTGGTCAACGGCGTGGTCGCGATCAACGCGGAGCTCAGGAAGGAATACAACGACGATCCCGAGGCCCGCACAGACCAGGCGACCCCGGCCGGACGTACCACGGCCGCAGACCTCGATGACCTCACCGACGAGGAACTAGAGGCCATCGAGGCGGCAGCCCGGATCATGGCAGGCCGGACTCGTGGAGATTAGCCCATATCGGGACGCCTACTCGAGGAGACATCCCGGCCCTCTATGGCGGGGTCGAGGGGCAGTGAACAGCGGTACACAGTGGGATTCTGTGAATTCACAGTATTTGGTAGATCCATACAATCTCGGTGTGGATTGTAACGATAGTGGGTGAATGGG
>ENA-OSCG01000162-OSCG01000162.1-marine-sediment-metagenome-genome-assembly--contig:-NODE-162-length-10804-cov-6.341613_pt1 | contig 10804 bp, 12 predicted proteins | sample MGYA00237880_ERZ529332 | MGnify/ENA primary metagenome ERZ529332 (study PRJEB26373, sample SAMN05710708) | marine sediment metagenome | biome: marine; feature: ocean trench; material: sediment... | reverse complement strand
AAAGTCATACTATTCGAATGAGCTATTGCCTTACTCCATTTTCTCATCCCACATAATATACCACACAGTGAGCAGCATTCACTGTAATCGAAAATTAATGAAAAGGTAGAGATATGGCAATTACGACTTATAAATAAGGGTTAAACCTTACTTAAAACTACTTAATGATATTGAATGAAATGGGTATCTGGCGGAGAAGCAGGGATTCGAACCCTGGGTAGACTTTCACCTACGTCGGTTTTCAAGACCGGTGCATTAAACCACTCTGCCACTTCTCCGTGGGAGGGCTTGTAACTAGAAGAACCCGGAACGTCCACACGTGGAATTCAAATCTGGGTACTTTTCATTTCACAGGTAATTGTCTAGACTCGAGCCAACGACCGCAAGACGCGGCGATATCGAGGCGAGCAGGCTCGGAAGTGCCAATTTGGCTCGGGTTCAGGGGTGATACATGAAGCTTTTCAAAAGACAGCTGTCTACCCGCCATTCAGCCATTGCGTCGTTGCTGGGCACCTTGGCGTTGGCGGGCTGCGCCGAAGGTTTGTCAGGGGCGGCTCCGGACATCCCTTTACCAAACGGCAATTCCGTCGAAACCGTCGAAATCGACGTGACCGCGCCGGAAGCCTTCAGCATCACCGACAAAGCCCTCTGGGATGGTCGCCCAACGTTCGGTGGTGTCTGGATCGCATACCCTGACATCGAAAAACCCGAACGGGTCCGCATCCGAAATAATACGACAGGCAAAGAAGTTATCGGGGCGCTTTACAAACGAGAGCGCGATTTCCCTGGCCCGAAAATCGAACTTTCCGCCGATGCAGCGGCCGCCCTAGGCGTTCAGGCTGGCACTCCGGTTGAACTTACTATCATTGCCCTTCGCCGCAAAACCGTCGAAGTGGTTGTCGAGGTGGAAACGCTTAACATGACAACGCCCCTGCGACGTCCAACTCCGGAACCAACCGAGGTGACGACTCCGATTGAAGAGCCAGTGGCCGCCGCCATCGTCGAACCAACCCCGACGCCCATTATAGCCACCGCCATCGAAGAAACCGCCCTGCCACCTGTAAGTTCGGTGATCGAGGCAGCGGACCGGCCGGGAACCTACGTGCAAGTAGCCACCTTGCAAGACAAAGCCCGTGCCGAAGTGACCGTCGCAAAATTGACCACAGCCGGGCTTGATGCCGAAATCCGCGAGCGTCAGATCGGCGGAAAAACGCTGTACCGCATCATTGTCGGGCCAGCTAAAACCCCCGAGGCATTGGAAATCATGATGAGTGTTGTTATTGAACTGGGCTATACAGACGCCATAATTCTGGGATAAGGAAAACCAATGGTCCTGCGATTTTTCATAGCCGTATTCGCCCTGACAAGCCTGTTGTTGCAACCCGCGTTCGCGTTTGAAACGTCTGCTAGATCGGCCTTGGTGGTCGATTACAACACTGGCACAATCCTGTTGTCGAAAAACGCGGACGAGCCGATGCCCCCCGCCTCGATGTCCAAACTCATGACCTTGAATATGGTATTTGAGGCCTTGGAAGACGGCCGGTTAACCTTGGACGACACCTTCCGTGTGTCAGCTAAAGCCGCGCAAAAGGGTGGTTCTAAAATGTTCGTACGCGAAGGCACCCGCATTCGAATCGAGGACCTTATCCGTGGCGTCATAGTCCAGTCCGGCAATGACGCTTGTATCGTTCTAGCTGAAGGTATGTCAGGAACCGAAGACGCATTTTCCAGACGCATGACCCTGCGTGCGCGCGAACTTGGAATGATGGATTCCAACTTCGTCAACTCCACTGGCTGGCCTGATCCCGGGCAAGAAATGAGCGCCACAGACCTCGTCTTTATAGCCACGCGCCTGATCGAAAAATTCCCGCAGTATTACGGGTACTTCGCCGAAGAAACCTTCACATGGGAAAACATCGTGCAAAACAACCGCAATCCGCTTTTGGGATTGGGGATTGGCGCAGACGGCCTGAAAACCGGCCACACGCAAGAGGCTGGTTACGGTCTCGTTGGCTCCGCCGTAAGCGAGGGGCGCCGGATTGTCTTCATGCTCGGTGGAATGGATTCATCGCTGACACGTTCAACCGAAGCCGAGCGGGTCGTGCGGTGGGCATTTCGCGAATTCAAAATGAAAACCCTGTTCAAAGCCGGTGAACCGGTCGACAGTGCAAACGTGTGGCTGGGCGCTGAAAAAACCGTTGAGATGGCCCTCTCGAGCGACATAGAACTGCTGCTTCCCCTTCAAAGCCTAAGCCAGACCACCGCATATTACACCTATACTGACCCGATCGAGGCCCCTATCAGCGCCGGCCAAAAGATCGGCGAGCTGGTCATCATCGTCCCTGATTCAGACCCCATAAGCTTCCCGCTGACCGCCCTGACATCGGTCGAGGCAGGTGGTTTTGCGGAACGTATTTCCGCCACTGTTGAAATTCTCCTTAGGCGTATTCGCACCGCCACGTCGGGGGGCTGAGCTTGACCAAAGGTGTATTCCTGACGTTCGAGGGGATCGATGGTTCGGGCAAATCCTCCCAAGCCAAAATTCTGGCCGAAGCCCTGCGTGAACGCGGGCATTCAGTCGTTTTGACCCGCGAACCGGGGGGGTCTCCGGGGGCGGAAGAAATCCGTAAACTACTGGTTGAAGGCGACCCGAACCGCTGGTCGCCCGAAACCGAAATCCTGTTGTTCTACGCCGCACGGCGCGACCACGTAGAACGCACCATCCTTCCGGCACTGGAACGCGGCGACATCGTGATTTCTGACCGCTTCGCCGATTCCACCCGCGTTTACCAAGGGGCCGTACGCTCCGAATTGCGCGAAACCGTCGATGCCATCCACGACCTTATGATCGGCTTTGAACCCGATCGCACCTTCATTATCGACATGGATCCCGACGCCGCCCTTTCCCGTGGCTTGGCCCGAAAATCCGGCGAGGACCGGTTCGAGGACTTCGGGCTAGAGTTCCAACACCGCCTGCGCGACGGCTTCCAAACCCTCGCAAAATCAACGCCAGAACGGTGCGTTCTGATCGACGGCAATCGCCCCATCGATGAAATCTCCCCCGAAATCCTGACCCTCGCCCTAGAGGTGACCGGATGAGTGATCTCGACGAAATCCCTGAATCCGACCGCATCGAGGGCGCCCCCCACCCCCGAAAAACCCCTGTATTATTCGGCCAAGACGTGGCCGTCGCAACTTTTCTGGAAGGCTTCAACCAAAACCGGTTGCACCACAGTTGGCTGATCACAGGTCCCAAAGGCACCGGAAAAGCTACCTTGGCGTGGAACATCGCGCGCTTCCTTCTGGCCAGCGACAACGATGCAGGCATGCTCAAAGCGTCTACCGCTGACACTTTGCATATCCCCCCGGATGATCCGGTTTTCCGCCGCGTAGCCGCTTTGGCCGAGCCCGGCATATTCCTCTGCCGCCGCCCATGGGACGAAAAGAAAAAGCGCCTCAAAACAGCGATCACCGTCGACGAGGTGCGCAAGCTGAAAAGTTTCTTCACCCTCTCTGCCGCAGACGGCGGCTGGCGCATCGCGATTGTCGATGCGGCGGATGAAATGAACACCTCCGCCGAAAACGCGCTTCTGAAAGTGCTGGAAGAGCCCCCCGCGAAAACGGTTATCATGCTGATTAGCCACCAGCCCGCCAAACTTCTGCCAACCATCCGCTCGCGTTGCCGCGAATTGCGCTGTAGCCCGTTGTCGCCCGACGCGCTGGGGAAAGTGATGGATCAAGCCGGATTTCCTGACAGTAACAACGACGCACTGAATGCGCTTTCCGGTGGTTCGGCGGGTGAATGCATCGATTTGCTGGCCAATGATGGATTGGAGATTTACCAAAACATCCTTTCGCTGCTGTCCACGGCCCCGCGAATGAACCGCCCGCGCATTATCGCGCTTGGCGAGAAATGCGCCGGTAAAGGCGCCGAGGGCCGATACGACATGACCGTGCGCCTGCTGATGCTCGCGCTCTCTCGTCTTGCCCTAAGCGGTGCAAAAGGGCGCGGTGAAATCGTGCTCAACGGCGAGGCCGAACTAGCGGCACGCCTGTCTGCCAATCCCTATCAAGCCCGCGAATGGGCGACACTGGTGCAAGAATTAACCGCCCGTATCGCCCATGCACGCGCTGTAAACCTTGACCCCGCGCAAGTGATCCTTGATACGTTCTTTAGTATTGATGCGACCGCCGGACGGGCTTCCCTTCTGTCGGCCTAACGCCGGAGCCACGATGACAAAACCCGCAATCGTAGACAGCCACTGCCATCTGGACTTCCCTGATTTCGAGGGCGAGATACCCGAAGTTATCGCCCGCGCACAAGCCGCAGGCGTAACCCGCATGGTGACCATCTGCACCAAACTACACGCAGAACCCCAAGTCCGCGCCATCGCGGAAACCCACGCTCCCGTGTTCTACGCCGTCGGCACGCACCCGATGAACGCGGAAGCCGAACCCATGGCCACGCTCGACCAACTGTTGGAAATCGCCAAGCACCCCAAAATGGTCGGGATCGGTGAAACAGGGCTGGATTACCACTACACCGCCGACACGAAAGACGTGCAAAAGGAAAGCCTGCGGATACACATCGAAGCCGCCCGTCAAACCTCCCTCCCGCTGATAATCCACGCACGGGCGGCGGATGCAGACATGGCAAAACTTCTGTCTCAAGAACATAAGGCTGGTGCGTTCAACTGCGTCATGCACTGTTTTTCCTCCAGCGCCGAACTAGGCCGCGCCGCGCTCGATCTGGGGTTCTATCTGTCCATGTCCGGCATCGCGACATTCAAGAAAAGCACCGAGTTGCGCGAGATTTTCGCATCCGCCCCCGTTGACCGCATTCTGGTTGAAACCGACGCGCCCTACCTTGCGCCACACCCCCACCGCGGCAAACGGAACGAGCCTGCCTACACCGCCCTTACCGCCCAAACCGGTGCCGAAGTTTTCAACATGGACTACGCCGATTTTGCCGCCCAAACCTCGGCCAATTTCGACCGCCTTTTTGCCAAAGCCGCTGCATGGAGCGCCGCATAATGGCGACCCTACGCTACACAATCCTCGGCTGCGGATCATCAGGCGGCGTGCCGCGGCTCGGCGGATTATGGGGCGCGTGCGACCCGTCAAACCCTAAAAACCATCGCCGTCGCTGCTCCATGCTAGTCGAGCGGATCGACGGGGACAAAACCACCCGCGTCCTGATCGACACCTCACCAGACATGCGCGCGCAATTGCTCGATGCAGGTATTGGCCACCTCGACGGGGTGATATTCACCCACGACCACGCCGATCATATGCACGGCATCGACGACCTGCGAATGATCGTTTTCAACCGCAAATCCCGCTTGCCTGTCTGGGCCGACACCCGCACAACCGACAGCCTTCTCGCGCGGTTCGGGTACGCCTTCATCCAGCCTCCGGGCAGCATGTACCCGCCAATTCTGGAACTAAACGCCATAACCGACCGCACCGAGATCACAGGCGCTGGCGGCACTATCCACTTCGAACCGCTCAAGGTCAAACACGGCAGAATCGACGCGCTCGGGTTTCGTATCGGCGATCTGGCCTACCTGCCCGACGCCGCCGAAATCTACGAATCTACATGGGAAAAGCTGGGCAATCTGAAAGTCTGGGTGGTGGACGCCCTGCGCTACACCCCACACTCCAGCCACGCGCATCTCGCCCGCACACTTGAGTGGATCGAGCGCGCCAAACCCGAACGCGCCATCATCACCAACATGCACATCGACCTTGATTACGAAATCTTAAATGCCGAAACCCCCGACCATATCACCCCCGCGCACGACGGTATGGTGATCGAAATCGAGACATGATCCTTCAACTGCTTAACGTGGTTATGCCGGTCTTTTTGGTGATCGGCGCAGGTTATATTGCGGTCAAACTCAACCTGTTCAAAAGCAGCGCGGTCGATGGGCTGATGAGCTTCACCCAAGGCTTCGCCATCCCCTGCCTGTTGTTCCTAAGCATCATGCGCCTAGACTTCGCCGCCGTGTTCGACTGGCGCTTGATGGTTGCCTTCTACACAGGCGCGATCCTTAGCTTTACCATCGCCATAATAGGTGCCCGAACGCTTTTTCATCGCCGCCCGGGCGATTCCGTTGCCATCGGGTTTGCGGCCATGTTCTCCAACTCGCTACTCCTCGGCCTGCCGATTATGGAGCGCGCATACGGCACAGACGCGCTAGCAGGAAATTACGCCATTATCTCGATCCACGCACCGCTTCTTTACCTGATCGGCATCACAGTGATGGAGGCATCCCGCGCCGACGGTCGCGGCGTTGTCGGCACAGCAAGCGCCGTGATGAAAGCGATGTTCCGCAACACCTTGATGATCGGCCTAGCCCTCGGATTCGCTGTAAACATCACCAACATCACCCTGCCCGAAACCCTTATTTCCGCTACAGAAATGGTCGCCAGCGCAGCCCTGCCTGCCGCGCTTTTTGCCTTGGGTGGAACCCTCACACGCTATTCCCTTCGCGCCAGTCTGGGCGAGGCCAGCATGATTTCCACCCTGAAACTCATGCTCCATCCAGCCATCGCTTATGTAATGTGCACGGTCGTGTTCGACCTACCGATCGAGTTCACCCGTTCCGCCGTTATTACCGCCGCGATGGCACCCGGCATTAACGCTTATGTTTTTGCCAACATGTACAACCGTGCCAAAGGTGCCGCCGCCAGTGCGGTTTTGCTGGGAACGGTGGCCTCCATCTTCTCGGCGTCCATGTGGCTGGCCATCTTGGGATAAGCCCACTGGCACATTCCGTCCGAACCCCGTATGAAGACCCGAAATAGACAGGAGCACCACATGTCCGAAATATTAGTAAAACTCGAAGTATCTCAAGGCCGCAGAATGTTCGGCGTGATAGGCATCGCAAGCCTTGGCATAATACTGCTCTATATTGCTGCGGTTTCCCCTCCTACAAACACTCTGGCCCTGTTTGCGTTGGTCCTGATTGGCGGCCTGTTCCTCTGGGCCGGCCACCGTCTTTACCGCGCGACTGAAACCACCATTCTGCTTACGCGCGAGGCTATCATCACACAATCCGGTCGCGTCCTATGCCGCCTCGACGACATAAGCAAAGTGGATAAGGGCTTCTTCGCCTTCAAACCGTCAAACGGATTTCTTGTGATTTTAAAAGAGCGCGCCCCCCGCTCGTGGGCCCCCGGCATGTGGTGGAATTTGGGTAGACACCTCGGGATTGGCGGCGTTACATCCCCACGCCAATCCAAAGAGATGGTCTCGATCATCCAGATCATGCTGGCCGAGAAGAAAGCCGCTGAATCAAACACCGACTGACAAGTAATAACCGGAACCCCAGTTGATTTAACTTTTCAAATTGGGGTCCGTCAATTTTGCATGCTCCTGCAAGGCAAAACGGTCCGTCATTCCAGCGATATAATCCGCAATAACCCGCGCGCGGTGGGTCTCGTCGCCCATAGCGGCGGCCTTCCATTCCGGCGGCATCATGCCCGAATCCTCCATAAAAATATCGAAAATATCGACCACAATCATCGCCGCCTTGCGCCGCATCCGCCGCACGGTCCAGTGGCGGTACATGTTTTCAAAAAGAAATTCGCGTATCTGTTTAAGGTCATTAAAAAGCCCGTCGGAAAACTGGATAACCGGCGCGCCCAACCCCCGAATATCTTGTGCCGAGCGTGCGGATGATGCGGCCAAGCGCGCGCGGCTGGTGATCAGAACATCCTCGACCATAACGCCAAACACCCGCCGCAATGCCTCGTGTTGGCGGCGAATCGGGTCTAGATTTGTATATTTATCATCTACCTCTGCAAAGCATTTACCAATAATTGGCAACGCACATATGTCGTCAACGCTAAACAATCCTGCCCGCAGCCCATCATCCAGATCGTGGTTATTATAGGCAATATCATCCGCAATCGCCGCCACCTGCGCCTCTGCGCTGGCATAAGTGTCCAGTTCCAGATCGTGCTTCGCGGTATATTCCGCCAGCGCGAACGGCAAATCACCGGTCACCGGCCCGTTATGTTTCGCGATCCCCTCCAGCGTTTCCCATGTCAGGTTCAAACCATCAAAATCGGCGTAATGCTTTTCCAGCGACGTGATAATTTTCAATGCCTGCGCGTTATGATCAAAGCCGCCATAATCCGCCATACACGTATTCAACGCATCCTCGCCAGTATGTCCGAACGGCGTGTGGCCAAGGTCATGCGCCAAGGCTACGGCCTCGGTCAGGTCAATATTCAGGCCCAACGCCCCCGAAATCGTCCGCGCCACCTGCCCCACTTCAATCGAGTGCGTAAGACGTGTGCGGAAATAATCCCCCTCGTGCTCCACAAAAACCTGCGTCTTGTGCTTTAAGCGCCGAAACCCGCTGGAATGGATGATCCGGTCGCGATCCCGCTGAAAGGCCGAACGGTGGGCAGAGCCACCCTCGTCGAACAGCCGCCCCCGACTTTGATCAGGGTCACTTGCGTAAATAGCGCGCATCTTAGCCTCCGGTCTTGTTTGAACCCGCGTCAGGGTCTATGTTCCCCTTGTTACAGCAATAGGATACAGGCCGAAAGATGCAGCTTACACTCCCTCCCAAAGTTACAGACCGCGCGTTTGCACAAATAGACGCAATTAACGCGGCAGCCTCCGAAACCAAATGCCTGCGCGTAGCGGTAGAGGGTGGTGGTTGTTCCGGTTTCCAATATGAAATCAAACTCGACGATCCCGCCGACGATGACCTGATCCTGGAAAAAGACGGCACAAAAGTTTTGATCGACCCGGTTTCCCTGCCGTTTCTTACGGACGCCGTGATTGATTATTCCCAAGAACTCATCGGTGCCCGCTTTGTTATCGAGAACCCGAACGCAACGTCAAGCTGCGGCTGCGGAACAAGCTTCTCCATGTAATTCCCCGCGACGGGAATTCCGCTGGTTTTAGGCGATAATACCCGTATTGCGCCGCCAATTCCCAGTCGATCGACCCGTTGATGGCCGTCACCACTTCCGCTGTTAGAAGTTTCCTCCAGTCCTCCCGCGCGTAATACGCTGAAATATCCTTCAGCGTCATCGCGGGGCTTTTTGTTGATGCAACCGGCAGCACATCCCCGAACGGTATCCCGAAATCCGACAACACCTGTCGCACTTCCCCCGCAGGATCAGCCACAAAACTCTCGAACCTGATCACCCGCACCGGCACATCCGCCTGCCGCATAAACGCCCCGTATGCCGCAACTTTGCGGTTCCACAACTCCATGGGCGAGGGCAAAACCGCCTCCATATTATCGCGCGCAACGGTCAACCACGGCTGCACCACGAAATCCTCCATCCGCGTGGTTTTCGGGCCTTTCTGATGATACGGTCGCCGCGCCAACGACAACGCCCATGAATACGGATTTCGCACACAAAAAACCACATGCGCCCGCTTCACAGCAAACGCCTGATCCCAAACCGGCAACGCATGCTTCCACGCCTTCGTCGGACACGCCACCGCCTGTTCATTATCCCTTAACGCATCACGGTAAACCTTGCGCCACTTGCCTTTATATGTCGCTTCAATCACCGCCCGCAGGTCAGCATTCTGCGGCAAGTTCAACGCCCCCCGCTCCCCAAAAGGCTGCATCCGCACACCGTCCTGCGCCGCCAGCATCCGTATCAACGCCCGCGTACCCGTATTCCGTTCGCCAAAAACCTTAACGAATTTATAATCGTTCGCCATGTAATCCACAGTTCCAAAGCCCGCCTGAAACCTATATCAATCAAACGTAGACAAACCGTTAACAAGAAGGCCGCCCATGAAAATCGCATCGTTCAACATCAATGGCATCAAAGCGCGCCTGCCCAACCTGTTGACATGGCTAGAGGAAACCGCCCCCGACGTGGTTCTGTTGCAAGAAGTCAAATCCATCGACCAAAACTTCCCCCGCGAGCCCATCGAAGACCTCGGCTACAACATCGAGACCCACGGCCAGAAATCCTTCAACGGTGTCGCGATCCTGTCAAAATACCCCATCGAGGACGTCACCCGCGGCCTCCCCGGTGACGACGCCGACGAACAAGCCCGCTGGATCGAGGCCACCATAAACACCGTCCGCATCTGCGGCCTGTATTTGCCCAACGGCAACCCGCTGCCTGGCCCAAAATTCGACTATAAACTCGCATGGATGGAGCGGATGTTCACCCGCGCCCAAGAACTCCTTGCATCCGAAGAAATCGCGCTAATGGCGGGCGATTACAACATCATCCCCCAACCCGAAGACGCCGCCCGCCCGGATGACTGGTGGGGCGACGCGCTCTACTGCCCCGAGAGCCTGTCCGCCTACCGAAAAATCCTCAACCTTGGTTTTACCGAGGCCTTCCGAACCCTGAACACCGCCCCGATGACCTACACCTTCTGGGATTTCCAGCGCGGCGCATGGCCCAAAAACGACGGCATCCGCATCGACCACTTCCTCCTAACCCCCCAAGCCGCCGACCGCCTAAAAGCCTGTGAAATCGACCGGCATATGAGGGGGAGGGAACGCCCATCAGACCACGTGCCAATATGGGTGGAGCTGGACGTTTAGGGCTGCGCCCAAGAATATAAACACCGCATAGTATTGATTTAGAGAACATTTTTGTCCTCTCTGAGGAAAAGCAGCGGCTTTTTGTGATTTCACCCAACGTCAGCTATGCAGGGGGCCTCAACGCGGACCAGTCCGGATTAAAGCTTTCAATCGCTTCTGGCGATCAGATAAGAAACGAACGAAGCGCAAGCCCCCAGCATGAACAATGCGTCAGTTTCATCGACAGTTTCATCTTGTCCAAAGACGTTGGC
>ENA-OSCG01000161-OSCG01000161.1-marine-sediment-metagenome-genome-assembly--contig:-NODE-161-length-10845-cov-6.235496_pt1 | contig 10845 bp, 10 predicted proteins | sample MGYA00237880_ERZ529332 | MGnify/ENA primary metagenome ERZ529332 (study PRJEB26373, sample SAMN05710708) | marine sediment metagenome | biome: marine; feature: ocean trench; material: sediment... | reverse complement strand
TCGCGATGACGGTGTTTACGGCGGATTCAATGTCGGGAAAACTGCAAGTGGCGGCGGATATCGCTTCGGGCTGGCCTTGCAGGCGCAGGGTGATTTCGGTGATGATCCCGAGGGTGCCCTCGGAACCTACGAACAATTTTGTCAGGTCATATCCGGCGGAAGATTTACGGGCGCGGGTGCCAGTGCGAATAATGCGACCGTCAGCCATAACCACTTCTAATGCCATAACATTTTCGCGCATCGTTCCGTATCGAACGGCGGTAGTACCCGACGCACGGGTGGCTGCCATGCCGCCTAATGATGCATTTGCGCCGGGGTCTACGGGGAAAAACAGGCCGGTGGCGCGTAGGTCTTCGTTCAATTGTTCGCGGGTGACGCCGGGTTGAACGACGACGTCCATGTCCTCGGCGTGGATGGTTAATACGGCGTTCATTTTTGACATATCGAGGCTGATGCCACCACGAACGGCCAGTTGGTGGCCTTCCAGCGACGTACCTGTGCCGTATGCGATAATCGGGCAATCGTTGGTGGCACAGATTTTGACAATTTCGGAAACTTCCGCCGTCGAGTTCGGGTATACGACCGCATCGGGAGGGGTGACGGGGAAGTAGGCCTCGTTCTGGCCGTGCGCATCCAAGACAGATGCGTTGGTCGTCACTTGGTCGCCGTAAGCAGATTGTAAGGCTTTGATTGCGGCTTCTATGCTCATGGGGGTTCCCTCCGGTTTCGGGTCACAGTAGTGTCGTCTTATTATCAGGGGAAGTCCAAATGACACCATTTGAGGGACATGACGCGCCGTATAATGCGCCAGTGACGCTGCCAACCCGCGAGGTTCCGGCGGAATGGATCGATTATAACGGGCATATGAATGTCGCCTATTACATCATGGCGATAGATCAGGCGTTGGACCTTTTTCTGGAAGACGAATTGGGGATTGGCGAGGCGCACGCGGCGCGGGTCCGGCAAGGGCCGTATGCGCTGCAATCACATGTGCAATTCTTGGGGGAGTTGTTGGAGGGGGCGCAGTTTAGTGTCGCGGTGCGGCTGGTGGATTGTGATGCGAAACGGATGCATTTGTTTATCGAATTGCATTCGGACGGCGGTTTGGCGGCGACTTGCGAGCAAATGTTGATGAACGTGGATTTGGAAACGCGGCGATCGACCCCTTATCCTGATTGGGCGCAAGCGCGGATGTCGGCGATGCTGGAGGCGCATTCCAAGTTGGAGCGGCCTGCGCAACTGGGTGCCTCGATTGGTATTCGGCGGAAGGATTAAGATGCTGCGACCTTTTGGGAATTTCGTCAAGAAAAGCTACGCAGGGATTTACGGCGAGTGCCGCTCTGCGCTTTTGGCCATTCGCACCAAGGGGCCGGGGCAGCTGACGTTCTGGCTGCTGGCGCTGGTTATCGGTATCGCGGCCGGAGCTGCTGCGCTGGGTTTTCGGGTGGCGATTTCGGAAATTCAGGGGCTGTTGTACGGCGCAGATGACAAAACGCTGGCGACGACTTTGGGGACGCTCGACTGGAAATGGGTCGTTGGCATTCCAATTCTGGGCGGGCTAGCGGTTGGCTTGATCCTTTGGGCGTTTACACCGGACGGACAGGCGCGTGCGGTTTCCGATGTGATCCATGGTGCGGCCATGCGCGAAGGACGGGTTAGTAAACGCATCGGGCTGGCCTCGGCTGCGGCGGCGTTGATTACGCTTTCGACAGGTGGATCGAGTGGGCGCGAGGGGCCGGTTGTGCATCTGGCCGCCGTGATTTCCAGTTGGGTTTCCAACCGTATTCATGCCGACGGGATTACGGCGCGCGATTTGATGGGTTGCGCTGTTGCGGCGGCGGTTTCGGCGTCTTTTAATGCACCTTTGGCCGGAACTATTTTTGCGCTTGAGGTGATTTTGCGTCACTTTGCAGTGCATGCGTTTGCGCCGATTGTTATCGCCGCAGTGGCCGGAACGGTGGTCAGTCGTTTGCAAATGGGCAATGTGACGGAGTTCATATTGCCGGTTAACCCGATTGCCCTGAATGTGGAATTGCCGGCGTTTTTACTGCTGGGGTTGGTGTGTGGTCTGGTCGCTTATGTGCTTATTCGCAGCATATTTCTGGCCGAAGACTGGGGCGATGCCATTCAGAAATACACCCGCCTGCCCGGTTTTTTGCGCCCTGCTGTGGCGGGGGCGATGTTGGGGGGCCTCGCGCTGCTGTTCCCGCATATCATTGGCGTCGGGTATGAAACCACATCCTCGGCACTGACCGGACAGTTGTTGATGCACGAGGCGTTTGTATTTGCGATGATCAAGGTTGTGGCGGTGGCGATCACTTTTGCGGGCCGCATGGGAGGCGGAGTTTTCTCGCCCTCGTTGATGCTGGGGGCCTTGACCGGATTGACGTTCGGGCTGGTGGCAACCTCGATTTTCCCCGGAATTTCGGGAAGCGAGACGATATACGCATTGGCGGGCATGGCTGCGGTGGCAGCGGCCGTGCTGGGCGCACCGATTTCCACGACGTTGATTGTGTTTGAAATGACGGGGGATTGGAAGGCGGGGATTGCGGTAATGGTCTCGGTTTCCTTGGCGAGCGCGTTGACCAGCCGCTTGGTTGACCGAAGTTTCTTCCTGACGCAATTGGAGCGGCGAGGGGTGCATCTGGCGGCTGGACCGCAGGAATATCTGCTGTCTACGATCAGCGTTCGCAACATAATGCATCTGGTTGGATCGGGGCAGGATGCGCCACAATCGCAGTGCCAAACCCTGATCGAGCAAGGCGCGTTTGTTGATATCACCGAAACGCTAGAGACGGCTATGGCGAAACTTGAAGCCTCGCCACTGCAAATGCTGCCAGTGGTCGAGGCGTTGGAAAGCGGGCCAGATTTAATCGGTTCGCTGTATCTGGTGGATGCTTTGCGCAGTTATAACCGTGCGCTGGCCGCGACCGCGCGGGAAGAACATTCCTAGGGTCAGAATTTCTCGACCGTGGTTTTGTCGGTGTAAAATGCCAGATATCCGGCGATCTCTTTAACCGCGTCGAGGGGGTTCTCGTAGGTCCAGACCGAATTTTCGATGACACCGCTTTTAGCCGCGATTCCGAAGTAGCTGGCCTCGCCTTTATAGGGGCAGGTGGAGCGTTGATCGGAGGTGTCCAGAAACGCCATGGCCACGTCTTTGCGCGGGAAATAAATGACAACGGGGTAATCGCCTTCGTGCAATTCCAACGCGTTATCGGTTTCTGCAATAATGGCACCGCCTGCACGCACAACCCATGTTCCGTTTGCGGGTTTGATCGTAATTCTATTGTCAGTCATATGCCGTTCCTTTTATTGCAAGAACAGTATTTAACCGATTGGTTCGGGAATTTCAACCATTGTGCAGTGCATCAAATAGGCGCACAGGCCGATTTGAGCCATTCCGAAGTGGTGGCGCTGACCAAATCGTTGATCTTTTCAAAGACCTTTGCGTGGTAATCGTTTAGCCAATTGCGCTCGTCTATGCTTAGCAGATCCGGCAGAATCAGGTGGTGATCGATGGGCACAAACGTCAGGGTTTCAAAGCCTAGCATCATCCGCTCACCCCCGTCAGGAATGGTTGGCGGGGTGACTACCAACAGGTTTTCGATGCGAATACCGTAGGCACCTTCCTTATAATGGCCGGGTTCATTGGACACGATCATTCCAGGTTCAAGCGGAGGCGTTACACGTGCCGAAATACTTTGCGGGCCTTCATGGACGCTTAAATACGCACCCACTCCGTGACCGGTTCCGTGGTCGTAATCCATACCCGCCTGCCAAAGTGCGATGCGGGCGAAACCGTCCAGATCACGCCCCGTCAAGCCAACAGGCCAGCGCGCGCGGGTGATGGCGATCATGCCTTTCAGGACCAGCGTGTTGGCGCGTTTGGTGGCGTTTGAAACTTCGCCGATGGCGGTTGTGCGGGTGATGTCGGTGGTGCCGTCCTCGTATTGGCCGCCACTATCTACCAGCAGGGTTTCGCCCGTTTGGATCGTGCGGTTGGAGTTTTCATCGACGCGGTAATGTATAATTGCACCGTTCGGGCCGGAGCCGCAGATGGTCTCGAACGAGATGTCTTTGAGGGCGTTGGTATTGCGGCGGAAATTTTCCAGTTTTTGCACCACGTCGATCTCTGTAAGGGTGCCGGAGGGGGCGGCGGTTTCCAGCCAACATAGGAACTCGGCCATGGCGGCGGCGTCGCGGATGTGGGCGGTGCGGGTTCCGGCGATCTCGGTCGGGTTTTTGCAGGCTTTGGGCAGGATGCAGGGGTCCGTTGCCCATACTGGGTCTTGGAGTTGGTCGGATATGGCAACGGGGGCCGTATCGCGGTCAACGGCAGTTTTGCCGTTTAGCGCGGCAAGTTTCGGGGCGAAATCGGCCTCGGGGTGCAGGGTTATATCTGTGCCAAGATGCGCGCGAAGGGTGTCGTCGCATTTATCAGGGTCCACGAACAAATCAACGTCACCGCTGGCGTGCAGGATCGCAAAACACAGGGCCACGGGGATGTTTTCGATGTCAGAGCCACGGATATTCAACAGCCATGCGATGGAGTCGGGTAGTGTCAAAACCGCAGCAATTAAATCTTGTTCAGCCAATTTCGCACCGATTTTCTGGCGTTTACTTTCGCTGGTCTCGCCTGCAAATCCTATCGCATGGGCATGAATTTTACCCTTGGGCGGTTCGGGACGGTCATTCCATACACGGTCAACAAAGTTGTCGGTTTTCTTCAGTGTGATGTTGTGATCGACCACCGCGGCTTCCAGCTTTTCGATTGCATCAAAGCTGTGCAGCCATGGGTCATAGGCGATTATACCGCCTTGCGGGAGGGTTTCGATCAGCCAGTCGGATAATTCAACATCCTTGGACGCTACCGGTGTGAAGCTGTCCAGATCGATTTGCGCGCGGACTTGCAAGGTGTATCGCCCGTCAATGAAAACGCCTGCTTTATCCAGCAGAGCGGCGCAGAATCCGGAGGAGCCAGTGAAACCGGTTAACCATGCCAGTCGTTCTGAACCGGGGGCGACGTTTTCGCCGAAATGGGCGTCGGCGCGGGGGATCAGGAAACCGTCAACTTGCTCGGCGCGTAAAATTTTGCGTAATTTGGCAAGCCGGGCCGGTCCTGCGTCGGGGGACGTGGTTACGGTGAAGGTTTGGAACATAGCATGGCTCGCTAAATTGTTATTGGCGCGTGATCGTTCAGGTTTGCACGGCTCGGGGATTACCGCTAGAGTATTTTTGTGACAAAACTGGGAAAAGGGGCTTGGAATGGCTAAACTATTGGCATTTCTGTTTTTTATTGGTGGGGCAGTGCGTGTTTGGTTCGACTGGCGCGAGACGATATCGCAGGCGGACCCGTTCCGGTTTGCGGATACAGGGGCTGTTTGGGCGCAAATCCACTTCGGTAGTTTGCAGGTTTTTCAGCCAGCGATTGAGCGGTATATCGGGCCGTGGTTGTGGGAATGGTTTATTTTCCCCGTCCTGCTAACCCCTTTCGCGCCGATCATGTTCGGGCTGGCGGTGGTATTCTTTCTGCTGGCGAAATGGAAAGCTAGGCGCGCTTAACGCGGCCACGTTTGCGCGTATCATCCTCGAACAACGAGGCCAGTTGCTCGGTCATGGCACCTGCCAACTGTTCCACATCCGTGATCGTAATGGCGTGTTCATAGTAGCGCGTCACGTCGTGGCCGATGCCGATGGCGATCAGATTAACGGCTTTGCGTTTCTCGATCATGGCGATCACGTTGCGCAAATGCTGTTCCAGCGTGCTGGCAGGGTTCACGGACAGGGTGGAATCATCCACGGGCGCGCCGTCCGAAATCACCATCAAAATACGACGGGCTTCGGGGCGGTTCATCAGGCGACGGTAGGCCCATTCCAGCGCCTCGCCGTCAATATTTTCCTTCTGCAGACCCTCTTTCATCATCAAACCTAGGTTCGAGCGAGTTCTGCGCCACGGTGCGTCCGCCCCTTTATAGATGATGTGACGAAGGTCGTTCAGGCGACCGGGCGTTGTCGGGCGGCCATCGGCCAGCCAAGCTTCGCGGCTACGGCCACCTTTCCACGCGCGGGTGGTAAAGCCGAGGATTTCGCATTTCACCTGACAGCGTTCCAGCGTGCGGGCCAGAACGTCGGCACAGATCGCCGCGATAGAGATGGGGCGACCGCGCATGGAGCCGGAGTTGTCGATCAGCAATGTCACGACCGTATCACGGAATTCGGTGTCTTTTTCCTGCTTGAAGGACAGGGGCGTTGTGGGGTTGGTTACCACGCGCACAAGGCGGGCGGCGTCCAGTATGCCCTCCTCCAGATCAAACTCCCAACTGCGGTTTTGCTGCGCCATCAGGCGACGTTGCAGGCGGTTGGCGAGGCGGCTTACGGCGCTTTTGAGCGGGTCGAGCTGTTGGTCAAGGTACGCGCGCAGCCGTTCCAGTTCCACCGGATCAGCCAGTTCTTCAGCGGTTATTTCTTCGTCAAACTCGGTGGTGTAGACTTTATACGCCGGATCGGCCTCGGAGTGCGGGGCTTGGGGCGGCTGTTCGTCGGGCGTTTTGCCGTCGTCTAGCTGGGCCTCGTCAAGCTCGTCCATGTCATCGGATTCGTCCAGCGAGGCTTGTACCTCCTGCTGTTCCATCTCGTCTTGGTTTTGATCTTCCTGACTGTCTTCCTGATCCTTGTTTTGATCTTCCTCATCGCCACCTTCTTCGGAATCCTCGTCGTCTTCTTGTTCCTCGGAGGCTTCCTGATCCTCATCAGGGTCTATACTGTCAGGGTCTTGCCCAAGTTGATCGCCGTAACCAAGGTCGTCGATTACCTGCCGTGCAAGGCGCGAGAATGCCACCTGATCGTCGAGCACTTCGCCGATATTGCCAAGCGTATCACCCGCCTGCCCTTCCAGAAATCCGCGCCAAAGCTCCAGCACATTGTCAGCCCCTTTAGGCAAATCGCGGCCAGTCGCCAGTTGGCGGACCATATATCCGGCGGCAACAGCCAACGGCGCAGAGGCCGCTTCGGTGATTTGGGCGTACCCTGCTTTGGCCGCCTCGTCACCGATTTTGGCGTCGATATTCTTGGCCGTTCCGGGCATGGCACGTGCGCCCAACGCCTCGCAACGGGCGGTTTCCATCGTTTCATATAGGGCTTGGGCGATTTCACCTGCGGGGCGGTACTTGTCGTGGGTCGCCTCGTCATGGAAGCGTAGTTGCATGGCGTAGGCGTCCGCCGTGCCACGGGCCAGCAGAACCTCTTGCGTGGTCATGCGGCGGGTAACTTGCGGCAGGCGTGCGGCATCGCCAATCAAACTCGGTGGATCGACGGAAAAAGTCACGTTCAGGTCAGGCTCGTTCGCGAGGGCCTTGGTCGCTTCGGCCAGAGCCTTTTTGAAAGGCTCGGCTGGATTGTCGTTTGGTTTAGCCAAGGCTTAGCGACACTGCGCTTTCGGGCAGTTCCTCATCGAAGCAGCGTTGGTAGATTTCGGCTACGGTCTGGCGTTCCATCTCGTCACATTTGTTCAGGAATGTCAGGCGGAAGGCGAAGCCTACGTCGCGGAATATCTGGGCGTTTTGCGCCCACATAATCACTGTACGCGGCGACATGACGGTGGACAGGTCGCCATTCATAAACGCGGTGCGGGTCAGGTCGGCGACGGTTACCATCTGGGCGATAATCTTGCGTCCCTCGACCGAGTTGTAATGCGGTGCCTTGCCCAGAACGATTGCCGTTTCGGCGTCGTGGGACAGGTAGTTCAGCGTGGCGACGATCGACCAGCGGTCCATCTGGGCTTGGTTGATCTGCTGCACGCCGTGGTACAGGCCGGTGGTGTCGCCAAGGCCGATGGTGTTGGCGGTGGCGAACAGGCGGAAGGATGGGTGCGGGGTGATGATCTCGTTTTGGTCGAGAAGGGTCAGCTTGCCGCCCTCCTCCAGCACGCGCTGGATTACGAACATCACGTCGGGGCGGCCTGCGTCGTATTCGTCAAACACGAGCGCGCAGGGGTTGCGCAGTGCCCATGGCAGGATGCCTTCCTGAAATTCGGTGATCTGCTTGCCGTCTTTCAGCTTGATCGCGTCTTTGCCGATAAGGTCGATCCGGCTGATGTGGCTGTCGAGGTTCACGCGAACCATTTGCCAGTTCAGGCGTGCGGCGACTTGTTCGATGTGGGTCGATTTACCCGTACCGTGATAGCCCTGGATAATCACACGACGGTTGAACTGAAATCCGGCGAGGATGGCGAGCGTGGTGTCGGGGTCGAATTTATACGTCGTGTCAATATCGGGAACCCTGTCTGCACGTTCCTCGAAACCTTTGATGACCATATCGGAATCGAACCCGAACAGATCGCGGACGCTAAGGGCTTCGGTTGGCTTCGTATTGCTTGTCATCGGTTTTATCCATCGTGCTGAAATCGGCGCGCGGGCCGTTAAATATTCAAGATTATATGTAACATTCGGGGCGGGCTTGCAAGGGGCCGGAACGCCACTGGCGCGACGTTATTTCTCGATAAAACTACGCGAGCCTTTGATTTGTTCCCATGCCCATACGACCTCGGCCAAGCGTTCCTCGTCGTCGCGGCGACCGCCGTTCAGGTCGGGGTGCATGGCTTTGACCAAGGATTTGTAAACTTTGCGGATCTCCACCTTGGTCATTGTGTCCTTGGCATCCATGATTTCCAGCGCTTTGCGCTCGGTTGGGGGCAAGCGGCGGGCGCGGGTGCGTGGGTCGGCGGCAGGGTTTAGCGTGCCGTTTTCGCCTAGCACTTCGTATGGGTCGTCAAAGCCGAAGCGTCGGAAGGCATCGGATTCTACGCGGGCACGACCGTTGTTGATGGCATTGCGGAAAGGTTTGGTGTCGCGGCCCCAGACTTTGTCGGATTCGATTTGTTCTTCGAACTCCTCCTCGGTGTGGTTTTCGAAGAAATTCCACTTTCTGTTGTATTCGCGGATGTGTTCTTGGCAGAACCACACAAATTCCTCGACGTTGTCGGGGCTTTTGGGCGCACGGAATTTACCGGTTTTTTTGCAACTGGGGTTCTCGCATTCGCGCGACGAAGATTCCACCGCGCCCGATTTGCTACGGATGCGGGAGCGGCGTTTTTTATCCGCAGACACCGAAATGTCAAAGTTTAGCGGTGAGCGCTGTTTCATCGCAGACTGTCCTTTCAGCTTTCCGACTCAGGCTCAACACAATACTGTCTGAAACAGAATGGCCAAGGCCTAAAACAAACGGAGTGTGATATTTTGACATATAGTGAACGGATAACCCAAAAACTGACCGATGCGTTCAGCCCTGTTGAACTGCAGGTTATCGATGAAAGCGAGCAACATCGGGGCCATGGTGGTTATATCGAGGGTGGCGAGACACATTTCAAGGTGGTGATGAAATCCGCCCATATGAACGATCTTTCGCGGGTGGCGCGACAACGGGCGGTTTATAAAGTGCTGAAGTCCGAGCTGAACGAGCGCGTACATGCGTTGTCGTTGCAGATCGACGGTGTCGCTTGAGCCGCGAGTTTATTTACGCGCCCTCAGACGACCCCATCGAAATCATCCATGAAGACGAGGCTTTGTTGATCGTCAACAAGCCCTCGGGGCTTTTGTCGGTCCCTGGGCGGTTGGAGGAGCATAAGGACAGCCTTGAGACACGGCTGCGCGATATCTACCCTGAAACGCTGTTGGTGCATCGTCTGGACGTTCCCACATCAGGCGTGATGGTATTTGCGCGCACCAAGGCGGCGCAGCGGCATATCGGGATGCAGTTCGAGAAACGCCAGACGCGCAAGACGTATGTGGCGCGGGTTTGGGGGCATGTGGCCGAGGACAGCGGGCATATTGATTTGCCGCTAATCGTGGACTGGCCGAACAAGCCTCGGCAAAAGGTTTGCCATGAGACGGGGAAGCCCTCGCAAACCGACTGGGTGGTGTTGGAGCGTGAAGCGGAGGCTACGCGGGTTCGTCTGCATCCAAAGACGGGGCGGACGCATCAGTTGCGGGTGCATATGATGGCGATTGGGCACTCGATTCTGGGGGATCGGTTTTACGCCGATGACGACGCGCTGATGGCGGCGGATCGCTTGCAACTGCACGCGGAGGTGTTGGAGTTGCGCCATCCGGTTGGTGGTGCGGAAATGGTGTTTACGTCCGAAGTGCCGTTTTAACGAATGAACTGCGGCTTGAACCGGAATTTGATTTTCTGTTCTGGCGCGATGTGGCGGTTCAGGCGTTTGTTGATCCAGCCGAATCCGGTGATGATCACCAGTGTAAAGATGATGAAATAGAGTGCGATTATCGGATACGAGACAAACGGGTTGAAGGTTTTATCGGCGAAATAGCTGGCATAATAAAGCGCGTCACCGGATTGCTGCCATGCAGGAAAGCCCGAGAAGAACACCAGTGCGGTGGCGTGGAACATGAATATCGCCTCGTTGGTGTAGCTCGGCCATGCCAGCCGTAACATGGAAGGCCAGACGATGCGGCGAAACTTCTTGAAGCCGGACATGCCGAAAGCATCGGCGGCCTCTATATCACCTTTGGGGATTGCGCGAAGTGCCCCGTAGAAAATCTCGCCTGCATAGGCGGAGGTGTTGAGGAACAGCACGATCACAGCACCTAGCCATGCTTTGGTTAACCACCGCGTCTCGGCTGTGATGGTGATAAAACCAAGGTTGATGTCGATGCCGACTTTCGGGATCAGCACAAAAATTTCATAGGCGAGGAAGAACTGGATGAACAGCGGGGAGCCGCGGAACAAGAAGATGAAGGCTTTGGCGGGGATGGCGGCCCACGGATTCTGGCTGGCTTTCCCGACAGCCACCAATGTGGCGACACCGAAGCCAAACAGCATAGCGAC
>ENA-OSCG01000160-OSCG01000160.1-marine-sediment-metagenome-genome-assembly--contig:-NODE-160-length-10863-cov-5.100296_pt1 | contig 10863 bp, 13 predicted proteins | sample MGYA00237880_ERZ529332 | MGnify/ENA primary metagenome ERZ529332 (study PRJEB26373, sample SAMN05710708) | marine sediment metagenome | biome: marine; feature: ocean trench; material: sediment... | reverse complement strand
TTTCGATATCTGGCACTTCCCTTTGGCGCTTTGTCTACAGAATAATAGAGGAGCATATGTAATGCCAACCGTCAAATTCATCAGTGTTGTAGATGGGAGCCTCCAATGGCAGACCACCAACATGAACCAGATCATCCCTGACAACGCCATTAAAGTGAGCGAGAACGTCTACAAAATACCAGTCGTGGAACCAGAGCCAGAGCCTGATCCGGTTCCCTCTGTGCTTTCGGTGACTGATTTCAAAGCCTTCTTCACTCTCGCCGAGCGCATCGTCATCGCAGAGTCCGGCGATGTCGGCGTCGGCATCATCTGGAATGACATCGAAGACCCAAGAACAACGTCCGTCGACCTGGGCGCGCCCTCCACCATCGAAGCCATCGACCACTTGGCAACCGCAGGCGTCATCACCGAAGCCCGCGCCACCGAACTTAAAGCACAATAGGGAACCTCGTCATGCCCGCCAAGTCCCTCAAGGCCCTCCGCTCGAACCTCCGGTTCGTCACTAAGCGCTTCCCTTACGCGATCCTCACAGTCGCCACCTTCGTCACTTTCCTGACCGGCGCTGGCTTCCTGATCGCCACCTTCCTCTGGGCCTCCTAGCCATGTCCTGGGACGGCGACGAGCGCCGCACGTCCTCCTCCTCTGGTAACTACGTCACCCAGGCCCAGGCCATCATCATCGCCGAGTCCGCTGGCCGCTCCGCTGCCGAGTCAACCCTGGCCGCCATTGGCGTAGACGCCACCACCCCCGAAGCCCGCATCAGTGCCTCAGCCGACGCCCGCCACTTGCGCCGCATCCGCCTGGCCTCAGAACAGTTCCCCGTCCTCATAAAGCGAGCCGTCATCCCCGTAGTCTTCGCCGCTGCCATCGCCGCCATCTGGGCTGGCGTCTCTGACTCATTCGCCCCCAATTAGGAACTCGCCATGAAAAACAAGTTCTTCTTCCTCATCGCCGCGACCGTTATGGCCTTCCTGATCTTCACCGCCACCATGGCCGCTGGCCACTCCCTTAGCCCCAAGACCGTCCTCGACATCGTCTACGGCTGCATCGCCGAGAGCGACATTCTAAAGATCGCAGACAGCGCCGAAAAGGCCATTTACAGAAGCCCGAAAGTAAGCGAACTCCAGCTCCAGCTAGTCAAAGACAAGCTGTGCTACTACGCCCCACAAGGTATAGAAATAACTCTAGTCAAACTCATCTACTCCTTCGACTCTGTCTACGGCGCTGGCGAGGTGTGGCACATCCAGACCCCCTATGGCCCTGGCTACTCAATCCTAAACAAGAGCAATGACAGTACCCACCCCGCATGAACTCAATAGAGCGCCTGCACAACCTCGAAGACCTCCTCACCCACCCCGGCTGGTTGGACTACGAGACAACCATTCGTGATGCTGTTATCCAGGCAGCCCTCAACTTGGCCGACAACAAGCCCATTACCATCGAACAACTCCACACCCAACGCGGAGCACTTTGGGCAGGTAAACAACTCATCGAGGTCGTGCCCATCCTCATTCAGCAACTCAAGAACGAAGTCCTGCTCGAACAGGCAAAATTCGACCACGACCACCCGTCCGCTTAGGCCGACACAACCATCCCCGCTATGGCCGGGATAAAAGGATACCAAGACAATGCCCGTTCACGAACAATCAGATGCAGACATCATCACCGCCGCCACCGGCGACAAACTAGGCCCCGTAGACGCGCCTCCCAAGAAAGAGAAGGCCACCCAGGCCGAGGCCGCCAACGCCACCCTCTCCCCAAGCACAGAAGCTGACGCCCTCCAGAAGGAGGCCGTCAAGATGTTCGACGTGGCCTTTGGAGACAACACTCGCCAGCTCTCAGAAACTCAAATCGCTGGCACCTTCGACCGCTATGCCGCCCTCAACCAGGAGCACATGGCCCAGAAGCCTGTCCTCGACATGGTCAAGGCCGTCATCGCCAGCGCCCAGAGCAAGGGCCAGAACGTCTCTCCCGGCCAAGTAGCCCAATTCCTAACAGCCGCCGCCCAAGCCTACGTCAAGAACCCGACCATGGGTGGACAACAGGCCCCTGCCTCCCAAGCCCAGGCACCTGGCGACATTGCAATACCCAGCCAGGGCGCAGCCAGGGCTGGCGTAGACCCCTCTCAGTACGACCAGGACTTGACTCAGTGGGAAGAGGACAACGGCGTCACCCTCCCTCCTGGCTTCCGCCAGCAGGCCCAGGACATGCACTCCCTCCAAGGCCAGAACCAGCAGTTGGCAGGATACCTCAAACAAGTCCTCCAGGGCCAACAGGGCACCAAGCAGGCTGCCGAACAAACCCTGGTAGCCGCCGACGTAAAGCACGTCGACGCTCTCAAGCAGGCCGCCGCCACCAACCTCGACCGTGCCCAACAAGAAGCTGGCCTGCCCAACGACATGCAGGACGCCTTCTTCCAGTTCGCCAACGAGCGTGGCTACTCCTTTGAGGACTTCATCGACCCAGCCCTGGCCCAGTCAGTCATCAACGACTTCAAGGCGGTCTCCGATGGTCCCGAACTTGCCCGTCTCAAAAACCTGGCCACCAAGCGCCAAGCCTTCACGGGCGTCGAAGGCTCTCCTGGCGGTGGTTCGGAAGTACTCAAGACCGACGAAGACACGGCCTACCTCAACAACTTGGTCGACTCAACTATCGAGAAGAAGGCAGCAAACAACACGCTGTAAAAAAACATGGGGGAGTAGGGACGACAAGTACCCACTCCCCCTCTATTCTCTACCCATCGAAGCAATACCACGCCGCAGATGAGCGCTACGGCCCTCTTCCAGTCTGCCGCAGGGACAGCTCGTAGGACTAAGTGACCAAGTACAAGTGGAGTGATGCTTTAGGCCACCCACCCAATACTTGGACACACAGGTCCATTGATCGAACTTAACCCTCCAACTGGGAGTATTCCTTATGACTGCTATCGCAGGACTGCGCGGGACCGGCGAGTTTTCGACCGACTTCCGCCCAACCAACTACCGCGAACTCTTCACTCTCCTCGAACCCAATGGCACAGCGCCCCTCCAGGCTTTGATGTCCATGACCTCCGGCTCGTCCACTGACGATCCGAAGTACAACCATTTCCGCGACGAGCTGCCCGACCGTGTCGTCACGATCAACAACGGTTCCGGTTACAACGCCTCCGCCACCGCGCTGACCATTGACACCGATACTGACGTACAGTTCATCGTCACCGACACGACCCTCACCAACATGACCACTGGTGAAATCATGCGCGCCACAGCCGACTCGACCGGTACGACCATCACGGTCGCTCGTAATATCGGTGGCACCTCGTTCGCAATCGTTGACAACGACGTGATTGCCGTCATCGGCTCGGCCAACTCAGAAGCCTCGAACTCCCCGACCCCGGTGAGCTTCGATCCGACGACCGACTTCAACTACACGCAGATTTTCAAGACCAGCATTTCGCTGTCTCGGACCCTGCAAAACACCTACTTGCGTACCGGCTCGAAAGAAACTGAGATGGTCACTAAGGCCCTCAAGCTCCACATGAGCGACATCGAGCGGACCTTCTTCTGGGGCAAGCGCGCCATCGTCAACGGCTCCACCTCGCAGCCCACCCGCTACACTGGCGGTCTGACGACCCAGATCACCAGCGTCACCGACGTTGCCTCGGCGTTTGCCGTCAACAACAAGATGACGGAAAAAGAGTTCGACCGCCTCTTGGTCGAGACCATCTTCGCCAAGGGCTCCAAGGAGAAGGTCGTGTTCATCGGTGCCCGCGCAGCCTCCAACTTCATGGAGCTTGCCAAGAACCGTTGGTCACCTGAAAGAGTTGAGGGTGCTTATGGTGTGTCTATGGCTCGTTACAGCACATTCGCTGGCGACCTCCTGGTTCATCTCCATCCCATGTTCCGCCAGATTCCGACCATGGATGACGCGATGATCTTTCTGGATATGCCTTACCTCAATTACAGGTACATGGAAGGTGCCGACACCACCCTCCAGCGCGACATCCATGCTCCCGACTTCGACGGCGTCAAGCATCAATACTTGACGGAATGTGGTCTCGAAATGACCCAGTCGCAAGTCCACCACTACCTCAAGAACTGGGTCGATGTCATCTAGGACGACGCCCTCCACTTGATAGACCATAATTGGGGGCCGGTTAATTCCGGCCCCCTCTTTTTTTCACTCACAGGAGCCACCTTATGGCAAAGAAAAGACGAAATCAGATGAGCCGTTTTCAATCCGCCGTCGTTGAGAATACTGAGTCCTCAGTCAACGTAACACCTGATCTCGACACCCCTCAGCCAGAAGAGATTGCTCAGGCATCCTCTGACGCTAACACCGCAGACCTGGAAGAGGCCACTCAGGCCCTCTCGGAAGCCAACCCCGCCGACGTCCTCTATGCCTCCCACAGCCACGAGCCAATCAAGTTCTCCATCCAAGTGGCCGGTATCAAAATCAGGTCCACCCACGACGTCAAGGGTGAGCGCCTTGTCTGGGCCGTTCCGGCCAGCCTCGCCTCCCGCTTTGAGGACCACTTCCACTTTGTGTCTGGACGCATCATTAAGGTCTAATCCTCATGCCGACATCAATACGCGACGACCTACCAACCCTTGAGGATGAAACCTCTCCCAAGTACACGCAGGGCGACAAGCACAATCTGTACTCGTCGCTATCTCCGCACGTCAAGGAGCCGTTCTCACCTCTCTCGGAACTCATCACACGCGCCCTCCGGCGCTACGGCGAGTTCAACCCTGGCACGGTCCAGGGTGGTCTCATGGAACTGATGCTCGACTTGGCCAACGACATCATCGAAGACCTCCGCCAGCACCCCTACTTCGTAAACATCGACATCGACTACTACAAGCAGCAGGACGAGGTTCGCGAAATACCAGATGTCATCATGGTCGCGGGCCTCCTCTCCTACTACGCCATGCAGCAGACCTCTAAGAAGGCGGAGATGCTATACGGTAAGTACATGAAGACCATGAACGGCACCCTCTACGACCGCCTCTATGGCCACCAAAAAATAGAGATGCAACCACCCGACAAGCAAGACTTCACCAAAATTGGGAATACCGACAAGGTCGATCCATCCAAGCAGTGGGCTTAGCGTACCATGTCGACAAATACAATTCTCACCAGCTCTGGTGTTGAGGTTGAGGTCTTCCCCTACTCCGAATTCCAGGGCATCGACACATCTAGGGACCGCGCAGCCTTAGATAGCGGCGAGAAACAAAGCCTCTTCATCATCGAGGATGGCTTCGCCGACTGGCGCGGCGTCCTCGTCCGCGACCCTGGCGCGGTATCTCGCAACTCAGGCGACGGTAAGATTAGTCACGTCAACTTCTATGGCCGTAACGAAGCCTGTTGGGCACAGCGAGACGGCGGTGGTGTAAGCCTGGCCTCAGACCGCTTTTTCTCCCATGGCCCCGGTCACAAGTTAGATGAGGTCTACCCCGTAGGCTCAACGGTCACTTCCACGGTCTTCAACCACCGCACCATCTTCGCCACCGCTGGCCAGCCCATGTATCGTTATAATGGGGCTTCTTGGGAAGAGGTCATCAATCTTAACCCACAAACCCCCGCCTTCCTCGCTGCCGTACAGCAGCGCCTTTGCGTAGCAAAGGCAAACGGAACCCTCGTCGACCTCTCCAGAGTAGATGACGAAACCTACTTCACCGAAGATGAGGTAGCAGGCGCTACCTCCGTCACCAAGGGCGGTAACATCGACATCAGGAATCTCCTTGGCACCTCCGATGTCATCAAGGGCTTGAGCGCATTTGAGCAGAACCGCCTGGCCATCTTCACCAATGACCAGTGCCTCATCTACACCCTCCACCCTGATCTCACCAAGTGGGAGATCGACGACCGGGCCAACATCCAAGTGGGCACCATCTCTCACAACGCCGTCGCCAGAGCCTACTCCGACTTGCTCTACTGCTCCCGCAACGGCATTCACTCAATTCAGCGCTCCAGAACGAATGGCGTCACTATCTTCTCAATCCCCATGTCCTTTAAGGTCGAGCAAACCTACCGTGCCCTCCTCAAGACAGTGACTAATCAGGAGGAGATCAGCTCTTACTTCGACCAGGACAATGGCCAATTCCATACCTACTTCCCACAAGGCCCACTTCTCACCAATCGTCTTACCCTCACCCTCGACCCCACCGGCGAAAATAACAACAAGTGGTCAACCGGCTCCTTCCTCCAGGCTACTTGTGGCCGCCAACTTGGCCCTACTACCCTCCTCGGCACCCCTGGTGGTGTATGGAACCGCAAGCTCGTCGAAGACGAGACCGACATATCCCCCACCATGATCGTGGAAACCCCCATCCTTTGGCAGGGAGCCATTAATGACCTCAAGGACAGCCACAGCATCATTATCCAGGCATCCGGCAAGGGCACTATCGACATTGAGGCATTTGATGAATTGGACCGCCCCCTCTCTGGCATGACTTTTGAGATAAGCGGCCTCGGCGTGGACGACAGCTTTGGCCCAGTTCCGCTATCACTACAGTACGAGCGGAAGTTCCAACACCGTTATCGGGGTGTCTACTTCCGGTTCAAAATCAAGGGCACGGGCCTTCTCAGAATGACGGGCTTTGCAGTGACAATTAGGAGTGACAAATAATGGCGCGTCTAAAGCAGCAGAACCCGCAGAACTACAAGACCTCTGCCGAAATCCACGCCGACTTTGAGAACATCGTCCGCTACATCAACGTGGCAGAGCTTGGCAACAAGACGATTGGCGAGCTTCTCAACATTATGTTCGACGAAGACGGTGAGTTCGACGGCCCCATCGAACTCCGCCTCGACAGCACCGAGGGCCTCCAGTATCGTGTGGGCATCTACTCCCAAACCGAGGACGGCTGGCTTGATCTTGCCACCATCGCCAGCATCCGAGGCACCGCTGGCAAGTCAGTCGGCGTCATCGAAGGTCCCTTCTTCTTCAACCGCCAAGACCTCACCGCCAGCGCCAACCAGACCGTCTTCTCCTACACCCACGACGCCATCGTCACCGACTTTCTGGTCAGCGTCAACGGCATCCTCCAAAACGACACTGGCGTCTACACATCAAGCGCCTCCAATAACAACGTCACCTTCTCATCTGGCCTCAGCGCCAACGACGTAGTCACCATTCTTTCAATCCGCGACCAGTCAGTAACCAATTACCTCCGCTCTGACCTCATCGCCGTTGGCGCTCAGTCCGTCTTCGCCTTCGTCCACACCAATGACGAGAAGCTCCTCGTATGGCTCAACGGCATCCTCCAGCAAGAGGGTGGCGGTAACGACTACACCACCTCTTACTCCGCAAACACTATTACCTTCGTGTCCGCCACCTCAAATAACGACCTCATCACCATTATGACCGTCGACAACTCGGCCACCCTCAACGTGGCGGGCCTCATGCTTGAGGACGAGTACACCACAGCCGGTCTCATCCTCTACTCTAAGCTCTCCATCGCCAACAACGACATCGTTCAAGCCAAGGTCGTCGGCCTGGTCACCGCTCTCGGCGAAGCCGCCAAAATGACGATCTCTAACAACACCCCCTCTGGCCCTGCCTCCGGCGACCTCTGGCTCGACACTTCGCAGACGCCGAACCTTCTCAAGTTCTATGACGGCACCGCCTTTCTGTTAACGTCTCCGGCCTCCTCCCTCCCCACCTTCCAGGCCTCCAACGCTAGTGAGTACGTCCGTGTCAACGGTGCCGGAACCGCCCTCGAATATGGTGATATTAACTTCTCCACCATGGTTCCCAAGACCTACATCTCCGCCGCCAACGGCGTGGCCAGCCTCGACTCCAGTGGCCTCCTTCCTATCCTTGAGCTACCCGAAATCTTCGCCGTAGACACCAAAGCTGGCCAGGTGGTTGGCTCAGTCAGCAACGGCGACATCTTCGTGACCAAGATATGGCGTCAAAAGGACCGCTATGACGGACTCTCCGCCGTCCTCTCCGCTGGCACCTGCACCATTCAAATAAAAGTTGACGGCTCCGTCGTCGGGTCTAGCTACGCGGTCTCCACGTCTGTAGCCGACATTACCTTCGGTACTATTATCGAGATCGACGGCACCACCTCCGCCCGCCTCATCGAACTCGTCGTAACCAATGCCTCCTCCGCCGTCGATCTCGACTGGGCACTCTCAACGGCAACGGCAGCCATCTAAAATGTTCCCCGTCCTACTCACAAAGGCTGAGCTTACCGACCGCTTCAGCCACCCGCCGCCGCCGCCTGAGAAGCCGCGATCCCCGGCAAGTATGGAGCGTCGGTCAGCGGCAACAGCGAATCGTCGGGCCTCGCAGATCGCCTCCGAACGCGCCGAGACTGTTCGCGGGTTCGGGCTGGAAGGGCTGTTATGGGATACCCTTACGCAGTCGAAGACGGACAATGATAGCGCACTCCCCCCGACAGAGACCGTTCACCGTAATGGCGATGATCGCTTTGTCAACATAGGCCGCGAGAAAGCTCACGCCACTGGCGGTGAAGTCTTCGTGCATCCAGAGGTCCTCGAAGCCAACCCCGCTATCTGGTCGGCCATCCAAGAGACCATGACGGACATGGGAGCCGACCCCTCTCAAGCCATCGTCGGAAGCCCCTATGGCAACTATGGTCTCGACGGCGATCAGGAGTTTTGGCTTCACAAAAAGACGTGGCGTGCCGCCAAAAAAGCATTTAGCAATCCATGGGTCCGGGCCATCGCAACCATCGGCACTGCCCTGATCCCAGGTGTCGGCCCCTGGCTGGCCCCCGTCGTCGCTGGCGGCACCACCGCCATAGGCGGTGGTAGCGTAAATGAGTCCCTCTTTGCCGCTGGTGGTGCTGCTATCGGCGGGGCTTATGGAGCAACCACCAACGCCGCAGGGACCGCCACTGTTACCATCTCTGAGCAGTTGGCAGCCGGAGCCACCGCCAATGGCTTTGGAAGCGCTCTCTACCAAGCCGGAGGCGACATCCTCGCATCTCTCGGAGCTGTTGGTGCAGCTATTGGCGGCGCAAACCTAGGCACCCTAAGTGGCCTGATTGCAGGCGCTGGAGCTGGCCAGTCCATAGGGGCCGCAATCGACGGCCCGCCAGAATTACCGCAAGGCCAGCAAGTCGGCCTCAACGGCGATCCGCTCTCCTTTGACCTGGCTGAAACCCCCTCCCTCCCTGGCGATCCCGTTGGCCTCGGCGAGGGACCAGTGGATAGTGTCTTACCCGGCATTTCCCAGGGCCAGCAAGTCGGCTTAATCGAAGAGGCTCCTGAGCCGTTCCGCAGCTTCGGAAGCGAGGTCGGAAATGGGGTCAGTTACATTCGGAATACGCGGGACCGCAACACAGGTCTCCAAGTATTCAACACCGTTTCAGGTCCAGATAATACCTATAGTCGATTACAACGCCGAGGCTTTGGCGGGGGAGTAGGTTTTGTTTAGCAATGGAATGACGCAGGGCGGTCTCGGCATACAGCGCGATGGCATTGGTATGCCTCAAGGCTTTGGCCGTGGGATGCCGCCACAGTCAGAGCGAGACCGTGCCGCACGGAGCCCCAACGCCGCGTATAACGCACGACACGCCAAGGACATGGTGCCCGCTCTCATGCTCCCTGGAGAGTTTGCTGTCCCGTCCGACAAGCTGTCACCCTCTACCCTCGCGGCCATAAAGAGGGATATGGCCGCAGCAGGCATCAACTTCGACGACCACGTCGCCGGTAGTAAAACCGTACCCCTGGACCCCGCCTCCGGCCTACCGATGTTTGACGGCGGCGGTAGTACCAGTGCCGGGCTCGATGGTTCTGATGATCGCAACGATGGCAACTTCTTCGAGCGCATGATAGGCGGCTTCCATGAAAGGTTTCAAAATAATCCTGGGATGACGATTGCCAATATATTTAGCCCAGTCCCTTTCGCCCCCCACGCCTTGAGTGCGTTGACGAGCGGACTCGCTAGCCTGTTTCTTGGTGGCAAGCCTGGTGACCCAGCGACAACGACGATTGGGGCTCAAGTCCCCAACGCGCCGCCCGGTGTTTTGGGAACATTGTCGTTGGAAGACAGCTATGGCGTTTATAACGACAATGGCGGCGATGGAGGCGGTGTCGTCTCACCCCCTTGGATACCCCCCGGCCAGCCATACAGCGACGCCCACCCAGCGTCGCCACAGGCAGTCAGCCCCAGCCAACCGGCAGACACTGTTGGCACTGGCTACGGTGGCGGTAGTGATGGCGTCATCTACAACAGCGCCCCTACTTATGATCAAGTCCAAAACATCTACAGGAAACAATTGGGCCGTGAAGGTGCAGAGCAATACGTCAGCGGGTGGGTGAATAGTGGCCAGTCACTTGGAGAAGTCTTAGGCAGTATCCAAGACAGCGAAGAATACCAGGCCCGATACGCCACTCGTACCAACGCAATCCAGGGCTACTACCAAGACGTTCTTAACCGTCGGGGCCAAGCTGAAAATGTGGACAAGTGGAATACCATGGGCATCTCCTTAGCCGATGTCCTGGCCGGTATCCAGGGGAGCCAAGAGGCTCTCAACTTGGCCAACGCCCAGTCCCCCGTTACTTAGGAGAGAGACATGTTCGGCAACAACATCGTACCACGGAGCCGCAGCTTCGGTAACGGCATCAAGCGTAGCCTTGACGAGCTTGCTGGCTTCGGCGTCAATGGTGACGAAGAGATAATTCACGTCACACCAGGGGAGAGGGTTCTCCCACCCTCCATCGCCCAAGACCCCCAAGTGATGTTGGCAACCAATGCCGCCTTTAAGGCGAGTGGGATGGACCCCAGTATGTACGTTGTTGGTGACCCAAGATCGCAGAGGAACCCTTACACTCAGCTCTCGATGTATGCAACGCTGCTCGGAAATAGCGGCCTCGGTCACGATACTGGTGAGCCTGCCCCGC
>ENA-OSCG01000159-OSCG01000159.1-marine-sediment-metagenome-genome-assembly--contig:-NODE-159-length-10864-cov-7.867795_pt1 | contig 10864 bp, 9 predicted proteins | sample MGYA00237880_ERZ529332 | MGnify/ENA primary metagenome ERZ529332 (study PRJEB26373, sample SAMN05710708) | marine sediment metagenome | biome: marine; feature: ocean trench; material: sediment... | reverse complement strand
AAATCCACATTTTATGCATATTCCAAACCAGAACTGACCGCTGGCAAATGACGAATTTGCTTTCGTAACCCTGCTCGTCGCTTTGCCTCATTTGGCCAAAAATGATCAAACCATCGAGCACACCACTTGGCGATGATAGATTGTAAAATCTGGTTTGCTAAAAACCTCGCAGCCAACTAGATTCATTGAAAGTTTGAAAATCTCCAGGAGGAAAAATGGCAGCGCTACCGGAAAACATTGATCAAACCCGCGAACTTCTAGCCTCGCAAGGGTATATTTGCGGCCAAGCGTTAGCGACGGTTGTATTCTTGTCGCTAAAATTGGGGCGCCCGTTGTTTCTGGAAGGCGAGGCTGGTGTTGGCAAGACGGAGATCGCCAAGGCGTTGGCCTCGGGGCTGGGGCGGCGATTGATACGGTTGCAATGCTATGAAGGACTGGACGCTTCAAGCGCGGTTTACGAGTGGAATTTTGCCGCGCAAATGGTGGCGATCCGCACGGCTGAGGCCGTGGGCAGCAGTGACCGCGCCGAGCTGAACGCGGAGCTGTTTAGCGAAGATTTCCTGATCCGTCGCCCGTTGCTGGAAGCGATGAGCCCGCAAGAAGGCGGCCCTCCGATCCTGTTGATAGACGAGCTGGACCGCGCCGACGAACCCTTTGAAGCGTTCCTGCTGGAGGCGTTGAGCGACTTTCAGGTAACGATTCCCGAGCTGGGCACCATCGTAGCCGAGGAACCACCGATCGTTATCCTAACCTCGAACCGCACGCGCGAGGTGCATGATGCGCTGAAGCGGCGGTGTTTGTATCATTGGGTGGATTACCCCGATTTTGACCGCGAGCTGGAAATCCTGAACGCGCAGGTTCCGGAGGCCAGTGCCGCGTTAAGCCGTGAAATCGTGGCGTTCGTGCAAAAACTGCGCTCGGAAGATTTGTTCAAAAAACCCGGCGTGGCCGAGACGATTGACTGGGCGAAATGCCTGTTGGCGCTGGATGCTGTTCAGCTTTCACCGCAGGTGATTGCGGACACATTAGGGGCAATTTTGAAGTATCAGGATGATATTGTCCGGATTCAGGGATCAGAAGCCGCGCGGATATTAACCGAGGCAAAGGCGTCGTCCGAGATGGCTGACTAATGCGTAAATTCGCCGATCTTCCAATACCAGAAGATGGTAAATTCGTTGCCAACATTACCCATTTCGCACGCGCGTTGCGGGTGGCCGGATTGCCCGTCGGACCGGGGCGCGTGGCGGACGCCATTCGGGCGGTAGAGGTTGCCGGTTTCACGGATAAACGGGATTTTTACTGGACGTTACATGCCTGTTTTGTCTCGCGCCCTGAACACCGCGAAGTTTTCGCGCAAATTTTCCGGTTGTTTTGGCGAGACCCGCAATACCTCGAAAACATGATGGCGCTTTTGGCGCCAGCGATGCGCGGCGTTCAAAAGGAGCGCAAGGCAAACCCTGCCGAGCGCCGCGCGGCCGAAGCGTTGCTGGATGGGGCGGATGCAGAGGCGCCAGAATTGCAGGAGGGGGAGAGCGCCGAGATCAAGCTGGATGCCTCTCTGACGTTTTCGGCGCAGGAAAATTTGCAGGCGCTGGATTTCGAGCAGATGACAACGGCCGAGATGGCCGAGGCCAAGCGCATGATCGCGCGGATCAAGCTGCCGGTGAAACCGTTGGCATCGCGCCGAACCAAACCGGCATTGCGCGGGCGTATACCGGATTGGCGCGGCACTATTCGGGGCGCGATGCGCACGGGCGGGGACATACAGAAACTGGCGATGCGGCAGCGCAAAACCCGTTGGCCAAATCTTGTGGCGCTTTGCGATATTTCCGGGTCGATGTCGGCATATTCCCGCGTAATTCTGCATTTTCTGCACGCGGCCAGTAATGCCAAGGGGGCGGGATGGGCGCAGGTGCACTCGTTCACTTTCGGGACGCAGTTGACGAATATCACGCGCCATCTTCGTAATCGCGATGTCGATACGGCGCTTGCGATGGCGGGGGCCGAGGCGCGGGACTGGGAAGGTGGCACGCGTATCGGCGAATGCCTGCATACCTTTAATCGTGACTGGTCGCGTCGCGTGCTGGGGCAAGGCGCCGTTGTTTTGCTGATTACCGACGGGTTGGATCGGGATGATCCGGATTTGCTGGCGTCCGAGATGGAACGCTTGCACTTGTCGGCCCGCAAGGTGATATGGCTGAACCCGCTGCTGCGCTGGGATGGTTTTGCCCCCAAGGCGCGTGGTATCCGTGCAATGCTGCCCCATGTGGACAGCTTTCGGGCGGGGCATAATATTGCATCCCTGCAAGCCCTTGCGGATGCGTTAACAAAGCCGGAAGATGTCGGCGAGAAAGCACGCCTTATGCGCGCGATGAGGGAAGGCTGATGGCGAATTTCGATCAAATACCGGAGCAGGCGCTCGACTGGGTTTCTGCCGGTAAGGGCGCGGTGCTGGCGACCGTTATCCAGACTTGGGGGTCCGCGCCGCGACCGATTGGCTCGCAGCTGGCGATCAACGAGGATATGGAGATGGCTGGCTCGGTTTCCGGTGGTTGTGTCGAAGGCGCGGTCGTTGAAGAGGCGATTAATGCCCTTGAAGACGGCATGCCGCGCATTCTGGAATACGGCGTTAGCGATGAAGAGGCCTTTGCCGTGGGTCTTGCCTGTGGCGGTGCGATCCATGTGTTGGTGGAGCCGATTGGCGTTGGGCAGGGGCCAAGCGTGGCGTTGCTGGAAACGCTCGTGGCATATCGTGCAGATCGGCGCGCGGCGGCGTATCTGGTGAACACCAAGACATGGGAGCGCCAAGTCGTCGGCACGGATTTCGCGGCGATTGACCTTGGCCCTCGATTTACCAGTGACAAGTCGGGTTTCGAGGCGGACTGGTTCGTAAACATCCATAACCCGCCGTTGCGGATGATCGTGGTTGGGGCGGTGCATATTGCGCAGCCGTTGATGCAAATGGCGCGGGTGGCGGGGTATGACGCGGTGCTGGTCGACCCGCGCGAGGCGTTCGCGACCGAGGCGCGTTTCCCCGGCGAGCGGATAATACATGACTGGCCGGATGAAGCATTAGAGGCCGAAGGGCTTGATGCGCGTGTGGCGGTTGTGACCCTGACGCATGACCCGAAACTGGACGATCCGGCGATCAAGGTGGCGATAGAATCGGATGTGTTTTACCTCGGTTGTCTGGGGTCAACGCGCACGCATGCCAAGCGGGTGGTCCGGTTGCAGGAGGCGGGGTTTACCCAAGCTCAAATCGCCAAAATCCATGCGCCGGTCGGGGCTGATATTGGTTCGAAAACCCCTGCGGAAATCGCGATATCTATCATGGCGGAAATCACCGAACGCTTGCGCCGCCCCGAGACTCGCCGATGAAATTCGGCCCCGTTTCCGTTGCGCAGGCCGAGGGGGGAATTCTTGCCCACTCCTTAAATGTGCGCGGGGTGCGGTTGCGTAAAGGCCGGATTTTAAGCGCTGCGGATATCGCGGCAATTGCGCAGGCTGGCGTTAGCGATGTTACGGTGGCCGTTCTGGATGCCGATGATATTGCCGAGGATCAAGCCGCCGAAGCCTTGGCGAAATTGCTGGTGCCGGATCCAAAGGCGGCATCGCTGCGGATTAATGCGCCTTTCACCGGCCGCGTGAATATCTACGCCGAGGCGGGTGGCGTGATGCAAATCGATGCGGCGGCGATTGCGCGTTTTAATGCGGTATCCTCGTCGATAACGGTGGCGACTGTGCCCGAAATGGCGCGGGTTTCGGCGCGTGCACTGATCGCGACGGTCAAAATCATCCCCTACGGCGTTCCGAAAAAATTTATCGCGCGGGTGAGCGCAAGCAATGCGTTGCGTCTGGCTCCGTTTACCATGCGAACCGCTAGTCTGATTTTGACGAAGACGCCGGGGATGTCCGAAAAAGTGCTTTCCAAAGGTCGCGAAGCTGTGGCGCGGCGATTGCAGGCGTTTAATTGTTCGTTAGACGAAGTTGTGACGGTGCCACATGAAACCACCCCTTTGGCGGAGGCGATTTCCAAGGCTGGCGGAGAGGCTATTCTTATACTTACCGGCTCGGCTACGTCGGATATCTCTGATGTCGGACCGGCGGCACTGACCCAGTCTGGTGGAAAAATCACGCGATTTGGTATGCCTGTAGACCCCGGTAATCTGCTGTTTCTGGGGGAGTATGATGGCCGCCCCGTTGTTGGTTTGCCCGGATGTGCGCGCTCGCCCGCATTGAACGGGGCGGATTGGGTGTTGGAGCGGATCGCTTGTGGATTGGAGGTCACTGACAAGGACATCGGCCAAATGGGTGTCGGTGGTTTGCTCAAGGAAATTCCGACACGCCCGCAGCCTCGGGGGGGGGCTGTGGTTGTACCGGTGCAGCCAAAGGTCGAAGTGTTGTTGCTTGCAGCAGGTGGTTCACGGCGTATGCGCGGCAAGGACAAGTTGCTGGAAATTGTGGATGGGGAGCCGTTGTTGCGACGGGCGGCGGCTGCCGTATTGCAAGCGGGGGTTGGGCGGGTGCATGTGGTAATGCAGCCCGAAAATGCCACTCGTGATGCGGCACTGGAAGGGCTGGATGTGCGGCGGATTACCTCGGCTGAATGGCAAGAGGGGATGGCGGCATCAATTCGGGCGGGCATGGCGGGGCTGTCGCAGGATTGCGATGCGGTCATCATCGCGCTGGCGGATATGCCCGAGGTGACAGCAGCGCATCTTGATCGTTTAGTGGCGGCCTATGATGCTGGCGAGGGCCGCGAGATTTGCCGCGCCGTTGCCGCAGACGGCACCCCCGGCCTACCGGTTTTGTTCGGACGACGGTTTTTCGAGACGTTGGCAGACCTGCAAGGAGACCGCGGCGCGCGCGATGTTATCAAGGATGCGCCCGAGTTTTTGGTCGATGTCCCAACCGAAGGCCAAGGGGCCGTAATCGACCTTGATACACCGGAAGCATGGGAGCGCTGGTGGGCGGATCGCCGCCACTGAATTCAACTAGACGCGGTATCTTGGTATACCCTAAAAATTTCCCTTGATTAACCAACAAAGCTCGTGCGAGGGTTCAATTCCGCCAACTTAATCTTATGCAGGAAATCTATGGATCTTAACGGAAATTGTATTATCGCGGCAGATCGCCAGACGGTCTGGAAGGCGTTGAATAACGCGGAAATTTTGCGAGCCAGTATTCCTGGTTGCACAGAGCTGACAGGCACCCCCGAAGACGGTTTCGAGGCTGTAGTTACACAAAAAATCGGCCCCGTGAAAGCCACGTTCAAAGGTTCCGTTACCCTGACAGATATCGTAGAGGGCGTAAGCTATCGCATCAGCGGCTCAGGAAAAGGCGGCGCTGCCGGGTTTGCCAAAGGTTCCGCAGCGATTCGTTTGGAAGATGTCGAAGGCGGCACCAACCTTATATACGAGGTCGAGGCGAAGGTCGGCGGAAAGCTGGCGCAGCTTGGCTCGAGAGTTGTGCACGGCGTTGCGATAAAGCTCGCCAATCAGTTTTTCGAGAACTTCAAGACTGTTGTAGCACCGCCCAAAGAGGCGGTCGACGAAGTGGAAGAAAAACCCGCGAAAGGATGGTTTAGCAAATTGCTGGACTGGTTCAAAAAACTAACAGGATAAAATTCAAGAAAGGGAGGAATTAATGTCATCTGTATCAATGACCGTGAACGGAAAATCCGTTACCGGAGAGGTCGAGGACCGCACGCTGTTATCAACGTTCCTGCGTGAAGACCTGCATCTGACCGGCACGCATATCGGCTGTGACACCAGCCAATGTGGCGCATGCACGGTGCATGTGAACGGCAAGGCCGTCAAAGGCTGTACGATGTTGGCACTGGAAGCCGAAGGTGCGGATGTTCGCACGATCGAGGGCATGGCCAACGACGACGGCTCGCTCGGTGTTATTCAGGCCGCGTTTCAGGAACACCATGGCCTTCAGTGCGGGTTTTGCACTCCGGGAATGGTGATGGCGGCGGATGAATTGTTGAAAAACAATTCTAACCCCTCCGAAACTGAAATTCGCAAGTACCTGTCCGGCAATATCTGCCGTTGTACCGGGTATCACAACATCATCAAATCCATTCAGGCTGCCGCCGCCCAACTGGGCTAGGACGCGCTTGAAACTGGATCAACAGGAGGAATAAAATGCCCAAAGATAATGGCATAGGCGCCAGCCCGAAACGGCGCGAAGACGTCCGGTTTTTAACCGGTAGAGGTCGGTATGTAGACGACATAAAATTGCAAAACCAGTGTTTCGCGGTGTTTGCGCGTTCGCAAGTCGCGCACGGAATAATCAAATCCATTGATACATCCGAAGCCGAAGGTATGCCTGGCGTATTGGCGGTTTTCACTGGCGAAGATTTCACTGAAGTCGGCGGAAATCCGGCCGGTTGGTTAATTCATAGCCGCGACGGCGAGCCGATGAAAGAACCCAAACGCCCCGTTCTGGCGCATGGCAAAGTTCGTCACGTTGGCGATGCTTACGCGGCTGTAATCGCGGAAACCTATGAGCAGGCAGTCGAGGCCGCCGAGGCGATCGATGCCGATATTGACGAGCAGGACGCCATTGTAGATATGGCCGCCGCGCTGGCGAATTCGGATAACCTTGTTCATGACGAAATCGAAACCAACCAGTGTTTTGACTGGGGCTGGATCGAGGATAACCGCGCCGCTACAGACGAGGCTATCAAGAATGCTCCGCACGTAACGACGCTGGAGCTGATAAACAACCGTCTTATCCCGAACGCGATGGAGCCGCGCGCCTCGACCGCAGATTACAACCCCGGCACTGGCCATTACACGCTTTATACCACATCGCAGAACCCGCATCTGACACGGTTGCTGATTTCGGCGTTTGTTATGGGCATTCCCGAAAACAAACTGACGATTATCGCGCCTGACGTTGGCGGCGGTTTTGGGTCGAAAATCTTCCATTACGGCGAAGAAGCGCTGGTGTTGGCGGCCTCCAAAAAACTTGGACGTCCCGTCCGCTGGACAGCAAGTCGTTGGGAAAGTTTCCTGACAGACGCGCATGGTCGCGACCATAGAACCACAATCGAACTGGCAACGGATAAGGAGGGCAACTTCCTTGCCTTCCGCACGTCAACTTTGGCCAACGTTGGCGCTTACTTGTCGAACTTCTCGACCGTGACACCGACAATTTTGCATGGCACGGTGATAGCGGGAAACTATACGGTTCCATTAACCTATGTGAACGTGAAGGCAGTGTTCACCAACACTGCGCCCGTCGACGCGTATCGTGGCGCAGGCCGCCCCGAGGCGACGTTCTCGGTTGAACGGGTGATTGATAAATGCGCCCGCGAGCTGGGCATTGACCCAATCGAAATCCGCCGCAAGAACTTCATCAAGAAGGAGCAGTTTCCCTTCCTCACAGCAGCGGGACTGGAATATGATTCCGGTGATTACCATGCGTTGATGGACAAACTTGAGGAGATGGCGGATTTTGACGGATTTGAGGCTCGCAAGGCCGAAAGCGCTAAACGCGGGCTACTTCGGGGGCTTGGTATCAATACATATGTCGAGGCTTGCGGGCTTGCTCCGTCAAACTTGGCAGGCATCCTTGGGTCGCGTGTAGGACTTTATGAATCGGCAACGGTTCGTGTTAACGCGACCGGAAATATCTCGGTTATGACAGGGTCGCATAGCCACGGACAGGGGCATGAAACGGTGTTTCCGCAGATAGTCGCGGATATGCTGGGAATGTCCGCCGATGATATTGATATTGTGCATGGTGACACGTCCAAAATTCCTTTCGGGATGGGGACTTACGGGTCTCGTTCGATGGCTGTTGGCGGGTCTGCGATTGTTCGGGCCACCGAGAAGATCATCGAAAAGGCCACTAAAATCGCGGCGCACATGATGGAAGCGGGCGACGGGGATATCGAGTTTAACGACGGAGTATTCAGCGTCGTGGGCACTGATAAAACCGTCACTTTCCCCGAAGTGGCGTTCAAGGCTTACATCCCGCATGACTATCCGATCGACAAGCTTGAGCCAGGGTTGGAGGAAACCGCGTTTTACGATCCGGGGAACTTCACTTACCCATCCGGCGCATATGCCTGTGAGGTGGAGATTGATCCAGACACCGGCAAAGTCACCATATGTTCCTTCTCAGCAGCGGATGATGTCGGCAACGTCATCAACCCGATGATCGTCGAGGGGCAAATTCAAGGCGGGCTTGGCCAAGGTATCGGGCAGGCGCTGGTTGAAAACTGCGTCTACGATGAAAATGGCCAATTGTTGTCAGGTTCTTACATGGATTACACCATGCCACGCGCCGACGATATGCCGTTTTTCAACGTCGATCAGTCTTGTTTAACGCCATGTACCCACAACCCGCTTGGCGCAAAAGGCTGCGGTGAGGCGGGGGCCATCGGTTCCCCTCCGACGGTGATTAACGCTGTTGTTGATGCGTTGTCACATCTCGGTGTCACCCATGTCGATATGCCAGCCAGCCCTGCACGGGTCTGGGCTGCCATTCAAGCTGCGAAATAAGGAGGATCAAACATGTATAACTTCGTATTTGAAAAACCAACAACCGTAGCTGAAGCGGTTGCGGCGTTAGCCTCGGAGGATGCGCAGGCGTTGGGTGGCGGGCAAACTTTGCTGCCAACCATGAAGCAACGCCTCGCATCGCCAGCGAAACTGGTGTCCCTGACCGGCATTGCCGAGATGGGCGGGACCAGCTCCACTGGTGACGTTATTACTATTGGCGGCGGCGTTACCCACGCGGATGTTGCCGCAGGTGGATACGGTGCCATATCCAAATTGGCTGGTGACATTGGTGATCCGACTGTCCGTAATCGCGGAACTATTGGGGGTAGTCTTGCCAACAATGATCCTTCGGCGGATTATCCGGCAGCAGCACTCGCATCTGGTGCAACCATTAAAACCAATGCGCGGTCAATTGCGGCGGATGACTATTTCACAGGGCTGTTCGACACCGCCCTTGAGGACGCCGAAATTATCGTTTCGGTAGATTTTCCGGTTCCGCTGTCATCGAATTACCAAAAGTTCGAACAACCTGCCTCGCGGTTTGCCTTGGTCGGGGTGTTCGTGGCCAAATTCGCGGACGGTGTTCGCGTGGCAGTAACCGGTGCATCCGAAGGAGGCGTGTATCGTTGGACCGAAGCCGAAACAGCACTGAACGCAAACTTCAGCGCAGATGCGCTCGATGGGTTATCCGTCAGTGCCGACAATATGATCAGTGACTTGCACGGAACGCCGGAATATCGGGCTAATCTGGTCAAGGTGCTAACCGGTCGCGCTGTCGCCGACTGCTGATCCAGCAATAAAAGCTTTTGAAAACCCCGCTTAACGGCGGGGTTTTTTGTGGCCGTCTACTGTCAACCTGAAATCGCTAGGCATTGGTTGTGGCAACATATAGCCTAACGCGAAAGACCGAATTTTGCGCACAGGAGAACACCATGCAAGCCACAGCCCTTACCACCCCGTCCGGAACCCCCGTATCAAAATTTTCATTTGGCACCATGCAGTTTGGCGGCAAAGCGGATGAAGACCAAAGCCGGAAAATGTATGATGCCAGCCGCGCGGCGGGTATTAACTTTTTTGACACCGCCTATGTTTATACCAACGGGCGTTCCGAAAAACTGCTGGGGCAATTCGCTAAACACGAGCGTGACGATCTAGTGATCGCAACAAAATGCGCCTCGGTTGGCGGGGCAGGTTCAGCCAACATTCGCGCCCAACTTGACGAAAGCCGCACGCGCCTTGGCATGGATACGGTAGACGTATTTTACCTTCACAAATGGGACGACGACACGCCGCTGGAAGAAACCTTCGAGACTTTAGCGGAGCTGCGCGAGGCGGGTCTGTTTCGCTATATCGGCATCTCGAACTATTCCGCGTGGCAAACGATGAAAGCCGCGTGCATCGCGCAGAACCTCGGCATTCGCATCGATATTCTTCAACCAATGTACAATCTGGTTAAACGGCAGGTCGAAGTCGAAATTCTGCCCATGGCCATCAGCGAAGGGTTCAATGTCGCCCCCTATTCCCCACTTGGCGGGGGGCTTCTGACAGGAAAATACGCTTCAGGCGGGGCCGGGCGCATTCTTGACGACAAATCTTACAACGCGCGGTACGGCGTTGAGTGGATGCACGACACCGCAAAAAACCTGTCCAAGCTGGCAGCCGAAGTGGGCGTAGACCCGATTACTTTGGCGGTTAGTTGGGTGGCGCAGCATCCCGGCATTACACAACCCATTATCAGCGCGCGTTCCGAGGAACAGCTTCGCCCCTCAATCGCGGCGCTCTCTTACACGATGTCGGACGATCTCTATCAACGGATCACAGCCCTTTCCATCCAGCCAGCCCCCGCCACGGATCGTCTGGAAGAAGTTTAGAAACCCAAACGCAACCGTCTGAATTTGCAGCTCCGATGTTAACCGCACATCTATAGAAAACTGGTTGGATTTGATCCCGCCAATCTTACTGGCGGTTACATTCCAGAACAGTTCGGCTTCACCGAGAAAAACGTTAATGAAACGATTGTGGCGAATGGCAACACGTTGTCGATCACAACCGACCAGCGTTATGCGACCTCGTTTGTGCTGAACTGTCTGACTTCGACAATCGTAATTACGATGCACAGCCTTTTGTTCGTTACTTTTTTATCGAGTTGGAGCTGCCCGTTGATCCGATTCTCTCGATAGTTGGAGAGCGCGCCAGTGAGAAAATGCGCGATGCCGTTTCCGATGCACTCGGGTTTTCCGGTGTCCGACGACATCAAACGTGTTTCCCCCGCCAAGCTGGAACTGGCTACGCTTGGCACGATCATCGGCGTTCCGCTCGGGGGGGGTGGCGGCGGTAAAACGCGG
>ENA-OSCG01000158-OSCG01000158.1-marine-sediment-metagenome-genome-assembly--contig:-NODE-158-length-10979-cov-5.380264_pt1 | contig 10979 bp, 10 predicted proteins | sample MGYA00237880_ERZ529332 | MGnify/ENA primary metagenome ERZ529332 (study PRJEB26373, sample SAMN05710708) | marine sediment metagenome | biome: marine; feature: ocean trench; material: sediment... | reverse complement strand
TTCGCCACCTACCCATACAGGGTTGAAAAATGTGGCGCTGTTTGCAACACCTGCGACGGTTTCTAGCGGCGCGTTTGAACGCGAGTTGAAGTTCCGTGCCCGTGATGTGGAGGTGATTGGCGAAGCCTGTGTCGGTCTGGTCGCCGCGATTGAAGAGGGTGATACCTTGGGCGCCGAAGCCTTGGTTGACGCCCATGTTGCAACGCTGCTGAAAACCTTACCCAACCCGCAGGCGGCGGTTTTGGGCTGTACGCATTACCCGCTTGTCGAGGAACGCTTCCGTGCCGCTTTACCGAAATCCACCCGCATTCTGGTGCAGCCGGACATCGTGGCCGACAGTTTGAGCGACTATTTGCGACGACACCCGCGATTTGTGGCGCGTGGCGGCGTCAGCTATTTGACCTCTGGTAATCCGAAAGAGGTTAGCCGAAGTGCCGAGCGGTTTTTGGGCCATTCCCTAACATTTAACGCTGCGTGATTGATTGCGCGGACGTTTTGACGTAAGTCGCTGGTAATCATAAAGGTTAAGATCATGACTAATACGCGTAAAATAGCGATTCTCGGGGCTAGTGGCTATACTGGTGCTGAATTGGTGCGCCTGATTTCGGGGCACAGCGGCATGGAAATTGTGGCTTTGACGGCGGATCGCAAGGCAGGGCAGACGATGGGGCAGGTGTTCCCGCATCTCCGTCATCTGGATTTGCCGGTGCTGACACGGATCGAGGACGTCGATTTTGCGACCGTTGATCTGGCATTTTGCGCGTTACCACATGCGATGTCCCAAAAAATCGTTAAGGATTTGCCGGCGGATTTGAAGGTAATAGATCTGTCAGCGGATTTTCGGCTGGAAGATACGGCCATGTATGAACACTGGTACGGCCACCCGCATTACGCGCCGGAATTGCAGAAAACCGCTGTTTATGGCTTGACGGAATTCTACCGTGACAAGATTTCACGCGCGCGGTTGGTTGCCGGAACCGGCTGCAACGCCGCCACGGGACAATATGCGCTGCGGCCACTGCTTGCGGCCGGTGTTATCGAGGAAGACGACATCATCATCGACATGTTCTGTGGCGTTTCGGGTGCCGGACGCGGGGCCAAAGAGGCGATGCTGCACGCCGAGGTTTCCGAGGGCACGCACCCCTACGGTTTGCCCGTCCATCGCCACACTTCCGAGTTTGATCAGGAGTTTCGCAAGCTTACAGGTCGCGATGTTAAGGTTTTGTTTACCCCGCATCTGATGCCTGCGAATAGGGGCATTCTGGCAACCGTTCATGTGCGTGGCCAAGTGGATGAAATATATTCCGCTTTGACACAAGCCTATGAAAATGAACCCTTTATAGTCGTTCTACCGCTTGGGCAAGCACCGGCGACGCGCCATGTTCGGGGATCGAACTTCTGCCATATAGGTGTTGTCGCTGATCGGCTTGAAGGGCGGGTGCGGGTGTTTGCGGCCCTCGATAACCTCGTCAAAGGGTCTTCGGGGCAGGCGATACAGAACGCGAACCTGATGCTTGGGTTGCGCGAGACAATGGGGCTGGAGCAGGCGCCGTTATTTCCGTGATAGTGACTGCGACCGAACGGCCCTTAACACTTTGAAAATATGTGTTACATTACCCATAACGAATAGGAGCACCCATGGCTGGCTTGAAGAAAAAACGTAGAATCCAGATGATTGTGATCGGAATGGTGCTGCTGGCAACGTCCTCGGTATTGATCGGGGTTGCTATGAAGGATGGCATCGAGTTTTTCCGCTCGCCGACCCAGATTGCGGAAAATCGCCCCGGCCCGAATGAGCGGTTCCGTGTTGGCGGGTTGGTCGAAGTCGATTCGCTGGTGCGCGGTGAAGGCGAAACGATTACGTTTGTTGTCACCGACGGAAACGAGATGATTAAGGTTGCCTTTACGGGGATTTTGCCGGACTTGTTTGGTGAAGGGCAGGGCGTTGTTGCGACGGGTAAGCTGGTGGGGGATACGTTCATTGCCTCTGAAATTCTGGCCAAGCACGACGAGAATTACATGCCTAAAGAGGTGATCGATGCCCTGAAAGCGCAGGGTATTTACGAAGAACCTGCCGGAAGTTAAGATATTTCAATCAAATTTTAACTTTTATCTGCAATCTTGTTAGCATTTTTTACGAAATGTTAAGGAGAGTGCGATGCTGTCAATTGATGACATAGTGTCTGATATTCTGCGCCGTGAAGGCGGATATGTTAACGACCCCGATGATCCGGGCGGGGCGACCAATTTTGGCGTGACGATCCACACAATGCGGCGATTGGGGATTGATGTGGATGGTGACGGAGATGTGGACGCAGAGGACGTTCGCAAGTTGACCCGCGACCGCGCCGCCAAAATTTTCAAAAAACATTACTTTGAAAAGCCCGGACTTGCTGCTTTGCCAGCGGTTTTGCAGGCTTCGGTGTTCGACATGTATGTGAACGCAGGCGGTGCCGCGGTTAAGATATTGCAACGACTGTTGGCAAAATTCGGATTTCCAGTAACGGTGGACGGGGCCTTGGGCCCAAAAACGGCTGCCGCAACTAACAAGGCATTTTCGGTTGCACCGTATCATTTGGCCGATGCCTACGGGATCGCCCGGCGAAATTATTATTATAGTTTGGCGGATAATCGAACCACCTCTCGCAAGTATGCACGGCGTAAAGACGGCGGCAAGGGGGGGTGGATAACGCGCGCAGAAGAGTTTATTTCTCCGCGCTTTCATTACAGTAATTTAGAGCATAATCAGAGGGTTGCATCATGGGTTTAATCTCGCGTTTGTTGGGTATAGGTGAGGCAGCACGCGGAGTCGGCGGTGCTGTTGAGGCCGTTGCCGAGGTGTTTACCGTTAACAAAACCAAGGCCGAATTGGCGGTTCGCGCACAGGCGATGGCGTCGCTTGGGCAATATGGCGCGGAGTTCTCTAATGCTGGTACCGGATGGTTTAATAATTTTATCAATGGGTTAAACCGTTTGCCTCGTCCTATTATGGCGCTGGGGACGGTTGGGCTTTTTGTCTTTGCTATGGCCAACCCCGAAGATTTTGCCACCAGAATGCAGGGATTGGCGTATGTGCCGGACCCGTTGTGGTGGCTGTTGGGGGCGGTGGTCTCGTTCTATTTCGGGGCGCGGGAGCTGCATTATGCGCGTAAGTCAAGCGCTCCGTTGGTTTTTCCGAGCCCGGCTGCAAACAATCCCGGCGCGCCACTGAAGGTTTCAACCTCTGCATTTCCCGATAATGCAGCGCTTTCCGAATGGGCAGCGATGAACAATCAGGCGGCTTAACGCCTATTTGTCCCCAGCGGGGGCGACATATCGGAACATCACGACATTGAAAATTGAATATGTCGGCGGTTTGTCTATGATGAACCGCTAGACATACAAGGGATTCGTTTCATGACCGCAGAACTTGGGCACTTTGCCCTTATCCTCGCCTTCGCGATTTCAATACCGCAGATATTCATTCCGATGATCGGTGCGCACAAGGACTGGAATAACTGGATGCGCTTCGCTGCTCCGGCGGCGATTGCGCAGTTTTTGCTGGTTGGACTGGCGTTCGCGATGCTGACGGTGGCGTTTGTGACATCGGATTTCTCGGTTAAGTTGGTCGTTGCCAACTCGCATTCGGCCAAACCGATGCTATATAAGGTGACAGGAGTTTGGGCGAACCACGAAGGCTCGATGCTATTGTGGATCACGATTTTGACGTTGTTTGGTGCAACTGTTGCCGTTTGGGGCGAAAATTTACCGCCGAGCTTGAAGGCGCGGGTTTTGTCAGTGCAATCGATGATTGGTGCGGCATTTCTTGGGTTTATTCTGTTCACCTCCAATCCGTTCACCCGTTTGAGCCAGCCCCCGATTGACGGAAACGGGTTGAATCCGCTGTTGCAGGACCCGGGTTTGGCGTTCCACCCACCGTTTTTGTATCTTGGATACGTTGGTCTTTCGATGGCATTCAGCTTCGCGGTTGCCGCGTTGATCGAGGGTAAAGTCGATGCGGCATGGGCGCGTTGGGTCCGGCCTTGGACGCTTGCGGCGTGGATTTTCTTAACGATTGGCATTGGTCTTGGCAGTTGGTGGGCATACTACGAACTTGGCTGGGGCGGCTGGTGGTTCTGGGATCCGGTAGAGAATGCCAGCTTTATGCCATGGTTGATGGCGACAGCGTTGTTGCATTCGGCCATCGTGGTTGAAAAGCGTAACGCATTGAAAAGCTGGACGGTTCTGTTGGCAATTCTGGCGTTTTCGTTCAGCCTGATCGGGACATTTATTGTGCGCTCTGGGGTTATTACTTCGGTACATGCGTTTGCGAATGACCCTGAACGTGGCGTGTTTATTCTGGCAATTCTGGCCGTGGCGATTGGCGGGGCGTTAACACTTTATGCTTTCCGCGCAACCCAGTTGCAATCGACTGCGGTGTTCAGTCTGGTTAGTCGCGAGAGTGGGCTGGTGATGAATAACCTGCTTTTGACGGTCGCGGCAGCAGTGGTTTTCGTTGGCACGATCTGGCCGCTGGTGGTCGAGATTGCGACTGGGGCAAAAGTTTCAGTCGGGGCGCCGTTCTTTAACATTGCGTTCACACCTTTCATGGTAGTTCTGGCGATGATCCTGCCGATCGCGGCGATGTTGCCGTGGAAACGCAGTAATCTAAAGCGGATTATACAGCCGTTATGGGGCATTGCCGCGCTGTCTGTGGCGCTGGGGGCTGCTGTGTGGGTAATGCAGACCGGCGGGCGGATGCTGGCACCTGTCGGGCTGACGTTGGCGTTTTGGGTCATTGCGGGTGCCGTGGCGGATGTTGCTTCGCGGGTAAAGCTGGGCAAGGCTCCGCTGTCTGAAAGCATACGACGTGCGGGGAACCTGCCACGGGCGGACTGGGGTAAAATGTTCGCGCATTCCGGTTTCGGACTGATGATTTTTGGCATCTCGGCCATTATGGCGTGGGAATTCGAGGATATTAGGACTGTCGAAATTGGCGAAACCTTCCCGCTGCAAGTTTACGAACTGCGCTTTGATGCGGTCGAAGGCATTCAGGGGCCGAATTATACGGCCGCGCGCGGGGAGTTCACGCTGCTTAAGGACGGGGTCGAGATTTCGAAGCTTTATCCTGAAAAGCGGAACTATACTGTGTCGGGCACAAAAACGACCGAGGCGGCGATTGATCAAAGCCTATTGCGCGATGTGTATGTAGTTCTGGGCGACCGGCAATCTGACGGTAGCTGGGCGGTACGTTCGTATGTGAAACCGTTCACTAACTGGATATGGGTTGGTGTGTTCACGCTTGCGTTTGGTGGTGTACTTAGCATTACTGACAGACGGTATCGTGTGGCTGCGACCGCGCGCAAAGCCGCCATGCCAGCAGTACCAGCGGAGTGAATTATGCTTAAATATCTGCTACTTATATTGATGTTGGCGACACCCGTTCTGGCGGTGCAACCGGACGAAATACTCGATGATCCGGTGCTTGAGGCGCGGGCGCGGGTTATCTCTAAAGTCCTGCGCTGTCTGGTTTGCCGGAATGAGAATATCGATGATTCCAACGCTGAATTGGCGCGCGATTTGCGCCTGTTAGTGCGGGAACGGTTGGTTGCGGGGGACACGAATCAGGAGGTCGAGGATTTCGTTGTTGATAGATACGGCGAATTTATTCTTCTGATGCCGGTGTTTAATCTTAGTAATGCGATGCTGTGGTTCGCTGGGCCAATTTTGATAATCGTTGGCGGGCGAATTTCACTGGTGTTTATCAGGCGACGAAGTGCTGGATCAGCGTTGTCTGAAAGTTTGACTGATGAAGAACAGAAAAAGCTGGATGCCGTGTTGAATGCTTGATGCCTTGTTGAAAGACTGACGCCACGTTCGGTCTTTTGCAGGTTCGCGAAAATCGTTACGTTTTCATGAAACAGGAGAATTTTTCATGAGCTACCAGACGATTCTTTATACAGTTAGCGATAATATCGCGACGATCACGCTTAACCGCCCCGACGTGATGAACGGGCTGAACGCGCAAATGCGGGCAGATATTACCCATGCGATTGCCCGTGCGAGCGATGATGCGCGAGTGCTGGTGCTGACGGGCGCGGGGCGCGGGTTCTGCTCGGGTCAGGATTTGGGCGACGGCGTATCGGCGGCTGATCTGGATTTGGAGCGGGTTCTTAAGGAAGAATATGAACCAATGCTTAAGGCGATTTACGAGTGCCCCATCCCGACGATTTCGGCAGTGAACGGGGCGGCTGCGGGGGCTGGCGCCAATCTGGCACTGGCAGCAGATATTGTGATCGCTACGAAATCGGCCTTTTTTATGCAGGCGTTTGCGCGTATTGGCCTTATCCCCGACGCTGGTGGAACCTATTGGTTGCCTCGTCAGATAGGCTTTCCCAAGGCAATGGGGGCGGCGTTGTTTGCGGAGCGGATTTCGGCGCAGCAGGCGGACGACTGGGGCATGATTTGGGAATGCGTGGCGGATGATGATTTCGCGGCGACGGTTCAGGAGCGCGCCAACCATTTGGCCAACGGCCCAACGAAATCTTACCAGCTTATTAAGCAAGCGTTGCGGGAAAGTCTGGATAACTCGCTGGACGAACAGCTGGATCTCGAGGCGAAGTTGCAGGGCGAGGCCGGAAAAACCCGTGATTTCCTTGAAGGCGTCATGGCATTTATGGAAAAGCGTTTGCCGAAATACGAGGGCCGATAAGGCCGCTTGACCCGCTGGCATTTGCTGCCATTCTGGGCACATGACTACGCTTGAAAATGTAACGGCCGGACCGATTCCATATAACAAACTGCGCGGCGTCGAGGCGCGGGCCATGTTTGTGGGGCTTCCTGAAAACTTGCTTGCCCTGATTGAGGGAACGGCGGGGTGCAGCCCCTATCTCGACCTGTTGATGCGGCGCGAGGCGGTTTGGCTGCGCGGGATTATTGACCATGATCTGGACGCGGTTTTTGCCAACATTCTGGATGAAATTTCGGGCGATAGTTTTCAGGCATTATCGGACAGTTTAAGAACTGCAAAACGGCGTGGGGCGCTGTTGGCAGCCCTCGCTGATTTGGGGGGGCTGTGGTCGCTGGAACAGGTTACCGGCGCGTTAACCGATCTGGCGGATCGGGCGGTGCAGGTTAGTCTGGATCATCTGGTCGCCGCGGAAATTGCCCGGGGGAAGTTGCCTGGATGTAGCGTTGAGGATGCGGCGGGCATGGTCGTTTTAGCCATGGGAAAGATGGGCGCGCGGGAGTTGAACTATTCCTCCGACATCGATCTGATCGTGCTGTTTGACGAGACGCGGCATGACCCCGAAAACTACGGCGAGGTGCGGGCTGGTTTTATTCGCATAACCCAACGGATGGTTAAACTTTTGTCGGCTGTGACGGGTGGCGGATATGTGTTTCGCACCGATTTGCGGCTTCGGCCGGACCCTTCCTCCACGCCGGTTTGTATGGCGATGGAACCGGCGGAGCGGTATTATGAAAGCCTCGGGCGGACTTGGGAACGCGCGGCGTTTATCAAGGCGCGGCCCTGTGCCGGAGCGATTGACGCGGGATGGGCGTTTCTGGATCGCCTAAAGCCGTTTATCTGGCGGAAATATCTGGATTTCGCGGCCATTCAGGATGCACACGATATGCGTCTGCGTATTCGTGAACACAAGGGTTTGTACGGGAAGGTTTCGGTGCCCGGTCACAACATAAAACTGGGGCGCGGCGGTATTCGCGAGATCGAGTTTTTCACACAAACGCGGCAGATTATTAGCGGCGGGCGTGACAGCGAAATTCGCCAACGAGAAACATTGAAGGCTTTGAAAGCGTTAGTGAAAAATGGTTGGGTCGACGCGGATATGGCGGCGTATTTAAACGATGCATATATTGCTCACCGCACGTTAGAGCATCGCCTTCAGATGTTGGAGGATGCCCAAACGCATGTGGTTCCGAAAAATTTTGATCACCGTGAAAGGCTGGCAGCATTTTGCGGGGCGACGGATTTGGCAGCGTTCGAGGCCGATATTAAAGAGCGTCTGCAAAAGGTTCACGCCCTGACGGAACGGTTTTTCGCAGGCGATGACGAGGCGGAGGCCGTGGTCGAGGTGCCGAAGTTTGACCGCCCGGAATTTGTCGAAGGCATCGTGGATAATTGGACGACGTTGCCTTCCATGCGGTCCGAGCGCGCCAGCCAGATTTTCGCCCGTATCAAGCCTGAAATCCTGTCCCGCTTGGCGCGCTCTGCCAACCCTGAAGAGGCGTTAATTCAGTTTGATGCGTTTTTGTCGGGCCTGCCCGCAGGGGTGCAGTTGTTTTCCTTGTTCGAGGCTAATCCGCTGTTGCTGGACCTGTTGGTCGATATTTGTGCCACGGCGCCTCAGTTGGCGCGGTACTTGGGGCGGCATTCAAAAGTCTTCGATGCGGTGGTTAGCAGGGACTTTTTCGCCAGCCTGCCGGGTTTTGACAGTCTGAGCAACGAGCTGAAAGTGGAAATAGAAGGTGCTGTGGATTACGAGGACACCCTCGATATTACCCGTCGGTGGGTCAAGGAAAAGCAGTTCCGCATAGGCGTGCATTTGTTGCGCCAAATTTCTAGCGCAGCGGAGGCCGCTATTGCCTATTCCGATGTTGCCGAGGCGTGTTTGGCCAATCTTTTTCCTGCCGTGTGCCAGAATTTCAGTCGCCGGTACGGGCCGCCTCCGGGGAAGGGGGTCGCGGTTATTGCGATGGGGAAACTCGGCTCGCGCGAGATGACGGCGAGGTCGGATCTGGATTTGATCATGGTGTATGATGCGGAAGGGGCGGAAAGCTCGCAAGGGGATAGGCCGCTGGCGGTTTCCACCTATTTTGCGCGCCTCACGCAGGCGGTTTTGTCGGCTTTGACGGTTCCAACCAGCGAGGGTGCGCTTTACGAGGTCGATATGCGGCTGCGTCCATCCGGCCGCATGGGGCCGGTGGCGACGTCTATTAATGCGTTCAAAGAATACCAGATGAACGAGGCATGGACTTGGGAGCATTTGGCGCTGTCGCGTGCAAGGGTCGTTGCAGGGCGTAAAGATCTGGCCATTGCGGTGCGTGATGCGATGCACGCGGCCCTTTGTCAGCCCCATGACCGTGCCAAGGTGATTGGCGACGTGCAGGAAATGCGGGCCAAGCTGGCGGTGGATAAAGTCGATAATCCATGGGAAATGAAGCACGGGCCGGGGTGGTTGCTGGACATCGAGTTGGTGTTGCAAACCGGTGCGGTGCTGCACGGGATCATAGGGGTGGAGCGCCCTGCGGATATGTTGCCGCAACTGGTGACCGCTGGTTGGGTTACGGATAAACAGGCAGGGGCGATTGCCGATGCTTTGCATTTATATACGAGCATTCAGCAGGTCGCGCGCTTGGCTGTGGACGGGCCGATTGACCCTGAAAGTGCCGGTCGCGGGTTCCTCGATTTGCTGGTGAATGTCGCGAAAGTTGACGATATTGCCGCGTTAGAGGTCTTGTTAAGGAATACGTCCGATGCGATGGCTGGTATTATTGACGAAATTTTAACGCTTTGAACGGAGAATATGATGCCTGAATATGGATGCTGGCTTGATTTGCCATCCCCGCAAGTGGCCGAAATTATGGCGCAGGTCGGGTTTGATTTTATCGTTATAGATATGGAACATGGCGCGATGAGTGTCGAGACAGCGCAGGTGCAGATGATGGCGATTGGCGCAGGTGCGCGCGCAATTGTGCGGGTGCCGGAAGGAAGCGAGGCTTGGATAAAGCGGGTGCTGGATGCTGGTGCGGGCGGGGTCATGGTGCCCAAGGTCGAGAGTGCTGCGCAGGCCGCCGAGATCGTTTCATGGGCATATTATGCGCCAAAAGGCCAACGCGGGGATGCGCGGCGGGTGGTTCGGGCCAGTGACTGGGGACGGAACTCCGAGGCGTATAAGGCGCAGTGGAATGCGGATGGTTTTGTCTCCGTACAAATCGAATCGGTATCAGGGCTTGAGAATATCGAGGCGATTGCGGCTGTTGAGGGTGTGACGCAGTTATTTTTCGGGCCGTCCGATTATTCGGCCGATGCGGGGGTGTCGATTGACAGTGATCATACGCTCGATGTGGCAGCGCAGGTGGCAAAAGTCGCCAAGGCGCACGGATTGCATTCCGGTTCTGTGACGTTTACGCGAGGAACGCCGCAGGCTCTTGCAAAACTGGGGTTTTCGCATATCTCGGTGGCAGGCGACGTTGCGGCGTTGAGCGATAGTCTGGACGGGAGTTTGCGGAATGCAAAAGGGTGATTTGGCGTGTGATCCACGCGGGCTGATTTACGAATCTTACCGGATTGATGGTATCGAGGAGGTGTCCTGCCGCCCGATATTCCTCGACTGGGCTTTAGGGGTTCCAGCGGGAGATGATACCGTCGCGCATATTAAGACGTTGCTTGACCACTATGGGCCTGATTGGCCGGACCACCCGATGACGGCATTATTGCGCGCAGGTTTGGGCGAAATGGCGGCGCCGCGTCGACGTAAACGGCGTTAACTTATGACGTATTCCCTGATTTCTGCGGCCTTGATGGTGCTGTTTGTGCGGGTCGCGGGATTCAATGTGCCAAGTGTGGTGTAATCCGCTAACCTTGGCGATCATGGGATGAAAACTAAGCAGGTTAGGGTGCCGATTAGGTGCGGAAAAATCGTGTTCGGATGGTGGTCGACGGCACCTGCCGCGTCCGATGACATTTAACCCGTCCCGACAGTGCCGGTTCTGGTAGTATCGGCGGGGCGATTATGCTGAGCTAGCCTCCGATTTAGAGGCGATTAATGCCAGTATAGTATGGCGGGCAAAGACCAATCACGGTTCGATCGACAAAATCGAGGAGCATGGCCGCGAAATTGTAGGTTATCTAAAAGCTGCTGGCCTTTAGATAAGATGTCCGGGTGCTCGAGTGCCGAGCGAAGCGAGGCCCAGCCCAACCGAAGGGCGGGAGCGTTGTTTTCTAGACCAAAGGTGCTCCCGCCCGTCGGGCCGTCGTT
>ENA-OSCG01000157-OSCG01000157.1-marine-sediment-metagenome-genome-assembly--contig:-NODE-157-length-10988-cov-6.885484_pt1 | contig 10988 bp, 10 predicted proteins | sample MGYA00237880_ERZ529332 | MGnify/ENA primary metagenome ERZ529332 (study PRJEB26373, sample SAMN05710708) | marine sediment metagenome | biome: marine; feature: ocean trench; material: sediment... | reverse complement strand
TATGATTCTATGAATAAGCAGGATTTACTTCGACAGAGAATTCTGAATACCCTCGCAGAGACGTTGCAAAGACCGGTTATTCCGGATTCCAGGCGAGCTAAAGGAGAGTACGCATGGCCATACGCCTTTTAAAGATCATCTTCGTCGCATTTATTTCTCTTCTGTGTCTGTTCTATGCGGCTCAGAACGTCGTCAACCTGGACGCTTGTTACCAGGCGTTTGCCTATGTGATGGGAGCGGTGGATCACCAGATTTATCCGGACTCCATTGCTCCAGTCGTTCAGAGCCCTGTCGTCATATGGTTAGTGCTCGTCCTTGTTGTCAGCCTCGAATTCGCAGCAGGATTGCTTGCTGCAAAAGGTGCCTGGGATCTATGGCGCACAAGAAAAGCATCTGCCGCAGATTTCAATGGCGCCAAGACTTATGCGCTCGTTGGCTGCGGTATGGGTATCGTAGTGTGGCTGGGTTTTTTCGCCGTGTTTGGTGGATCCCTGTTTCAGATGTGGCAAACGGAACTCGGCGGAGCATCGATGGACGATGCCTTCCAGTTTTTCGTGGCCTGTGCGCTCATCTTCCTGGTCGTGAACAGTGCTGACAGCTAGAAGTATGATAAATAATCGAGTGAAAACTATTTACCAGGTTGATAACAACCTGGGTTTTTATACTGATCCCAAAATATTTATTTGCACATAATAGCGAGAGTTACACAAACAGAATGCACCCCAAAATTCTCTCCGCTGATGAAATTAAATACAGGGTAAAGAACGCCTTTAAACCTGTTTGCAGTACTCACCAGGTGGTTGCCGAAGCAAGTATGAATGGGGTCGCCCGGCGGAAAGACAAAGGCAATATTTTCGTCCGCCCAGGGGGAATAATTTCAGCTGAATCAGGTTATATTCGAGGAAAATAAAGATGCCGATGACTTCCCGGGAACGTGTGCTGACGGCCATTCATCATGAGCAACCTGATCGCATCCCCCTGGTTATCGGGGTCAGCAACGCCACCGGGATAAAGATGAAGCCCTACAGGGGGATCAAGAATATCGCTGCAATACAAGCTCCGGACAACTACCTTTACGATTGGCCGGAGCTGGGAACAGCAAAAATTGACGAACAAACGATGCGGCGCTTGCACAGTGATGTTCGTGGAGTGCTGGATCTGGAGCCTGAGCAGGTGCTGAAGCGGAATCGTGAGCGTGATTCCCACAGTGACTGTATAGATTCATGGGGCAGCGGACAGACAGAAATAACTCCCGGGGACTGGTTTCCCGGCATCCATCCCCTTCCAGAAGCCCGAACTGTGAAAGATCTGGACCTGTATCAGGGCTGGCCCGATATGAGTGATCCAACCCGTATTGCCCATGTGCGGGAAGCTGCCAGACGCCTGGCTGAAGAGAACCAATTTGCAATCCTGGCAACGCCCTGGTTGCTGTTTCCCTTTGAGCGGGCCCACGCGATGCAGGGAATGGAGGTATTCCTGCTCAACATGGCAACGGATCCGGATTTTGCACGAGCCCTGTTAGAAAGAATTGCGGATTACTGCAAACAGTTGATGGGGCCCTTTCTGGAAGAACTGGGAGACAATGTGGATATCATCAAGATCGGCGATGATCTGGGAATTCAGAATAGCCTGATGATTTCACCGCAAATGTATCGTGACATCCTTAAACCGGTGCATGCAGATTTCATCAGTTTTATTAAATCCCGGACCAGCGCCAAAATATTCTTTCACTCCTGTGGTGACGTGGCTCCTTTAATCGGGGATTTCATCGAGATCGGTGTTGACATTCTGAACCCCATTCAGACCTCGTCGGGGTCGATGGCTGACTTGCCTGCACTTAAAAAGCGATTCGGAAAGAATATGGTTTTTTGTGGGGGCATCGACTCACATCGTATTTTACCTTTCGGCAGCGTGGCGGAAGTGCGCCAGGAAGTACGGCGTGTGATGCAAATTCTCGGTCCGGGAGGTGGTTGCATGATTGGTCCTGTACACACCGTGATGAACGATGTCCCTCCTGAAAATGTCCTGGCCATGGTGGATGCCGTGGAAGAATTCGGGCATTACCCGCTTTGATATCGTTCAGGATTTTTTCTCCTAAGAAAACTACCGCTTAATCACCTCCATTTTTTCTTTCGTCCGCGGTGAAGTTGCCGGGCTGGAAGCCAAAGCAGATCGGGTCACCGCCGATCCTGGCGGTATGAGATACGGGGCGAAACGCCTTTTAAGCAATCAACCGCCGAAAATGGCCGGAATGAAGTGAATTTCACTATCGGGGCGCACCGGTTGCAGCAGTTGCCGGCTGCCTATGCTGCCGTCAACGGCGATAATGATACCAGCCCGCAGCGAATTGTCATCGATCAACGCACTTCTGATGCCGGGACAGGCCAGGTCAATATTCCGGATGACTTCCGCCACGGTATTGCCGTCGGCCTCGAGCATTGCTTTGCCGTTGGTCAATTCCCGCACCGTGCTTGGAATCCAGACGATAGCCATAATCAGAGTTGGGCAGCCTGGTGCTCCCAGAGTTTCTCAAGCACCGCAGTCGGAGACATTGGCAACGAATCCATGCGGATGCCTACCGCATTGTATATCGCGTTGGCGACAGCCGCTGGTGGGTTGACGATTGAGACTTCACCAACGCCGCGCACACCGTAGGGGTGGCCTGGGTTCGGTGTCTCCAGAATCACCGTTTCGGTCATCGGCTGATCGAGTGCAGTCGGCATCCGGTAGTCGAGAAATGAGGTATTGGCCAGGGTGCCGTCAGCCCTATAAATATAGGCTTCATTGAGCGCCCAGCCGAGCCCCTGGACGACGCCGCCCTGCATTTGCCCTGCCACATAATCAGGGTGAACGGCCTTGCCGGCATCCTGAAAGATGGTGCTTCGAAGTATGCTGACTTTGCCGGTTTGAGTATCCACTTCAACATCCACGAGATAGGCCGCGAGCTGAAATCCGACACCCTGTGGCGACACGCTCGCCTGGTCGGAAAGCAGTCCGCCGGTGGAATCGAGCTTTGCCGCTAACTGTTTGAATGTGAGGGCCTGGAGCTTGTCATTCGTGTTTGTGAATACGCCAGCGTCAAAGCGCACATTGCTGTTGTCAGTTTCCCAGATGCCAGCCGCTCTTTCGATCATTTTAGCGATCACTTTTTCGGCCACCGTGATACAGGCGATACCGGTGGCAAAAGTCGTCCGACTGCCCCAGGCCGGAAGTGTGAAGCCAATGGATTGGGTATCGCCCGTCGTTACCTGCACCTCGGACACCTGAATCCCCAGCGCCTCAGCGGTTTGCATCGCGAGGGTCATACGGGTACCGCTCATATCGCAACTGCCGGTACACACCTGTACCGTTCCATCCGCATTGACACTCAGTTCTGCACTGGAGGCTCCGCCGCCACCATACCAAAACCCATAGGCGACACCGCGGCCCTGGTTTTGACCATCGAGCGGTGCGCGGTAATGCGGGTGGCTTCTGACGGCTTCGAGTAGCTCAACGCCGCCAATGACCGGGCATGGGTAGCCCAGCACCAGCCGGTCGCCGGTTTTCATCGCGTTCCTGATGCGCAACTCGATGGGGTCCATGCCGAGCTTTTCAGCCAGTTCATCCAGCACCGTTTCCACGGCGAAATGGGACTGGGTTGCTCCCGGGGCCCGATACGGCCTGATTTTCGGCTTGTTCAGAATGACATCGAAACCTTCCAGCCGGTAATTTGGAATGTTGTAGCGGGTCGTTGCGGTAAGAATGCCAGCGGAGACGGGTCCGCCGGGGAATGCGCCTGCTTCAAATGCAAATGAGATATCAGCAGCCACCAGCTTACCGCTGTCATCAACCCCCATTCGGACCCGCATGCTTGAACCTGAACTGGGGCCGGTTGCACGCAATACTTCATTGCGGCTCATCGCCATTTTGACCGGCCGGCCGCACTTTTTTGACAGCAAGGCGGCAAGCGGGTCGAGGTAAACTGAATCCTTGCCGCCAAACGCTCCGCCAACTTCGAGTGGAATGACATTGATATGGCTCATGGGGATATTCAGGATGCCTGCCAACTGATCGCGGATATCGAAATGCCCCTGGCAACTTGTCCACACGCTAAGCCGGTCATCGGCGTCCCACAATGCGGTTGAAATATGCGCTTCTATATAACCCTGGTGTACTGTCTGGGTGGTGAATGTTCGCTCAACGATGACACTGGCGCAGCTGAAACCCTTGCTGATATCCCCATCTGAATACTCCAGCCGCCCCGCGTTCGGGTGGGCTTTCTTCGTGCTTGCAAAAAAGAAGCCGGGCTTGAGGTTTTCGTGAATGACCGGCGCGTCATCGGCCATTGCAGAGCGCACATCCAGAACAGCGTCGAGCACTTCATAATCAACCTCGATCAGGCCCAGCGCCTGCCCGGCGATGTGTATGTTCTCCGCCGCCACGGCGGCGACGGCATGGCCGTCATACAGGGCCGTGGTCGTGGCCATGCAGTTAGTTGCCAGATCGCTGATGTCCGCAGACTTACTGGTCGGCTTCGCCGGTTCAGGAAAATCCGCTGCGCTGATAACGGCATGTACACCAGGCAGGGCGGCCGCTTGGCGCGTGTCGATTGACTTGATCCGGGCGTGCGCGTGCGGACTGCGCAATACCTTGCCGTGCAACATCCCTGGAAGGTGGATGTCATCGGCAAATATGGCGCGGCCGGTAACCTTGTCCAGACCATCGGGCCTGATCGGCGTTGTACCGATAACACGCAGTACGTCTTCGCGTTTGCCGCCCGCTTTCATGTTCCGGCCAGCATTCTTTTTGAGGCTTTTTGCACTGCCAGGATGATGCGGTCATAGCCGGTACAGCGGCAAAGATTGCCGGCCAGCCAATGCCGTATTTGCGCTTCTGATGGTGCAGGGTGCCGCTCAAGCAATGCCCGGGACGAGACCAGAAACCCGGGCGTGCAGATGCCGCATTGCAGGCCTGTCTCCTCAAGAAAGGCAACTTGCAAGGGGTGTAAATTGCCATTTTTGGCCATGCCTTCAATGGTTGTGACAGCCTTGCCCGCCACTTCTACACCGAGCACGCAACAGGCATTCACCAGCACACCGTCCAGCGTTACAGTACATGACCCGCAGTTGCCGTCATTGCAGCCTTCCTTGGTGCCGGTCAGGTACAACACGTCACGCAGTACTTCAAGCAGGCTCTGACGCGGTTCACACAGAAAGTCCACCGCAGCACCATTGATCGTCGTTTTCACATGTACCATTTCGCTCATAATGCACCCCCGGCACGCTCGATTGCACCCTGCAATGCCCTGGTAACCAGCACCTGTACCAGCTGTTTGCGTTGCGCGATAGTGCCACGCATGTCGTTGATTGGAGATGCAGCCTGCCTGGCAATGTCTGCAGCGATACCAACGGATGCTCCGGAAACAGGTTTGCCCTGCAGTGCTTCAGCCGCCTCCTGCACCAGTATCGGCGTGGGTCCGACCGCTCCAATTGCGATCCGGGCCGAGGTAAAGTGCTTGCCGTCGGCCGACAGGACCACCGCTGCCGCAGCGTTTGCAACCGCGATGTCCATTTCGTTACGGGGCGTGAAACGCCGGAAGCACGCGCCGGAATTTTTTGCTCCTGGCGGCAGTTTAAGACTCACCAACAGCTCATCGCCGGCAAGGGCGTTGGTTCCCGGGCCGGTACAAAAATCCTCCACCGGTAATTCGCGGCTTCCCCTGCTGTTCTGGATCACTGCAAGCGCCTCTAGAACGATCAGTGCAGGGATCAAATCAGCACTCGGAGAGGCATTGCAGAGGTTGCCCCCAATACTTGCACGCCCCTGGATTTGTATACCGCCGATCAGACTCGCTGCATCAATCAGCGCCGGGTAGGCACGGGCTACGTGGTTATTCTCATAGACAGTTCTGCAGCTGACTGCAGCTCCAATTATCAAACCCTTATCGGACAACAACAGCTGGTTTAATTCCACCACCTGCTTTACATCGATGACCAAAGCAGGTGTTACCGCCCCGGTTCGCATCTGCACAATGAGGTCAGTGCCGCCGGCCAACAGCTTTACCGGGCTCCGTTGCTCTGCGAGCATGCTGAGCAACGCTTCGATTGACCCTGGCGTCGCGTATTTGAATTGATGCATCGTTAAATGTTCCGGCGATGCCACTGGCAGCTTGTACTGCAAGTCTCTCCACAAGGCAACGATACATCTTAATATAGGCTGTTCTCAACGCATAGCGGAGCTTGCTGCCTGGTCCGAAGCTGCAGCATGGGGGGAAGGCACCATTAAAACGAAGCACAGGGCTGTTATGCGAAGCAATCGGTGATGTGTTGAATACTGGATCGCTGGATTATCTCGTATTTTCATTTGCTTGCCCGGCATCAATGGCTGACAGTACCGATGGTAACGCTGTCAGAATTGATTGTAAGCTTTCAAGCTTGGACGTGTTAATTTCCGATCACGACAAATACCCCATTGCAGGCATGCATGGAATCTCAATTTGTTCCGGGGTTCAATCAGATGTGGGTATCCCGTCATTGGAAGCCTGTTTCAGCCATAGCGCCTGTGCGCACGGCCCGTTGATCCCTCTCATAAAGAACTTCTTCCTCAACAGCGGATCGGCCACCGTATAGCATTCACGCGCCGAATCTGCTTAACTTAGAAGTAACTGATTTTTTTGCACCACCCGTGGCGAAAAGAGGAGCAGTCAGCCATGCGCTTGATGTCTCGCAGATCGATGATGAAGAAGGCCGGAATTTATTTTCTAACGGCAGCTTTTTTGCCTGGATTCGCCATTGCGCTGCAAGAACAACGACCAGCCTCCCAATCCGGGACCACTGCTGAGTCTCCTGTCCGTCTGGCTGTGCTGGTGGATGTGCAGGGTCCGATCGGTCCGGCCACGATGGACTTCCTGGTCGATTCGCTGCAGCAAGCCGCGGCCCGAAATGCAGAGTTGCTGATTATCCGCCTCGACACACCGGGAGGCCTGGATGCATCTACCCGGGATATCGTCAAAGCTATTCTGAATTCACCGGTGCCGGTAGCGACATTCGTTGCCCCTGAGGGTGCGCGCGCGGCCAGTGCAGGCACGTACATTCTCTATGCCAGCCACATCGCGGCCATGAGCCCCGCGACCAATGTCGGGGCGGCCACGCCGGTAAATATTCTCGGCGCTAAACCACCAGGCCAGAAGGGTGATTCCGGTGGCGATGAAGAGGATTCTGAGCCGGCACCTGATCCCGGCGACACAATGAGCCGCAAGGCTGTCAACGATGCTGTGGCCTACGTGCGCGGACTGGCTAATAAGCGTGGGCGAAACGCGGACTGGGCGGAGCTGGCAGTGCGCGAAGCGGCCAGTATAACTGCACAAGAGGCGTTGGCGACGGGTGTGATCGACCTGATTGCAACAAATGTAGGTGACCTGTTGGAACAGGTGCACGGCAAGACCGTCGACGTTCAGGGCCGGGAGCGGATTATGGATACCTCGGACTTGTTGGTGGAGCAGCTTGAGCCCAACTGGAAAAGCAAACTGCTGGGCGTGATAACCAGTCCCACGATCGCGTACTTGCTGTTGCTAATCGGCGTTTACGGACTCATGTTTGAGGGCTACAATCCTGGTGCGATCTTACCCGGCGTAGTCGGCGCCATCTGCCTGCTCATTGCGCTGTACGCATTCCAGATGCTGCCGGTGAACTATGCGGGTTTCGCCCTGATCATACTCGGAATCCTCCTGATGATCGGTGAAGCGATAGCACCCAGTTTTGGTGTGTTGGGCATTGGTGGCGTCATTGCCATGGTGATTGGTTCGATCATCCTGATTGATACCGACGTGCCCGGCCTGGTGGTGTCGCGCCCCCTGATAGGTGCTATTGCACTGGTCAGTTCATTGGGCTTGATGGCCATTATTGGTGTCGCGGTAAAAGCCAGGCGCAGACCAGTGGTCTCGGGACGTGATCAGCTTGTGGGTGCTGCGGGCATGGCGTTGCAGGATTTTGACCGGCAGGGCAGTGTATTTGTACACAGCGAACGCTGGAACGCGGTCAGCAGAACACCATTACGCGAGGGACAGGCTGTTGTCGTTACCGGAATCGACGGACTGACGCTGGAAGTGCGCCCTGCCAATGAGCAGGCCCCAGGAAAATGAATTGATGAAGGAGTAGAGTCATGTTTGAATATTTCGTCGGCTTCGTTGTATTAGCCCTGTTGGGCATTGCTATCAATGCCATCAGGATCCTGCGTGAATATGAGCGCGGAGTGGTCTTCCAGCTCGGCCGGTTCTGGAAAGTAAAGGGACCGGGGTTGATCATCGTCATCCCGCTGATCCAGCAGATGGAGCGGGTGGACTTGCGTGTCATCGTAATGGACGTGCCCACGCAGGACGTCATCTCGCGTGACAACGTGTCGGTACGCGTCAACGCGGTGGTTTATTTCCGCGTGATCGATCCGGAAAAAGCGATCATCCAGGTAGAGAAGTACTTTGAGGCCGTGAGCCAGTTGGCGCAGACCACGCTGCGCTCGGTACTGGGCCAGCACGAACTGGACGAAATGCTGTCCGAGCGCGATACGCTGAACCAAGACATCCAGACCATTCTGGATCGCCAGACCGATGCCTGGGGCGTCAAGGTGGCCATGGTCGAGATCAAGCACGTGGATCTGGACGAGAGCATGATCCGCGCCATCGCCGCGCAAGCCGAAGCGGAGCGTCAGCGGCGCGCCAAGGTGATCCATGCCACTGGCGAGAAACAGGCAGCGACAGAGCTGATGGAAGCCGCGAGAATACTGAGCGCCGAACCCAATGCGATCCAGTTGCGTTACCTGCAGACCCTGACAGAAATCGCCGGCGACAGGAGCTCGGTAATCGTGTTCCCGATAGACCTGATTGAACACTTCAAGAAGGCCATCAGCTGAAAAATGTGAATACGATCTGGATACTGGTTGCGAACCAGGCTGAGGCGCGAATTTACTCGGCAAGCCGGCTCCCGGGGCCCATCTCACTGGTGAGTACTTTGTATCATAAAGCAGGTGCGGCCCATGCCCGGGATCTGACCTCGGATGCGCCGGGTCGGGTGCATGACCGCAGGGGTCCGGGCCGCCACAGCATGGAGCCGGAAACCGGCGTGAAAGAGGTGGGGCGTCGCCGGTTTGTCAAGGAGGTCATTGACCGGCTGGAGGCTGCTCATTTGCGGGGTGATTTCAACAGCCTGGTTTTACTGGCGGCACCTGCTGTGCTTGGTGTTATCCGAAAAACCTTAACCCGGGAGCTCGCAAAAGCGGTTGCCAAGGAAATCCCCAAAGATGTGGTTGGCCAGGGTGCGGGCAGGATTCAGAAGCAATTGGAGCGGTCATTTGAGCTCAAGTGAGGGCCGGGTATTGGTGGCTGCTGTATCGCCACTGTAATTAATCCCTATTATTTGCCCGGATACCTGTTATAGTGCGCGCCGTCCTGGCGTACTTCGGTCTGCGCCTGTCGCTCCTTCTGCAATGGTTTGCAGATAACGGAGCCAAACAAGGATTTAGCCCGGACCGGCCCATACCAGCGAATGATTCGCGGTGATTGGGTAGGGCGATCCCGGAGTAAAACACCCACATGTTATTTTCAGAACTTGGCCTTTCGGCCGAATTGTTGCGCGCAACCCATAAACAGGGTTACCAGGAAGCAACCCCGGTACAACAACAGGCAATCCCGCTTATTCTTGCCGGGCATGACCTGCTCGCAGGTGCGCAAACCGGCACAGGAAAGACCGCCGGTTTCACCTTGCCATTGCTGCAACGCATGCAGCAATCCGAACAAACGGGACAAGCATATCGCATACGCGCATTGATTCTTGTGCCAACACGTGAACTTGCCGCCCAGGTTTGTGAAAGTGTACGTACTTACGGCACCTACCTGCCATTCAAGTCCACGGTAATTTTCGGTGGTGTCAGTATCAACCCACAGATTGCACAGCTGCGCAGAGGTGTGGATATTGTTATCGCAACCCCGGGCCGACTGCTTGATCATATGCAGCGCGGTACCATCCGGCTCGACGGGGTGGAAACCCTGGTACTCGACGAAGCCGACCGCATGCTCGATATGGGTTTCATCCATGACATCCGTAAAATTATGCAGGCGCTGCCTGCAAGGCGGCAGAATCTGCTGTTCTCGGCTACGTTCTCAAGAGAAATCAGCCGCCTGGCTAAAGATCTGTTGAATGCGCCAATAGAGATCCAGATTGCCCGCCGTAACACGACTGTCGAGCAAATTTCGCAGGTAGTCCACCCGGTCGATAAAAATCGCAAGCGGGAATTGCTGGCGCACATGATCGGGGCAGGCAACTGGCGGCAAGTGTTGGTGTTTACACGCACCAAGCACATGGCGAATCGGCTCAGTCAGCAACTGGAGCGCGATGGGTTGTCAGCCAGCGCGATTCATGGCAACAAGTCGCAAGCTGCCCGAACCCGCGCATTGGCAGACTTCAAGAAGGGCAAAATCCAGGTTCTGGTCGCGACGGACATTGCGGCTCGCGGGCTCGATATCGAACTATTGCCGCATGTGGTCAATTATGAACTGCCGCATGTACCGGAAGACTATATTCACCGTATTGGCCGTACTGGTCGGGCCGGGCGGGATGGCCAGGCCGTGTCGCTGGTGTGTGTTGATGAGAAGAAACTGCTGGCGGATATTGAATGTCTGCTGAAGCGGGATATTGATAAGGTGGTTATCCCGGGTTACGAACCGGATGAGAGCATAAAACCGACACCGATCAGGAATGGTGGCAACCGACAACCGTCCCGTGGCCGGGGTTCAAGCAGGCGCTACAATGGGCGTCCCGGTGCGAACGCGCGTTCTCGAAATGGTAGTAGCAGGGGGCAAGTGAAGCGGTTCCGGCGAGTTGCATAAGCTTAGCCTGCATATTTCACCAAGGCGGACGACATAATGAAATTTATCATTTCAATTCAGAGGCTTACAAGATATTTAAGCGATTTCCTGAAGTTACAGTTTGTCCTATCCGGTTGTGCACAGCATCTGGCTT
>ENA-OSCG01000156-OSCG01000156.1-marine-sediment-metagenome-genome-assembly--contig:-NODE-156-length-10999-cov-6.953308_pt1 | contig 10999 bp, 10 predicted proteins | sample MGYA00237880_ERZ529332 | MGnify/ENA primary metagenome ERZ529332 (study PRJEB26373, sample SAMN05710708) | marine sediment metagenome | biome: marine; feature: ocean trench; material: sediment... | reverse complement strand
GTTCACCCGAACGCCGCGTTTATTCGTGCGTAGGGTGTGTGGTCCCCACGCACCGCTCCTACATCGATCAAGCCTTTGGAGCGTGGAAACCACACACCCTACGAGGCAATCCGCCCCTCGATCGCTTCCCAAATCATTGCGGAAACATTAATTCCGTCAAACCGGTCCAGCTCCATAATCCCGGTGGGGGAGGTGACGTTAATCTCGGTCAAATACCCGCCAATCACGTCGATCCCGACGAAAATCTGGCCCTTCTCGCGCAGCAACGGCCCGATGCGTTCACAAATTTCCAAGTCCCGCGCCGTCATCTCCACCTTCTCGGGCCGCCCACCGACGTGCATGTTCGAGCGCACCTCGCCTTTTGCCGGCACGCGGTTGATTGCGCCAACGGCCACACCATCAATCAGGATCACGCGTTTGTCGCCCTTCGCCACGTCGGGTAGGAATTTCTGGGCGATAAGCGGTTCGTTATTGATGCCGGTGAACAGCTCGTGCAGCGAGGTCAGGTTGCGGTCATCCGGTGTCAGTCGAAACACGCCCGCCCCGCCGTTGCCGTACAACGGTTTCAGGATAATGTCGCCGTGCTTGTCTTTGAACGCCTTCAAGGTCTTGATATCCCGCGCGATGGTGGTGGGTGGAGTGAGGTCCGGGAACTCTAGCACCAGCAGTTTTTCGGGGTAATTCCGTACCCAGAACGGGTCATTCACCACCAGCGTTTCGGGGTGGATCATGTCCAGAATATGTGTGCTGGTGATATATCCCATGTCGAACGGCGGGTCTTGGCGCAGCCACACCACATCCCAGTCGGCAAGATTAATCTCCTGCTCTTCGCCCAGTGTGAAATGATTGCCCTTTTCGCGCCGCACCGTCAGGGGCCAACCGCGAGCGGTCACTCGGCCCTCTTGATACGCCAGTTTGTCGGGGGTGTAGTAGAACAGCTCGTGGCCTCGGGCCTGCGCTTCCTCGGCGATACGAAACGTACTGTCCCCGTCGATATTCACATCTTCGATCGGGTCCATCTGGAAGGCGATTTTGAGGGGCATGGGCGAGTTCCTATGTTGTTTATACAGACTTGGACCAGAGCGCGTCGGGTTTCAACCCTACCAACCCATCGCCAGTGCATTTTCCAGAATTTCTGTGCCGCCTTGGCGATCAACCAGCACCATATCAAAGCGCGTCTCGGCATTCAGCCCCGCGCCGCTTTCCGCCAGATAAACCTGCGCGACGTTGAACATCCGCTCAATTTGCTTGGCCGACAGGGAAAACGCGGCGGTGTTTAGCGTTTTACGGGCCTTTACCTCGACAAATACGATCTGCCCGCGGAGCGAGACGATCAGGTCAATCTCACCCTCGCGGCGTTTCCAGCGCCGTTCCAGCACGCGGCCTTGTTGTGCCTCATACAGCCGAACCGCAATGTCCTCGGCAGCGAGGCCGTTGTAGTATGCCGTGCTGCCCGATTTCATTTCAGCTCCAGCGCGCGGGCGTATAGCTGCTTGCGGGGGATATCCAAGGCCTCGGACACTTCCCTTGCAGCATCTTTGACAGATTGGTTCTTCAACGCGGAACGCAGCGCTGTGTCGATATCTTGCTCCGAGGCGGCCGCGCTAATCGGTGGGCCAACCACAACCACAACCTCGCCTTTGGGGGCGGTTTCCTGACCATATTGGGCGGCGAGCTCGGCCAAGGTTCCGCGCCGTACCTCTTCGAACTTCTTGGTTAATTCCCGACATACCGCCACGCGCCGACCGCCGCCGAAGGCGGCCTCCATTGCCGTTAGGCAATCTGCAAGGCGGCGAGGCGATTCGTAAAAGACCAGTGTTGCGGGGACGGCCGCGAACTCCGCCAGAAACTTGGCTTTGGCGACGGATTTCACCGGCGGAAACCCTGCAAACAGGAACCGGTCTGTTGGCAATCCGGCAACGGCTAATGCTGCCAGCAATGCCGATGCGCCAGGGGCAGATGTTACCGGCAACCCTTCGCTTATGGCGTCCGCCGCCAGCCGGTATCCCGGGTCGGCGATCAGCGGCGTGCCTGCGTCGGACACATATGCCACCGATTTCCCATCCCTAATGGCCGCCATAATACGTGGACGTTGGGCGGGGCCGTTGTGGTCGTGGTAGGGGATCAAGGGCCGACCGTTAAGTTTAACCCCATGAATACCCATGAGTTTTCTGGTATTCCGCGTGTCTTCCGCCGCCAAAATATCGGCATTCGCCAGAATATCCAGCGCGCGCAATGTTATATCGGATGCCGTTCCGATCGGTGTCGAAACCAGATAAAGCCCCGCTTCAAGTGTTGGTGTTAACTTAGACAATTTGCCCTAATCCTTGTTCAAAGCCGCCGTTTACTTGTGGCATTTCGCGCCTTAACGTTGCGCCCGAATTCGAGTCTATCCAGACGCACCTGATTTTGCGAGGCACTATGTTAAAATTTCGTTTCACCTTATCCCGTTTGTTGCGGCCCGTATTGCTGGGCATCACGGCGTTAACCATAGCGGCTTGTGCGGGCGGACCGCCTCGGCCAACGTCGGCGGTTGATCCAACCCGGCCGGTAATAGTGGCCATAATGGTGCCATACGCTTCGGGCGAGGCGGCGAATGACCAGTTGGCGGAAAACCTTGTTAACGCAGCAAATATGGCGGTGCGGGATTTGCAGGGCGCGGTGATTGATCTGCGGGTTTACCAGACAGGGGCCGACCCCGTTCAGGCCGCGACCGAGGCCGAGCGTGCTATTGCCGAGGGTGCCCAAATCATCATCGGCCCGCTTTTCAGCAGTGCGACCAGTGCGGTTGCGGCTGTGGCGCGGCTTGAAGGGATTAACGTGCTTAGTTTCTCCAACAACGCGGCGATTGCGGGTGGAAACGTCTATATCATGGGTGTGACGTTCGAGGATGTGGCGACACGTCTTTACGGCTATGTGGTTCGCAACGGCATGACGAATGTCGGTGTGGTTTACCCCGAAGGTGTCGAGGGCGAGGCCGGTTTGGCGGCGGCAGCAAACGCGGCGCGTAATGTCGGCGCTAATCTGACGGCGATCACTTCCTATCCATTGAATATGGAGGGGTTAAGCGTGGCCGCGCCCGAGATTGCCGAAACGATTAAAGCTAGCGGAGTGCAGGCGCTGTTGTTTACCGACACCCCGACACGTGGTTTGCCGTTCATTGCAGCAGCGCTCGGGTCCGAAGATGTTACGCGCGAAAATACGCAGTTTCTCGGGTTGACGCGTTGGGATAGTTCGACCGATTTGTTGTTGCAGCCCAGCCTGCAAGACGGCTTGTTTGCTGTGCCTGACCCAGTGTTGACCGCGCAGTTTAACGAGCGGTATTTGAACGCTTACGGCTCCGAGCCGCATAACCTCGCGGCGATTGCATATGATGCGGTTGCGGTGGTCGGGGCGTTGATCCGCAGTGCGGCTGCTGAAGGGGCGACGGATACGTTCTCGGCGCAACGTCTGACCAATCCGGCGGGGTTTATCGGGGTGAACGGCGTCTTCCGGTTCCGCGCAGACGGGCAGAACGAACGCGGTTTGGCGATACTGAAAGTGGACACAGGCACGGCTGTTGTGGTTGATCCTGCACCACGTAACTTTGGTGGCTTCGGGTTCTAAATAGATGGCTTTCGACATTGCGAAAATCAAAGTGGGGGGGCTGATCGGCTCCCCCATTGATATACTGGACCCGGACGAAATTCGGGCGCAACTCGAGGCGGCTATGCAGGATGCATCTGACGCCACCGATATTCGGGCGCGCGCCGTTGTCATTCTGAAGCAGGCGAATACGAATGGGCGAGACAAGATCGCGGCGGCCTTGAAAGCCGACCCGCACGAAGCGCCCAAGGCCACCAAAGCCTACACCTATCTGACCGACGAGATCGTCAAATTCGCGGTCGAGGTCGCCGTTCGCTGGCTGCATCCGCAGTTCAACATGACCTCGGGGGAAAGTCTGACGGTTATGGCGGTGGGTGGCTATGGCCGCGCCGAGATGGCACCGTTTTCCGATGTCGATCTGCTGTTCCTGACCCCTTACAAGCAAACCGCGTGGGGCGAGAGTGTGATCGAAAGCATCCTCTATACCCTTTGGGATTTGCGCATGAAAGTTGGCCATGCGGTGCGAACGGTTGACGATTGTCTGCGCTTGGGGCGCGAGGATATTACCATCCGCACGGCCTTGCTGGAGAACCGCTATGTTAGCGGCGACGAGTCCCTTGCGGTCGAGCTCGAGGTCCGCCTCTGGCAGGAGCTTTTCAAAGACACCGGCCCCGAATTCGTCGAGGCCAAGCTTGAAGAACGCGCGGCCAGACATAAACGCCACGGCTCTTCGCGCTATATGGTCGAGCCGAACATCAAGGAAGGCAAAGGCGGGCTGCGGGATTTGCAGACCCTGTTCTGGATCGCCAAGTATCTGTACCACGCCAAAGAAACGGACGAGCTGATCGTGCACGGGGTATTCACGCCCGAAGAATACAAAACCTTCATCGAGGCGGAGGCGTTTTTGTGGACCATTCGTTGCCACCTGCACCTGATCGCGAACCGCGCGGTGGAACATTTGACGTTTGATATGCAGGTCGAAATCGCCGAAACGCTGGGCTTCAAGGACACCGAGGGCCGTCGCGCCGTCGAGCATTTCATGCAGGTATATTTCCGCCATGCGACCCATGTGGGCAACCTGACCCGCATCTTCCTGACCGCCCTTGAAGCGCAACATGTAAAACGCCGCCCCAGCATCGGGCGCAAGATTTTGAACGTGTTCAGTTTCGGGCAGGACAAGGCCGCGAAGGGGTATAGCATCAGGCACGGGCGGCTGGATATTTCCGACCCCGAGGCGTTTTTAAGCGATCCGGTGAACATCCTGCGCCTGTTTGACGAGGCGTTGCGCTCCGAAATTCTGATCCACCCTGACGCCATGCGCCTGATTGCGCGCAACCTGCATCTGATCGACGAGGATATGCGGCAAAACCCTGACGCGCAGCAGATATTCATGAGCATTTTGTTGCGCCACGGCAACCCTGAACGCGGTTTATTGCGGATGAATGAACTGGGGGTTCTGGGCGCGTTTATCCCGGAATTCGAGCGCATTGTGGCGATGATGCAGTTCAACATGTACCACCACTATACGGTGGACGAACATACGATCCGGTGTATCTCTAATCTTGCGCGGATCGAGAACGGGCAACTGGTCGAGGATTTGCCGGTGGCCTCGTCTATCCTGAAAAAAGGTGTGAACCGCAAGGTTCTCTATATAGCTTTGCTGTTGCATGACATCGGTAAGGGGCTGCCGGAGGATCATGCGATTGTCGGGGCTAAAATGGCGCGGGTGATTGCGCCGCGCCTTGGGCTGGACCCTGCGGAATGCGAGACGGTGGAATGGCTGGTGCTTAACCATCTGTTAATGTCCGACGTGGCCCAGAAACGCGATCTGTCGGACCCGCGCACGGTGCGGGATTTCGCCAATGTCGTGCAAAGCAATACGCGTCTAAAGCTGCTGCTGGCGTTAACGGTTTGTGACATTCGCGGCGTTGGGCCGGGGGTTTGGAACAACTGGAAAGCCATGCTGCTGCGGGATTTGTACAGCCAGACCCGCGATATGTTAATGAACGGTCAACAAATCCACAGCGGCCCGAAACGCGAGGCCGAAGCGAAAGAAGCGCTGAGTGCTGCGCTTGAGGGCTGGTCAGAGGCGGAGATTGCGGCGGAGTGCGCGCGGCACTACCGACCATATTGGCTGGGCCTCGATACCGAGACCCAGAAGATTTTTGCTGAATTGGCGCGTGGGGTCAAGGAGGGGGAGCCCGTTAGCGATATTGTGCCGGATCCGTCGCGCGATGCGACGCGGGCGTGTTTCGTGATGCCAGATCACCCCGGTATTTTCGCGCGTTTCGCGGGCGCTTTGGCGCTGGCGGGGGCGAATGTGGTGGATGCGCGGACTTATACAAGTTCTGACGGGCTGGCGACGGCGGTGTTCTGGATTCAGGATGGCGAGGGCAAGCCTTATGATGAATCGCGCCTTTCCCGACTGCGTAAAATGATCCTGCGGATTTTGCAGGGCGAGGTGATTGCCCGCGATGCGCTGAAATCGAAAGACAAGATCAAGAAGCGGGAGCGGGATTTCATTGTGCCGACCTCGGTGATTTTCGACAATGACGGCTCGGAAATCTTTACGATTATCGAGGTGGACACCCGTGATCGCCCCGGTTTGCTGTTCGATTTGGCGCGCACATTGACGGATTGCGGCGTCTCGATTTCCTCGGCGATAATCGCGACGTATGGCGAGCAGGCGGTGGATGCGTTTTATGTTAAGGATTTGTTCGGACTTAAAATCCACTCGACCGACAAGCAGCGCAAGATTGAAAAACGCCTGATTGCCGCGATCGAGCAGGGACACAAAGGGGCAACTGAATGAGCCGCCCAATCCGTCTTATGTCGGGGCTTTTTACCGTCGGTGGCTGGACATTGATCAGCCGCGTTCTGGGTTTCATCCGCGACATCATGATCGCGGCATTCCTTGGTTCCGGCCCTGTGGCCGAGGCGTTCCTGATTGCGTTTTCGCTGCCCAACATGTTCCGGCGTTTCTTTGGCGAGGGGGCATTTAATACCGCCTTCATCCCGTTGTTCTCGAAAAAGGTCGAGGGGAGCGAGGATGCCAAGCGGTTCGCCGAGGATGCGATGTCTGGTTTGGCGATGATTCTGATAGTATTCACATTGCTGGCGCAAGTGGCGATGCCGTGGTTTGTGATGGCGATGGCCAGCGGGTTTGCGGCTGATGCGCGGTTTGATATGTCCGTTGACTTCGGGCGGGTGGCTTTTCCGTATATCCTGTTCATTTCAATCGCGGCACTTCTTAGCGGGGTGCTGAATTCTATCGGTCGTTTTGCGGCGGCTGCGGCTGCACCGGTTTTGTTGAATGTTATCCTGATCGGGTCGATGTGGGCGGCGCATTCCATGGGTAAAGACATCGGCTGGGCGCTGGTCTGGGGCGTGCCTGTGGCGGGCGTTGGGCAAATGGTGATGTTGTGGTGGGCCGCAAACAAGGCAGGCTATCGCCTGCGGGTTCGGCTGCCGCGCATGACCCCTGAGTTAAAACGTCTAGCGGTTATTGCTTTTCCGGCGGCCCTTGCGGGTGGTGTGGTGCAGGTGAACCTTTTGGTCGGGCGGCAGGTCGCGTCCTATTTCGATGGGGCGATTGCGTGGCTGAATTATGCGGACCGGTTGTATCAATTGCCGCTTGGGGTTGTTGGTATCGCGATTGGCGTGGTGCTGTTGCCGGATCTTTCGCGTCGCCTTCGGGCGGGGGACGAGATCGGCTCTCAGAACAGCGTTAACCGTGCAGCGGAGTTCACCTTGCTGCTGACTTTGCCAGCTGCGGTGGCGTTGGTTATCATCCCGTTCCCGATTGTTTCGGTTCTTTTCCAGCGTGGGGCTTTTGATTTGGCCGATGCGCAGGCGACGGCGTTGGTTGTGTCGATTTACGGGTTCGGGTTGCCCTCGTTCGTGTTGCACAAGGTTTTATCGCCGATCTATTTCGCCCGCGAGGATACGCGCACACCATTCCGCTTTGCGCTCGTTTCCATGGCTGTGAATGTGGTGCTGGCTGTCGGGCTGTCGTATTGGTTCGGGTATCTGGCCGCAGCGATTGGTACTTCGATTGCCGGTTGGGTGATGTTGATTTTGCTATGGCGCGGAACGCGGCATTTGGGAATCGTGGGGCAAATGGATGCGCGTCTGCGGCGTGTTTTGCCAAAGATTATCATCGCCAGCCTGTTGATGGGCGTTGTTGTTTGGGGGCTGTCGATTGGACTTGGCGACCTGCTGACGACCCCGACCATCCGCTACGGCGCGTTAGCTTTGCTAGTCACCGCAGCGGCAGTTGTTTACGGGGCGTTAATCATTGGCCTTGGCGCGATGAGCTTGCGCGACATTAAACAGGGGTTGCGACGGGGTTAATACCGCCGCCGTAACAGCTCGACCCAGCGGATCATACGGGCGCGGCCATCTGGTGCCAGTACGAAGGACAACAAAAACCCTGTGACGAATCCTGCGAGGTCGGCGGCCCAGTCGTTGCCTCCACCAAAGGTCAGGCGGTAGAACAGTTGCAGGGCCACAAGGACGCCGATCAATTGAAAGGCTTTAAGGCGGTTTTCGCCAGTTGCGCCAGCTTTCAGCCATAGCAACCACGTGAACGCGCCAAGCAATCCGTAAACGGCGGGGTAGGTCCCGATCAACGGGTATTGAGAATCGTCGACCAATCCATAGACCGCAGCCCCGACAACCGAGCATGCCACCAACAGAATGATAACGGAGACGGTGTGGAACACCTCGGCCACAGCTTTGCCGATGGCGAGGATCATCACCACCGCGAATGCCGCGTGCGTGAAGGCGAAGTGGATGAACGGGTAGGTGATCATCCGCCCGAGCGTTTCCCAGTTGTAGGTCTGTGTTTCGCGCATATACTCGAATATAGGGTCATAGAACCCGAACGCACGGATGGCATCGACGCGCCAGCTTATGCCGGCCTCGCCGCCGATAAACCCACGGCTGGAAAGCTGCATCATGATCTCGATTCCGCTGACAATCACGGCGAGTGCGACGATCACCGGGGGTATTTCGTGAAACGGGGATTTGTCGGCGTTGGGGTCGAACATTATATACTCCGGTTGACGTGCGTTGGTGTGGGCGCGATAAAGCGCCACTTGTTTAACCCATGTAAAGGAATAATTGCCATGACGGAAGCGGTCCACACGCGTCGCGTCTTTTCCGGGATCAAGCCTTCGGGCGGACTGACCCTTGGAAATTACCTCGGTGCCATCAAACGGTTTGTAGATATGCAGGGGCAGGGGTTTGAAACCATCTACTGCGTTGTCGACATGCACGCGATCACCGTCTGGCAAGACCCGACGGAGCTGAAGCACGCGACGCGGGAACTGACGGCGGCGTATATCGCGTCTGGTCTGGATCCGGATCAGTCGATCTTGTTCAATCAAAGCCAGGTTTCCGTCCATGCCGAGCTGGGCTGGATTTTCAACTGTGTGGCCCGTGTTGGCTGGATGAACCGCATGACCCAGTTCAAGGACAAGGCGGGCAAGAATGCCGAGGCTGTGTCGCTGGGTTTATATGCGTATCCATCGCTGATGGCGGCGGATATTTTGGCCTACCACGCGACGCATGTGCCTGTGGGCGAGGACCAGAAGCAGCACGTAGAGCTGACCCGCGATATTGCCGCCAAGTTCAACAACGACTTCAAAGTGCCGGACTTTTTCCCGCAGCCAGAACCGATTATCGAAGGGCCTGCGAAGCGCGTGATGAACCTGCGTGACGGGACAAAGAAGATGTCGAAATCGGGCGCCTCGGATATGGAGCGCATTAATATGACGGACTCCGCCGAGTTGATCGCCAAGAAGCTGAAAAAGGCGAAAACGGACCCTGAACCGCTGCCGGATAATCTGGATGACCTGAAAGGTCGGCCAGAGGCGCGGAACTTGGTGGATATATATGCGGCGTTGTCTGACACTACATCCGAGGCCGTAATCTCCGAATACGCAGGTGCGCAGTGGGGCCGTTTCAAGCCCGCGTTGGCGGATTTAGCGGTTTCCAAGCTGTCGCCGATTTCCTCTCGCATGTCCGAATTGATGGATGACCCTGCGGAAATCGACCGGATTTTGGCAAAAGGCGCCGATAAAGCCGCCGCGATTGCGGAACCGATTTTGGCCAAAACCTACGATATCGTAGGCTTCGTTCGTCGCTGACTCGTAGGGTGCGTGGTCCCCACGCACCGCCCTCAACGGTAGCAATTGGTGCGTGGAGACCACGCACCCTACATGCGGAACTTGCATCCACCTGCATTACATGCAAAAAGACGAATATAACTCGGGAGAGATGCAATGCAAAAAATATTCAAACTATTTCAGGTTCTGGCCGTGATGATTTTCGCCGGAACGGCCGTTAGCGCGGAAATCGTGAAAATGACACCGGACGTGGCGCGTGAAAAGGCGTTGGCTGGTGAATTGGTGCTGATCGACATCCGCCGTCCCGATGAGTGGGCCGATACCGGCGTGCCGGATGTGGCGTTGTTGCTGGATATGACCAGTCGCGATTTTCTGGCCAAGCTGATCGCGATCCGTTTGGAAAACCCGGATATTCCGTTGGCGTTTACGTGCCGTACGGGAAGCCGCTCGAATTACCTGACGGGCGAGTTGGCGAAGCTGGGTTACTCGGGTCTGATTGACGTGATTGGCGGTATGTCCGGCTCGCGGACCGAAAAGGGTTGGGCCAAGCGTGGCTTGCCGATACGGCCAGTGACTGGCGCTATTAATCCGGCGATCAAGGTGACGCAGCCGTAAGTGTGCAGTTGCGTGTAAGGCTAATATCGGCGATGATGGTCGCAATCACACAAATACGGAGAAATAGCTTTGCGTAAATTTCTTGTAGTCATGGATGACAGCCCCGAATTCCTGAACGCACTGCGTTTTGCCGCTATTCGGGCAAAGAAAACCGGCGGCGGAGTCGCCATTCTGGGCATCGTTGCACCCGAAGAATTCCAGCACTGGATCGGCGTTGGTGAAGCCATGCGCGCCGAAGCGCGGGAACGGATTGAAGAGCATTTCAAAGTGTTCTCCAAGTGGATGATCGACAAAGAAGGAATAGAGCCGGAACTGGTGATCCGCGAAGGCGAAAAAGCGACCGAGGTTCTGGCCGCGATCGAGGCCGACCCCGAAGTCGGCGTTCTGGTTCTGGGTGCAGGTGCTACGGGCGAAGGCCCCGGCCCGTTGGTCACACAACTCGTTGCACGTCAAACGGAGAACATGTCAGTGCCCATAACGGTTGTACCGGGCGGCTTGACCAAAGAACGGATAATCGCGGTTTCTTAAGAAAGTGCTAACGGCACGATGTAGGGTGTGTGGTTTCCACGCACCTTTTTTGTGGCTGGCGTTGGGGCGGTGCGTGGGGACCACACACCCTACGGGATGGTTATATTTCTGTTAACGTCCAGTTTTGTCCTTCGGTGGGT
>ENA-OSCG01000155-OSCG01000155.1-marine-sediment-metagenome-genome-assembly--contig:-NODE-155-length-11069-cov-6.327311_pt1 | contig 11069 bp, 15 predicted proteins | sample MGYA00237880_ERZ529332 | MGnify/ENA primary metagenome ERZ529332 (study PRJEB26373, sample SAMN05710708) | marine sediment metagenome | biome: marine; feature: ocean trench; material: sediment... | reverse complement strand
TAGACCCCGTTCACGAGTCGCGCAAGTAGAAAATACAAGTTTATTGAATTAATTTAGCAGACGCAGTTTTGTTTCGAAAACACACGGTTGAACGGCGATTTGTTACTCTAGAGCCCGCGTCCCTAAGCTGTACGCACGTCAGAATTGATACCATCTCGTCTTTCAGTCCAACGGCCAGACTTTGCGCACCCATTAGGTGTCGGGGTCGAGATGAATTCCGACTCGCTCGCCCTTCTTGATTCGGTTGATGGTTTTATCCACGTGAACGTAGCCCTGCACCACCTCCGGCGTTTCGGTGGATTTCAGCTCGTAATAAATAGATACGCCCACCAACCATATAAGGTCTGCCATTCATTCCCCGAAGAGACCTACCCTAAAATCGCTTTTTGCACCTCGGCATTCCAGCCAAGGTAAACGTCGGTATCCGTTTGAATTACGGGTCTTTTCATCACCGTCGGATGTTTTTTGATCAGTGTCGCAGCGTCCAATGCCCGATCTGTATCCGACAACCCGCGCCACGTTGTTGACCGCTTGTTTAGCATCGCATCACCAAAAGCGCGCAGAAACCTGCTTAATTCGCGCTCCGGTATAATATCGGCCCGTACATCTATATATGCCACCTCTAGGCCCGCCTCTCGCAAGGTCTTGAGGGCTTTGCGGGTCGTGTCACAGGTTTTCAGACCATACAATTGCATTAACTTTTCCTTAAGTTGGGAACATACCGCATATAAACCTTGATTTATCAAATAACATAGGCCATATGCGCCTCGTGAAGTAAGTTTTTGCAGACCCGATGACCCTCCTTTTTGAAGACAGACGGTTCACTACCGAAGACCCCACTGCACCAAGCCACCGCATTTTGTGGGTGGTAATATCTTAGGAGTACTACTGATGGCTACGGGCACAGTAAAATGGTTTAACGGAACTAAAGGCTACGGCTTTATCGCACCAGACAACGGCGGCAGCGACGTGTTTGTACACATTTCTGCGGTTGAGCGCGCTGGTCTTTCCGGCCTTAACGACAACCAGAAAGTAACGTTCGAGCTGGAAACAGGCCGTAACGGTAAAGAGTCTGCAACAGACCTCAAACTGGCTGAGTAAGCCGGTTGGTGGAGCATAGCGCCCACCCAAAAGAATTTGAACGGCGGCAAGGGCAACCTTGACCGCCGTTTTTTATTGCCGATTTTTCAAATAACCAAGAACTACGTCTTCACTGCCCTGCCAGAGGTCGAGCTTGTGCCGCGCCGCGAGCGCCATGTTTTAACAAACGCTCCTATCTGCAACAGAAGGACCCCCCCCACCAACACCGCGAAGGGCCATTGCGCCCAGTTCGGGTCGGGGACAGATTTATGGTAGTCTTGGAAGTGCAGATACAAGAAATACGCCGTGTGCACGACAATTAGCATCCACAATACATACGACGATTGTTGCAGGAATTTCCAAACCGGCCCGCCAAGTACACGTTGGCTCCAATTACTGGAGGACACCGCCAGAACGATTCCGTAGACCAATGCAATAAGGCCGATTACATTCGCCAGCCCAAATCCTTGCTGGGTCATTACGTAAAAGCCCTGTGGATGGAACTGGTATCCGAAAAGCTGAATAAGATCCCATTCGATCCACCCCGCCAGAATTATGACCAGATGCACGATCGCCAGTAAAACGCCGTAAATTCCGAACTCGCGGCGCCACACCATTATTCCGCGTATTTTCGGGACCAGACGCGACAACGGCCCGAAGGCCATAGCCAAAGCGATAAGTACGAGGCTCATATCCCCCACCGCACGGTTCCAGCGATGCATGGCCGACCATTCGGCGCGCGATTCAAGAAACGCGTATGTGCCAACGCCCGCCAAAATCAATGTAATCAGGTGGCGCATTTTCCAGCCGTCAAAACGTATCGCGGTCAGGGTCTTCAGGTTTAGCGGCATTCCGGCGTTCCTTTGTATGAATCCCACAAACCGACATCGATGATTTATCCTGATCGGCAGTGGACAACTTAAGAACCGAGATACGCAATTATTATCGTGATTTCAAATACCTAAAGTTTTGATCGGCAATAAACTACCTATTCGCATCTGCGGAATTCCGCGCGAACGGGCGAATGCAGATTGCAAATACGAAAATTAAGTAGGTTTTCTAAAAGCGTCCAGACTTACGACATCCGCGTCCTTATGTGGTTCATCGTCGTCATCATCATCAAAATCGGGCAAATCTTCAAAATCGTCCGCATTATCCTTTTCATCAAACCGCAGCCCGAACTCGACCGAGGGGTCAACGAACGTGCGGATCGCATCAAACGGAATAACCATCGGTTCCGGCGTGTCGTTAAAATTCAACGTCACGTTAAATCGGTCAGACATCACCGCCAGCCCGTCAAACCATTCCTGCATCACGATCGTGATCTCTTCGGGGTAGGCCTCCTTCAACCACTTGGCCATTTCTACGCCGGGGTGCTGCGTGTCAAAGGTGATGAAAAAGTGGTGGTCTCCGGGCAGACCTTCCTTCGCAACGCGCTCAAGAATGCTTCTCAGCAACCCCTGCATCGCCTTTTGCATCATCTGGCCATAGTTGATTTCGTTGCTCATCTGGACGCCTCATCTTTTGTTCGGGGGGATGGTAATCTTAATCGAAACCGGATGAAAGGGCGCGTTGAACATTTCTGCCAACCACACACGCCAAAGGGCATGGACCTATGGATGATCGGCATCATTACCCGCACCATAGGCGCAGCCGCTTTTCTGCTGGAACTTCCGCTTGAGCCGCCACAGACCTTCACGGGCGGATCAGAATATCCTGCATTTCCGTGGCCGTGCAAATCGTCGCCTTCCTAATAGCCGTGTTTTCCACCGAATTCTAGCACCTGCTGGTCGTCGCGGCCCTCATGGGGCTGACCATTGCACTGCCACGGAAATGCAGAACTTATGTCCTTGGCGCAACCTTCGGAAACTTTGCTGAATAACGCCGTGGCAGACAATATCCGCTCCACCATGCAAAGCATTTCCAGCTTTTCCATGCAAGTCGGCGGTGTTATCTCAACCTTCGGATTTGCCTATTTCATCAAGATTTTGGGCGTCGGTACAACATGGAGCATCATCGCAATGATCGAAATTGCCCTCGGCGTGCTTCGCATTGCAATGGAGTTTATTTCACCAAAAAGGGGCTAAGGAAAAAACCTCTAGACATTTCGTCCACCCTAACATAACTATAAAACTAGTTTTATGGAGGCTTTAATGAACATCGACACCGCAAGCACTGGTTTTGCCGCCGTTGGGTCCGCCCCGCGCCTACAGGTCCTGACCCTGCTGGTCCGCACCGGAGAGACTGGCCTGACCACAGGTGACATCCAGCAAAATCTGGGCATCCCGGCCTCGACCCTGACACACCACTTGAAGCACCTCGCAGACGGGAACGCCATCAAGCAGATCAAACAAGGCCGCGCCATGTTAAACATCGCCAACTATGCCCACCTGAGCGCGCTTGCCAACTTCCTGTTGAACGAGTGCTGCATCGACGCGCCCACCCTTGAACCAGAGCAAAACCATGGTTGAAATCACCGATCTAAACCCGCGTATTGCCCGGAAATTCCTCGCCCCGCTCTGGTCTCCGTGGGGCATGATCGTGCTGATCCTTGCCTTGATCGCCCTGCTTGACCCTGCCCGCATGGGCGAACTTACAGGCACTGCCATCCGCGCCCTCGGCAGCACCGCGCCCTACATCGTGTTCGCCGTTATCAGCATCTCCTACCTAAGTGCCAGCGGGGCCGAGGCCCTGATCGCCAACGCCTTCAAGGGCCGCGAACGCCGCATGATTGTGCTGGCCGCCCTCGTCGGCGGCCTCGCCCCGTTTTGCTCGTGCGAGGTCATCCCCTTCATCGCAGGCCTTCTTGCCATGGGCGTACCGCTCGGCCCGGTGATGGCATTCTGGCTGGCCTCGCCACTGGTGGACCCCGCCAGCCTGTTGATCACCGCGGGCGCATTGGGTTGGGGCTTCGCCATCGCCAAAGCCATAACCGCCGTGACCCTCGGCCTCGCCGGCGGGTTTATCGTCAGCTTTCTGGTCAAAACAGGCGCCTTCAAAAACCCGCTGCGCCCACGCAAAAGCGCTGGTTGCGGCAGCACCTGCGGCCCCTCGACTCTAGACCAGAAACCCGTCTGGAAATTCTGGACCGAGGCCCCGCGCCGCGCCACCTTCCTGGAACTCGGCAAAGAAAACATGTTGTTTTTGCTGAAATGGATGTCACTGGCCTACCTGATCGAGGCCCTGATGATCGCCTATGTCCCCGCCGATCTGATCGCATCCGTCCTTGGCGGAACCGGCCCCAAACCCATAATCCTAAGCGCCCTGATCGGCGCGCCCGCCTACCTCAACGGCTACATCGCCCCACCGCTTCTGGCGGGCCTGATGGAACAAGGCATGACCTCCGGCGCGGCGATGGCCTTCATGGTCGCGGGTGCCGTCAGTTCGATTCCCGCCATGACGGCCGTGTGGTCACTGGTAAAACCGCGCGTGTTCTTCACCTATATGTCGTTGGGAATATTCGGTGCCATGGCGGCAGGATTTGCCTTTGGCGCGATCGCATAAACGATGCAGTCAACCATTGCCCTTAAGGACGTCAAACCGGCGACTCTGGTTTTCACCGCTTGTCTGATTCAAATCCTCAGCTTCATGACAGTCGCCACGTTCCCCTCCCTCATCCCTGTTTTTCAAGACATCTGGGGGATATCCAACACCGAGGCCGGCACAATCAGCGGCGTATATTTCATAGGCGAGCTGATCACCGTCACCATCGCCTCGGCAACAATGGACAAATGGGATGGCCGCCCGATGTTTCTGGTCGGGCTGCTAATCGGAACACTCGCCGCCGCCGGATTTGCCCTCTCGAACGGCCTGATAAGCGCCTCGTTCTGGCGATTTATGCAAGGCGCCGCCGTCGGCCTGACGTACATTCCCGGTTTGAAAATCCTGACAGACCACCTGCCGAAAAAATACCAAAGTCGCGGCACATCGCTTTACACGGCAACCTTCTACATCGCCGTCGGCGCTTCGTTCTTTCTGGCGCTTCAAACGGAACCATTGTTCGGCTGGCAGACCACATTTATAATCGCCGCCGCCGCCCCCCTCATCGGCCTCGTCATCGCGATCTTCTACATCCCGCCGTCCCCACCGCCGGAAAACGAGCCCCACATTCGCGGTGGCCTATTCGATTTTCGCGTGGCTTTCCGCAATAAAAAGGCCATCGGATTTTCTATCGTATATGGCCTGCACAATCTGGAACTCGCCGCCTTCAGCACATGGCTCGTCCCGTTCTTCGCCTTTAGCCAGCGTGACCGCCTGATAAGCGGTGACCTCACGCTCGAACTGTTCGGCATCCTCGCCGCAATCATTTCCATGGCCGCCCTGCCATCGAGCATCGGCTTCAACGAGGTTGCCCATAAAACCGGTCGCCAAAAACTGATCGCGCTGATCGCCGTGGCGTCCACCGTGATTGGCATAGCGTTCGTGTTCACCGCAGGGCTGGCACTGTGGGTTGGCGTAACCGTTGCCATCCTGTTCAGCATGGCCATCGCCGCCGATTCAGCCACAATATCGGGAGGCATTATACGCGTCGCGGACCCCGTCCACAAAGGGCGAACCATGTCGATATATTCCCTGATCGGCTTTACTGGCGCAGCCATCGGCCCCATGATTTTCGGCGTTATTCTGGACATAGCAGGCGGAGAAACTATTTTCACCGCATGGCTGGCAGCCTACGCAAGCGTCGCATTTTTCGCCCTGCTCGCCCCACTCATCGTCTGGCGCTGGATCGGCTACGCGGAGCCAATCAAATAACTATCCTGAAAGAAAACGGCGACCTTTGTCTGCTTTCTAATTTCAAATTACAATTATGAACATAATCGCAAGCACATCGATTTTGGAAAAGTGGAGGTTTCTGTTGCCAGGGACCTCCGACCCCCGCCAGTAGACGCTAATCCACTGGAGTTAGGTTTCAAACTCGAAAGCTACATAAGCTGCAATTAAGCAGCAATAGCCATCTTGCTTGGAGCACGATTGTCATTTGCAATTGTACATTTTACGCCGATAACGGTGGCAGTCAACCGAGCAAAAGCTAACATCTTTGAACGTCCGTCGATCCTGTTTCGACCCCGTGATCCCTCAAATGAAGGGATATTTGGTGGAGTCGCCGGGTACCGCCCCCGGGTCCGAACCGTCTATTACATGCGCGTTTATCACCATATTCCCCGAGGGGACGGTTCATATATAAGGCAACTTAACGGAGTCTTCAAGAATTCTCTTGGCCTAACTTCGTCCGTTTTTGAAATTCCTTGGTCGAATTAGTGTTTGGGTACTCCGTATCCGGCACCTCAACCCCGAGAAACGCACATAACGGCCCCCATCCAGCGCCCACCTCATACGTCAAAAGCCTCTCGGGCGGCAACGTCGCCTGAACTTCGGCAATATGCGCGTCGTAAATCGCCATCACATGTTCCCGATCCCGCAAACGATCCCCGAAAGTCTGGCGCCCTATCAATTCATGCACCATCAAAGACTGTCTATTTCGATGCGGGGTGTCATGCTTCCCACGGTTTTCAATATACGGAACAATGGTTTTTTCGAACGACCTATACCATCCCTCAACGGGCCGCACCGACAACACCACCTTGGCGTCGGGATAATACTCCGTCAATTCGCGCCAATACGCGGCACCGGGCCAATCAACCTGCGAACGATAGCCCTCAAACGCGGCATCCCAATTGCGGCTTTCCCCCCGCACGATTGCCTCCCACTCGGGCAATAACGCCTCGTTTTCAGATATCTCGAACATATGGTGACATGGACCAAACCCCAGCTCCTCCAACGCCCGTCGTAAAGAGTTCGTAGCATTACGCCCAAACCCCGCACCTATAACCTCCAAACCCATCGCTACCCCCTCCCGTTTTTGCGATTATACTACATTCCGGCCTTGATATATACAAAACCCAAAGCTCCACCGCCGAGCCGAAGGCGAGGCTTGGCCCGCTGTTAACCAATTTAGGTTAACAGCCCGGGGAACTCCCGCCCGTCGGGGGCATTATTGCTAACGCAACAAACCACCTCCCGTTGGGCGTGGCCTCGCCTGCGGCTCGGCGGTCGTGTTTAGCCGGTGGCTATCAACCCTAGCTTCCCGGTTTGATCAACTCCCGCAGCAGCTTCTCCCTGATCGACCTTGGATAATCACTGAAGCCCCGCGAGGTAATCACAAACCCGTCCGACGTAACCACAAACCGCGTGTAAAACGCCGTGATCGCCGCGCCCACAATATCAATCGCGATTCCGTTAATCTGGATCCCTGCGGCTTCGGCCTTACGGCTCTCGATCACCGCATTCAGCCCCGCGTTTGACGAGCCATCGCCCGACACATCAATCACCTTGCGATCGCAATCCGCAACCCGACCGAACTGCGCCACCGAAAACGCAATCGCATCGCCCACCGCAGTGTTCGAGCCTTCCCATTTGCGCGGCATATCCCGCACCCGCGCTGCAAAATTCCGCACCTCGCTGTATGACAGCATCCGCCGCCAGGGAATCGTCAAATCCCCCTCCTCGGCACCGGACCATTGCACGACCGACAGAGCCACCTGATGCAACACCAGAACATCCATAATCTCGGGGTCCAGCAAGGCATCCGCCAGCCCGTGTGTCTGGAATTTGTATTCGCCGATATCAATCGAACTGGAAACATCAATCGCCAGCAGCAGCGCCACGCTGCACGCCGCCGCAGGTCCGGCAATAAAATTCAAAGCCGCAAGCGCCCAGAATAATATGCGGTTCATGATGCCTCTCTAACTAATCGGTATTATCAATTCACTCAGCAATTTGCGCCAAATCGTGCGCGGGTAATCCGCATACGTCTCGGCCGTAAACACAAACGCCGCTTCGCCTGCCACCACGTTATGCTTGTAATAAGCGGTCAGCTCAAAATCGTCGCTTTCAATGGCCAGCCCGTTAATCTGGAAGCCCAGCAATGCCAGCCCTTGCGCTATCTCCAACGGGGCCGGCCCCTCGTTGGAATAGCCGTCGCCAGACACATCAATCACCTTATGCGCACAATCAGAAACCTCGTCAAATTGTGCAGCGGTAAACAACAACGCATTCCCGATTCCGGTCGAGAACACCGACCAAGCCCGCGACACGCTCTCGGCCAAATCGGCGAAATTCTCCACGTCACTGTGCGACAACATCCGGTGCCACGGGATCGACACCTCCTGCCGGCTCGCGCCAGACCATTGCACCAGCATCAACGCCACCTCCGAGGACACCAGCGCATCCGCCACCGCCGGATCGCGCAACGCCGCCGCCAACCCGTCCATCTGCAAACGATACTCCCGCTCGTTAATCGAGCCGGAAACATCCACCGTCAACGCCAGCGCAATCGAACACGCCGCCAGCGACAGCGAGGGCATAAACACCCCCGCCAAAAATATCAACGCGACGCTGCGTACGTTTTTAACGTATGACCAACGCATCAAATATCATCCCTAAAAGAGGTTCAGCGAACGCCGAAGCGTCGCAATCAACTGATTAGCAAACTCGTCGCCGTTACCATCGGACCACATTACTGTCGTACAATGATTTGTATCAAAGTGCGTCTTTTCTTTATCAAACTTCGCTTTTTCACAAATATATATCACGGGCTTGCCAAGCCCCTCGGCATAACCTGCTTCCCAATAAGCACCGAGGTTATCATGTGTCAGATCAACAATTACAAAAGCAGCACCACGGATTTCGGCGCGCATAATGTTGTCGATAACACCAGCGCGCGCTGCATCACGCATATCACGCACGTCATAGTCTAATTTACTTTTCACTGCAGGTTTAAGTACATCAGCAACAAATGGGTCGAGAACAGGATCACCAAACTTCATCGCAATAAAACCGTAATTGCCTGATAGTTCGCCCTTTTTCTCAGCTTCATATTGCTCCCATCCAGAAAGCAACAAGTTAACATTGAGCATTTCTTTTTGATTCAGTGTATTTGCCTCAATGCCTGCAACTAATCCCCGACCTTTCAACTGTTCAAGAATATCATACGCAGCGTCTCTGTTCGGCGAGCCAATTGTTGCAAAAAAGTTCTCCGGCAGGCCTTTAATTTTCTCACCTGATCTCGAAATCTCGTCTCCAAGATATCGAACTATGTTAGTTGCCTGTTCCGCCGGGGTTGGGCCTACGCACCCACTTCTGATGAAACCGGCTATGGAAATGCCGTCAACATCGACGTATCGCACGCCCTTTGCGGGCTTACTCTTCAGAATTTTATGCGCAAGAACCGCCCTACAACGTAGGCTAAGCTGCGCACCAACTCCAGTTTGGGGATCAAGATCATCCTCCCAAGTTCCATCAGAAATTTTAAACCGTCCGCAGATCTGACAGTCGACCGTGTAACGATCGCCACCTTTAAAAACCTGCGCAACAGCAGTCGAAAACTTCCCTAGTCAAATCGGGCAGGAAGGAAGATCATGTGTCATACTCAGCCCCCTTAGGTCACACTAATAAAGTTCTCACCACTCGCCAACACTCTCCATACTCAACCAAGGCTCAGCCAATTCCAGCGCCCCACCAGCCTGCAACAACTCAATCGAGATATTGTCAGGCGAGCGCACAAACGCCATCCGTCCATCCCTCGGCGGACGGCTAATCACCACCCCGTTATCTTGCAAAAACTGGCAGGTTTCATAGATATTCTCCACCTCGTAAGCCAAATGCCCGAAATGGCGGCTGTCCGACGGCAACGCCGCATCACCATCCCAGTTATACGTCAGCTCCAACGGAGTTTCATGCTGCCCCGGCGCTGCCAGATACACCAGCGTATACCGCCCACCCTCGCTCTCGTGGCGCTTGATTTCCTCCAGCCCCAGCAGGTCACGGTAAAAATGCATTGATGCATCCAGATCTTTCACACGCACCATTACATGCAGATATTTCATCTTCATCTTGGGGTCCCCTCGGTTTTATGTCTATATATAGTCAACGCGAATCCCCCGCAAAGGGGCTTATGGAGAGAACAATATGCCAATCACGCCAGAACAACAGGCCGAAATCGACGCCGCCCGTTCACAAACGCATCAAACCATGCGCGCCACGGCTCCGGGCATGGAGAAACACCTCTATACCGCGCATGAAGTCCTCGACCACGGGTTTGTCCGCGTCATCGACTATATGGGCGACGACGCCGCCATCTGCCAAGCCGCCCGCGTGTCCTACGGCAAAGGCACCAAAGCCGTCACGAATGACGAGGGCCTGATTCGCTACCTAATGCGCCACTGGCACTCCACCCCGTTCGAGATGTGCGAGATCAAACTCCACGTCAAACTCCCCGTTTTCGTCGCCCGCCAATGGATCCGCCACCGCACCGCCAACGTGAACGAGTACTCGGCGCGCTACTCGATCCTTGACCGCGAATTCTACATCCCCGCACCCGAGCACATCAACGCGCAGTCCGCCATCAACAACCAAGGCCGCGGCGAGGTCTTGCAGGGCGAAGAAGCCGCCCGCGTGCTGGAAATCCTCAAATCCGATTCCAACCGCGCCTACGACAATTACGAGGCGATGATCTCGAACGAGGGCCAAGACGGCCTAGCCCGCGAACTCGCCCGCATGAACCTGCCCGCCAACATCTATACGCAATGGTACTGGAAAGTAGACCTCCACAACCTGTTCCACTTCCTGCGCCTCCGGGCCGACAGCCACGCCCAATACGAAATCCGAGTCTACGCCGACGTGATATGCAAGATTGTAGCGGACTGGGTGCCGGCGGCCTACGGAGCGTTTGCGGACTACCGTTTGGGCGGCGAGCAGTTCTCTGGTAAGGGTATGGAGGTTGTGCGCCGTATGATTAAGGGTGAGACGGTGACGCAGGAAGATTCCGGCATGAGCAAGGGCGAATGGCGGGAGTTGATGGGGAGTTTGGAGGGGTAGAGGACATGGGAGAATCTGTTGGAAAACCAAAAGTTAGCATTTGAGATAGGATATCAACAACTTTCCAGTCAAAAAGAAGACTTAAGAAACCTAAGAAATCAAGCTTCGTTTAG
>ENA-OSCG01000154-OSCG01000154.1-marine-sediment-metagenome-genome-assembly--contig:-NODE-154-length-11113-cov-7.643787_pt1 | contig 11113 bp, 10 predicted proteins | sample MGYA00237880_ERZ529332 | MGnify/ENA primary metagenome ERZ529332 (study PRJEB26373, sample SAMN05710708) | marine sediment metagenome | biome: marine; feature: ocean trench; material: sediment... | reverse complement strand
TCTTAAATGAACCTGACCCCTTTAGTTTTAAATGAACCTGACCCCATTACACTCACCCCATTACACTTCTAATAAAAAGATTTCTCCCCTTCCGGCCGGTTCCTGAAGCGTTTATAGGCCCACAGATACTGCCCGGTATCCACTTCAATCGTTCGTTCGATGCCCTCGTTCAGAGCGGTCAGCGCGACGCGCGTGTCCGGGCTCGAAATGGCATCATCTGCTTTCAGGTAATGCAGGCAATAGCGGCCTTTCTTGCCCCGGATACAGACGACAAATACGACTGCAGCACCGGTACGTTGCGCGATACGCGTCAGCAACACGCCGGTGAGTGTTTCGATACCAAAAAACGGGGCGAATTCACCCTCACCCTGGGTTGGTTCCTGGTCCGGCAGTATTGCCACCGTTTCACCGGCTTTGATGGTCCGGTACAAGACCCGTAAACCGGCCCGGTTAGCGGGTACTATTTTGACCCCCCCACGACGACGCTTTTCCAACAGTAATTCCTCGATATCGGGGTGTCTGCCGGGCTTGTACAGAATCGTGCATTGAAATTCCTGCTGAATGTATTGACCTGCCAACTCCCATGAGCCACTGTGCGGCGCTGCTAAAATTACACCCTTGCCGGCCTGTTGGGCCGCGCGTAAATGCTCGAGCCCCTGTGATTCATCAAAGCACTGCAAAATCTTTTCAAGCGGCCAGTGCCAAATAATTCCGGCTTCAAACACACCCCTGACATAGTGCACCATGCTGGCCCGGGCAATCCTGTTCCTGCGTCTGCTGTCCAGATCCGGATAGGCAGCCCGCAGGTTCACCCGGATAACACGACGCTTACGTGACGACAGGAACCACAACGCAGCCGCCACAGGCGGGGCGATAAACTCAGCTGCCCGCGGTGTAATCCAGCTGAAAACACGCATGACTGCACTGACTGCCAGTATTTTCAAAATTTCCTCTCGACCCTTATCCCGATCCCAACAAGCCTGTTACCATAATATTTTTCGGGGTATTGGCGTTGAAATGATCGCATTACTGCAAAGGGTATCGGAAGCCAGCGTGCTTGTTAATGAAAATTCTTCCGATGCCCAGCTTACTGGCGTGATCGGTGCCGGCATCCTGGCTCTGGTGGCAGTTGAAAAAGGCGATACCGAGGCCCAGGCGGACCGGCTGTTGCAACGCATGCTGGCTTACCGGATGTTTGCAGATGACAGCGGTCGCATGAACCTGAATTTGCGTCAGGTGCAAGGCGAGTTGCTGCTGGTTTCCCAGTTCACGCTCGCGGCCGACACCAGCAGCGGTAACCGTCCGGGTTTTTCGCCTGCTGCCGACCCGGCACAAGGCCGGCGGATATTTGACTATCTGCTTGAATCTGCCCGACGGGAGCTTGGCAATGTACCGGCAGGGCGATTCGGTGCACATATGAAAGTCAGTCTGGTCAATGACGGCCCGGTAACTTTTATCCTGCGGGTGCCACCAGCGGCTTAACGTTCAAATTCTTTCAGTTTGCGGGTCAGTGTATTGCGTCCCAGCCCCAGCAGGCGTGCAGCCTCTACCCGTTTTCCGCCGGTAAAATCCAGTGCGCAATCGAGTATTGTTCTTTCCAGATTGCCACGCGCCTCGGCCATCAGGCCGACCTGTCCACGGCACAGCGCCGTGTGGGTCCAGCGGCGCAGGCCTTCGGACCAGGATCCGTCCGGCTCGCAGGTCGGGTCTGTTTCACTCAGGCTCGAAGGCAGGTCCTCCGGCAAAATCTGCTCGCCCGGAGCCATCACACACAATTGCTGGCACAGGTTCTGTAGCTGGCGGACATTGCCGGGCCATGCTTTAAGCTGCATTTCCCGGATCGTTTCGGGCAACAGATATTTCTCTTCCAACCCCAGCTCCTGTGCCGCCTGGTGCAGAAAATGCCGGGCCAGCAACGGGATGTCATCCCTGCGCTCCCGCAGCGGCGGCAGCTTGAGGGTAATCACGTTGAGGCGGTGGTAAAGGTCTTCCCTGAAGCTTCCATCTGCAATACTGACCTTCAGATCCTGGTGGGTTGCCGTAATGACCCGGACATCCGCCCGCAGCAGATCGCGCCCGCCAACCCGATAATAATCTCCTTCGGCCAGCACGCGTAACAGACGTGTTTGCAAAGCCAGCGGCATATCGCCGATTTCATCCAGGAACAAGGTGCCGCCGGCAGCTTCCTCAAAACGCCCGGGACGCCTCGAATGAGCGCCCGTAAATGAGCCGCGTTCATGACCGAACAACTCGGACTCCAGCAACTCGGCCGGAATAGCAGCCGTGTTGATCGCAACAAATGGTCCGCGAGCCCGCGGGCTGTGCTGATGCAGTGCGCGCGCGACCACTTCCTTGCCGACACCGGTTTCACCGGTAATCAATACACTGATACTGGTTCGTGACAACCTGCCGATGGTACGAAATACTTCCTGCATGGCCGCTGACTCGCCAATCATCTGGCCTGATTCGATGACCTCCTCGCTCACCGGCCCGCCAGATGAATCAACTGATGCACGGGCGACGACAGCCAATACCTTGTCGAGATCGAATGGTTTTGACAGGTAATCGAACACACCCGACTGGAATGCTGAAACTGCCTGCTCCAGGTCGGAGAATGCCGTCATGGCAATGACCGGAACCTCGATATCCTTGTCTTTGAGAATCTGCAGGACACTCAGGCCGTCAGCATCCGGCAGGCGGATGTCGGTAATAATGACTGCGGGTTGGCCGGCACCCAGGGCTTCAGTGATGGCCTCAACCGTACCAAAGCTCTCGGTTTTATAGCCGGCGCGGCTCAGTGCCCTCTCCAGCACAAAGCAAATGGCTTTATCGTCATCGACTACCCAGACTGCTACAGGCTCAGTCATGGACTGGTTCCAGCGGGAGTTTTAACGTGAACCGACTGCCTGGCTCCAGTGGCTCGTAGGTCAACAAACCATTATGTGCAGCCGCAATCTGTTGCGCCAGTGCCAGGCCCAGACCGGTTCCGTTGCGGCGACTTGTAACCATCGGCATAAAAAGTAACCCGCGCAAAGATTCCGGTACGCCACAACCGTTGTCATCAATTTCCAGCCGCACTACGCTGCTGATCCCCGGCTGCAACAAGGCGCTGTCATGTTCGACCCGACTGCGTAGCGTGACCTCAGTCGCACCGGCCTGGAATGCATTGCGTGCCAGGTTCAAAAACAATTGCCGCAAGGCTGTCGCGTCAGCATTTATCCTGGGAATACTGGGGTCGTAGTCATGGGTAATTTTTACGCTTTGGGCAGATTCAACCAGCAGTAAATCGGCTGTTTCGCGCAACACCCAGTGCACATCCACCGGGTTGAGTTGCAACTCTGGCTGACCAAATCGCTGTAGTAATTCATCGATGCGGTCCACTTCACGCATGATCAGTTCCGCCAGCGTTCCCAGTTCGCCACCGTGCAGTTCTGCCGCGATCATTTGCGCTGCACCGCGAATGCCACCCAGTGGGTTGCGGATCTCATGTCCGAGGTTGCGCCGCAGCAATTCCATCATGCCGGTCTGCACTTCACGTTGTTGCAGCCTGTTCTGCTGTCGCTGCCATTTGAGACTGTAGAACTCGAGCAGCAGGTGCTGATCCGGCATCGCCTTGATGTTGCAGTCGTACCAGCCATGCGCGAGTCTGCATTCACGTAAATGGCGATTGCGCTGATCGCTGGCTGTGGCTGAAATTGCCTGGGTAAGCACAGCGGGAATCCTGTCCAGATCCTGGAACGGGCTGCCGAAAGCCCGCTCCCTGCCGGTATCAAGACAGTTCTCAGCGGCTGCATTCATAGTCCTGACACGGCCCTGCGCGTCCAGTTCGACTACCGCGGTAGACAGTATTTCAAGCATAAGCCAGCCGGCATATTGATTTAGCCCCCGCCGCGTGGTGTCTGGTGGGCGCGGTTGTTGTAGAGACCCGGCCGCCTGATATAGAAAGTGACCGGTTCAGCCGTGGCAATTTTGCGGTTTCTTGCATCGGTCAATTGTGCTTCCACCTTATGCTCACCACGATCAAGTTGCGCCACGGCGATAATTTGAGCAGTGGTTTTAGAATGTTGTTTGCCATCGATGTAAATCGTGACTTGCATACCTTGCTGCAACCGGAAACGTGTATTCCATGCCACCGTAATGGGCGCTTCGGGGTTCCAGACAGACTCTTCCTGCTGCGGGGCGATAATGGCAAAATCCGCATAGTTCTGACGCAGATTTCTGAGTGACATTCGTTTGCTTTCTTCGCCTTTCGCGGCCTCTTTATCGACCCTGGCGGGGCGCTCGTAAGTCGGTGCCTCAATCACGCTGATGGGGGCCAGCTTAATTGGCGCGGAACCGTCTTTTGGTGGCTGATCGGTGTAAGTGACGCGGCCTTCCTCATCCACTGTTTTGTACACCTGTGCCAAAACAGCATGGCTCGCGACGCTCATTGAAACTGCCATCAGGATCAGAAAAAAGGTCTTGTGTACCAGCCGTATCATTGCCAGACTCCATATTTATTCCGGTTAACCATCCTGTTTATGGGGTTCCGCATTCAGCTCGGCCAACCGGTTTGTGTGGAACCGCCGGATGACAATTCCTTTATAAAGAATAGTACATGTCAAACTCAACCGGATGGGTGGCCATGCGGAAACGTGTTACCTCTTCCATTTTGAGCTCGATGTAAGCGTCAATAAGATCATCATCAAAGACACCACCTGCTTTCAGGAATTCCCTGTCAGCATCCAGTGCCTCGAGTGCCTGGGCCAGGCTGACACACACTGTCGGAATATTTTTCACTTCCTCGGCCGGCAGGTCGTAGAGATCTTTGTCCATCGCCGGGCCTGGATCGATCTTGTTGGCAATGCCGTCGAGACCAGCCATCAGCATGGCAGCAAAGATCAGATAACCATTGCCTGCCGGGTCGCCAAAACGCACCTCGATGCGACGCGCCTTCGGGTTGCTGACATACGGAATACGGCACGAAGCCGAGCGGTTACGGGCAGAATAAGCCAGCATCACGGGTGCTTCAAAACCGGGCACCAGACGCTTGTAGCTGTTGGTAGTCGCATTGGCAAAAGCATTGATTGCCCTGGCATGTTTGAAAATACCGCCAATGTAATGCAGGGCCATGACTGAAAGGCCACCATACTCCTCACCGGCAAACAGGTTTTCGCCGTCTTTGAACAAAGACTGGTGAACGTGCATGCCTGAACCATTATCACCAACCAGCGGCTTTGGCATGAAAGTGGCGGTCCGGCCGCTGACATGGGCGGCATTGTGAGTCACATATTTGAGCATCAGCAACTCATCTGCCTTGCGGGTCAGAGTATTAAATCGGGTACCAATCTCACACTGCCCGGCGGTACCGACTTCATGGTGATGCACTTCAACCGGCACACCCATGTCATCCAGCATTTTACAAATAGTAGCGCGCAGGTCATGCAGACTATCCACCGGTGGAACCGGGAAATAGCCGCCTTTGACCCGTGGCCGGTGGCCGTGATTGCCTTCCTCGTATTCTGCGCCGGTATTCCAGGCGCCTTCTTCGGAATCAATGTGGTAGAAAGTGGAATGCATGTCCGTGCCGAAACTGACGCTGTCAAAGACAAAGAATTCGGGCTCAGGCCCAAAGAACGCCGTATCGGCAATTCCGCTCGATTGCAGGTAGGCTTCAGCGCGTTTGGCCAGCGAGCGCGGGCAGCGGTTGTAACCTTCCATGGTGTCGGGCTCCAGCACATCGCAACGTAAAATCATCGTGCTGTGTTCCATGAAGGGGTCCATAACAGCGGAATCAAGATCCGGCATCAGCACCATGTCCGATTCGTTGATGCCTTTCCAGCCCTTGATGGAAGAGCCATCGAACATTTTGCCCTCTTCAAAAAAATCTTCGTCAACCATGCTGGCCGGCATGCTGATGTGCTGTTCTTTACCTGCGGTATCACAAAAGCGTAAATCAATAAAATCAACGTCGTTTTCGCGAATCATCTTCTGAATGGTTTCTGCACTCATTTCATTTTATTCCTGTGGTGTTCTGTTCATCATGGTCCAGGATGGGTCAGTATAAATATGCAGATATCATGCCAAAACCATGCAGCACTGTAAGAACATAAGCTGTTATCGACTTTGTGGTTTTAGCATCATTTTCACAACATTTCGGCATATTTTTACCGAATTTCTCTAACTTCGGATAAACTGCTGCAGATCACTGAATCTGAATATGCACCATTATGGACCTTATAGGGATTTATTGCACTATTTCAGTGCATTAACTGGATCAGGCCAATACCCACAACAGCACCAGGCCAAGCAGCAGCCGATAAATAACGAAGGGCAGCAGACCGACACGTTGCAACAGCGCAAGGAATGCGGCAATACACAACCATCCGGCCAGCGCGGAAAGAGCAACAGCGAAGCCAAACTGCAGCCAGTCAATGCCGGTATCATGCAACAGCATGCGTAACACGCCGTAGCCACCGGCGGCGGCTATGACCGGAATGGAAAGCAGAAAAGAGAAGCGCGCGGCAGTGTCGGCATTAAAACCAAGCATCCGCCCCATGGTAATGGTAATCCCGGAACGTGATGTGCCCGGCACCAGCGCCAGCATCTGCGCCAGGCCAATCATCACACCCGCCTTCAGGTTCATGTCCTGCATGGCCCTGTTGCGGGTAAAACGGGCGTCGGCCCACCAAAGCAACAGGCCAAAACCGATGGTGGCAAAGGCCATAATGCGAACATCACGCAACACTGTTTCAACCCAGCCATGCAACAACCCACCGACAACAATAGCTGGAATACTGGCGATAAGCAGCGTCTGGCCCAGCTTCCGCGATGCTTCATCACCTTTGCCTTTACCCAGCCACGGCACCCCCATCTGCCATAGCTCTTTGCGGAAATACACCAGCGCGGCCAACAATGTGCCCAGGTGTGTCGCAACATCAAATACCAGGCCCTGGTCAGGCCAACTGAAAACCTTGCCGGCGAGAATCAGGTGGGCGGAACTCGATACCGGTAAAAACTCGGTCAAACCCTGGATAAGGGACAGCACCAGAATCTGAATCAGCGTCATGGCGTATAGCTAATCCGGTAAATGACACCAGCTTTGTCGTCCGACACCAACAAGGCACCATCGGGCATGACCAGCACATCATTGGGCCGCCCCCAGGCCTGTTCGGCCTGCAACCAGCCGGATGCGAAGACTTTTATATCTACCACCGCGCCAGCGGGCGTTATATCAACAATCAATATTTGATAACCGGACTTCTCGCTGCGGTTCCAGGAGCCGTGCTGGGTAATGAATAGTTGATTCTTGTACTCTTGCGGAAACATGTCACCGGTATAAAACGCCAGCCCCAGCGCCGCGCTATGCGGGTCAAGCTTTGCTGCGGGAGGTGTGTAATCAGCGCAGTTCTTTCCCCTGCCGAACTCCTCATCCAACAAATCGCCCTGGTGGCAATACGGGTCACCGAAGTGCATGCCCTGTTTGGGTGCATGGTTCAGTTCATCCGCAGGAATATCATCACCGAGCATGTCACGGCCATTATCGGTAAACCACAATTGTCCGTTTTGCGGGTGAAAGGCCAGGCCCACGCTATTGCGCACGCCATAGGCAAAGGTCTCCAGGCCGCTGCCGTCTGCGTGCATCCTGCGTATCTCGCCAAAGCCTTTTTCATCACAGACATTGCAGGGCGCACCCACCGGGATATACAGCATGTCATCAGGTCCAAAACGCAGGTATTTCCAGCCATGGTGATCCTTGTCCGGTAGCAGGTCTGTTACCACCACCGGCTCAGGCGGTTGATCCAGTTGAGACTCAATATCGTCATAACGCAGAATACGCTCTACCGCACCAACATAAAGCGCACCATCCCGGAACTCTACGCCGGAGGGCATTTTCAGACCTTCGTCAATCAACCTGACCTGATCAGCACGCTGGTCGCCATCGCTGTCAGTTATCGCCCAAAGCTTGCCGGCGCGGCGGCTGCCGGCAAACAGGGTTCCCCTGTCGCCACGCACCATTTGGCGGGCATTTTCAACGTTTTTGGCGTAAATACCGATACTGAAACCAGGCGGTAATTCAATCAGCTCCAACTGCAACTCAGCATGAATGGATTCTGCCAGCAACAGGCCAAAAAGTAATGCGCTTGGTTTGAGGCCTTTCATGCCGGCAATGGTAACAGCAGATCACAGATGAAAAGGGGGTCAGGTTCAATTTCCGCTGAAATTACTCAAATAAATCAACAGCCAGAAGCCGGGAATTTGAACCTGACCCCTACTGCTTACAATCAACATCTTGGCTGTCATCTGTGTCAAAATAGCTATATACATGTAAAAAAAAGAAAACCTTATGTGGACAGGGAAGTAATTGAAGAAGGCAGCAAGCAGGGAAATAAACTAACCACTAACACGCCGTTTGCCTGGTTCGGAATACAAAACCAGGCTAGCGGCCTGTCGTTTACCGCGGGGGTAATAACGACGTGTTCTTATTGGGAGAAACAAGACGCCGGAACTTTTTTTGTTTCGGCCGTGTATATCTTATTACCCGTTGGGTTGTAGGGTGTCTATGAGTTTCTTTGGCGAACTCAAACGCCGCAATGTTTTCAAGGTCGGAATCGCCTACCTGGTCGGCTCATGGTTGTTGATCCAGATTTCAGACATTGTCTTCGAAACCATCGGTACTCCACCCTGGGTCATGCAGACTTTGCTGGCTGTACTGGCTATCGGGTTTTTCATTGCCATGTTTTTTGCCTGGGCGTTTGAACTGACACCGGAAGGCATCAAGCGTGAGATTGAAATCGACCGCACTGAGTCCATTAGCCCGCAGTCGGGTAAAAAACTTAATAACATCATCACCATTCTGATGGCGCTGGCAATTGGCTACCTGCTCTACGACAGATTTTCTGGAAAGGGGTCAGAGCCCTTTTCTCAAGATACTGCGGCACAAATAACGGAGAATGGTCAGGAGAAAAGGGCTCTGACCCCGGTCGACGTGAAACCTGCCATCAACCCGAAGTCCATCGCTGTGCTACCTTTCACCAACCGCAGTAATCTGAAGGAAGACGAGTTTTTTGTTGCGGGTATCCATGATGATCTGTTAACCAATCTGGCCCGCATCGGTTCGCTAAAGGTCATATCCCGCACCTCGATGCTGCGTTTCAAAGACACCAAGAAACCCATCCCTGAAATCGCAGCTGAACTCGGTGTTGCCACGGTCATGGAAGGTTCCGTGCAGCGTTCCGGCAGCAAGATACGGATCAATGTACAACTGATTGATGCCCAAACCGATGAACACTTGTGGGCGCAAATCTATGATCGTGAATTAACCGCCGACAACCTGTTCGACATCCAGAGCGAAATCTCCGGCAAAATCGCCCGCGCGCTCAAAGCAAAACTATCGCCAGAAGAACAACAGCGTATCAGTGACCGGCCTACTGAAAATCTGGCTGCCTACCACGCCTACCTGCGTGGCCGTCAATTGATGGCGCTACGAACCTCCACTGACCTGGAGCAAGCCAGGTTGGAATTCGAACGTGCAGTCGAGCTGGATGCTGATTTTGCGCTGGCCTGGGTCGGCATTGCCGAGACCGCGGGCCTGCTGGCTGGCTACAGCACAATGGGCCTGCCTGAATCCGTGCAGATCCAGGAAGAATCCATAAAGCGCGCGCTGCAACTGAACGATCAACTTGGCGAAGCTTACCTGTCATTGGCGGGCGTTCACAATTACTACGGTCGCCGCACGGATGCCGAGACCGCCTATAAAAAAGCCATTGAATTAAGCCCTGGTTACGCAACGGCCTACCAGTGGTATTCAAATTTTGTTGCCGGCTATCCGCACCGGTTACAGGAAGCCGTGGAATTAATCAGCAAGGCGGCAGAACTCGACCCGTTGTCATCCATAATACAACTCAACTATATCGACAAGCTGGCCAGCGCCGGACGCTTTGGAGAATCAGAAATCCAACTGAATAAATTGCTGGAACTCGACCCTGGTTTTGCACCTGCCTACAGCGCAATGGCTTTCCTGATGGGCGCAACCGGCCGATTCGATGAACAAATAAAGTGGTTAAGAAAAAGCACCGAACTGGATCCCGGTCGAATTAACTCATATTCCGCACAGGCCATCACCTTGCTGGATATGGGTAACGAAGAAGCCCTGGCAGACATCAAACGCACCATGGAAGACATCGATGACCAGCACTGGACGGTAGGCTGGATTGATACGCTCAGCAGTCTTTACAGGCGAAATTATCCCGCCGCGCTCGAATCCGGTAACTGGGTCAGTCAACAACTCGGTCCGATACCGGATTTTCAAAACTTTCTTGGTTTTGTAAACATACTGTCCGGCGACTACGAGAAAGCACGCATTGCCTTCGAAATCGCTGAGCCACGATTTTTCGATCGCGCGAACTGGCGGGCTGCCATTGAATATAACAACGCCCAGGGTTGCATCAATGCCTGGGTGATGATGCATACCAACGATCTGAAAATGGGCCAGGATTTGTTGGAAATGACGCTCAGCTACATGGAGAACGAACTGCCTGGCTACGTTGAACACGCCGACCGGTATGCCTATCCCGCCTGTTATGCAATCAAAGGTGATTTTGCCAAAGCGCTGGATGCCATAGAAATTCAGGTAGAACACGGTCACATTTCCTATTGGTGGATCAGCTTGAATCAACCCTATTTCGACCCGCTGCGAGGCGAGCCACGTTTCGAGGCGGCATTGCAGCGGATTCATCAGAGAAACGCTTTGCAACGCGCCAATCTTGAACGGTTGGATGCGGAGGCCGGTCCATGAGCTTTTTTGAGGAATTAAAGCGCCGTAATGTGGTTCGCGTTGGCATCGCCTACGTCATTGGTGGCTGGTTGTTGCTGCAACTCACCGAAGTGTTGTCTGAACTACTTAAGCTGCCTGAAGAAATCGGCCCCATCGTCGTCGCCATTGTCGCCATCGGCTTGCCCATTGCGCTGTTCTTTGCCTGGGCCTATGAGCTCACACCCGATGGCGTCAAACGTGAGGCCGAGGTGGACCGCAGCCAGTCCACTACACCTTCCACCGGCAAAAAACTGAATAACACCATCATAGTGCTGCTGGTGCTGGCAGTGGCTTATTTGTTGATTGACAAGTTTTCTT
>ENA-OSCG01000153-OSCG01000153.1-marine-sediment-metagenome-genome-assembly--contig:-NODE-153-length-11193-cov-6.753546_pt1 | contig 11193 bp, 11 predicted proteins | sample MGYA00237880_ERZ529332 | MGnify/ENA primary metagenome ERZ529332 (study PRJEB26373, sample SAMN05710708) | marine sediment metagenome | biome: marine; feature: ocean trench; material: sediment... | reverse complement strand
CGTAATCCACTGTCACGGGCGATCCAGAATACCCTTGGCGCCGGCGCTGTACTGAGTATGGCCCTGGCTTCAGGTGTTGCCTTTGCACAAGATGAAGCAGACGACGAAGAAGGTGTCGAGCTTGATCGCGTGCAGGTAACCGGTTCACGTATTAAACGCGTGGATATTGAGGGTTCAACGCCTGTAACCATCATTTCACGTGAGGATATCGATTTCTCAGGTGATTCAACCGTCGCCGAGTTGCTGCGTTCATCAACGTTTAACAGCTTCGGTTCTTTCCGAGACCAGTCCGGCTTCGGTGCTGGTTTCTCTGGTGCATCGTTCGTCAGCCTCCGTGGTCTGGGTTCACAGCGCACCCTGATCCTGATGGATGGTCGTCGTCTGACAGCCTTCCCGGGTGGTGGCGGTACGGGTGCCGTCAACCTGAACGTTCTGCCGATCGACATGATCGAACGTATTGAAATCCTCCGCGATGGCGCATCCGCTATTTACGGTTCGGATGCAATCGCCGGCGTAATCAACATCATTTCCCGCAAGGATATAGATGGCGCGATTTTCACTGTTCAGACCGAGAGTCCTGAAGTGGATGGCGGTGACGCTCAGCGCTATTCTATTGCCGGCGGCATGAGCAGTGACCGAGGCAATATCACGTTCTCCATGGAACACTTCAGACGCGACATGATTTTTGATCGTGACGTACCTCAGTTTGCCAATGCGGTTGAGCCTGGCGTGGACACTATTTCAAGCTTTGGCTTCCCGGGAACAGCTTTTATCCTTAGCGGTAATCTGGCGGGTGCGAACTACCCTGATCCGCGTTGCCCGGCAAATGTTGGCGATTCTGAACTGTTCCCGAATTCCTATCGCTGGAGTTTCACCGGTTTCGTCGCTGGTTCAACCAACGATGGTGGTTTCGGCTCAGACCGTACACGTTGTGGCTATAACTTCGCAGCAGACACGATTTATATTCCACGGGTTGAGCGTAGCAGTGGTTACATTTCTGGCCGTTTTGACGTAACACCTACCACGCAGTTCGTCACGCGTGCGCTGTACTCATTCAACGAGTCTGAGTCGCGCTTCGCGGGTGCTCCTGTTACTGCCCCGTTCCCGATTTACGGCGCGGACAATCCAAACAACCCTATATTGGCATTGGCTAATGCAGGTATCGACGGTATAACCGCGGATGACGTAGGTCTTGTACTGTTACTGATGCGCACCGTGCCTAACGGTAACCGTTTAGGCTTCCAGAAATTCACCCAAGCTTCATTATTTGCTGGCTTTGAAGGCACCGCTGACTTCTTTGGTGGTATGGACTGGGATATTGGTTTTGAGTACATTCGTAACATCACCAATGCCGAGACCCGTAACCTGGCCAACAAGGTTGAAATCCAGAATGCTATCGATGATGGCTCGTTGGATTACTTCAACGTCCAGGGTTTGCCGCACCAGGAATGGTTGGATAATACCAACGCCGTGTTGCGACAATTCAACCACACGGGTACGTTCGTGGCTGATTCGTCAACGATTCAATACGATGGTTCGGTGAGCTGGGATATGTTCCAGATGAACAACGGACCGGTCCCAATCGTTGTCGGCTTCCAGGTATTTGATTTGACCTGGAGCCAGTTGAATGATCCGGAATCCAATCGTTTGATCATTGCCGGTACATCGGGTGGTGACAACATTGATGGTGTAGGGCGTGATATCACCTCTTTTTATGCTGAAACGATTATTCCTTTGTTCAGCACATTAGAGCTCAACCTGGCTATACGTTACGATGATTATTCGGATTTTGGTGGCACCACCAATCCCAAGGCATCTGTCGCATGGCGTCCGCTGGATAGCCTGTTGCTGCGCGCCAGTTTCGGCACAGGTTTCCGTGCTCCGGACATGCAGGAACTGTACGGCAACCAATCAGAGTCTTTCCCATCGGCAATTGACCACGTTGGTTGCGCCAGTGGTGTAGCAACCTGTAATGCTGCGCAGTACCGTTCATTCTTCGGTGGTAACCCGGATCTGGATGCTGAAACATCTGATTCCTGGACCGTTGGTGCAGTCTGGAATGCTACAGATGACCTGAGCGTTGAAGTGAGCTACTACAATATTCAGTTTACCGACCAGATTGCAACACTGGGTCTGCAGCGCATGTTCAACCTGGAACGTGACGGCTTTACCAACACGGTTCAGCGTACTGCGGCAGGCGAGGTTGATTTTGTAGTGCTGACCCAGTTGAACCTGTCGGGTATTAAAACCGAAGGTGTTGACGTCGCGGTCGACTATAGCCTGAATACCGATAATGCCGGTCTGTTCAACTTCGGCCTGCAGGTGACCAAGGTCATGGCTTATGATCAGGAAGCGGTACAGGGTGATGGTTTCGTTGATATTCTCGACTCTCATGGGGTTCCCGAGATTCGTGCAACATTCGATGCAAACTGGACCATGGGTAACTTCCAGGTTGGTTGGTTAACCAATTACATTAGTGCCAATGGTAAGGCCGATGATATTGAATGCCCGAGTGGCAAGCTGTGTCAAAATAAGGCCAATACCGTACATGACCTGCAGGTTGCGTATAACTTGCCGTGGAATGCAGAAATTGCAATTGGCGCGAGAAATGTCTTTGACACTGATCCGCCGTTTAATGGGTTCGTATACGGCTGGCAACCAATGGACTTCTCTCTGTATGATGCCCAGGGTCGTATTACCTACTTGCGTTACAAGCAGAACTTCTGATCTGCTGAAGTTCATGTGCTCGATCAAACGGCCCGCAGCAATGCGGGCCGTTTTTATGTTCAGGACGAACGGTATGCCGCGGGCGCAGGGATGCGCAGGAGCGGCGCATGTTCAGGACGAACGGTTATGCACAGGATGTGCGGTACTTCGCTATTGAGCACATGGATGTGCGGTGCGAAGCCTTTCAGGCTCGCACGGAATAGCCAGTGAAAACACACCAGCTTTTTTCTGTTCCACTACTTGAGTTCGATCACCCGGATGCGGATTCTTTGTGTCCGCGCTTATTGACCTTTTTTCTGGCACACGAAACGGATGAGTACCGCGATGACATCATCCGTGATACTCAGGCAGGTGCATTGTTCGAAAGCCGTTTTGATCTTTTCTACTGGAAAGACAGTGAAATCCAGCCCATGGTGGATTTTATTCACCGTTCAGTGGCCAGGGTGGTGGCTGAGTTGAACCAATACAGCGCCAGCCAAATGAGCGCACTCCGGTTCAACTATCACGCCTGGTTCCATGTCACCCGCAAAGGTGGATTTCAGTCCACCCATAACCATCCCAATGCCAGCTGGTCAGGCATTTTTTGTGTTGATCCAGGTGAGCCGGCCCACGACCCGCGCGAGGGTAAAGTCCGCATATATGATCCACGTTCAAACGCCAATATGTACATGGACCCGGGTTGTGAAAACTTGCAGAGACCGTATAATTTTTCCAGCATGGAAATTCAGCATGAAGCAGGCAAACTGTGGATCTTCCCGTCTTACCTGATGCACGAGATTTTTCCGTATTATGGTAACAAACCACGGGTCGTGGTAGCTTTTAACTGTTGGCTGACAGCAGCGGAAAAGTCAAAAAGCTATTGATGCCAGGCTGGGCTGTATTGGCGCACACTTTCGGTGAGAACGGTCATATGCTGAGGGTCAACCTCGGGTGTAATCCCATGTCCCAGGTTGAATACGTGGCCGGTACCGTTACCGAAACTGGCGAGAGTTTCCTTTACCTGGGTTTCAATGACGCCAGGGTTCGTCAGCATGACGGCAGGGTCCAGGTTACCCTGCAGGGCAACCTGGCCCCCAACCCTGGCCCGGGCATCGCTAAGGGTAATCGTCCAGTCTATGCCCAGTCCATCGCAGCCGGTGTCAGCCAATGCTTCGAGATGAGAATTGCAGCCCTTGCAAAACAGGACCACCGGGATGGTCCTGCCATCGTATGAGCGGTGCAGTCCGGCCACTATTTTTTCCAGGTTAGGCAAAGAAAATTCCCGGAACATATTCGCTGTCAGAACGCCGCCCCAGGTATCGAAAATTTGCACGGCCTGTGCGCCACTTTCGATTTGCGCATTGAGATAGTCGATCACAGAATCAGCCAGTTTATCGAGTAATAAGTGTGCGGTGTGCGGTTCGCAGTAGAGCATATTCTTGATCTTTGCGAAGTTCTTGCTGGAGCCCCCCTCAACCATGTAAGTGGCGAGCGTCCACGGGCTGCCACTAAAGCCAATCAAAGGAATATCACCATCAAGTTCTTTGCGGATCAGTGCGACCGCATCCATCACATAGGCCAGCGAGCTTGCAGGGTCAGGGCGTTTCAGTCGTTCGACATCATCAGCCGACCGAATCACACTTTTAAACTTCGGTCCTTCGCCTTCAGTAAAATAAAGACCGAGACCCATGGCATCAGGGATGGTAAGGATGTCTGAGAACAGGATTGCCGCGTCCAGCGGAAACCGGCGCAGCGGTTGCAGCGTGACTTCACAGGCGAGTTCCGGGTTGGTGCACAGGTTCATAAAACTACCTGCTGCATCACGAAGCTGTCGGTATTCAGGCAGGTAGCGTCCGGCCTGGCGCATCACCCAGATGGGCGTTCGTTCTGTTGGCTTGCGTAGTAATGCCCTGATATACAGGTCATTTTTTAATACTGGATTCATGTTTGCCCCTTAGGACTATCGTGGCTGGCTGGCAACTATGGCCGCCGCAATTTGCTCGTTGTTTGAATCGCTGTCGATAACACCCTGGCCGGCGGCCTTGAGCAATATCAGCCGGCATGAACCGGCGATTATCTTTTTGTCCAGTTTCATCAATTCAAGGATTTCGTCAGGATGCGAATTATCCGGCATGTTGAGGGGTAAGCCAAATGATTGCAGCAATTTACCCAGGCGGTCATTAAACCCGGGCGCGCACAGACCTCTCTGCTCACTGAGCCTGACAGCCACCATCATGCCGATGGCAACGGCTTCTCCGTGCAGGTACTTGTTGTAGTCAGTCAGGGTTTCCAGTGCATGCCCAAAGCTATGTCCAAAATTCAGCAGGGCCCGAACGCCCGTTTCACGTTCGTCCTCAGCGACCACATCAGCCTTGTTGACAATGCTGCGCCTGATCATGCTGATGAGCGCTTCAGGCTCCCTGGCGTTGATATTTTCACTATTGTTCTCGAGCCAGTTCAGAAAACCCGCATCACGGATGGCAGCGATTTTAACCACCTCTGCCATACCCGCTGAAAATTCACGTTCCGGTAGTGTCTTCAGTGTATCAATATCAATCAGTACAGACGCCGGCTGATGAAACGCACCGACCAGGTTTTTACCCTGAGGGTGATTGAAGCCTGTTTTACCACCTACGGATGCATCTACCTGCGCCAACAGGCTGGTGGGTACCTGGATGAACCGCACGCCCCGCATATAGCTTGCCGCCGCGAAGCCACCCATGTCGCCGATCACGCCACCGCCCAGAGTCAGCAGCGTTATATCCCGGCTTGCGCGGATGTCGACCAGCTTGTCTATAATCTGTGACCAGTATTCGAGCGTTTTGAACTGTTCGCCATCAGGCAGGATTAATGTATCTACTTGCGTACTCCGCAACGAATCCTTAAGCGCCTGCAGGTACAGGGGTGCAACTGTTTCGTTGCTGACAATCAGGGCAGCGCTTCCTGCCGGGACATTAATTGCAGCGTTGATCGTGCCCAGCACGCCGGAACCGATATATACGCTATAGCTTCGCTCCGCCAGTAAGACTCTAATTGTCTGCATTGAGTGGATCTACCTGTTGCTGGATGGCTGAATTAAGTTCTTTTGCGGTGTTATGCACGCTTTGGTCACAGGTGCTGAAAACCAGGTCGGCAGTGGTGTCGTAAAGCGGGTCCCGTACCCTGGCCAGGTCGAGCAGCTGTTGCACACGATCCTCCGTTTGCAGTAAGGGCCGGCTCTTATCCTGGCTCAGCCGCTTTAGCTGGTTTTCGATACTGGTCTTCAGGTAGACGACAAACCCACGTGTACGGAGCAGACTGCGATTCTCCTCGGTGCAGATTGCACCTCCCCCGGTTGAAATTAACACACCCTTTTTTGCAGTCAACTGTTCAAGCAACCGGCTCTCACGTAGCCGAAACCCTGCTTCACCCTCCAGGTCGAAAATCAGGTTAATGCTGGCACCTGTCTGGCGCTCAAGTTCATGGTCGCAGTCATAAAAATCCAGTCTGAGCAGGGTTGCCAACTGTTTTCCAATCGTTGTTTTACCTGACCCCATCGGGCCGATCAGGAATACATTCTGGATTGACTTTCTCATCCGCTTATAAACGGCGTGCAAGCACGCATGGCATTGGGTAACATTGCTTCATCCCGGTTAACAGGAATGGCGGCAGATTTTATGTTTCGTTTTTTTATCATCTTTTCAGTATTGCTGATCGGGCTGTTTACACTTGAGATTTTACAGCCAGCAGAAAAGTACGTCATCCTCCCATTTACATCGATGATTGCAGATATCAGTGTATGGATTGTGCAGGTTTTTGATGACGACGTCATTGCCACCGGCAATGTTATACGCGACAAGGCCTCCGGGTTCGGCGTGCGTATTGAGCGTGGCTGTAACGGCCTGGAGGCGGTGATCATTTTATTCGCTGCCATTTTTGCCTTTCCGGCCCCGTTCAAAAATAAGCTGATTGGCTTTACTGCGGGATTTTTCGCCATCCAGCTGCTCAACCTGGTAAGAATCATAAGCCTTTTTTACCTGGGCCAGTGGAATTACAATGCCTTTGAATGGTTTCACCTCTACCTGTGGCAGGCACTGATCATCCTGGATGCTCTCGTAGTGTGGCTGATCTGGTTACGGACCCTGCCAGGTTCACGCCATCGTCGGGTTGATGCGGAGCCGGAGCCGGTTTAATGGCTGTGCTGATAGCTGGATGCGGTTATGTCGGAAACGTCCTGGCCGGTTTGTTGTTGCAAAAAGGCCATGTTGTGTATGGATTGAAGCGGGATATTTCAAGCTTGCCCAACGGTGTGAAAGCGGTTCAGGCCGACCTGACAGAGCCGGCTACGCTCACGAGCCTGCCGGCGGAAATCGACAGCCTGGTATTTATGCCGACACCAGCCAGCCGTGACCAGTCAGCTTATGAATCGGTATTCCTCGATGGTTGGAAAAACCTTTGGCACAGCCTGAAAAAACCACCTGGTCGTACATTACTGGTTTCAAGCACAGCGGTTTTCGGACAGTCGGACGGCAGCATTGTAAATGAGGAGACTGTGCCTGAACCTGCCCGTTTTAACGGCAAAGTTCTGTTGCGCATGGAGCAGCTCGCGGCAAGTTGCACCGATAAACTTGTGGTCGTACGGATTGCTGGTATTTACGGGCCGGGGCGTGAAGGCCTGATCCGGCTTGCCGCATCGAAAGGGCTTGAGATTCAACAGTTCCCAGCCTGTTTTACCAATCGAATACACCGTGATGATGCAGCCGCTGCATTGATGCACCTGCTGTTGCTGGATGATCCACGAGCCTTGTACCTTGTTTCTGACGATCAGCCGGCTTGCAGATACGAAGTGCTGGCATGGATGGCGAAAGCCCTCGGAAATGCCGTACCAAAAGGCCTGAGCGTAAAACAGGGTCGTTGCGGTAAGCGGGTGGACAATCAAAGATTGCGCCGCAGTGGATTCCGGCTGAATTATCCGGATTATCGCGCCGGATACGGTGCTATCCTTGAACACAGGAAGATAAATGAACATACCAAGTGAAGTAATCAGCCGGTTCGAAGCAGCCATGCAAGCTGCGCAGCTTGCCCATGAACCGGAGCCCACAGCAATGTCACTGGCAACTTCCACTACGGACGGAAAAATATCTGTACGTACCATGCTGCTGAAAGATTTTGATGCAAAAGGCTTCGTGTTTTATACCAATACGCAGAGCATTAAGGGTCTGCAAATTGCACAGCACCCGCATGCCGCACTATGTATTTTGTGGAAAGCTATTTTCCGCCAGGTATTGGTGGAAGGCAAAGTTGAGTCTGTGACAGAGGCAGAAGCGGATACTTATTTTGCCAGCCGTCCGCGGGGCAGCCAGATAGGGGCATGGGCTTCTGCGCAATCAGAGGTCCTGGACAGTCGTGAGGTGCTGGAACGACGGGTAAGGGATTTTGAGCAGAAATTTATCGGTAAGGATGTGCCGAGGCCGCCATACTGGTCCGGCTACCGGCTTGTGCCGGATATGATTGAATTCTGGTATGGGCAAAAAAGCCGTTTGCACGATCGCTTCCGGTTTACCTTGCGCGATGGTGAGTGGCTGCGCCAGCGGTTGTATCCTTAGCCCGAATATTTCACCAAGGATCCGGTTGTGCGTCTTCAGAATCGCGCTATGCGCCGGTTTGCGGTGAATTCCTGACCAGGCCTCACCTTCTCCCTCCTACTCGGTGAAAAACTGCTGTCTGAATTTTACGGTGTAGGGTTTGACGTTGCCTTCGGGTGTGACCAGTACGGTGAAATCGAAAGTCTCCATGTTCCTGACGGACAGTTCGCCGATATAGTAAATGGCGCCATCGCCATCACTGATCTCTCGCATATCGATCTTGCGGGTCTGACCGGTCAGGTTGCGGCCGGTAGCGGTAACCGTGGCTTTTACCGCTATTGTTGCCTGCATGCCATCTTTCTTTAAAACTGAAATATTAATCAGGGCACGGCTGGCGGAACGGCGAATCCCGTACGCTTTTGCAACGCCTGGAGTTATCAGGCTGGAATTCAGGGCGTTGTAGTGAATGGTGTAGTCGCCGAACTCCATTGCCTGTTGAGCAATGGCAGGCAGGGAGGTCAGGGCGGCCAGCAGAATTAGTGTTTGCATCAGTCTTTTCATTTTTCAGATCCTTTCCGGAAACATCGGTTTACCAACAACAAAGACGGGAGAAAGAGTCTGGACATTCCGGATAACGCCCCCCGGATAATTGTCCTTTGCCTACCATCCTAGCAGAAGCAAAACAAAACGTAGTGTGATCAGAGCAAACAATGGTGAAAGATCGACGCCACCTATGGGTGGGAGCAGCTTGCTGAATGGTCGCAAAACCGGTTCCGTCAGCTGGTAAATCAGTGGGATCAGCGGATGGCGTGACTGGCTGCCGATCCAGCTTACGATCACCCTGGCTATGATCAGCACAAAGTAAGTCAACAACAGGGCGACCAGTAGTTTTCTGATTGCGAACAACGCGATGAATTGCAGTTCGTATCCCGCCTGGCTCAATTGGCTAATGATGGCCAGCTGTATTAGCTCGAGCAACAACATGACCACAACAGACGCCGTGTCCAGCCTGCCGATTGAAGGCACGATGCGCCGGGCAGGGATCAGCACCGGGTTGCTGACCTTGACCAGGAACTGGCAAAGGGGGTTGTAAAAATCAGCCCTTACCCATTGCAACAGTAAGCGCAGCATGATGACCGTGACGTAAAGGTCGATAATCGTACTGACCAGGTAAATGAGCGCAGCGGACGGGTTCATCTGCGTTCTCCGCTACTGGCCAGTTCCTGCCCCCGCAGGGTTGCGGCGGCGATGGCTGAATCCACCATGCCTTCAAAATGCCCGGCCTGCAATTGCTCCACGGCGGCCTGGGTAGTGCCGCCGCTGGAGGTAACGCGCCGCCGCAGTTCGACCACATCAACATCACTCTGCAAGGCCATGATGCTGGCACCATTGGCAGTATGCAAGGCAAGCTTTTCTGCGATGTCTGCCGGCAACCCCAATCGCGTTGCAGCGCTTCTCATGGCTTCGATCAGGTAAAAGAAAAAGGCCGGCCCGCTGCCGGACACTGCCGTCACGACATCCAGCAGACTTTCCTGGTCCAGCCAAACCACTTCTCCAACTGCCTGCATCAATTCCTGGGCCATCCGGCGCTGTGCGGGCTTACAGTGCTCGCCAGCGTACAGAGCTGTAATGCCCAGGCCGATCAAGGCCGGTGTATTCGGCATTGTGCGGACAATCGCCGGTGATGACTTCAGTTGTGCGGCTATCTGGCGGACTGGAATCCCGGCGACAACGGAAATCACCAACTGCTCAGCACTGACGAAAGTGCTGATTTCCCGGAGAACCACCGGCAAAATCTGTGGCTTGACGGCCAGCACAATGACGTCCGTCCCCTTGATGGCATCAGCTGCATGGCTGAAACAGCATACCGGCCACTTTTTTTCAAGCAGCTCCCTGACTGCCGGATTCGGGTCGGCGACCTGTATCTTTCCAAACTTGCCGCGTGCTGCGAACAAGCCGCTAATCAAGGCTGTGGCCATATTACCGCCACCTATAAACGCAATTCTCATGTTTTGTCCTTGTGCGCTTTCAATATCAGCTTGAAAGCAGGCCTGTATATACAATGAATTTCATATTTCCCGGCTACCCATCAAGTCTGTCCCTATCCGCACCATGGTGCTGCCTTCGGCAATGGCAATTTCCAGATCAGCTGACATGCCCATCGATAATGTGTCAACATCATGGCCGGATTTTTTGAGTTCTTCAAACAAGCAGTACACCTTGCGGAAGCTGTCATGTTGTTGTCGCGGGTCATCTGTTAGTCTCGGTATAGCCATTAAACCTCGCAGCTTTATATTATCAAGACCCTCCGCGAGCGTTGCCAATCGCAAAACCTCTTCCACAGTGGCCCCGGCTTTTTGCGGTTCCACGTCGATATTAACCTGCAGGCATATGTTGAGGGGGCCTGAGGATGCCGGGCGCTGCCGGGCAAGGCGTCGAAGGATCTTTTCCCTGTCGACACTCTGCACCCATTGAAAATTTCCTGCAATGTCACGTGTCTTATTGGATTGTATTGCGCCGATGAAATGCCATTGCAGATGCAGATGTTCCAACTCCTTTTGCTTGAGCAATGCTTCAGATAGTTGGTTCTCGCCAAAATTAGAAACACCCAGGCCATATAGCATAGTGATTTTTTCTGGCGGATGTTTTTTGCTGACAGCAAGCAGGGTGACCTCGTTAAACTGCCTTCCGGCAGCGATGCAGGCCTTTTCCATTCTGTTTTGGATATAATGCAGCTTATTGGCTATTCTATTCATGTTGCAGCAGGCATACGCATTGTTCTATTGTTACATATGTTGCAATAAAAACCAGGGAGCGGGTTTTAAGCATTTCTCTGATTTTGAATCATAATGTATTGTAACGTGACTAGTGCTCCTTCAATGTGATAACTACGGATTCAGAGGTAACCAGATGTTCCAGGACA
>ENA-OSCG01000152-OSCG01000152.1-marine-sediment-metagenome-genome-assembly--contig:-NODE-152-length-11242-cov-6.267364_pt1 | contig 11242 bp, 12 predicted proteins | sample MGYA00237880_ERZ529332 | MGnify/ENA primary metagenome ERZ529332 (study PRJEB26373, sample SAMN05710708) | marine sediment metagenome | biome: marine; feature: ocean trench; material: sediment... | reverse complement strand
ACGTATCCTCACCAACACACCCCTGCTGGAGCGCTGCATAATATGACTTGGAAACCCCCGACCGCGCACCGCTTGTACGGCGTTAACGACACCACTTGGCCGCCTGAAAAGATGCACCGCCTTGGTCCGTTCATGGTCCGACGAGGGGGTGGTGGCGGGCAACGGGTCTCGTCCGCGTCGCTTTGGCAGGATCAGTTTACCCCAACGGATATCGATGCCGCCGAGCAGGCGATGGAGGGCATGGGCCAGCCGCTTTTGTTCATGATCCGTGACAATGACCGCGCCTTGGACAAGGCGTTGGAGGCGCGTGGGTATTTCATCAAAGACCCTGTGACACTGTTCGCTGGCCCCTCGGCGCAGCTTGCGAAACATGACCCCAAAGGTTTGGCGGTGATTGATGCCTCGGAACCGATTGCCGTGATGGCCGAGATTTGGGAAACCGGCGGGATTGACGCGGGACGGCTGGATGTTATACGGCGCGCGACCGGCCCCAAAGCCTGTTTTCTTGGCCGCGCCGATGATCAACCCGCAGGGGTCGCTTATGTTGCCTGTGACAAGGATATCGCCATGATGCACGCCCTCGAAATCTTGCCGAATGCACGGCGTAAAGGGCTGGCTTTGCAGATGATGGGCGCGATGGGGGCTTGGGCCTCGTGTAATGGCGCGCACACCTTCAGCCTTGTTGTGCTAACCCAAAATGACGCTGCGTGCGGGCTTTACCGGAGGCTCGGGATGGTCAAAGCTGGCCAATATCATTACCGCAAGAAGGAGGTCACATGACCGATTTACCAACCGCCCTTAATCTGCCCGCCATAAATCCGCTGCCCGAAGGTACGGCGAAGTTCTTTCGTATTTGCGAGGAAAAGCTGGGGATGGTGCCCAACGTGCTGGTTTCTTATGCGCATAATATCGACAAGCTGAACGCATTTTCGGGGATGTATAATGACCTGATGCTGGGGGATTCCGGCCTTTCCAAACTGGAACGCGAGATGATTGCCGTGGTCGTTTCGGCCGTAAACCGCTGTTTCTATTGTCTGACGGCCCACGGTGCGGCGGTGCGCGAGCTGTCCGGAAAACCGGAACTGGGCGAGGCATTGGTGATGAATTACCGCGCCGCCAAGCTGGATAAACGCCAACGCGCCATGCTGGATTTTGCGGTGTTGATGACCGAATCCAGCCACCGGATCGAGGAGCATGACCGCCAAGCCCTTCGCGATGTCGGCTTCAGCGATGCCGATATTTGGGACATCGCGGCGGTGGCGAGTTTCTTTAACATGTCCAACCGCATGTCCTCGGCTATTGCGATGCAGCCAAATCCTGAATATCACGGTCAGGCAAGGTAAAACGAGAGGCGCATCATGGCGTTAGTTACAGTTGAAGGGGTCGAGGTGCGCGTGGGCAACAAGCGGTTGCTGCACGACGTTGACCTGCGGATCGAGGCGGGTGAAATCGTGACCGTGATCGGCCCGAACGGGGCGGGAAAATCAACCCTGTTGAAGGCCATAATTGGTGCGATACCGATTAGCGCGGGGCGGATTGATAAACGTGCGGGGATGCGGATCGGCTATACCCCGCAGAAAATCCATCTAGAGAAAACCATGCCGATCTCGGTCGCGCGGTTCTTGTCCTTGGCGGGGCGTTTGCCCAAAGGCGCGCGTGCGGATGTTCTGGAAAAAACCGACGTGGCTCGTTTGCGTGCGGCCCAGATGGCGGATTTGTCTGGAGGAGAGTTGCAGCGCGTTCTGTTGGCGCGCGCCTTGCTGCGCAGGCCGGATTTGTTAATTCTGGATGAACCTACACAAGGTTTGGACCAGCCTGCCGAGGCGCGCTTTTACCGCCTGCTGGCCGAGGTTCGCAAGGAAACCGGCGCGGCTGTGCTGATGGTTAGCCATGATCTACACGTCGTGATGGCGCAGTCGGATAAGGTGGTTTGCCTGAACGGTCATGTGTGTTGTTCCGGTGCACCTGCGCAGGTCTCGGCAGACCCGAGTTACAAGGAATTGTTTGGCGCACGGGCCGAGCTGGCGCTTTATGAGCACCGCCATGACCACTCGCACGAGGGGCACACCCATGATTGATGATTTCCTTCTGCGCGCTCTGATTGCAGGGGTGGTAATCGCGTTGGCGGCGGCTCCGCTGGGGTGCTTGGTCGTTTGGCGGCGCATGGCATATTTCGGGGATGCGACGGGGCATGCCGGTTTGCTGGGGGTCGCACTTGGGCTGGCCCTTGGCTTGCCGATGACCCTTGGCGTGGCGATGTTGGCGGGCGCGATGGCGCTGGTTGTGACCTATATGATGCAGCGCGGCGACTATGCGGTGGACACGGTTCTGGGGGTATTTGCGCACTCAGCACTGGCGATCGGGCTGGTTGCGGCCTCCCTTTTGCCGGGCGTTCGGCTGAACCTGATGGAGACATTGCTGGGCGATATCCTGTCCGTTTCGTGGGTTGATATTTGGGTAATCTCGTTGGGCGCGGTGGGCATTTTGGGCGTTATGGCATGGCGTTGGCGCAGCCTTTTGAACGGAACGCTTAGCCCCGAGTTGCTGGTGGCCGAGGGGGGATCCCTGATGTGGGACCGCTTGATTTTCACCCTGACGCTGGCCATGTTCGTGGCCTTGGCGATGAAACTGGTCGGAGTGCTGTTGATCACCGCGATGCTGATTTTGCCAGCGGCAGCGGCGCGGACTATGGCGCGCTCACCCGAGCAAATGGTTGTGTTTGCGGGGATTATCGGTGTTAGCGCGGTGGCGGTCGGGCTGGGGTTTAGCTGGGTCACAGATGCCCCCGCTGGCCCGTCTATTGTCGTTATGTCGAGCGTGGGGTTCGTCTTGTCGAACCTCGTGAAGCTATTCAAAAACTAGGATTTCCCAGATGCGCGCCGGATTTGTTTTTCTAACCTTGGCCTATGTTTTAAGTCAGTTTTATCGTGCTTTTCTTGCGGTATTATCGCCGGTTCTGGGCCGCGATCTGGGTGCTACGGCGGCGGATTCGTCACTGGCATCGGGCCTGTGGTTCGGGGCTTTTGCGGTGATGCAAATTCCGGTTGGCTGGGCGTTGGACAATATCGGGCCGCGTTGGACCTCGGCAATTTTGCTGGCGATTGGCGGCGGTGGAGGGTCTGCGCTGTTTGCTATCGCCGAGACCCCCGCTGGCGTGCAAGGCGCGATGGCGCTGATCGGGGTGGGATGCGCGCCCGTGCTGATGGCGAGCTATTACATATTCGCGCGCCTTTACCGTCCGGCGATGTTCGCGACCTTGGCGGGGGTAATTCTCGGGGTCGGAACGGCTGGAAATCTGGCGGGTTCCGTCCCGTTGGCCTTGGCTGTCGAGTCGCTGGGATGGCGTGAAAGCCTGTGGGTCATGGTGGTGGCCAGCCTTGTGGTGGCCGTTGGTTTGGCCATTTTTGTTAAGGATTTACCGAAGGTCGAAGTGGATAAAGATACGCCGAAAGGTAGCTTGCTCGACATCCTGAAGATGCCTGCGTTGTGGCTGATTTTTCCGCTACTTATGGTTAACTACGCGCCTGCTGCGGGTATTCGCGGGCTGTGGGCAGGGCCGTATCTAAGCGATGTGTTTGGAATGGATGCTGGTGGAATCGGCACGATTACCTTCTGGATGGCGGTCGCGATGATGGTCGGCAGTTTTGCTTACGGCCCGATGGATCGCATATTTGGCACGCGCAAATGGGTGATTGTCGTGGGCAATCTGCTGGGCGCGCTTTGCCTGCTGGGGCTTTGGGCCTTTGGCGACAATACAGTGATGACCACGGCAATTCTGCTGTTCGGTATCGGCCTTTTCGGCCTGTCCTTCCCGCTGATGATGGCGCATGGCCGCAGCTTTATTCCACCGCATCTGCTTGGGCGCGGTGTGACGTTGCTAAACTTGTTCAGCATCGGCGGAGTCGGCTTGTTGCAATGGATCACGGGCCGCATGTACGTGGCATCAAGTGCCAACGCAAGCAGTGCTGCGGCCCCGTACCAAAGCCTGTTTTTGTTCTTTGCGGTGCTGTTATTGATCAGCGTGGCGATCTATGCGTTCAGCGAAGACCGGACGGATTAGGCGCCAGTGGCGTGATTGTTTTTGCGGAAATATTCGACCAGAAAATCGATGAAAGCGCGCAGGGTCGGTTGGATGAATTTGCCTGCTGGATAGATCGCGTGAATACCCATCCGTTGTTCCGGCAGGCTTTCAAGAATGGGCACGACGCGACCTTTAGCGATCGAATCTTCGATAATAAAGTAGGGGAGGCGGGCGATCCCGAGGCCGGTTTCAGCCGCGCGAAGTAACGAGCCGCCGTTGTTAACCGTTAAACGCCCATTGGCGCGAACCTGTCGCTCCTCGCCGTTGGGGGTGGTTATGTTCCACGTGTTTCCAGTCGATAAATTAGAGTAATGCAACAAGTGGTGGTTGGTCAGATCATCGATGGTTTCCGGCGTGCCGTTGGCATCCAGATAATCTTGCGAGGCGACAAATTTCGTAGAGGTTTCCAGCAGTTTACGGGCGCGCATGCTGCTATCAACCAGTTGGCCAATACGGATTGCCACATCGAAACCTTCGGCGATAATCTCGACGTAGGTGTCGTCCAACGTCATGTTTACGGATACGTCGGGGTATTTTTGCAGGAACGCACTGACGGCACGAGATAGCTGATTGTTACCAAAATCAACAGGCGCGGAAATTCGCAAAGCACCCTTCGGAGTGTCCTGCATCGCGGTGATCATTTCATCGGCTGCGCGCGCGTCGGCAAGGATGGCAATGGCGCGATCATAATACGTCAGACCCAGTTCTGTGGCCGACACATGCCGCGTCGTGCGGTTCAACAAGCGAACGCCAAGGCGGGCTTCCAGACCGGAGACATGGTTAGATATCGCAGATTTTGAAATGCCGAGCTTGTTGGCCGCATTGGTAAAACCACCCTGCTCGACCACAGAAACAAAGGCTTCCATTTCACTTAAACGATCCAAGATTGGCCCCTACTACTTAGTTCGGACCAGGATAGAAAGCCGCCGTGGAGGCTGTCAAATACCAAAGCGCAATGGAATGCTTTAGGTGCAACTGCGCAGCTGTACCTCATAGCGGTTGGCCATGGCTTGCACTTCGCTCGCCACCCCTAACAACCACGCTTTGTTTGCATAACTGCCGCGGGAATAGCCGGTTTGGCCTTGGTGATAGGCTAGATACTGGTTATAAGCGTCGTTCTTGGCAATGCCGAGGCGGCGGTTGGATAGGTCCATATACCAGCCGATAAAGTCGGTCACATCACCGAAATCGGCACGGTTCGCGCGGCGGTTGCCGGTTTCGTCGCGGTACCAGTCCCACGTGCCGTCAATAACCTGACCATACCCGTAGGCTGAAGAAACACGGCCGTTCGGGATGACCCAAAGGAAGTACTTTTTCGGAGTTTTAGCGCGGCGGTTGTAGTTGGATTCTTTCCAGATCGTTGCCATTTGCACATGGATAGGCACGCCCCAAGTCGCTTCGCTACGGCGTAAATCTTTCAACCAGCCGCGTTTTTGATCCAATACGGAACACGCGTTGGTCTGGTGAACCGGAGGGCGGGAACTGCTCACACAAGAACCCAGTATGAATACCAAAAGAAGTGCGAAGATACGCATTATGTCTGCCTCAAATTTATCTGCTCGGAATTTTTATTCCTGTTGCAGACACAGAATCGCATTTTTCGCAGAAAAGCAAGGAAATCCTAAGCGATTTTCAGCTCTTTGGCTTCTTTCGCGGTAAGTTGCTCGCCCTGTTTACGTTTCAGTAATATCTCGCGGGCGCGCGCATAGGTATCGTCTTGCCAGAAGATCATGCAGCCGTTGCAACCTTTGCCGCAGCACCCCTCGGTGCCGATACGGTTGGTTTTGAAACGGCGCTCATTTGGGTCTTCGCCGATGGATTTGGCCAACGCATCGCGGCGGCGTGTGTAATTCGCATCGTCGCGTTTATCCGCCACCTCAAGGTTCTGCACCAGCTTGTCAAACTTGATGCGGTTCCACTGTTCCTCGTTCAACGCCTTTTCCTTGCGCAATACGGTGAAGGCCGGAAAGCGGGCTTTTAGCGTATCAATGTCCTCGTGATCGAACAGATCGAACGGGATGCGGATGGTGGTTTGCGAGCCACCATGAACGACATTGCGCCGTGCGCCGGTTGCGGCAACCTCGAAATCATAAAGCCGGATCAACATGGTTTCGCGGCTGACGGGCGAGACGAAATCCAGAACTTCGCCTGCCTCGAGTTTGTTTTTTACATCGACCAGAAACGCATCGTCTGTGACTTCGCGCACCACGCCCGCATATTCCCACTGCGCCATGCTCGCCGTATTTTCGTAGTCATGCGCGTAATTGGAGAGCCGCCCGTCATGGAACGCCAGTGTGTAGCCACGGTTGCCCACGGTCTCTAGTTCTCGCATGTATTTCCGCGCGTCCCAATTCTCGGGGTCGTCGTAATAATCATCAATAGCCATCCGATACGCCCGCGTCACGACGGCCACATAGTATTCAGACTTCCCGCGCCCCTCGACCTTTAGGCTGTCTATGCCGATGCGCAGATATTCATCCAGCTTGGGCATAATGCACAAATCACGCGAGTTCAGAATGTACGAGCCGCGCCCGTCTTCCTCGATCGGCATCAGCTCGCCGGGGCGGCAGCCCTCTTCCAGCAGGAATTCGAACATATCTTTGTTGGATTCGTTAATATCGAGTTCTTCAATCGTCCCGTCCTTAAGGCGCATTCGCACTTTATAATTCCAGCGGCACGAATTGGCGCAATTCCCCTGATTTGACCCACGTTCGGCCATGAAATTGGACAGTAAACAACGCCCCGAATAGGTCATGCACATGGCGCCGTGTACGAATGCCTCCAACTGGATATCGGGGCATTTCTCACGGATTTCCGTCAGCTCGGTGAACGAGACTTCGCGGGCCAGCACCACCAGATCCGCCCCTTGGGATTCCCAGAATTTTACCGACAACCACGAAGAAACATTCGCTTGGGTTGAGATATGCAGCGACAATTCCGGAGCGCGTTCTTTAACGAACTGGAAAATGCCGGGATCAGCGATAATAAGCCCGTCAGGTTTCACTGTGCGGATTGTATCAATATATTCTTCCAGTTTGGGGACGTCTTTGTTATGCGAAAACAGGTTCAGCGTCAGATAGGCGCGTTTGCCGTGGGCGTGGCAGAATTTCACCCCCTCGATCACGTCCTCAAGCGAGAACTCCGATTTCGTCCGCAGGCTCATATCCGGCGTGCCTAGGTAAACCGCATCTGCGCCGTAAAGCACCGCTATTTTCAACTTGCGCAGATTGCCCGCAGGCATAAGTAATTCGGAACGTCTTGTCATCTGGTTAACCTATATAAAAAATGACAGCAGGATCGGGATCACGATAATCGACATCAACGTCGAGACCATAACCAGCCCCGCTACCTGATCCGCATCGGCCTCATATTTTGCAGCCAGCATGTACGACGTGACCGCCACCGGAGTCGAGACCTGAATAACCAGCACCGCAAGTGCGATGGGTGGCAACGCAAACAGAAGACCGATGCCCCAGGCCGTGCTGGTACAAATGACGTATTTAGCGACCGAAAGCCAGATCGCACGGTTGTAAGAGCCGGGTTTCAGGCGTGCCACGGCCACACCAAGGGTAATCAGCATCACCGGAATGGCGATTTGCCCGATCAGCTCTAGCGTATTCATTGTCCAGACGGGCACGCTCCAATCATAGAACATGAAGAACCCGCCAAGGATGGTTGCGCCAACCATCGGCTCTTTGATCGCGCGCAGCAGCGAACCGCCGCCAGACACGACCCAGACCCCGATCGTGAACGAGAATATTGCCATGATCGCGAATATGATCACCGCGAAATCGAATCCGGCTGTGCCAAAGGCGAATAATGCCAGCGGCAAGCCAAGATTGCCGGTGTTTCCAAAAGTAAGCGGTGCAACGAATGTCCTGACATCCAGCTTGGTTATTTTGACCAGAATCAGCATCAAAATACCCACGGCGATATAGGTGGCGACGGTCGCCATAACCGTGTCGCGCAATATCAGCGGATCGATCTCGGCTTTGACGAGGGCCACGAAAATCAGGGCTGGGACGGACAGGGTCATTGTTAGCCGCGTGACGAACTCCACATCGTATTCCCACTCGATCTTAACCCAGATAACGCCGATTCCGGCGAGAATAAATACGGGCGCGACAGTTTGGATAACTTGAAGTATGAGGTCCATGCGACTACCTTTATAGTGTTCTCAGTATTTCGGCCGCTGTGGACAGGAAGTCAACCTGTCTGTAAGAGGGCGACACGGTATCTAGAGGGTAATGCAATGTTAAAAAAATCGGCTAAATTTTCGTTAGGTCAAGTGGTGAAGCATCGCGTCTACCCGTTCCGCGGTGTGGTATTCGATATTGATGTGACATTCAACAATTCGGACGAGTGGTGGGAGTCTATCCCCGAAGACATTCGCCCCGTGAAAGACCAGCCGTTTTACCACCTGCTGGCAGAGAACGACATGTCGTATTACGTGGCGTATGTTTCGGAGCAGAACCTGTTGCAGGACAATAGCGGCGAACCTGTCGAGCACCCCGAAGTGGCCGAGATGTTTGGATCACTTAATGACGGCAGGTACGATGTTGACGGGCAGATGCATTAAGGCGCGCTCCCGCCCTGTTCGGTTGGGCCAAGCCTCGCGTTGCTCGGCGGTTTCGCTGTTTGTTGAGTATTTGCGTGTATAGATGATCCCGCCGGACAGGACTTGAAACGTCCAAACGGCGCGATACCCTCGCTACTTTCGACCAATTTCCACAATTTGGACCGATTTGGTTCCATGGCGGAGCCTTCTGGAAAATCACTGGTATATGGCGCGGATTTATCTGAACGGCGTATTTTTTGCGCCATGCCGTAGGGTGGGTGATTCACCCACCGCCCCCATCAATACCCGATGGCACACCCGTCTTTGCGCGGATCAGACGCTCCGTGCAGAACGCCGTTTTCCTCGTCAATCCAGATCGCCTGTGCCCCGCCCAGCGGTTTGTCCAGAACTTTGATGTTGTGACCAAGCGCGCGGAGGTCGGCGTGGGTTTGGCTCGAATATCCGGCCTCTAGCCGCAGTTCCCCAGCCTCGGCAAAGCTGCGCGGGGTATCCATGGATTCCTGTGGGGTCATACCGTAGTCCACGATGTCGGATACCATCCGCATATGCCCCGTTGATTGATACTGCCCACCCATCACACCGAATGGCATGATAACCTTGCCATCCTTTTTCAGCATCGCCGGAATGATCGTGTGCATCGGACGCTTGCCCCCGGCAACTTCGTTCGGGTGGCCTTTTTGAAGCGTGAACCCCGCGCCACGGTTCTGGAACAGCAGTCCGAATTTGTCGGATGCCATGCCGGAACCAAAGCTGTGGAAGAGCGAATAGATCAGGGATACGGCCATGCGGTCACGGTCCACGACCGTCAGATACACGGTTTCCTTGTGGACGGATTCAGTTAAGCCAGCAGGGGTTTCCATCGCCTTGTCCATGTCGATCAGTGCGGCCAGTTGCTTGGCGGTATCGCGCGACAGCATATGCGCCAGCCGCACATCGAGGTGCGCCGGATCAGCAATAAAGCGGTTGCGCGCGTCGTATGCGAGCTTGGTCGCCTCAGCCTCGATATGGACGCGCTGCGCTCCTTGAGGGTCCAGCGCGGACAGGTCGAACTGTTCCAGAATGTTACCCAGCAAAATGGCTGTCGCACCTTGGCCGTTGGGGGGCAGCTCTACCAGCTCCATGCCGCGATACGTGCCGGAGATAGGCTCGACGTAATCACAGGCTGTTGCCGCGAAATCGTCCATCGTGTGACAACCACCCAGCGCGTTAAGCGAGTCCACCATGTCTTGCGCAACTTCGCCCTCATAGAACCCGGCGCGGCCCTCAATGGCGATACGGCGCAGAACTTCGGCTTGTTTGGGGGCGCGAAAAACTTGGCCCTCGGTCGGAATTTGACCGTTAAGAAGATAGTAATCTTTGGCCACCCCTTGCAGAAAAGCCGCCCCGCTTCGCAAGTCAAACGCCGTGCGCGCCCCGACAGGGATGCCTTGTTGTGCGTAATGGATCGCAGGGGCGAGAACGGTTTTCAGGTCCAGTTTGCCGAATTCTTTGGACATGCTAACCATCGCATCGATTGCGCCCGGTATGGTCACAGCATCGACGCTGTGCGTTGGCATGACGGTGTGATTTTCACGGATTTTGTCGCCATTCAATGCTGCTGGCGAGCGACCGGAGCCGTTAAGCCCGATGATTTCCTCGACACCAGCTGGCTTGATCAGAACGAAGCAATCCCCGCCCAGTCCGGTCATTTGTGGTTCAGCGATATTAAGGATCATGGCGGCGGCGATGGCCGCATCAACGGCGTTTCCGCCTTGCTCCAACATCTGAATTGCGACCTTGGCGGCGAGGGGGTGCGAGGTTGCGCACATCCCATTGCTGGCAATAACTGTCGATCTTCCGGGGGAGCTGAAGTTTCGCATGGTAGGGGCCTGACTGTGGTTTACGCCCTACGTGTAAACTATAATTTCAGGCCCCGCCATACAGCGGTTGTAGGCAATTACTAATTAAACCCGACATCGCGTATCGGGGTGGGGCTGATAAGCGCGATGCCGGTGAAGCTTTGTAGCTACGAGGTAATGTTTAGATAAGGAACAAGGCGCGGTTTGGGCCTAACTGTGACGAAAAAGAGAATAAATAAGGCGAAATTGTGAATCATTTGAAGGGATTGGGTGAAATACTTGCCAAATCGTCAAATTTGGGGTCAGATTTGAGGCATGGCAATAACGCTCGTATCAACATCGCACGGAACAAAGACTGCGCCCGTTGTGGTTAGTTATCACCGCACAGAATTGGCGATAATCCTTTCTTTATATGGGCGAATGGTCGCGGCGGGCGAGTGGCGGGACTACGGCATTTCCAGCCTGCGCGAGGTGGCGATTTTCTCGATTTTCCGCCATACATCCGAGAATCCGGTGTACCGCATCGAAAAGCGGCCAAAACTTGCGAATAAACAAGGCATTTATTGTGTTGTTGCCATGAACGGACAGGTTTTGAAGCGTGGTCGCGACCTGAAAACGGTTTTGGCGGTGCTGGAACGCAAGATGATTCGGGCCGTTTCTTAGCATCCGAATCGGCGCAATCGTTATCTTCCGGATCAATCAACGAGTCCTGACCCAACTCCCACCGCCGAGCGAAGCGAGGCC
>ENA-OSCG01000151-OSCG01000151.1-marine-sediment-metagenome-genome-assembly--contig:-NODE-151-length-11262-cov-5.905595_pt1 | contig 11262 bp, 8 predicted proteins | sample MGYA00237880_ERZ529332 | MGnify/ENA primary metagenome ERZ529332 (study PRJEB26373, sample SAMN05710708) | marine sediment metagenome | biome: marine; feature: ocean trench; material: sediment... | reverse complement strand
GATTTCGTAGATCCGCCGCGAACTAGACGCCGACTGTACCATTGTCATATCGAGCTCGCCCCTCGCCACCCCGGTGAAGCAGGAGAGGAACGCGGCCAAGGCGGAACCGGCTCAGGCCCGGCAGGCGCACAAGACCCGCCGACAGGTACGCCGCCCGGTCCCACGCCGCGTCTGCTGGACGGAGACTGACCCAAGCAGCGTCTGAGCAATGCTGTCATGAGATGCCACTCGTGCGGCACGGGAGACACGCCCGAGTGGCGGTACGGGCCGGACGGACCCGGGACGCTGTGCAACGTATGCGGGCTCATCTTTCAGAAGCAGCAGCGACGCTTCTTGCGGGACGCCGGCCGGCGGTGGTGATGCGATATGATGCTCATGGACACTGGCGAGCGAGCATGATTTGACAACTGACGCATTGGCTTGTATACTTGGATCTATGATATTTCAACCTGCTTGCGCTCCTCGCAGTCCCCGACGGGCATGGAGCAGGCCGATGGGCAAGCAAACAGGAAAGCGCAAAGAGGAACGAGAAGTAAGCCTGCTGTTGGGCGCGGGCACGGTGCGGATGGAAAAGGAAGAGGCCGTACGCGTCGTGCTGCACATCGCCCCCGAGCCCGTCGAGGATCTCGATCCCGAGATCGAAGACGCCGCGCTGGATGCATTGTTAGCGGAAAACCCCGATCTGAACCGGTATAAACCGATCTTCGACAGTCTGCGCAAGATGAAGCCATATCAGCTGTCTGACGAGCTGGAAAAGTTTCTGCATGACCAATCTGTCGTGGGCACATCCGCATGGAACCGCCTGTTTGATGAAACGATGGCCGCGCTTAAGTTTGATGTGGACGGCGAGGAGATGAGCCTTGAGGCGACCCTCAACCTGTTGTCCGACACGGACCGCAAACGGCGCGAGGTTGGCGCCAAGGCACTGGTCAAGGTTTTCAGCGCCAACACGCCGCTATTTGCGCGGATCACCAACACGCTGGCCAAGGAAAAAGAGATCGAGGACAAGTGGCGTAACCTGCCAACCCCGCAAACCTCGCGCCACCTTTCCAACGATGTGGAACCCGAGGTCGTGCAGGCCCTGCGCGATGCGGTTGTGGCGGCGTATCCGAAGCTCTCGCATCGGTATTATGCCTTGAAAGCCAAGTGGTTAGGGCTGGATAAAATGGAGGTTTGGGACCGTAACGCCCCCCTGCCCGGCGAGGATGATCTGGTCATTCCGTGGGATCAGGCCCGCGCGATGGTGCTGGACGCCTACGCCGATTTCGACCCGCGCATGGCCGCGCTGGCCGAGCCGTTTTTCGATAAAGGCTGGATTGATGCCGAAGTGAAACCGGGGAAATCCTCGGGGGCTTTTGCGCATCCGACCGTTACCGATGTGCACCCGTATGTGATGCTCAACTACCTTGGTAAACAGCGCGATGTTATGACTTTGGCGCATGAACTGGGCCACGGGGTGCATCAGATTTTGGCGGCGGGGCAAGGCCAGTTGCTGGCGGATACTCCGCTGACCTTGGCGGAAACTGCGTCGGTTTTTGGCGAGATGCTGACCTTCCGCAAGCTGCTGGATAATGCGCCCGACCAAGCCGCACGTAAACGTCTTCTGGCCGGCAAGGTCGAGGATATGATCAACACCGTTGTCCGCCAAATCGCGTTTTATGACTTCGAGTGCCGCCTGCACGCCGCCCGCGCCGAGGGCGAGCTGACGCCGGACCAGATCAACGCGCTGTGGATGGAAATCCAGCATGAAAGCCTTGGCGACGGGTTCAACTTTATGGAGGGTTACGAGACCTTCTGGACCTACATCCCCCACTTCATCCACTCGCCATTTTACGTCTACGCCTATGCGTTCGGCGACGGCTTGGTGAACGCGCTTTATGCGGTTTACGAGGAAGGCGGCGACGATTTCCAAGAGAAGTATTTCGACATGCTGAAGGCTGGTGGATCGAAGCACCACAAAGAGCTGTTGGAACCCTTCGGGCTGGATGCATCCGACCCGAAATTCTGGGACAAAGGTTTGTCGCTAATCGCCTCGATGATCGACGAATTAGAAGCGATGGAGGGGTAAAGGTTAACAACCACACCCACAAAATTGTGCATACGCATTGTGCACGGGTTGTGCACGCATTGTGTACATCAAAAAACGAGCGTTAGCCGCAAAGGTTAACGCTCGTTTTTATGCTAGTCGTGGAAGTGGCACGCGACCATGTGGCCTTTGCCCGTATCCTCGAACACCGGTTTATCGCTCGCGCATATGTCTTGTGCTTTGGGGCACCGCGTGCGGAAAACACAGCCCGACGGCGGGTTGATCGCCGAGGGTAAATCCCCTTCGATCAGGATCAGTTCCTTATTCTTTTCGATCAGCGGATCGGGAATTGGAACGGCCGAAATCAACGCCTGCGTATAGGGGTGGCGCGGCCTGTCATAGAGGTCCGCACTGTCTGCAAGCTCCATCATATTACCAAGATACAGCACCATGATCCGCGTGCTGATGTGCTTCACGATCGAAAGGTCATGCGCGATGAAAATAAGCGCTAGACCCATTTCGTCTTGCAGTTCTTTCAGCAGGTTAACCACCTGCGCCTGAATAGAAACGTCAAGCGCCGACACGGGTTCATCACAGACAATCAGCTTGGGTTTCAGGATCAAAGCGCGTGCGATTCCAATACGTTGGCACTGCCCGCCGGAAAATTCATGTGGGTAACGGTTCACCAGATTTGGCAACAAACCAACCCTGACCATCACGTCTTCGACCATCTGTTTAACTTCGGCCTTGGGAGTTTTGGGGTGGTGGGTTTTGATCGGCTCGGCGATGATTTCCCCGATGTTCATGCGTGGATCAAGACTGGCGAGAGGGTCCTGAAAAATCATCTGGATTTCTTGGCGACGCGAACGCATCTCGTTGTTACTAAGTTTCAACAGGTCTTGGCCAAGCCATAAAACCTGCCCCTCTTCCGCTTCGATCAGGCGGATAATACCGCGTGCCAAGGTGGATTTTCCACAGCCGGATTCGCCAACAATCCCAAGGGTTTCCCCCGCTTTCAGCTTGAAACTGACACCGTCAACAGCCTTCAGAACGTCGGGTCTGGTCCAAGGCATCGCCTCGGGATTTTTAACCCTGAAATATACCTTTAGGTTATCGACCTGCATGATTGTTTCGTTGCTCATACCAAGTCCTCCACAGCGACGTTACAGGCGCGCAAATGGCTGGAATCGCCGCCGGTTTTCACCAGTTCAGGCATGGTTTCCACACATTTGTCGATCGCAAACCGGCAGCGCGGTGTGAACGGGCAGCCGGCGGGCATATTCATCATGTTGGGCGGGTTGCCCGGGATGGTCACAAGCACATCCAGTACAACATCGACACGGGGTACCGCGCTCATCAAGCCTTGGGTGTAGGGGTGCGTCGGGGTGGCATAGACGGCCTCGGTCGTGCCGACCTCCATCACTTGGCCGCCGTACATCACCAGCGTGTCGTCGCTGTTGCCAGCCACAACGCCAAGGTCGTGTGTAATCAGGATAATAGCTGTCCCTAATTCTTTCTGGATGTCCGCCAGAAGGCGCATAATCTGGGCTTGAACGGTCACGTCCAGTGCGGTTGTGGGTTCATCCGCGATCAGCAGTTTTGGCTGGCAAAGCAGCGACATAGCGATCATTACCCGTTGGCGCATACCACCGGAAAACTCGTGTGGGTACATGCGAATACGGTTTTTGGCTTCGGGGATTTTCACCGCGTCCAACATCCGGACCGACTGTTTGATCGCCTCGTATTTCGATATGCCGTTATGGTGGATAAGCACCTCGGCCATCTGGTCCGATATCCGCATATACGGGTTCAGGCTGGTCATTGGATCCTGAAAAACCATGGCAATTTTCTGCGCGCGGATGGCGTTCAGGGCATCGCCCTTAAGCCCGAGGACTTCTGCGCCCTCGAATTTCACGCTGCCGGTTGCAGTACCGTTGGTGGCCAGCAACCCCATCATTGCAAAAACCGTTTGGCTTTTGCCCGAACCGGATTCACCCACGATGGCCAGCGTTTTGCCCTCTTCCAGATTGAAACTGACATTGTTGACAGCACGAACCGTACCGTCTGGAGTCGAAAATTCGACGCTCAGATTTTTAACTTCTAGTAAGCTCATGTACGATTACCTGTCTTTCGGGTCCAGCGCGTCACGTAGACCATCGCCAATAAAATAGAAACAGAAAAGGCTGGTCACAAAAAACGCCAGCGGGAACAGCAATTGCCATTCGGTGTCATAGCGGATTGTCTTCGCGCCGTCCGAAATCAACGCGCCCCAACTGGTGCTGGGTTCCTGCACGCCAAGCCCAAGGAACGAAATACTACTTTCTATCAAAATCATGCCCGGCACCAGAAGGGATGCATAAACCACAACGACACCAAGGAGGTTGGGAACGATGTGGCGGGTGATGATTTTCGAGTTTTTGACGCCGGTTGCCCGCGCTGCCTCGACGAATTCCTTGTTCTTGATGGACAGGGTTTGTCCCCGCACGATGCGGCTCATATCCAGCCAGGCCAGCAGGCCGATGGCGATGAACAGCATCAGGATGGAGCGGCCAAAGACCACCAGCATCAGGATCAATACGAACATGCCCGGGATGGCCATCAAAATGTCAACGATACGCATCATAAACTGGTCGACACGCCCGCCCACGTAGCCCGCAATCGCACCGTATAAAGTGCCGATTATCACAGCAACAGTCGCGCCCACAAAACCGACGCTTAGCGAAATTCGAGTGCCCTGAATAACGCGGGAATATAAATCTCGGCCCAGTGAATCCGTGCCGAAGAAATGACCGTTCGCAAATGAGGGTTGGCCGAGTTCAGCTACGCGTCCCAGCACGGCCCAGTCGATTTGTTCGTTCGTCCAAACCGCGAAGTACGGCCCGATGAAGGAAAACAGAACGATCAGTGTCAGAACAAAAACGCTGGCCGTGGCCGCCTTGTTTTGCATAAACCGGCGGCGCGCGTCCGTCCAAAGTGAACGCCCTTTGACCGCATCCATTTCGGCGATATTATCTGCCATTTCCTGGATTTTAACTTTATTTAATACAAGCATAGCCAGCCCCCTTAATAGCGAATTTTCGGATCGATCCATGCATAGATCAGATCAACGATAAGGTTAAATGCGATGGTCAACGAGCCAACAAGCACCGTTAACCCCATAATAACCGAATAGTCGCGGTTCAATGCGGCGTTCACGAAGTGTATCCCAATTCCGCCCGTACCGAAATAGAGGTCGATAATAAACGATCCGGTAATAATCCCGACAAACGCAGGCCCAAGATACGAGATCATCGGCAACATCGCCGGTTTCAGCGCATGACGTAAAATAACCACATGCTCCGGCAGGCCTTTGGCGCGCGCGGTTCGGATGAAGTTACTGTTCAAAACCTCTAGCATCGAGGATCGGGTAATCCGTGCGATCGACGCCATATAGCTGGTTGAAAGCGCAATTACCGGCATTACCATATGCTGGAAATCACCGCCGTTCCACCCACCCCCGGGCAGCCAGCCAAGCCATAGTGTGAAGACGATAACCAACAGCGGTGCCATAACGAAATTCGGCAGCACGGCTGCGCCAATCGAAAAACCAACGGCGAAATAGTCGATCCATGTGTTTTGACGAACCGCCGCAATAATGCCCAGCGGAACACCAATGCCTACGGCAAAGATGAATGCCCAGCCACCGTATTTGATAGTGATAGGGAAACCCTGTTCGATGATATCGTTGACCGTGCGGTCCTTGTATCTGAACGACGGCCCAAGATCGAATTCTGTCAGGATGCCCCAGATATAATTGATAATTTGACGCCAAAGAGGTTGGTTCAATCCGTATTTGGCCTCGATATTAGCCAGCACTTGCGGTGGTAGCGGTCGCTCGGATGTGAAGGGTCCGCCCGGTGCAGAGTGCATCAGTAAGAAAGAAAATACGATCAGTATCAACATGGTGGGAATCGCAAGCCCTACCCGCTTGATCACGTAATTTAACATATCGTTAACCTATAAGAATGTTCGCCCGGCGTAGTGTCCCGGACTGACAAAGACTAACACCGCGCGAACGAACGCGCGGTGCCAAATTTTAAACCGTACTGTTACGGTACGATCTTATACAGATCGCGGGAGTACCAGTTGCCTTCAACGTTGTTGAAAGGCCAGCCTTTGAGGCTTGGTTTGAACATCCCGACACCAGTGTAGTGATACACAGGGATAAGTGGCATGTCTGTCGCTACGATCTCTTCGATGCGTGTGTAGTTTGCAGAAGCATCGTCCATAGTTTTGGCCGATTGCAACAGCGCATCAACTTCAGCGTTCGAGTATTTGCTGTCGTTGTAGCCAGAGTTAGTGCTGACCAGATCGAGGAATGTAGATGCCTCGTTATAGTCACCACACCAGCCTGCACGCCCGATATCGTAGTTACCGTCGCCTTTGGTCTGCAAGAATGTTTTCCATTCCATGTTTGCCAAAGTCACGTTGATACCCAAGGTTTCTTTCCACATCTGAACAATCGCAGTCGCGATGTTTTTGTGGCCCTCTGACGTGTTGTACAACAGTTCTAGTTCAAGCGGGTTGTCTGCACCGTAACCGGCATCAGCCAACAGCTCTTTCGCTTTCGCATTACGCTCGTCTTGAGACATCATGCCGAATGCAACTTCAGGAACCTCGAAGCCAGCAGTCGCACCTGGAGTAAAGGTGAACGCAGGAATCTGACCGGCCTGAAGGATGTTTTCGGTGATGATCGAGCGATCAACAGCAAAGGACAGAGCCTGACGAACGCGAACATCTTTCAGCGACTCAGGGCCATTTTCACCCATGTTGAGGCTGTAGTAGTATGTACACAGACGCGGATAGGATTTTGTCTCATCAGGATATTCCGCTTTCAAACGCAGATACTGACCGGTTGGAACTGTACCTAGGTCAAGTTCGCCAGCCAAGTAACGTGTGTGCGCTGTGTTTTCGTCCGCAATGTTCAAAGTTACAACTTTATCAATAATTGTAGCTTCGTTGTTCCAGTAACTCGTGGAACGCTCGCGTGTCGAAGTTTCGCCCGGGATGTACTCGGTTAGAACATAAGCGCCGTTACCAACGAAGTTTTCAGGACGCATCCACTCAATACCAAATTCCTCGATCACCCAGGAAGGAGTCGGGAATGTTGTTGCGTGTGTTGTCATTGACGCGAAGTATGGCAGCGAGGCTGTCAGTGTCACTTCGAATGTCAGGTCATCAATCGCCCGAACACCAAGGGTGTCGGGGGATGCATCGCCGGAAAGAACGTCACCAACGCCTGCGATGGACATGATATCCATGAACCACGAGTATGGAGAACCTGTTTCAGGATCAGCCGCGCGCCGCCAAGCATATACGAAGTCATGCGCCGTTACTTGCCGGCCGTCAGACCACATCGCATTGTCACGCAATGTAAATGTGTAAACGGTTTTGTCGTCGTTTGTTGTAAAGCCAGTCGCAACACCCGGGATCAGGTTGCCGTCTGCGTCCTGGTTCATCAAACCTTCAAAAAGGTCACGCGCAAACGCAGAACCGCTAACATCTTCGATGATTTGCGGGTCAAGCGATGTCGGATCGTCCATCAAGCTATATGTAAATGTCTGTTCATCAGCCAAAGTTTCGCCCGTTACCGGATGCATCTCTTGCGCCAGCACAGGTGCTGCTGCGATGGATGCTACTACGAAACTTGCTGCCAATGATTTGGCAAAATAGCTCATGTTATTTCCTCCGTTGTTTATTTTTTTGGTTTGTACGGCGTTGGCAATTCGCCAAAACCAAGAATATTATACAAACCATCACAGGAGACTGCCCCACAGTCTCTTCGCTTTCAACTATTTACCCAACGTAAAGGTGAAAAACATTGATTATTCTGTGGTTTATCAACTTTTAGGTGTGAATTGGCGGAACATACCGTGAAAATATCGGGCGATTACATCCGGTCGCGCAAACTGAACCAGAGCATTGCAAGAATCAAAAGCGGTGCGCGCAGGCTTGTCCCGCCCGGAAACCGCGATGTCGGCACATCGGCCATGATATCAAAACGTTCCGCCGTACCACTGATCGCCTCGGCCATTAATTTCCCCGCCAATGTTGCCATCGCAACCCCGTGGCCGGAGTATCCAGAGGCCGACAGGATGTTGGCGCTGAGGCGGCGGAAATCCGGCATGCGGTTCATCGTGATGCCCAATGTCCCGCCCCAAGCATAATCTATGCGCACATCGGCCAGCTGCGGATAGATCTTCAGCATCGGCTTGCGGGCTTTCGCTGAAAGGTTTTTTGGGAACCTGTAGCCGTAACTCTCGCCGCCGCCAAACAGCATGCGGTTGTCTTGCGACAGGCGGAAATAATTCACGACGAACTTGCTGTCCGCAATCGCCACATCGTCCCGGATCAGACTGCGCGCCATGTCGTCGCTTAAAGGTTCGGTGGCCACGATAAAATTGTTGATCGGCATCACCCGCGACGCGACTTGCGGCTCCAGATTGCCAAGATATCCGTTTGCGCCCAACGCCACAAACTTGGCGGTAACCTTGCCGTTTTTGCACAAAACCTCCGCAGGGTCGCCACGCTTGATCTCGCTCACTCGCGTTTCCTCGAAAATTCGAACCCCCGCCGCGACACACGCCCGCGCCAAGCCAAGCGCGAAGTTCAACGGGTGTAAATGCCCCGCGCCCCGGTCGAGGGAGCCACCGCAATATGCGTCACTCCCGACCGCCGAGCGAAGCGAGGCCTCGTCCATATACTCGATCTGCTCATACCCGTACTCACGTTGCAGCTTTTCGACATAGGCCTGTGTGTGGTGCAAATGCCTGCGCTTCTGCTCCGCGTGCAAAACGCCCGGTTTATACCCGCAATCAATGTTGTTTTTGGCAATCAGATCGCGAACTGTAGACTTCGATTCCTCGCCCAAATCCCACAGTTGCCGCGCGTGGTCCTTGCCCAGCATCTTTTCCAGATCACCCTGTTCAACCCGCTGGCCCGACCCCACCTGTCCCCCGTTTCGACCCGACGCGCCAAAGCCAAGGCGTTGGGCCTCCAGCAAAATCACATCGTAGCCGCGCTGTGCCAAATGCAACGCCGTAGAAAGGCCGGTATACCCCGCCCCAATGACGCAGACATCGCAATTCTCATCGCCTTGCAACGCGGGAAACCTGTCGAGCATATGGGCCGTGGCCGCGTAATACGACGCCGGATACGCACCCGCTTTGTCGTTAACTGTAAGTAAATCCATCAGACATTCAGAAGCAGATGCTCCCGCTCCCACGGGCTGATAACTTCAAGGAAGGCCTCGGCCTCGTGGCGTTTGACCGCCTTGTAAACGCGGCAAAACTCCTCGCCCAGAATTTCGGACAGCTCCGGCGCCCCGTCAAACAGATCGAGCGCACCAAGCAAGCTGCGGGGCAGTGCGCGGGGTTGCCCGTACGCTTCGCCCGTCATCGCCGCCCGCGGTTTTAACCCGCGTTTCATGCCCAGATACCCGCACGCCAGCGAGGCAGCAAGTGCCAGATACGGGTTCGCATCCATGCCAGAAACACGGTTTTCCACCCGTCGCGCCGCCGGGCTGGAGATGGGAATTCGAATACCCGTGGTGCGATTATCCGCCCCCCATTCCAGATTGATCGGCGCGGAACCCGAGGCCACGAACCGGCGATACGAATTCACGTAAGGTGCGAAAAGGCTGATGGCGTGGGGGATGTATTTCTGCTGTCCAGCGATGAAATTGTAGAACAGCTCCGTTTCTTTACCGTCCTTGTCACTGAAAATATTTTCCCCGTTTTTGTCCAGAACCGACTGGTGGATATGCATCGCGCTGCCCGGTTCATCCTGCATCGGTTTCGCCATAAACGTAGCAAAGCAGTCATTGCGAAGGGCTGCCTCGCGGATCAGACGTTTGAAGTAAAACACTTGGTCCGCCAGTTTTACAGGGTCGCCGTGCACAAGGTTAATCTCGATTTGCCCCGCACCGCCTTCCTGAATGATGGTGTCGATTTCCAGCCCGATGGCTTCGGAAAAGGCATAAATATCGTCGATAACCGGACCGTAATCATCAACCGCCATCATCGAATAGGCTTGGCGACTAACTACACGGCGGCCGGTGCGACCCATGGGCGGCTCGATCGGTTTGGTAGGATCAAGGTTGGGCTTGGTCAGGTAAAACTCGATTTCCGGAGCCACAATGGGAGTCCAGCCTTCGGCCTTATACAACCCCATAACCCGCTTCAAAACATTGCGCGGAACGACCCCGATGGGGTTTCCTTCCTGATCGTTAACATCGTGGATGACCTGAACGGCCACATCGTCGGACCACGGCACAGCCACGGCAGTCGAATAATCCGGCGTCAGAACCATGTCGGATTCCGTCCACTGGCCCTCGATCTCCATATCCACATATTCGCCCGAAACTGTCTGGTAAAAGATCGAAATAGGCATAAACATATGGTCGGAACGGCTGAACGTATTCGAGGGCATCGCCTTGCCGCGCGACATACCCACCAGATCGCCGACGATGCATTCCACCTCTTCCACGCGGCGGCCATCCAGCCATTCTTGCGTGGCCTCTGGAAAGCGCGAGATGTATTCTTGTGATTTACGGACCATGATTTTCCCTCTAAAGCCGCCCGACCTCAATGCCTTTGGCCCCTTGCTTTTTCGCCAAAAGACACAACCAGTCGTGGGCAACTGTTGCGGCGGCCAAGGCGGTGATTTCGGCGTGGTCGTATGGGGGGGATACCTCGACCACGTCCATGCCGATCAAATTTAGCGAGCCAAACCCGCGGATCAACTCAAGCGCCTGCCAACTGGCCAGACCACCCATCACAGGCGTGCCGGTGCCGGGTGCAAACGCCGGATCAAGCCCGTCTACGTCAAACGAGATATAAACCGGCGTGTCCCCAGCCCGCTCCTTGATGATTTCCAGCGCCGCATCAATACCGTTGCGATGCACCCACGGAGCGGTCAGGATTTCAAAACCGTGGTCGCTGTCGTTAAATGTCCGCAGCCCGATCTGGGTGGATTTGGTCACATCTATAATGCCCTCGTCGGCGGCACGAGCAAACATGGTGCCATGGTCCAGCCCGCCTTGATCCTCCCATGTATCGCAATGCGCGTCGAACTGGATCAGCGTAACGGGCCCGTATTTTTCGGCGTGGGCTTTCAGAAGCGGGTAGGCAACAAAATGATCACCGCCAAAAGTCAACATTTTTGCACCGCTTTTGATGATCCCGGCGGCATGCGCT
>ENA-OSCG01000150-OSCG01000150.1-marine-sediment-metagenome-genome-assembly--contig:-NODE-150-length-11289-cov-6.955670_pt1 | contig 11289 bp, 11 predicted proteins | sample MGYA00237880_ERZ529332 | MGnify/ENA primary metagenome ERZ529332 (study PRJEB26373, sample SAMN05710708) | marine sediment metagenome | biome: marine; feature: ocean trench; material: sediment... | reverse complement strand
AATCGGTTTACCTTCGGCTATATCGCCTGGATGGGCGTTGAAACGGTCGCTGTCTTCCGCATTACGGCCACGGGTGGATACGATCTCGCCCGCATCCAAAAACGCATCGGAAACCGAGATCGCCTGACTAAGCAGGCCGCCCGGGTTGTTGCGCAGATCAAGGATGAAGCCGTCGATGTTATCTACACCGCCGTTTGCCTCGATCTCCTCGGCCATACCATCGACAAGGTTATTGTACGTTTTTTCGGTGAACGAGGTGATGCGGATCACAATCGCCCGCCCCTCGGTGCGCACTTTAACGGCTGTCAGTTTGATGATATCGCGCACGATGGTCACATCGAACGGCTCGTCCACACCTTCGCGGAAGATCGTCAGCACGATTTCTTCACCAACTTCGCCGCGCATCAGGTCTACGGCCTCGCTCAATGTCAATCCAAGCACGCTGTCACCGTCGATGTGGGTGACTAAATCGCCAGCCTCAATGCCAGCGCGATAGGCGGGCGTGTCATCGATGGGCGAGATGACTTTCACAAAGCCGTCCTCTTGCGTCACTTCGATGCCAAGGCCGCCAAACTCGCCACGGGTTTCGACCTGCATTTCGTCATAATCTTTGGGTGGCAAATATCTGGAGTGTGGATCTAGCGAGGTTAACATCCCGTTAATCGCCGCCTCAATCAACGCCACGTCGTCCACTTCCTCAACGTATTCAGAGCGGATACGTTCAAAAATATCGCCAAACAGATCGAGCTGTTCATAGGTGGTTTGCAGGCGAGTATTCTCTTGCGCCGAGATCGGGGCGGAAATTTGTACGGCAATTGCCACGCCAGCTACGGCACCGGCTAATGTTCCTAAGAGAATTTTTTTCATTCAAATACATCCTATATTTTCACCCGAAACGGGAATCTGGCGCGAGGCTAGAGTCTATATAGAACCTTTCCTGCGTTTCTGCACCAGCCTTTAAGTCGAAACCGATCACATTATCTTCACATGATTGCGCGGATGTCCGCCTAAACGATCAGGGATTGACCTGTCATTTCCTTCGGGATCGGCAATTCCATCAACTCCAGCAGGCTTGGCGCAAGATCACCCAGCCGGCCACCACTGCGCATTTTGGCGCCCTTTCGGCCACCGATAAGCACGACCGGAACCGGATTTAACGTATGTGCGGTGTGCGGGCCGCCCGTTATCGGGTCCACCATGGTCTCACAATTGCCGTGGTCCGCCGTCAGGATCATCGCGCCGCCAACGCCTTTCAGTGCGGCAAGCGCCTTGCCCAGCCCCGCGTCCACCGCCTCGCAGGCCAGCATTGCCGCTTGCAAATCGCCCGTGTGGCCGACCATGTCGGGGTTCGCGAAGTTCACGATTATCAGGTCGTATTCCTGCCCGCTGATCGCCGCCACCAGATGCTCGGTGACCTCGGCGGCCGACATTTCGGGCTGCATATCGTAGGTTTTCACCTTGGGGCTGGGGGCAACATAGCGGTCCTCGCCCGTTTCCGGTTCTTCCTCGCCGCCATTCATAAAGAAGGTGACGTGCGGGTATTTCTCGGTTTCCGCCAGTCGGTATTGGGTTTTGCCGTGGCTGGCAACCCAATGGCCGAGCGTGTTAACGATTTCTTCAGACGGAAACATCACGTCCATATAGGCGTTGTGCTTGCGGGAATACTCGACCATCCCGCAGATCGCCGCGAATTTCGGGCGGGCGGACACATCGAACGCCTCAAACGCCGGATCGGCGAGGGCTGCCAGAATTTCACGGGCGCGGTCGGCGCGAAAGTTAACGAACAGTAAACCGTCATTGTCCTGCATACCGCTAAAGCCGTTTATGGCGGTGGGGGAGACGAACTCGTCCGTCTCACCAGCGTTATAGGCCGCCTCAATCGCATCGCGCGCCGTATCCGCAACCTTCCCCTTGCCCCTAGTCATAAGGTCAAAAGCGGCTTGCACACGGTCCCAGCGATTGTCGCGGTCCATGGCGAAAAACCGCCCGCAAATGGTGCCGATTTTCGCGCCTTCAGGCAGGTCGTTAACCAGTTTGGCGATCTGCTTATCCGCGCTTTGGGGGGCAACATCACGGCCATCAAGATAGGCGTGCAGAACCACCGGAACGCCCGCCGCTGTTAACACTTTGGCAATCTCGACGATATGATCCTGATGCGCGTGCACACCGCCGGGCGAGGCGAGGCCCGCAACATGCGCCGTCCCGCCAGTCTTTTTTAGCGTCTCGGCAAATCGCAGCAAGGCGGCGTTCTTACGAAACGAGCCATCGGTTATCGCATTGTTAATCTTTGGCAGCTTCATCCAGACAACACGACCTGCGCCAATATTCATATGCCCCACCTCTGAATTGCCCATCTGCCCTTCCGGCAAACCAACGTCAGGCCCATGCGCCGTTAACGTTGCATTAGGACATTGCGCCATGATCCGATCAAAATTCGGAGTGTTGGCCAGCGCAACCGCATTATTCTCGCGCGCATCGCGCAAACCCCAACCGTCAAGAATGCATAGAACTACGGGTTTTGGTGCGGGCATCGGAAACCTCCGGTTTTGGTTAACCTTCAGGGTAAGATCGCGCGCACGGAAGCGCAAGCAATCAGGCGCGGTGGTAGGGGCCGCCCGAAAGAATAGTCGCCGCGCGGTAAAGTTGTTCGCTCAGCATCACGCGCGCCAACATGTGGGGCCAGACCATTTTGCCGAATGACAGCGAGAAATCCGCCTCTGCGCGCAGATCGGGCGCGATGCCGTCCGCGCCGCCAATTATAATCGCCAGATCGCGCTGGCTGTTGTCGCGCCAACCGGCCAGTTTGTTGGCAAACTCGGGCGAGGTCATCACGCGGCCCCGCTCGTCCATGGTCACCAGCAATGCCCTGTCGGGTATCGCCTTACGCAGAAGCGCAGCTTCTGCCACCGAGCCGCCGCCCTTTTTGTCCTCGACCTCGATCACCGTCGCCGGACCAAGGCCAAGCGCCCTGCCCGTCCGCTCAAAGCGCGTTAGGTAATCGTCGATAAGATCACGTTCCGGCCCTGCCCGCAGGCGCCCGACAACGCAAAGGGTGACACGCATATCAGTCCTCTTCGGGCTGATCACCACCGGCAGTCAGCCACATTTTTTCAAGCTGATAGAAATCGCGAACTTCGGGGCGGAAGATATGCACAACTACGTCGCCGCAATCCAGCAAAACCCAGTCGCCGGTCTGTTTACCCTCGATACGGCAAATGAGGCCGGTGTCTACTTTGATCAGCTGGAACAGCTGGTCAGCCAACGCCGAAACCTGCCGCGAGGAACGGCCCGAGGCGATAACCATATTATCGGCCATCTCGGATTTCCCCTGCAACGGAATCGTCACAACGTCTTCGGCTTTATTCTCATCAAGCGATTTCAGAATCCGGGCGAGCATTGCATCGCTCTCGGTTTTATCACCGCTTTTACCAACGACGGTATTTGCGGAATCTGCGGTCATCTGCGCCGCGTCAACATTATCGGACAGGACAATGTCCTCCTAAATCTCATGCACCTTTTTGGTGCGCCATGAATGTAATTGTATCACAGCGCATTTGTTGCCTCAAGGCAGCGGAGTCAAGGGCTACAATGTGCCAATCCGCTCCACTAACAGGTTATAGAAGCCCTCAGCGTCCAAATCGCGCACAAAGAAGGCGTTTTTCGGCCGATCCGTCACGCCCCACCAATCGGCAACGGTCATGCCCATAGTCAATTCCGAGGCGGTTTCGATTTCGACGTTGATATGACGGCCCGTGTAAAGTTCCGGTTTCAAAAGCCACGCGATGACGTTGGGGTCATGCAGCGGGCCACCCTCGGTACCGTATTTCGCCTCATCGAAGCGTTCAAAAAAGTCGAGCAGCTCTGCCGTGGCGGTCCCCGCCTTTGTGCCCATATCCCGGAACTTCTGCACCCGTTTACGCGTTGTTAACGCCTTGTGGGTTACATCAAGCGGGAACATGGTGATTGGCACCCCCGCCGCGAAAACCATCTTGGCCGCGTGGGGGTCAACGTAGATATTGAACTCGGCAGCGGGGGTGGTGTTGCCACCCTCAAAGCACCCGCCGCCCATCAGGACGATCTCGGCGATACGCGGGATGATTTTGGGTTCGCGGATCATGGCCAGCGCGATGTTGGTCAGCGGGCCCAGAACACAAAGAGTCACCGATTTTTCGGGTTCCCCCATTAGCGTTTCAACGATGAAATCAACGGCGTATTGTTCTTGCAACGGCATGGTTGGGTTCGGCAAATCCGGCCCGTTCAGCCCGGTTTTACCGTGGACATATTCCGCCGTCACCAATGTGCGCACCAGCGGGCGGATGGCCCCTGCGAACACTAGAATGTCGGGCCGCCCAGCCAGCTCGCAGATTTTACGGCAGTTCTTTTCGGTCAGCGCCAGCGGCACATTTCCCGCCACGGCGGTAATCCCCAGCACCTCGAGTTCAGGGGACCCGAGCGCCAACAGGATTGCCACGGCATCGTCTTGACCGGGGTCGGTATCGATAATAATTTTACGTGGAGGGATCATTATTTGGCCTTAAGTGTTCGTCTGAAGCCGCCACACGGCAATAATTGCGACTAAAGCTATTGCGATAATAAAGGCGTATCGTCTTTTCATGGTTGAATACCTCACTTTAAGTATTCAACCATGATTGCATCAAATTTATTCGCGCACCAGCTTTTCATAACTTTCGGCGATGTCCCGTGCGATGTCGCCAACCTCGAACATATGCTCACCGATCTGACCAACGGGGGTAACTTCGGCGGCGGTGCCTGTCAGCCAGCATTGCTCGAAATCGGCCAATTCTTCGGGCATAATGTGACGCTCGATCACTTCAATGCCTTTGTCTTTCAGCATCCCGATAACCGTTTGACGGGTGATGCCGTTCAGGAATGCATCCGGAATGGGTGTGTGAACTACGCCGTCTTTCACAAAGAATATGTTCGCGCCCGTCGCCTCGGCAATATAACCGCGATAATCATACATTAACGCATCCGAACAACCCTTTGCCTCGGCTGCGTGTTTGGACATGGTGCAGATCATGTAAAGACCGGACGCCTTGGCAAAACACGGGATCGTTGCGGGATCAGGGCGTTTCCATTTGGAAATGTCCAGCTTTGCACCGGCATATTTCGCATCGCCGTAATATGCGCCCCACGCCCAAACGGCCACGGCCATATGGACAGGGTTATTCGCGGACGCAACGCCCATGTCTTGGCCAGAACCACGCCACGCAAGAACGCGAATGTATGCATCCGTCAGGCCGCTAGCCTCAAGCGCCATCGCCTTCGCATCCTCGATCTCGTCTACTGTGTAGGGGATCGGGATGTCCATGTATTCGCCGGATTTCAGCAGGCGTTCGGAATGCTCGCGGCTTTTGAATATCTTGCCGTTGTAGCAGCGTTCCCCCTCAAAAACGGAGGAGCCGTAATGCATCGCGTGTGTCAGAATATGCACCTTGGCGTCGCGCCATGGTATTAGCGCTCCGTCCATCCAGATGGTTCCGTCACGATCGTCATATGGGGCATCAGCCATTGTTCTATCCTCAGTTTATTTGCGAATATTGCGTGCAATGGTATATATTCGACAGTTTATTTCGTTATTTCCTCATTTTGCTAACAAATGATTCTTGGAAAGTCAATAAGACTGACATAAACTGTGAACAGATAAATCAGGTTGAGGAAAAACCATGCAAAGAAACCGTTTAGCGCGCCAGCCCGGCCGATCCGAGCAGTTGTTGTTCCTGACTGACGACCAGTTACGGCAAGGAATCGAGCTGATGTTCTTCGCCTATCGCGGCTTTACGGCCGACCCCGATTTGATTCTGGAGAATTACGCATACGGGCGCGCCCACCACCGCGCGATCCATTTCATCAACCGCAAGAAGGGGCTGACGGTTAATGAATTGTTAGATATTCTTGGCGTCACCAAGCAATCCCTTAACCGCGTGTTAAGACACTTGGTTCAAGATGGTCTGGTGGAAAGCCGCGTCGGAAAACAGGATCGCCGCCAGCGAAACCTGTACCTGACCGAAGTGGGCGAAACGCTGGAACGGGAACTGTCAGACGCGCAGCGCAAACGGATGCGCAAGGCGTATTCCAACGCGGGACCAGAGGCCGTGCACGGGTTCCGCACCGTGCTGGAACAAATGATCGACCCGAGCTTGCGAGAGAAAGTTTTGGGCATGGCGGATAACGCATGATGAACACTCTTACAGAACACAGCGACGCGCATCTGTTGGTGGTCGATGATGACCAACGCATTCGCCTTTTGTTGCAGAAGTTTCTGGTGCGAAACGGCTTTCTGGTGACCGGCGCACGCGATGCGGCACACGCGCGGCGACTGTTGGCGGGGTTGGAGTTCGATATGTTGATTATCGACATCATGATGCCGGGCGAGGACGGGTTTTCGCTAACCAAAGACCTTCGCCGCACGTTAACCACGCCCATCCTTTTGCTGTCGGCCCGCGGCGATGCGGATGACCGGATCAAAGGGCTAGAGATGGGGGCGGATGATTACCTGCCCAAACCGTTCGAGCCAAAGGAATTGCTGTTGCGCGTTAACGCCATTCTGCGGCGTGTGCCGAAAACGGATATTATTGTCGAGCCGCCCAAGACCCTGCAAATGGCCGATGTCCGTTACGACGTGACCCGCAGCGAGCTGTGGCGGGGCGAGGAACGCATTCGCCTGACCGCGACCGAAAACGCCTTGATGAAGATTTTCGCCGCGAACACGCACGAGCCTATTTCCCGCATGAAATTGGTCAACGATCTTGGCAAGGGCGATGGATCAGCGCAGGAACGGGCGATTGATGTGCAGATCACGCGGCTACGGCGCAAACTCGAAGCAAACCCGAAACAACCCCGATATTTGCAGACAGTACGCGGAGCGGGCTACATGCTCGCGCCCGATTAATCTTAAGGATTTATTAATGGACACCAGAGACAGCAACGGCGCCATCTTAAACGATGGTGACACGGTGATGGTCATCAAGGATTTGAAAGTTAAGGGCATGTCGAAGACGCTAAAGCGCGGCTCGCAGATCAAGAACGTACGCCTGACGGGCAACCCTGAACAGATCGAATGCCGAATCGGAAAGGCAACGATTGTTCTTAAGGCTTCGTTTATGAAGAAGGTTTAGAGCAGCCCAACACCAACCAACAACGTTAAACCCTGCCACAACCGCCGAGCGCAGCGAGGCTTCGCCCAACGGGAGCGGCTGATTTATCAGCACAGCGACAGGCGGGAGCGCTCCCGCCCTTTGGTTGGGCCGGGCCTCGCTTCGCTCGGCGGTCGGTTTACTGCCTTCGTTAATTCGTACTACAAAACGTAGCGGCTGATGTCGGTTGATCTCGACAGTTCGCCCAAGTGCTTTTCAACGAAATCAGCGTCAACCGTGACCTCGTCGCCTGCGCGATCCGGTGCCGAGAAGCTTAGTTCTTCGAAGACGCGTTCCAGTACCGTATAAAGGCGGCGCGCGCCGATGTTTTCGACTGTGTGGTTCACCTCGGCGGCGATTTTTGCCAGCGCGGCAATGCCCTCGACCGTGAAATCCACCGTAACTTCTTCGGTGGCCATCAGGGCGGTATATTGCAGTGTCAGGGCGTTATCGGTTTCGGTCAGGATACGCACGAAGTCTTCTTCGGTCAGCGCGCGGAGCTCCACACGGATAGGCAACCGACCTTGCAGTTCCGGCAGAAGGTCCGATGGTTTGACGGAGTGGAATGCACCCGATGCGATGAACAGTATGTGGTCGGTTTTGACGGGGCCGTATTTGGTGGAAACCGTTGTACCCTCGATCAAAGGCAGCAAATCCCGTTGCACGCCTTCGCGGGACACATCGCCCCCACGCGCGTCCGAGCGGGCGCAGACCTTGTCGATCTCGTCGAGGAAAACGATGCCGCTTTCTTCCACCGCATCGACGGCTTTTTTGTTAATGCTTTCTTCATCCAGAAGCTTGTCGGCCTCTTCCTCGAACAGCAGTTTATAACTTTCCGAAACCTTGACGCGGCGGCGTTGGGTGCGACCACCCATCGCTTTGCCGAATAAATCCCCGAGGTTCATCATCCCCATGCCCCCGCCCGGTTGGCCCGGAATGTCCATCATCTGCAAGGGGTTGGAATTGTCGGCCAGCTCCAGCTCGATTTCTTTGTCGTCCAGGACACCGTCACGCAGTTTCTTGCGGAACATCTCGCGGGTTTGATCGCGGGAATCCTCGCCGGCGAGCGCGTCGATCACGCGTTCCTCGGCCGCGTGGTGCGCCTTGGCTTTGACATCTTCGCGCATTTGATCGCGGATCATCTGGATCGATATATCCACCAAATCCCGCACGATTTGATCGACATCGCGGCCAACGTAGCCGACCTCGGTGAACTTGGTCGCCTCGACCTTCAGGAACGGGGCTTTGGCGAGCTTGGCAAGGCGGCGGCTGATCTCGGTTTTACCGACACCGGTAGGCCCGATCATCAGGATGTTTTTGGGGTACACCTCATCGCGCAGATCGTCGGGCAATTGCCGACGGCGCCAGCGGTTACGCAGGGCCACAGCCACAGCGCGTTTAGCGTCGCTTTGGCCGATGATGTAACGATCCAGTTCGGATACGATTTCGCGGGGGGTAAGGTCAGTCATACTGCCTCCTGATAGGGTGGTAATCTGTTTTTAAGCGGGAAGTTTGGCAAGATTCGCATGATAGCGGCGCGCAGTTGCACCCACCATGTGCCGAGTGCTGTGATGAATGCACCCATGACCAGAAGGGTTAACGCGATGCTCCAATCATCGCCAGACCCTGTGTCGAGCGCCCATGCCAGAATGATGCCGATGTATATAATACCTGCCGTCAGGAACGAGCGGCGGTCGATGACCAGCGCCACGATTGCAATGACGACCAGCGCGGCGGCGGCCAATCCGTAGCCCATTGTACCCTCGAGGTTCAGCAGGCTTAGGGCGACGACGTTAACGATTGCCGGGGCTGCAAGGATGTGCAGCCAGAAGCCGCAGGCCGACAGGCGGGATATGCGGTAGGGGTCGCGCAGGTCGAACCACATGCCGCCGAGGAACGCGAGGATGCCGAAAATCAGCATGGTGTAGGCCATGGTCGGGTTACGGCTGATGTCGAATATGCCGTCTGCATTGCCGATAAAGGCTGATGCGAATATGGATTCGGGCGCTGTTATTCCGGCGATTGAAAAGGCGATGCCAGCGCCGTACAGGCCGAACAGGAACATCGCGAAGGGCACTCGGAATTTCCAGAAGTAGGCCAGCATAGCTATGGCCCCGATGGTGGCGGTGGCGAGGAAATGGTAGCCGTTGGGGATTTCTGCATCCAAATCAAAAATCGAGAATACGGCTAGCCCCCCGATGGAGCCAGCAAAGACGATGGCCAGCGCGATGCTGGGCAAAATCATCCGGCGTTTGAGGGTGAAATAATAGGCCATCGCAACGGTGAGTGCGGCTGACAGGACCATCACGATGACCGGTTTGCCCACCAGCATCGCGACGGTCATGAAGCCACCGTAAAGGATGCCAAGCCCCACCGTTACGAAGATTTCCGAGAAGCCTTTGAACAGCTCGAACGGTTCGTCCTCTGCCCCCATGTTCTGGCGATAACCAAGGCGCTGGTTAGCGATCGCGATCATGCTGGCCGCTTGACCCTCGTTAATCACGCCAGCGGCGACGCCCGCGCGGATGTCGTCTAGAATGAAATCAGCCATTGATACTTTCTACCGTCATTTTTCCGTTCGTGTAGACACAAATCTCGGCGGCGATTTCGAGGGAGCGGCGGGCGATCACCTCCGCGTCTTCCTCAAAATCATACATCGCGCGCCCTGCGGCCAGTGCGAAGTTACCACCTGAACCGATGGCTGTTACGTCGTGCTCTGGCTCCAGAACATCGCCAGCACCTGTGATTACGAGCAGGACTTTACCGTCGGTCACAATCAGCATCGCTTCGAGGTTTTTGAGGTATTTATCCATGCGCCAGTCTTTGGCCAGCTCCACCGAGGCGCGCAAAAGTTGCCCCGGAGAGGCCTCCAGTTTGGACTCAAGGCGTTCCAGCAACGTAAACGCATCCGCTGTGGAACCCGCAAAACCACACACAACTTCATGCCCACCCGGATTGATCCGGCGGACCTTTTTGGCCGTGCCTTTGATGATGGTCTGGCCGAGGCTGACCTGCCCGTCGCCAGCAATCACCACTTTGCCGCCTTTGCGAACACCTACAATCGTGGTGCCGTGCCAGCCGGGGGAATTGTGGTCGTGTTGCATGTCTGCCTCCATCCTATCGGTTCAAACCTATATGGCTGCTCTGGGTCGGGCGCACAAGTCTGCGTACGTTGGATTGACTTCGCGCCATGTGCGTGGAACCCATAGGGGCAGGAAATTCGGGGAAAATATGGGAAAATATACGTACTACGGGCATGATCTAAGCTACTTCTCGCGCAAGCTCGAGAGTGCGCTGGTTTTCTATGGGGCTGACTTTGATCGGGTTCAGGTGAGCCTCGGCATACCGACCGAGGAGGCCCGCAAGCGGGCGGGTACGCATATCATACCCGTTCTGGAAACGCCTGAAGGTTGGGCGTTGTGGGATACGACCCCGATCATGCGGATGCTTGACGCGCGGTTTTCGACGCGGATGTTTGCTTCTGGCGAGCTTGGGTTACTGATCCATATTATTGAAAATTTTCTGGATGAATGGCTGGGGCGCACGATGGTGCATTATCGTTGGCATTACCCTGAATGTGCGGAATTTGCCGCGCCGATCATGGGAAACGGAGACGAGCAGGTTGCGAAAGGGATTGCGGCTTGGGGGTTGAAAGCATGTAGGGCAACCGGCGTGGAACCACCCCATCAGCAAGCCATGGCGGAGACGGAATACGAACGCATTTTGGTCGCCGTTGACGCGCAGTTGCAGCAGACGCCGTATCTGTTAGGCGATGCACCTTGCGCCGTTGATACTGTTATTTTAGGCGGCTTGCGGGCGCATACAATGGTTGATCCGGTGCCTAGTCGGCTGGTCGATAAATACCCGCGCGTGCGGGAGTGGGCCGCAATTGGCGGCGGGGCGGATGCGTGGAACGGGTCTGGCTCGCTGGACGGCAACACTGATTTCGCACGGTTCATGCTGGACGAAATGCGCGGGGCTTTCATGCCGTTTGCCATTGCTAACCGCAGCGCGCTGAAGGCAGGTGAAAAGATTTTCACGGCACAGATTTATGGGGAAGACGTAACTTATCTGGCCCGTCCCTACCCTGAAAAAGCCTGCCAGATGGTGTCCGAACATATCGCGCAACTGG
>ENA-OSCG01000149-OSCG01000149.1-marine-sediment-metagenome-genome-assembly--contig:-NODE-149-length-11357-cov-4.961511_pt1 | contig 11357 bp, 10 predicted proteins | sample MGYA00237880_ERZ529332 | MGnify/ENA primary metagenome ERZ529332 (study PRJEB26373, sample SAMN05710708) | marine sediment metagenome | biome: marine; feature: ocean trench; material: sediment... | reverse complement strand
CTAAAGCTGCTGTTGCTGGAGGCATTACGTCTTTTATTGAGATGCCCAATACCATTCCGCAAGCCACTACAATTGAAGAACTTGAAAATAAATTTCGAATTGCTGCTGAAACATCTTATGCTAATTATTCTTTTATGTTTGGTGGAACTAACGATAATCTGGTGGCTTCTAATGCTCTTGTTGATTATACAGACCTAGAAGCTGTTTATTTAGCATTTGCCGATATGGTAGATGAAGCAGACGATAAAATAAGCATAGTCCCAAAGACTGTACTTATACCATCTGCACTAAAAGCAACAGCATCGAAGATCATGAATAGTCAATTCTTGCATTATGGTGGAAGTGACTCTAACGTACCAAGCTACAACCCAGTAGACGACTTAGGTGGAGGACTTAATATTATGAGTTCTGTATTTATGGCCGATGCTACAACTTGGTATATGGGAGATTTCCCATCACAACTGCTTGGCTTGAATGTTTACAAACCGGCAACAGCTTCTCAGGGAGCTGATTCCGAATTAGCATTCACCAATCAAATTGTAGCTCGTTTTAGATGGTCTTACCATTATGGTATTGGACATACTGATTGGAGATACATTATTAAGTCAACCGCTTAATAATAAGTGACACAAGAAGTAATGGGGGGCATTCATTTGCCCCCTATACCTCTTAACCATAAAGGAAAGATAATATGAAAGGCACTAAAAGGAACAAACCGGTATCAAAACCAAAGGTTGAAAAAGAAGCTAAATCAAAAAAAGCTTCGAAATCCTCTAAAAAGGAATAACGAGCTAAATGGCTCGTAGAAAAAGTAAGGCAAAGGGTGGGGCAGCTACAAAAGCCCGCCGGATGCATAAGAAAGCCGATGGTCGCTACAAAGGTGGCGTAAGAAAAAGCGGCCTTAAAGTTAAATCAGGACCAACCAAAGGTAGGCCCAGAGCAAAAGGAAAAACATAATGGCAAAAGCAAAACTAATAGGCGGCACTATAAAAGATACAAAGGTAAAGAAAAAAGAACCTATACCTAAAAAGAAGCCGCCTGCAAAGGTATCTCCCAGAAGTATTAGAAAATATGGGGGTAGTAAAGGCGGTGCGAAGGGATCCAAAAGAGGCAAGAGAGGCTCTGGTAAAAGAGCTACTAGAGGAAAACGAGGTAATTAAAAATTAAATCAGGGCCAACCAAAGGTAGGCCCAGAGCAAAAGGAAAAACATAATGGCAAAAGTACAACAAACAAAGGTAAAGAAAAAAGACCCAGAAATAAAAAAGAAGCCCCCTGCAAAGGTAACTCCCAGATCTCATGGAAAATATGGTGGTAGTAAAGGCGGTGAGAAGGGATCCAAAAGAGGCAAGAGAGGCTCTGGTAAAAGAGCTATTAGAGGAAAACGAGGTAATTAAGGCTAAAAGTTAATGCCTAGTAATCTAGAAACATTATCAACATATTTGGATGTTGTGGATCTTATTCCACAACTCTATGATGAGGAGGATGAAAATTTTCCGGTTTTATCCCCCCAAAAAATAAGAGATATAATTTGGAAAAATGATGCTCAACTTAGATCTCAATTAAAAAATTATTATGGGCCTGATTTAACCTCCACTCCCAGACTTGGGACACCTCATCCAGGCAGGGGATATACAGGTACTGCACAATTATCAGGGAGCGAGCCTGGTGGGGAAGAAATTACTATTGCAGATAATACCGCAGTAGAAACACAGGTTTATAAATTTACATTTACTAGTGCTACTGCTTTTGATTGTACTAGTGATTTAACAGGAACCCAAGGTAGTGGAACTACTCCAGTTACTTTTACAACTACTGATACTTATTTAGGTGTACATACAGATCTTTGGTCTGGTACATTTGCAACCGGAGATATTTGGTATGTTCCGGTTTACAATTGTGAAGGAATGACTTCTCACTTGAGTTCATTGATTAGCGCAGTTTATATACTCAACACTATTTATACTGAAGAGGTTCCTGATGCTTCGGCAACAGCAACCAAATACGAAACAATTTACAATAGACTTATTCGAGCATTACAACGAGGGGTGATCTTTCTTGAAAAAGACCTAACCTCTCGTGATCTCGATCCAATACAGGTCGATTATGAAATCGACATTTATGGTAGGGATGTTACTAATTACCAAGACGCGGATTGGTCTCGTCGTAATGTTAGTTAGTTTCGGATCTCTACAGCCCTGATCGGCGTTACTGAAAACGTTAACCTGGGAGGCTTGAATGCCTGCTTACAGCACAAAGACTGCTGACTTACTAGATGATATAAAAGCAGCTATAAAGACAGAGGTAAACCCTTCTGGCTCTCTTAGCAGTGTGAAACAGGTTAGAATTGGGCCTATGAGAAATCCTGCAGCTTTCCCTTTTATTACTCTTATTCCGATTGATGAAAGAAATACTGGTATAAGAAATGGAATTATGATTAATGTTAGAAATGTTAGAATTGAGGCTTATTCTAGTAAGGCTAAATCAAAAGATTCTATGCGGGCCGCTATGGGTATGATTGAACAAGTAAAAAATATTTTTTTAACAAACTCTGATTATTGGCAAATTCCATCCACTGTAGCTCCTTTTGATCCTACTGTTTATGATCTTCAAATTACTTGTATTGGGGCTAGTGATAAAGCTATTCCTTATAGGAATGGATTTATACACCAGGCTTCTTTGGAAATGGCTTGTTTCAGTAAGGACCAATTAAGTCCGGATATTACTAATGGAACCAGTAGTAATACTATTGTAGAGACGGATGCTAAAACTTTGATTGATACTATTACTACTACTTACAAAAATTATAAGACTGGGGCTAATTCGGTTTTATCAAATACTAAAAGTTTTAGAAGTTTTACTATGCCTCCCTCTGCTAATTTTCCGGCAATTTTTATAGGTATTGAGGCGGAAGAGAGAGAGCATGCTATAACTGGAAAGGACGTAGTTCAAAGGGATATAAGTATTAATATTCTTACACAGATGGGAAGTAGAGAAGAGAGTTTGAAAAGAAATTTAAAGATTGCAGATTATTGCAGACAAATATTATTGGCTAACCGAGATTTTGGTGGTAGAGTTGTTCATTATGATTATGATGGAATAACTTTCGGACAATTGGTAGGAGATAGGGGGCAATTATTATATGGTAGTTCTCTTTCATTTACTGCTCAAAATTTTGAAACATTACCAAACTAAGGAGATAAAGTTATGGCTATAGTAAAAACAGAACCGGGACAAATTAAATTTGGTCCTGAAAGAAAAAAATTAGGTGGTATTAAAGGTCCTTTATATAAAGGGGGAAAAGTTACAGTACCCGATGAATTGATGTATATCCTAGAAAAGGGTACTTATGAAATGATTTCAGAAAATAAGACACAAGAGGCTCCTAAAAAAAGCAAAAAGTCGAAAAATAATAAAAAAGAAACTAAGGCTGTAGACAAGGCATCCATTGAAGACCAATCTACTCTTGAAAATAATAAGGAGAGCTAATTATGGCTACTCGTACAATATGGCAGGATCTTTACGGATTCGAGCTAGATATGGGACAAACTGTTGGTTCAGTTGGTTTGGCTGCTCACGTGGCTGCACTCCCGACTTACACTGGGGCTGATGTTGGAATTCAGGGAACAGCGGTTGCTAATGGTAAATTTTCTTTACCATTAACAGACCATCCTAATTTCAAATCACCCAGCGCTTCAGTAGATACTGAAGAAGCTAGAGGTCTTTCAGTCCGTCACGATGATGAATTCAATGTGGCAGTATCTGGAGACCCAATAGAATTTTCACTTCCCATGTTAGGAAATGCATATAACGTTGGTGCAATGACAGCACTGCTTTTCCAATCTGGAGCAGAAGAAGATTCACCTGCCGGCCAAGTAGATATGCATAGAATGACCGGTTCAGCTTACACTAGTGCTGACTGTGATAACTATGGATATTTTACTCGTTCTATTCAATCGGCAAGTGATTCTGATGAGGTTGATCTGATGATTAAGGGGGGAATTTGTTCCTCTTTGACTATAGCGGGAGAACAAGGTGGATTGTTAACTATTGAACCTACAATTCAGGCAGCTAACTGGTCTCAAGTTGATTTATCAGGTTTGACTACTACTTTAGCAACAAGTTTTGCTGATATAAGTCCTCTTAAATACCAAGATGCTACGGTTGGAATTGAATATTCTAGTGGAAACTGGGCAGAAATTTTTGTTCCTAGTATTTCCATTACAATAAATACTAATCCAATGTTCAACTTCTATAATGATGATGCAGCAGCATCAATTCATTTGGGAAGGATGTCCATTGAAGGGACAATATCATTCCCTTGGGATCCGGGTGATGACAACGTTGACAAGAACTGGGTTATCGGTAAATTCCTTGACGGAGAACCTTTTAGGATTGCTTGGTTTTGGGGACAAAGCGGTGCATCAGTTGATATAGATAGTGATTACGCACTGGGAGACGCCCTTATGGATCGTTACAAGAATGATGGTTCTGGAACTAATCCAAAGAATTTTGTATCAGTTGTAGTAAATGCAAAAGTAACTGATTATGAAGTTGCTGGAGACAATGAGTTGATGATTGAAGCTACATTCCAAGGTGTTAAAGATAGCACCAAAGAGGCAATAAAACTATACACTCTGTATGATGATACACTGTATAACCTCTCTGTCTAATCTTGGAAATAGTAAAAAAAGATAATGTATCCTATACTCCGGTACCTCATTTTGAGGTACCGGCCGGGATATGTTATATAACAACAAAACACAAAAAGAGGTACCCTACTAAGGGACACTCAAAAAATAAGGAAATAAAATAATGGCTATACAAGGCGTTTCTAGACAGGCTATCCCCTTTATTCCAGAAGATGAACGAATGGTAAAAGAGGATCAGTCTGTAATTTGGATTAAACCTAAAACCGGTCACGCAGCTAATGTTACCATGTCTAGATATGCAGCAGCAGGTAGAGATGGACGCAAAGGCTATAGAGAACTCAACATCACTAAATTAGATAATGCTGATTTGCAGGAATTTGTTGATGTTGTAGTTAAATGGGAAAATTACTACTTTTCAGACCAATTCCCTGATTTACATAAACAGGGGTTATATAAAGTAATTGAGGATGAACCCACTTTAAGAAAAGTTGCAATGGATCTTTCAGCTGATCTTCTTATTGAAATTATGGAAGCAGCTAATAATATTTCTATTCTTAAATCGGGGGAGAAAAAAAAATCCAGCTCCTCACCTACTTTAGCCTCTGGAAAAGTGAAAAAAGAGAAAGAGTAAAACTTTATGATTGCGATTATTGCATCGCTAACAAGATGTATACAGGAAGAGCTTGCTACTTAACAACTTGGCCAGGTAATGAAACATACGAACTTCAACACCCTATATTTGCAGATGATTCACCTTCACAATCTCCCATAGGGTACGAAACTCGGGAAATGACTCTTGAAGATGTATTTGAAGAGTTAGATACAATAGAAGAAATATTTCCTGATATTCCACCGTTTGAGGCTCTAAGGCTATATTTTACCTCTCCCAAGGAAGTGTGTCCCACCGCCATGATGGATCCATATTTAGTATTTTTAATAGAAGCTGAGCAGGCTACTAGAGAATATCATGTCTTACCTTATGCTGGGGGGTTGTGGGATCAGCCACGAGCCTTATTATCTGTTTTTAGTTCTATTAGAATAGAAAGAAACCACTATGAAAGAATAAGGTTTGAAAAATTAGATAAAAAGCAGAAGAGACCGATAGGTCCTAAAAAGGCTGGAGATATACTGGAAAGCCCTAATACTAATTTACCTCCAATGCAAAGGAATAACTAATGCCTAGAGCTCAAGACTTATTTTCAGGAGGCTCATTAGGAGGGGGTCGGGGACCTACGGGTAGAGGGCCTGGAATAAAATTTAAAGTAGGAAAAGCTAATATTCCTATGGAACCTATGCCAGCTTTTGAAAAGTATGCAGAACAAATAAATGATTTACAAAAGATAGCGGGAAATCTTACTGCTCCCATGATAGAAATTGGTAACTATTTAATAGGTTATCTTAAAAGTAGGATGGATTCAGGTTCTTTTAGTGATGGTGCTAGATCTTCTGTTACTAAACAAGTAAGAGAAGCAAGGAATCAGGACCCTGATGGTCCTGGATTGGTAGGGTCGGGGGCTCTGAGAGATAGTATTCAAAGAATTAAAAGTAGTACCGAGTCTAAAAAAGATGGGGCTTATATTCAAAATATTTTGAGTATTGGGTCAGTAGGAAAACCCTATTCTTATGTGCATATAGATGGAGGTACTTGGAGCGTACCAGGTTTTAGAGGCCCAGATAGAAAAGATGGAAGCCCAGGATATTTTTATCCAGATATGGATAGTATAAGAGGAACTACAATTGGTAGTGCAACTTTCTATTCTAATACTAAACCAAATTGGGAAACAATTAGTAAATACAGTACAGAAACTTATAATATGGATATTCCAATAAGAGATTTCTTAGGTTGGGATTTTACAATGAATGATGAAGTTGAGCGAATTCTTAGAAACCATTTTGAAAAAGCATGGGAGGCTCCCTTTTAGGATTTAGTTATGGCTGCTGGTAAGAGTAGATATCAAATGATAATTGATGTGGCATTACAAGGTGATGCCAGTATGCAGAAGTTAGCTTCTAAGGCTAAAAAAGCTGCAATTGATGTTCAGGGATTGAATGTTGCTATAAAAGCATCTGGGGTGAATCTGCAGAAAGCAAAAACCCATATGGAAAAATGGGGTAAAGATTTAGGTCAACTAGAAAAAGATGTTAAAAGCACAAATAAAGCGAAATTCCAAATGATCGCAGCTGAGAAGAATTTGACCAAGGCTATGCAAACCAGTGCTAAATCTATTTCGGACTATAATAAAAAAGTAAGTAGTTCTACCTCTGCAATAACAAGGCAGCGTAAAGCGCTGACTTCTACTAAAGTTCAACATCTAGAATTAAAAGATGCAGTTAAATTATCCGCAGATAAACTTAAGGACTTAAATGTAGCTTTGGCCGTTAATACTGGAGCGACTAAGAGAAATAAAGATCTAAAAACAAAGGTACTGGCGCAGGAAAAGAAACATAATGCATTGTTAAAAGATTCTATTGGATTAGGTGATAGCGTAGATCAAAAGAAAAAGGCCTTGGCTAGAAGTGAAGCTGCGCTTACTAAAGCAAAAACAGATTTAAATAAGGCACAGTCAAAAGAGATAGTAGATAGAGGTAAATTGGAGGCTAAGGTTGATAGAGCTACAGAAAGTTATAAAGCAGAAGATGCTGCACTGAAAAAATTGCAGGCCTCTGTCCATAAGGGTGTTAAGGGCATAGTGACCCGAAACGAAAAAACAAAAGAGTGGACAATAAATGAAAAGAAATTAAAAGCAGCAGTAACTGCATCTAAAGAGGGGCTAACACAATTATCTGCTGGTATTAAAAAACAAAGTAAAGAATCATCTAGTGCCTCTAAGAGTACTAAGAGACATAGAAAAAGTATAGAGGGGTTGGGGTTTGCTGCTAAAGGGACTAATAAACATTTTAGGGATTGGCACGATCAAAGAATTGGTCAACATGGAGGTATAACAATATTTAGACAAAGTTTGGGAGCTTTAAGGAATCAATTATTAGTTTTAGCTTTTGCTACTAGAGGCTTAAGAAATATTTTTAATAAAGCTTTTGAAGCTACTAAACAAATGGAGTCTGCCCTAAGAGGTTTAAGTAGTGTTGCAATGAATACTGGGGCCGGTATGAGAAACGCTACAGAAGCTGCAAAAGAATTAGCTGAATCCGGGTTGATGACTATTAGTGAAGCAGCTGCTGGTTTGAAGAATTTGCTCTCCGCTGGGTTCGGAATGCCGGAAGCGGTTAAGATGATGAATGTTTTAACTGATGCGGCTGCATTTAATAGACAGGGTACTTTGGCTATGGGTGAGGCTATTGTTGGAGCTACTCAAGGTATTAAAAACCAAAACTCAATAATGGTTGACAATGCGGGTATTACTAAAAATCTCTCGGTTATGTATAAAGAGTATGCTACTGCAATTGGTACAACAATGGGTAAATTAGATGAGGCTCAAAAAAGGCAGGCTATATATAATGGTATTCTTAAAGAAGGGGCTATTTTTGCTGGAGATCAACTCAAGGTTTTAGCTACAATGGAGGGTTCTTTAGCTAAATATAAGGTTGCTGTTTTTAATGCTGCTGCTGCTTTGGGAGATGTTTTAAAACCTGCCGTACAAGGTATAGTTAAGGCTATGGGTTCAGCAGTAGAAGCTGTAAACGAATTTTTTGCAGATCCCGAAAAGAAGAGAGAATTTATGCTGGGCATGGCTTCGGCTGGAAAAGACCTTGGCGATGCTATTAGCTTTTTAGCTGGGGTTTTTGGATTTATGGCTAAAACTATGCTTCTTGTAATGAAGTATATACCTCAATTGATTCATTTCTTTGTAGCTTATAAAATTGTCACTAAGGTTATACTTAAGCTTGGTAAGGCTAATATTAGTATGATGACAGCGTTAAAAGAACGTATGATTCAATATAGAATACAAGTAAAATCCGTTGAAATAGGTGTTAGAAAATTAGCTGACGGTACTAAACAACTACAGTTCTCTCAAAATAAAATATATACGAGTCATGGGAAACAGCTGATTGGATGGAAAAAATATAAATTTGAATTAGATCGCATTCTGTTGACTTATGATAAGATGCTGAAAAAAGGTAAGCCAGTAATAGTTCAGGGTAAATGGATGACCCGCGTTTTTGGTAAACAATTGAGTCCTGAAATGGCCCGAGCAACTCAAAAAATGAGGGCTTTTGGTTTGGCAGCACAAAGGGCGGGTGGAAAGCTTAAGGTTTTGAGTATGGGGCTTAAGTCAGTAGGGGTAGCACTTAAGTCTATGCTATTTTACTTTTTAGCATTTGAAGCTGCCCTTCTTCTTTTTAGACTTCTTTCAGATGCTATAACGGGTAGAAAGGGAAAAGAGTTAGCTCAAGCGACAGCTGCAATGTCGAGGAATATTAAAAAATTACAGCAAACTCACAAATCTGCTATGGAGGGAATAGCGAAAACTAGGGAGAGGGTTGGATACTTAGGATTCGATCAGAAGTCAATTAAATTTGAGCAGGCGGCATTAGAAGACCATTTGTTAAATATACGAGGAATGGTAAGAAAGCATAATAGAGAACTTAATGAAAAGAAGAGGCAGTCTCTGGCTGATACTATTTCTATTATGGAGGAAGATTATCAACTTCAATTCGAACAGCTTGGTAATGCTCATAGAGCCCTATTGGCTGAGGAAACAAAATTTAATGAAAAACTGACCCAGATTGCACAAGGTTTTGAAAAGGGGATGGAGGCCTATTATCAAAGTTCTGGTTTAAAGGCTTTAAAAGCTGCAAAAGAGTCAATAAAGTTGCAGCAGGAAGCGGCAGAATGGTGGAAGGGTCAGAAGGCAATAATTGAAGAAACAAGTATAACTGAAGCCCAAGTAATTCAGAATAAATTAGATACCTGGGAATTATATAATGCTGAAAGACATGCTATAGCTTTAGCCAAAATAACTGCAGATTTTCACAAGCAAGAAATGACTATCCAGAAAAGGCTAGATGCTTTAAAGATTAGACAAAATAATACCACTCAAGATATGATAGTAACCAAATATAAAAATATAAATACTGATATTCTTGGTAAGATTAAGGTGCTTGAAGAAGGGATGGAAACAGTTATGATTAAAGAAATACAATTGGCTCGACAAACTAGCGACGCAGTATCAAATGAGATGAAAACTGCTATAGATCATATCCTCAAGATGAGGCAAACTGGTGAAACAGTCTTTAAGGATGCAACTCAAATGCTTTTAACGTTGACGGACAAGGAGGATGAGGCCTATAAGAAGCGAATGAACATGGGAGACCTGTTTAACAACGCTATAGGAATGGACCGGGCGCTTAAATTGTGGGAAGGTTGGGCAGCGGCTACGAATGAGGCTATGGACAACATGAATACGAGTGCTGGCGTTGCAGAAAAGGCCTTTAAAAGCTTTCAAGACCAGATAGGGGAGGTAGGTGCAATGGATGAGGGTGAGGACAAAATTAAGGCAACAACTGAAACTCTTGATATCTTTAGAGAAAAGTTAGTTGAAATAAAGAGTAATCTTAAAGATTTAGGCAAAGATACAGGTATAAATAAATGGAGTAAAGAGAGTAGAGCTAAGTTTTATCTTCAAATGCAAACAATTGATCTTTATCTATCAAAAATTGATGCTTGGAAATTAGGAGAGAAGGAATTAGCTGAGGAGCTATTGAAACAAGGGGTAATTGTTGACGCGAATGTTGTAAAAATTGCTGGTCTTACTAAAGACTTATTCCAATCGGCATCTGCAGCAGAAAGGGCCGAATTAGCTACTCTATGGTTAAATATAGGGATGAAGAACTTAAATGCTCAAATGAAGGTCAACATAATTAAGGACCGAGCAAAAGCAATGGAGAGATTGGCAGATGCTACAGATGAATTACATAAAATAACTGTAGATCTGCAGAAAAGTCTTGGAACTAGAGGGCTTTTTATGTGGAAAATGACGGCAGTAAAAATAAAAGAGACTAGGGATGCTATTAAGGGGACCACTCAAGCACACAAAGATTGGGTTACCATTGCTTCGGGAGGTGAGACTGATAATGTAACGGCTGCCAAACTCCGATTAGTGGATGCCGAGATTTTGCTGCAAAGGGCACAAGAGGCTGCATTACCAACAATGGCAAGCGCTAGAACGGCAATAGTGGAAAAGGGCCAGAGCCTGTCCCAGCTGGCAGGGCTTTATGATACTACCATAGAAAAACTGAAAGAGTGGAATCAAGCTGTATTAATGAGGAGAGGATCATCAACAGAGGGGTTTAATATAGGCGCAGAGATTCAGGTAGGAGAGGCAGGGGGCGACCCCGGAGTCACCGCAGCGTTAGTTGGGGTAGGCGCGGCAAAACAAACTCTTCAAGACTTGATGGCTACTCTGCCATCTGCAGCTCAGGCGTGGACAACATATACTACAGCAGTAACACATAATAATCAAGAGCTACAGAAAAATATAAATTCCATGAGGGTACTGCCCGCCATGTTTGAGGGGCCTCTTGGAACTGGAATTCAATTGAGTGCTCTATATCAAGATCAAGCAGTTAAAATGGCAATGATGGAATCTGCTCATCAGCATGCAAACCAGACAATGCTTGATAATCAGACTAATGCAAAATTTGAGTTAGAGGGATTGAAGGCTAGAAAAGTTGCATATGTTGCTATGATGTCAGAGACAGAGGGTTGGAATGAAAGGAATGCAGAGCTAACTGACCAAAATTTAATA
>ENA-OSCG01000148-OSCG01000148.1-marine-sediment-metagenome-genome-assembly--contig:-NODE-148-length-11386-cov-11.850852_pt1 | contig 11386 bp, 11 predicted proteins | sample MGYA00237880_ERZ529332 | MGnify/ENA primary metagenome ERZ529332 (study PRJEB26373, sample SAMN05710708) | marine sediment metagenome | biome: marine; feature: ocean trench; material: sediment... | reverse complement strand
CCCCGCCCCCCGCCGCGACCCCCGCCGTCGCCGCCGCCGCCACCGCCGCCGCCGCCGCCGCCACCGCCGTCGGCACTGGGGTCTACTACTGCATCGGTGCCCATCATTGCCAGCGCTTCGAGTTTGTTTGCCAGCAGGTCGAGGAGGTGGATGTCACCCAACACTGCCTTGGAATCGACGAATCCCTTTTTGAGGGTCGACTCTGCCTCGGCCGCCATTTCGTTAAGCCCGCCCATGTCGGCGATGAAGGCATGAAGATTGACCTTCCTGGCGGCGTCGTACACGTGGACGCCGAGGGAATCGGCGAGCATGATCATCCCATCCAACAACTGCTGAAGCCCCCTCAGAATGCCGTTAAATGCAGCCATCCCAGCCCTGCCAAGATCAATAAAGGCGATCTTGACGGTAGCCGCTGCCAGCGTCAGCGCATCGCCAATAGCAGCCCCCAAGAACTTGAATCCTAGAATCAATTTTGCCGACCACTTGAGCACAGTACCGAAGGCCGAGGCGACGGACTTGGAGAACTCGAAGATCGCCTCTGAATTGTCGTTGATAAACCGGGTCAAGATCTTTGCCTGACCGGTGAGCTTGTCCAGGGCCTTGCCTGCATTGTCCGCCCCCCCGACAAGGGCAGACCCAAGGGCCACCTGGAGATCATGGACGGCCTTCTTGGTCCGCTCCATAGACGCCTTCATCACCCCGTCCGTCTCCACGAATTTCTTGATCGACTGGACGGCCAGGGCCATCGCTCCCACGAGAATAGCACCGGCCGCGATTGCCAGCAGTTTGATCCCCTTGGTCATTACCTTTAGGGCTGCCAGATTGCTGGGCCCAAGGGCCGCTTTCATCCGCAGCGACATAGAGAGGTAGGCATCCTTGACCCGCTCGATCGACTCCCTCTTCCTGTTCAGCTCCATCCGGGCCAGCTTGGTCGTCAGCCGTGCTTTTAGGTCCGCATCCTTGATCTGATCGAGTTGCTTTGCGTAGACCTCACCGACCCCGACCAGGCCCTTGAGCGCGTCCGTTCCACCTCCGATCGTCTGGGCGTATCTGGCCGCCGCTTTCTCGGCCTCCGGGATACCGGATCGAGCCTGGAATCGGAGGGCGTCCTCCAGGTTCTCAGTCGCATCTCCGGCGTTCTGGAGGGTACGGGCAAGGCCCTCCCAGGCCTTCTCTATAATCTCGACTGGCTTGCCGGTTTTGATCGCGACCTGCCGGATCTTCTCCATCGCCTCGGCCTGCTCGGTGGCGGAGAATCCAGCCTGCAAAGCAGTGTTGACGAATCGACGGCTGATCTTGACATTGACCCCGAGCTCCTTGGCCGCTGTCCTGACCGATTGGCGGTAGGCCCCCATCTTGGCAGCGACCTCGGACGTGGACCTGGCAGTCTCGTCGAGGACCACCTTGGCCTTGTTCATATCGTCGAGGCCCGACACCTTGAAACGGGCCAGAATGTTGCGGACTACATCAACGGCCATGGATCACCTCTCCGACAAAACGGCCCCTCTCGTCGCTCCGTGCGAAAGAAACGAGCCGCAGCCTAGTCCGCTCGACAGAGGCCGCATAGGCCCCATTGCGGCAGCGTGTGCCGCTGTTGTAACATTCGATCCATTTGACCGGATCCTTCTGTCTCCACCTGGCCGCCATCAGAACACCGGCCTCTACCGACAGATCCGGGTCCAGCATCTGCTCTGCCGTGTAGTCGGGGGACCACCGCCGGCCGAGCAAAACCTGCATGACACCCCGAGCACCTGACCGGCTCACGGCCCCCGGATTGAACCGGGATTCAACCCAGGCCATAGCCCCGATCACATACGGATCGAAGGCATTTTCCAGGCTGTGATTCTCCACCGCTCGGCACACTTTTTCAGCCCGATTCATGTCCATTTTCGGGGCCGTCTGTGCAAGGCAAAGACAGGCAGAAATAAACGCCGACGCGGCAAAACTACTGCACATACCTTGCGATCCTCCCCATGCCCGTAAGCGGACAAAACGGCCCCTCTCGTCGCTCCGTCCTCACAGTCACACCCTAGGCCGGATTATTCGGATGGCGCGAAACGTCGTCACTGACGGGCCGCGCAGCGTTGTCCGGATGGCTGGATCTCTGTGCAGTGCTGTACAGCCCAGAGGACCAAGAAAACGGCTTTTGCTTGATCTCCGGACCGCCTGAATCATCACCTAGATCGCCTCCTTTTTGCCTTGTCCATCTCTCGCCTTCTCTCGTCAGAATAGGCCGCTCGGATCAACCGGAGGGCCTGCCATTCTCTGGCCGGCTGGTCCATCAGACCACCCAAAACCAATGGCATCAACTGCCCCGACTCCCCCGCCAGATCGTTGTAGATCGTCACCATCCGAATCACCCAGGGGCCCACGAATCTCCCGATCCATTTCCGTTCCCCCGACGATCCCCGGACGGCGATCCGAACGGCCGTCACTATTCCGAGGCATCTGTCTCACTCACTGTCAGGACACTGTTGGCCAGATTCCCGAGCGCGATCAAGTCCACATCATAGAGCCGCGAGATCAGTTTCCGCCTCTCCACGATTCCGCCCTCATCACACAGGTCTGGCCAGGCCGGATCCTGGTCCCCCCAAGACCCAGCATAGAGCCGCCAGTCCCCTCCGATCTTTCGGATCGTGACGGCCAGCGTGACCTCTGCAAGAGAATCCTCTTTCCCGTTTGCCTGGGCGTCCTGAATGAAGGAATAGGCCGCCATTGTAGGCCGCCCGTCTAACTCCACCCAGGGGTGATTATCTGACTCTGGCTGCCAGCCGGCCGGGCAGTGCTCCTGCACGGCAGACCGGTCCAGTTGAAGCCAGTGTCTCTGTTTCGTGATCTGAAAATAATCGGTTGTGTCCATTGGGTGGCACTCCTCATTTGTGGCCCCGTGGGGCCGGGTTGATTATACGGTGATAAACTGGATCGCCATCGTCCCCAGACGGGCCAGCCCAGCAAGCGGCGCATTGGCCAGTCCGATGTCGGAGGCTCCCATCTCGAATGCCTGGGACGGGTCCTCTCCTACCTCGGTGGTAGTTCCGCCATCACTGGCCGATTCTGGATACACGCACTCCAGGGACAGGGACCAAGTCTTGCGGCCGTTGCTGTCGGCCAGGCTGATCCCGGTGATCAGCGCGTAGGCCGTGATCCGAGCAGTGACCAAGGATCCGCCCGTGCCCGTCTGGGTCAGGGTATAGTTGACCTCGATCGGGGTCATGGCATTTCTCAGAATGTAGGGGTCAAAGCCAGCGCCTGAATTGGTCTGTTCGACCACGCACTCGAGGGTGATCGGGCCCGCCGGAACCATCAGCACCCGGCCGAGCGCACCCTCTGCCGTGGCCGCCTCGTGCTCACTCACGCCCATGTTGCCGGAGGCAGACAGGGACAGCACCCCAAGCTCGTGTGTCGGGGCTCCCAGGACACCGCCACCGAAGACCACATTACCGTCTAGCTCGACCAGCCCATTCCCGGACACGGCCTTGGCCACCAGGGGCTCATCCGAGCCGTAATTGATCGATCCACCGATCCCCGTGACGGTGTCCTCCCATGATGCCCCGGTGTCGATCCGCTGGACGCTCTGGCCGTTACCCTCAAAGGTCCACATCCACCGCTCTCCGGCATTCCACGAGAACGACCAATCGAGCCGGACGCCGAGGAAGTCCCACAGGGTCTGACTGTTGTTCGCGTCGTTGATCTCGAACATCTGCACCTCGGCAGACTCCGAGGCGTAGGTGGTGGACAGGTAGGTCTGGGTGACGTTTGCGTCGTCGTCCTCCCTGGCCCATCCGGCCGCCCGGAGTAGCTTGTCGATGTCAGGGGCGTCAGCGTCATCCAGTGGGGCAGTCTGCACCTTCGGCCGGCATTCGGTGGACACCGAGAGGGACGCGTGCTCCATGCCCGCCACAGGCCGGAACCCCGGCCGCTCCGGTGAGACCCCCTCACGGGTGATCATGTCCGTCACCTGGTCCATGGACACGTCTTCGACGTAGACCACATCGTCGGCCGTCATGGCGGCAGCACCCGCCCCGTAGGACGCCTCGACATCGACTAGGACGAACCCTCTGCCGACCGGATAAACTTCGTTTGCCATTGTTCTCTCCTAGGCCGTCAGGGCCGCGTTATAGGTCATCATGTGAACGTCGAGGATCACTTCGTGGACGAAGGTATCCCGGCCGCCTGTGGTATCGCCTGGCAAGGCCCGGAGGCCCGTCAGGACAGCCGAGTAGATCCCGGCGTAATCTGTCAGATGTCGGACCAGTGCGGTCGCCACAACGGAGGCCATCAGGGCCCCCGTGGACCAACCTGCATCCTGGCCGGTGAGGTCCAGATCAGCCCCCGGGCCAAGGTCCGTGTGTCGCACTCCGCAGACGGCCCGCAGTTGATAGATCGTCCGCCCGTGCTGGATGGCCAGGGCAGGCAGATCCCTCTGCGTAGGCAGGGAGAACCCGACCCACGCAAAGCCCCCGCCCGGTGGGTTGGGCCAGGCCGTGGCCGCGATGTTCTCGCCGAGGAGTTCAGGGGCCCCGTATCCGGCCGCTGTGGCCTCCACGTTCACCGCCGCCCTGATCCCTGCATACTCTGCACGGAGGGCCGTGACGGCAGATCTGAGGGCGTGGAAGCCGGATTGACTGATGTCTACTGGCATGGGCCTACTTCTCCCCCTCGAATGGGCCCATTAGGGCGTCGGTGAATGCCTCGGTCAGAGCGTCAACATCCATCCGCAGGGTCGGGATCGCCCGATATCCATAGCTCAGGTTCGTGCCGATGGCCACGGAGTCATTGTCGACAAGCCACACATGGGCCCGGTCTGACTTCCTGGTCAGGCTCCGGCGTAGGGCTCCCGACTTTTCCGGTGTATCCCTGGCCGCCTGGATCATCAGGTTGTGAAGGGGCTCCGTGTCGAGCTTGTCCACTCCTCGCATGATGGCCTCTGCCATCCTGGAGAGGTCCCCGAGGGCGTCTGTCTGGTCGATCTCGTTGGCCACCGGCATCTCACCTGACGTAGCGCAGTCGAGGGGTCAGAAGGTTACCAGATGTAACCCCCCTGATCCCTGCCACTGCGGCGATTGCGGCCATCGTGGACCCTTGCCTCTCGGAGGGCACCCACGCTCGTATCCAGGCCCATTCTGGCCGTGCTGTGGGACACGGACGGAAATGATGTCTTATCGCTAACTCGGCCGATCGTGGCAGCCGGATTGCGTTGTAGGCCGGCCATCTCGTCACGGGCCAGTTCTAGCATGTCCTGGTAACCGTCGACGGCCGTGTGGCCATGCTGGGCGGCCAGCAGATCGGGCCCGGCTTGCCGGACGGTCAGCAGTTGACAATTTCGGTACTCGAGACCGGCCGAGTCGAGAGCAATCTCGACCACTGTACCGGCCCCGAAAGCCGCCTCGATGACCGCACCGACACGGGCCGCGGCCCCCTCGATGATCTCGGCCATCCGGGCCGGCGTCAGCTTGGACGCGGCCGAGATAAGGAGTTGGGGGAGGTATGACTCCACATGGGCCTGATCGACCCCAAATGTCTCTACTGCCATACCGCCTCCAAGTCAGGGGTGGGCTTGATTTCAGTTGGCCCGAGGGAACGTGGATGCCACCCTGCTTCCACGTTTTAGCCCCCCGGACCAGTCACTCATCAGGCAGGTAGGGCGTTGAAGATTCCGCCCGCTCCGGTCTGCGTCCAGGTCACCCCGAAAGCAGTACCACGAGGGGAGATGACTTCAAAGCTGGCCCGGCCAGCAAAGGACTCCGTCTCCATTCCCGGAGTCGCCCAGGAGGCAACTTCAGGGGCCCGCGCCTGGGCCAGGTAGATCGCACCATCAGGAGCATCGAGGCTCCCCTCTGTGCGGATATCCATCTCGCCTCGACGATCGACCAGGCCGAACCAGAGCAGCCCGTTGGCCGTGTAGTTCAAGACAGACGCAATCCCGGCCCGGACGGTGTCACCGACCGAGTCGAGCAGGACCACGCGATCCAGCCTGTGGGCCGCCTGGAAGCGGCCGAGGAACTCGTCTCTTGCCAGCATCGACGCAATGGCCGATCCGGCCCCGCTTCCAGAATACGACGGGTGACGTGCCAACGTGTCCAAAACGTGGGAATTGGTCCAACATTCCAGACTCAGGCCGGAGATCCCTTGGAACTTCCGGAACCGTTGAAGCTCGACGTTGATGTCCTGATCAGGCTGCGAGATGTCCGCATTGAACTCGTCGAGTTGATTGGCCGAGAAGGCCCCCGCGCCATCGGTGAAACGGGCAGCCGCACCAACGCCGACCGTGCTAGTCCAGTTGCCTGCGGTCCCGAGGAGGGCGTCAACCTCGTTCTCGATCCCACCGTATAGCTTTGAGAGAATGATCGGGACGATATTCAACTCAAGATCCCGGAAGACGTGGCCCATGGGCCGATCCATGGGCCGGCTGATGATCGGTGTGGTCACGCCCCGGGGGGTAGTGGACACCGGCAGCGATCCGAGGGTCTGCTCAATGGGCAGCGCCTGGCCAGGCTCCCAGTCCCGGAGGCTGTTCTGCTTGTGGACGGCGTTGTCCAAATTCGGGATCTCATAGGTGGTCGTGGACCGGCCAGAGCGGCGGTCCAGGCAGAGGGCCACAGGGGCCTGTGTAAAGCCGTATCGCTCGGCGTTGGTCTGGGTCCATGACTGGCCGACAGTGTCGATGTCAACCGGTGAAACGCTATGTACTGGCATCTGTCAGCCCTCCTAAAATGCGTTGGTTTTGTTGCTGTACAGGTGAACGGTCACCTCTTCGCCTATGATCCCGCCCACGAGGGCACCGTCTCGCAATTCGGGGACGAATTTCCCGATGGCGACAAATCCGGCCGTGGCGACGTGATCAATGACCCGCCCCGCATTGGCCGCGTCCGCCATTACGTGGGCAAACGGGGTCAGGTTGTCGCCTGCAATGCAGGTCGCCGTTCCCGCGAGGGTGACAAAGATCTTCTCTCCCAGGTTGGCCGTTGCCGCGTTGCCTTCGAGGGCCCCGAGGGTGTCTGTGGCGGTGGGGTCACCCTGAAGGCCCCCGGACGTGGTGAGGACCAGATTCCGGGATGCGCTAAGGTCTGCACCCGCGATCGCCCCAATGCTGTATTTTCCGTTTTGCATGTCTCAGACTCCGTATTTTTGTGAGTAGTAGAGCTTTGATGCCTTGTTGGCATCGCCGTCACAGTCGGCCAGGCACTGCTTGTGCAGTTCCGTGTCCGTCATCTGCCGGCCCTCGGTGGACCCTGGGCCCTCTCCGAGCATACCCGCCCACGGGCTGTCGATGGTGGCCTCTGACGCCTTGACAGCGTGCTTCAAGGCCGGCCCGAAAGCCGACTTGAAACGCTCGCCGTCACGACGCCAAACCGAGAAGAGAATGTCCGCCACGGCCTGAGTCAGTTCAAAGGTCGATCCCACCGGCACATCACGCCGATACACGGCCTGATCGCGCTGGAGCTCCAGTTGACCGAGCCGGACCTTGAGGGCTTTGACTTCGGCCATTTCGACCTCGTCATCTGCGTCCTCTTCCTCGGAGTCGTCGGCCTCTTCAGCCTCCTCCTCTTCGGTGTCCTCTTCCTCGTCTTCTTCCCCGTCCTCGGCCAAGGCCTTGACGATCATTGCGAGAGACGCCACGGCCTGGGCCAACTCATCGAGTCTGTCCTCTACCGTCGTCTCGGTGTTCTTGTCTTCCCCGTCCTCGATCTCGTCGAGAAGGGCTTCTTCCTCTGCCATCCTAGCCTCCTTGGCTAACACATGGGTTGTTCCGCCCTTCTGATGAGGCGCGGCCACCACGGACAATTCCGCGATCACATTTTCCAAAACGTCCCCTGACTGGTCGTCCTCGATGGACGCGATCGCCGGGGAGAAATATCTGATCTGTCCTGACTCGATCTGCTCGTGGGCGTCTGCGATGGCCCAGCGGACCTCCGCGACCATGGCCCACCGGCCCTCGAGCTTTACCTTGGCCAGCCGGACTATATCGCCCAGCCGTCGGCCCTCGGTGACCGTGCTGTCGTGCTCGGCCAGGACAGGGGCCTCGTAGCCCGATCGGCCCATTGTCTCGTAGGTCGTGATCGCCTTGTCGATCCAGTCGGCGTCGATCTCGACGAACTCGCCCCAATAGAAAAATCCAGGCTCACCCGTCACAAAGATCCAGTTCCTTTGTCGGCCGGCGTCATCCTCACCGAGCGGGGGCAGCTTGCCACCCTCGGCCAGTACATGGCCCACCGAGTCGAACGTCCTGGGCTGGCCTGCCGGCAGCATCTGCGGGGCCCAGCGGGCCTCGACCTCTAGGGTAGGGGAAACGGCCATTACTCGCCCTCTTGGACCAGCGGGGACCAGTCCACCACCGGGGTATAAATCACGTCGTCGGCCGGGAAATTGGCCCTGATGATCCGACGTAAAAGGCCGGCCAGGTTGTCGGCGATCCGGGACACCGGCAGCGTGTAAACTTCCTCGGCCGAGGACGTGGCCGAGGCACGGGCCGCGAAGGACCCATGGCCTTGCAGCCCGATCAATTTATGGCTTTGATTCAAGGCCATCGAGGCCGCTCTTTCGTATAATTCCACCGCCGGGGACAAGTCCGGCACGGTGGCTTGCGGGGACAGGATCGACAGCTTGTAGCCATCCGGGGGGATGAACCAAGGCATGTGCTCGGCCTTGTAACTTTCTAGAAAGCTGGCCACGTCGCTACGCTGGGCCTCCGTCAGGGGTGGGGCCTGTGCGTCTGTCTTCTCAAGGGTCATGCACCCGACCCCGTTGACCTCGATCGACAACGCCTGGAGTCTGTAAGATTCCTGGAGGGCCTGCAAAGGCCGACGGGCAGGGCGTAGAGCGGACATCCCCTCCAGGTCCGTGGGGCCGGACTGCCAGAGCGCGAAGTGGTCCAACTTCTCCCACGGAATCACGACCTCATAGGGGCCCGTCTGGCCGTCACGATCCTGGGTGTGAGACAGTGACTGGACGCAAGCCACCGGCCGCTCTCCCTGGGTCAGCCAGTACCTCACCGACCACGGGGCCCGGACCTCCGGGATCTCAGTGGGGAACAGGTAGGACCGGACCCCGAAGCCGAGGTCCATCTCCACCCGATCGAGGGCCAACTCGTGGAGGGAGAACCCACACACGAAGGCGAACTCTGCCTTCTCCGCGATCAGGGTCCGCAGGCCCCGGCCGCCCAACTGTGACCAGTGCCACCAGATCCGCTCGGCCAGGGCAGATTGCCGATCCCAGGCCGCCACCTGGTCCGGGTCCGACTGGGCCCATTCGGGCAGACTGGATCGGGTGAGTCGCCAAGGGGGCGTGACCATAGCGGCCACGAAGTCATCGAGGGCTGCGCGCACTTGCGGCATGGTCCGCAGTCGCCAGTACTCCCCCGGCTTGCCGAGGCCTCGGGCGTACACCGGAGCGAGATCTGGGTCGTGCTCAAGGTACAGATTACCCGAGCGCCAAGGCAGCCCAGGCTGGCCCTCATACAGGATCCAGCCCTTACCGCGCCGCTCCGCCTGGGCGGCCAGTTTGCGGGGCCTGGAGAAAGTGACAAGATCCCCATTACCAGGGGCTTCACGACTCGGAAAACGAATCACGCTGACCTGGCTCTCGTCGTGGGTGGCGACAGGGTAGATCTTTCCCATCTGCCCAAAAGTACTGACCATAGATCAAGGCGTCAACCTACGATGGCCACATTTCGCCCGTGTGCCTTCCGTGGGCCCAGGTAGGCCAGGGCCTAGCGGGTAGCCGACAAGCGCAGCACAGGCCGACTGCGTGGGGACTCGGGGCCTACCAGACCTCCTTGACCCGTGGAGCGCCGGCAGATGGGCCCATCTGGGCCGCCGCCTCACCGAATCGGCGCAGGTACACGATCGCCTGACTCAGTGCGTCCACCTGATCGTCATTCCGGCCCGACGGGAAACGGCAGATCTCACCGAGCAGACGGGACACCCAGGGCCGGGATCTGTCCTCCGTGGGAAAGTATACCCGGCCGGCACGGAACCACGCCGACGCAATGTTAGCCCGTTGCTCTTTCCCGCCCCAGCGCTGAGGGTTGAAAGGCCGCAGGTTGACCAGGCCCTGATGTGTCTGAAGGTACTGGATCAGGGCGACCCCGTTGGCCCTCGACTCGATCACGATCTCGACTAGCCGGGCGTTCATCGTGTCGATCGACCACCGCTTGGCCATCACCGCCACATGGTCACACAGACCCCCGAAATCCAGCTTGCCGGCCCACCCGTCGATCAGGTAGAGATCCCCGTCCTTCTTCCCCCAGACCTGGGCCGCGCAGCGATCACTCCCCGCCTTCTTGGCAAAGGCTGTGTCCAGACTTAGGACCACGTGATCCCAGACCCATCCTGGCTCCCAGATCGTGGCCGGATCGTACCATTGGATTTCATCCCGTGAGAAGAACTCACCGCCCATTACGATCGGATCCTGCTGGTACAGGCTGGCCCATTCAGACGGCCCCGACACCCGCTCGATCTGCCGGAGCATGTCCGCCGGGAACCGTTCCGGGTGTAGGGCCTCCCCTTTCTTCCGGTGCTCTTCGTCCCTCGTCGCCACGGCCGGATATGATACCACGTCCCACCGGTCACCCTTGCCCGATCCCGAGGCCGCGATCAGCCGCCCCGGCAGGTCGTCATCGTGCCACCTGGTCATCAGCAGGAGGATCCCGCCCCTCGGTGACAGCCGGGTGTAAATGCTGGACCTGTAACGGGCGTGGACCATCTCCCGGTGTGTCGCAGAGTAGGCCTGTTGTTCACTTTTGAACAAGTCATCGAGGACGAGCAAGGAACAGCCGGCCCCCGTGAGGGACGAGGAGATCCCGCCCGGATTCATTCCACCGCCGGCCGTCGTCCGCCACCGGGTGACGCCCTTGCGATCCCCCTCGAGTCGCATGGCCGGGAAGGCCCCCTGGTACCAATCACGGAGGACGATGTCCCGGCAGTCGTATGAGAACGAGTTTGCCAACTCGGCCGAGTAACTGACCACCATGACCTCGTCCCCCGGATGGTGGCCCAGGTACCACGCCGGGAAACACCGGGACGCGATCTGACTCTTGCCGTGTCGGGGCGGCAGGAAGATCGCCAGCCTCGGCCGTTCCCCCCGCTGGATCTGATCCGTGAATATCTCCAGCCGTTGGCAGATCTCACGGTGAACCCAGCCGGCCAGGTAACCCGGGGTAGCCGCCTCGACGAAGGCCAGCAGGGACCGCCGCCGCCGCTGCCCCTCGACCACCCCAAGGGGCGGGATCTGGTCATCCTGTGGGAATAGTGTGATCTCAATCCTCCTCTCGGGAAATCTTGCCCGGGGTTGTGGCCGTCCGTTCACACTTTCCGATGGATCCCGTCATAGCCGAGGTCGAGGGGTTTTTGGGGGTCCGAAAATACGGCAAAAATCCACGGTGAAT
>ENA-OSCG01000147-OSCG01000147.1-marine-sediment-metagenome-genome-assembly--contig:-NODE-147-length-11389-cov-8.466384_pt1 | contig 11389 bp, 13 predicted proteins | sample MGYA00237880_ERZ529332 | MGnify/ENA primary metagenome ERZ529332 (study PRJEB26373, sample SAMN05710708) | marine sediment metagenome | biome: marine; feature: ocean trench; material: sediment... | reverse complement strand
ATTTATTAACATTGTTATTATTTGAATTCTTATACGTAATATTTACCGCTGTTTGCTCCAGAGAAACCCGTTACCAGTCATTACCATGCCGTTCTATTTACCATGATATAACTTTGTTGCAGGCGAATATCTTGTTGACAAGTTCAGCGTAATCAATATCCCCTTCTGACAGATCCACAACTTCCAGCGTATGAATTCGTGACTGTATATCAATAGCCTGGTCTGTTATCGGCTGAGCGCCATCGGTTAATATATGCAATATATTCACTATCATATTATCCTTTTTAATATCCGCGGCCTCATTCATTGTAAGTGCATCACTTATGAGAACTTATTAAACCCCAAGGGATTAAACTTCATGTCATGTTCACAGAACGATAACTTTATCCGAGCCGGTATTCATCATGGCGTTATTTAGCTGACTGCCACAAACTATAGAGTCAGCTATATCCTCAGCATTCACTCCAAGCTCACTCGCACTATGGGAACAGAAGCTTATAGATACGTTTTCCAAATTGGATAGTTCAATCAGCTTTTGATTCTGTAACAGCCTCGTGCCGGTGTCCATGGCAAATATAACCACTTCATGTTTTGCTTTTATAGCCGCCATGGTAACGCCTACAAGATGCTCGAGATGTGTATCTTTGTTTAAAATAATGCCAAGTTTCATACTCGACGACATGTTACGTCTTCCTCTAATTTGGGTCAAATAACGCGGCTCGGTGATGATCCGCCGGGGTACCGGACAGTCAACTGTCCCCGCTATCAGAAAGGATCAGTAAGCGAGTATGTGGTCATACTCCGTCAGTTTCAGTGCTATTTCATCCAGTGGCATATATTGTAATTCTTTATTCGCTCTATTGTTTGAGTAGATATTGATGTCCATTTCTTTAGCCAACTCAATATAATCCATGTTCGACTCGGTTCTTTCCAGCTCACTGTCAAGCACGAATAGTTCAACACTGTCATCCAGCAGGATCAGACCAACAGACATCCGAAGTGCCTCAGCTTGTCTGTCTCTGATAAGTACGGCAATTTTTTTCGTCACGGCTTGTGCTCCATTTCCATCAGAACGCTAAACGAGATTGTGGCATAAAGCAACTTCTCTTCTGTTATCTCCATGACAACGGTTGTGATGAAATATTGGGGTAGAATATGCATATAATTTTTGTGGAGATGACAAAGTGACTCATCGCACTGATGCCCATAATGACACGCTGGAATATGCAAACACGCAAACACGGGTTGGGGTAAGCCGTGCGGATCTGCCACTTTGCTGCCCGTTACCGAACCAGAAACTGTGGAATGCCCATCCACGGGTCTATCTGCCTGTTGAGGACAACGGTGAAGCCAGTTGCCCTTATTGTGGTACCCATTACGTATTATCAGCCTAGTCAGCATGCACATTGTACAGGCCCTGGTATCGCTGCAATTGGGCGGGTCGGAATTGGTCGCTGTTGAAATCACCGAGCACCTCCGCACCACCGGTCACCGCGTAACCGTCATTGCAGCCAACGGCTCGTTGCAAAGCCGGGTCAGCGCTGCAGGTGCCGAACTGCTTGACTGGCCTATCGGGCGTAAACGCCTGGGTACGTTACGTTATATTCGACAATTGCGGGCCTGGCTGCTCGAAAATCAGCCGGATATTGTGCATGTTCATTCGCGGCTGCCTGCCTGGATTTGCCACCTGGCCATTAAAAAGCTACCGCCAGACCGACGGCCGGTATTTATTACCTCCATGCACGGGCAGTATTCTGTCAGCAGTTACAGCGCCATCATGGCGCGTGGCAACCAGGTGATTGCTGTCTCCAGCCACATCCGTGACTACACACTCAAATATTATCTGCCGGCCGGCAGTCACAAGCTGCATACAATTTATGGCGGGACCAGCCGTGACGCCTTTCCGTTCGGCCATCGGCCTGACCGAGCCTGGTTACAGCGGACTCATGACGAGTTTCCGGAATTAAAGAATAAACGAATCCTGCTGTTACCGGGCCGTCTGTCGCGTTATAAGGGCCACGCGACCTTTATCGAGCTGCTGGCGAGTCTGCAATCAGACTTTCATAATATTCATGGCGTTATCCTGGGTAGTGCCAAACCTGGCTCGCGTTATATCAATGAACTTGAGGGCCTGGCGGAGCGCAATGGCGTAACCCGTAAGCTGACCTTCTGTGGAACGAGAACCGACATGCGGGACTGGATGGCGGCTTCAAGCCTGGTATTCAACCTGTGCAGCGACCCGCCTGAAGCGTTCGGCAGAACGGTGCCCGAAGCGCTGGCGCTCGGTGTGCCCGTCATCGCCTGGAACCATGGCGGTATCAAAGAAATCCTTGAAAAAATGTTTCCGGCCGGTGCTGTTGAACCGGACAGCCAGTCGGCCCTGCTGGAAAAGACCCGCGCGTTCCTGCACCATCCGCCCATGGTTCAGCAAAGCGGGGCCTTTCCCTTACTTGCATCCATGGATAAGACCATGGCCCTGTATCGCACTGCCCTGGCAATGGTTAACAAGCACTAAGGATGGCTCATGAAATTATTTTTTAAGCGCATGCGAACTGACTGGCCCAGCTGGCTCGCCGTGGCCTTTTTTGCCTTGTTGCCTTTCGGCAGGCTGGCGGAAATCCCGCTGTCGGTGTTCGCTCTGGCCCTGCCGTTTGTCGCCCGCTCAGCCAGCAATCGCCAGCGCATCCGGCGCATATCAGTCTTCGTAATTCCGCTTTTCCTGTGCTTTTGGATACCCATGCTGGCCTCCAGTTTTGATTCCTACCTGCCACAAAAAAGCTGGCTGAGTACGATTGCTGGATTGCGGTTCCTGGCAGCAGCGCTGAGTATGGCCGTGCTGTTGCACGCAGATTCAGCCCGCTGGCGGGTGCTTCGCTGGACCGCTTTTCTGTTGGTTTTCTGGGCGGTTGATGGCTTTGTACAACTGTTTTTCGGCAATGACCTGTTCGGTATTGCCATGCATCCCGACCGGCTTAACGCCATGTTTATACAGAAATACCAGTTTTTTGGCCCGACACTCGCCATGTTGTCCCCATTGCTGCTGGAACATGCCCGCCGGCGCTGGCCAGCCTGGGCATGGGTGATTGCCTTTGCACTGACATTGGGCGCCGTGCTCATCGCCGGCATGCGTGCCGGTTGGCTGGCCATGGGGTTGGTGCTGGTGGTCTATATGTGGCTGATGCTCAAGCCTGAAAACCGTGCTCTCAGAAAAGCATCTTTGTCGATACCGGCGCTGCTGATTGCCACTATGATTTGCAGTTACCTGGTTTCGCCGTTGTTCCAGGCCCGACTGGAACAGTCTCTGGCCGTTACCCAGGGCTCACAGGCGGCCATTGATGCAGCCAGCACCTACCGAATGCCGATTTTTAAGACCAGTATTGAAATGTACAAGGCTCACCCTGTAAACGGTGTAGGTGTCAGGGCATTTCCGGTGGCTTATATGGAGTACGCCGCAACTGATGACATACATATTCAGAATGCAGGCGGAAAATCCGGCGCTACACATGCACATAACCTGGTACTGGAGGTCATGGCCGATACCGGCAGTATAGGTTTGCTGGGCCTGTTGGCGGGCTTTATCCTGGCTTTGCGTTTGTGGCGAAGCATGTCTCCTGCAAAACGTTACGAGGCATTTCCGTTTGCGTTGGCGCTGGTGCTGGTGTTATTCCCGCTCAACTCACACTTCGCCTTGTACGGCACGTACATGTCTTCACTGACCTGGGTGCTGTTTGGTTTGTGGGCATCGTGTATTGATACCAATCCCAGAGAAAGCTAGTCATAGAAAGGCGGTTCGCCCGGCGGGCGGGTTTTAAAGCGCCGATGAATCCACCAATACTGCTCGGGCACCTTGCGGACCTGCTCTTCCATGATGGCGTTGATCCGGGTCAAGTCTGCCAGGACATCATCCGTAGGAAAGTTATCCAGGGCTGGAAATATCGTCATAACATACATTCCGCTGTCTTTTTCATAATGCGGGAACATCGGCACCACCGCACAGCCGGTGAGGGCGGGAAACCGCCGTGTGGCCAGCAGGGTCGAGGTCTGAATTCCGAAAAACGGTGCAAACGCAGTTTGGTCCGCACCAAAATCCTGATCAGGCGCATACCACACCACACCGCCTTTTTTTAATATCCGGATAGCCCGTCGAGGGTTATCTTTCTTGATCAGATGTTCAGTTAACCGCATCCGCCCACGGTTTTGGTACCACTCAATCACCGGGTTTTTGAGCGGACGGTAAATACCGCTGGTCTGGGTGTTCCTGCACAATATGAACCCGCCCATCTCCAGACAGGTGGTGTGGAAGGTCAACACCAGCACACCGCGACCCAGTTCTTCAGCATCCTGCAGGTTTTCCAGCCCTTCAACCCGGGTACGGGCCGCCAGCCGCTCCAGTGAGCCAGACCAGCACCAGGCTGTTTCAACCAGCATCCGCGCCAGCGACCGAAACCCGCCCCTGAGAATTTCTTCGTGTTCAGCGGCATCCAATTCAGGAAAACATCTTTCAATGTTACGTTGCGCAATTTTGCGCCTGCGTCCCATCAGGTAATAGGTCAGCGGGCCCAGCGGTTTCACCAGTAACAGCCCCAGCCAGGGTGGTAAACGGCCCAGTAGCCACAGCAGGCCGACCGCAAGCCAGCTGAACCAGTGGCGTGGGCCCTTGGGTGGTTTTTGAAGCTTTGTTTGCGCCATATTTGGTATTCTTCACACAAATTGACTCTTTATCCAAGTCCAAAACTAAATTTCGTCAACTTTCAATTCGCGCTGAAGCCGGCCGAAGACTTCTCTATAATCAGTTTTCTCTATGCGGTCAGGCTATCCACCCCATGCGGATTCTTTATTCTCTGCTTTTCACGCTCAGCATACCCTTTATATTGCTGTACTTCGCGGTGCGCGGGCTGAGACACCGGGACTACCTGAGCCGCTGGGGTGAGCGTTTCGGTTTCGTTCAACCTGGCAACAGAGCCGGTGGTATTTTGTTGCATGCCGCTTCAGTGGGTGAATATAACGCTGCCAGCCCTTTGCTGAAGGCTTTGCTTAAGCAATATCCCAATCTGCCGTTAATCGTCACCACGCTGACACCAACAGGCGCTGAAAGAATACGCCAGGATCTGGGTGACAAGGTGTTTCACTCCTATCTCCCGCTGGATTTCCCGGCTGCTGTCAGCCGGTTTCTGAACCGGGCCAAACCACAGTTGATCATAGTAATGGAGACAGAAATCTGGCCGAATTTTTACTTCCAGGCCCAGCGGCGGAGCATCCCGTTGTTGATTGCGAATGCGCGTTTGTCCGAAACCTCGGTCGGCCGCTATCTACGCCTGTCCAGGCTGGTCAGAGCCGCCTTGCAGTCGGTCACCTGGACAGGAGCGCAAAGTGCAGAGGATGCTGAACGCCTGATTCGATGCGGCACGCGCCCGCAGCACACGATCGTGAGCGGTAATTTGAAGTTTGACCTGCAGGTTCCCGCCGGCCTGTCCGAACAGGGTAAAGCTTTGCGTTCCCGGTGGAATCCCGCGCGCCCGGTACTGGTAGCAGGCAGTACGCATGAAGCGGACGAAAATGTCATTCTCCCTGCATTCAAAGGCCTGCTGGAGAGCATCCCCGACGCACTTTTGATATTGGTCCCGCGCCACCCCGAACGCTTCGCCCGTTCTGTACAGGCAGCCAGGGCTACGGGCTTGCGTGTGGAAATGTATAGCGAAGGCGAAACCTGCTCACCGCAGACGCAGTGTTTCGTGATTGATACGATGGGTAAATTGATGACTTTTTATGCCTGTGCAGATGTAACATTCGTCGGTGGCAGCATGGGTACCCAGGGCGGCCACAATGCGCTGGAGCCGGCTGCACTTGGAAAGCCCGTGATGGTGGGCCCAAATACTGCCAACGCAAAGGAAATCGTCAATGAGCTTATCGAATGCGGTGCGGCCTTGCGTATTAGCAACCAGCAAAGCTTCCAGGCATGCGCTGAAGCCTTGCTTGGTGATGGTTTGTTGCGAGACCGGATGGGGCAGGCTGGATTGGCGTTGGTAGAGAAAAACAAGGGCTCGCTGAAGTTAACTCTGGACGCGATTGACCGGCAGCTTTCAAGGTACTCAGAACCCTCTAACCCGGACATTTCACCAAGGCGGACGACAAAACGAAATATTTAATGTTTAATCAAGAGATTAAGTGTGTGTTGGCTTGTTTCTGGCGGGCACAGTTTGTCCTATCCGGTTTTGCGCAGCATCCTTGGTGAAATGTCCGGGCTAATCTTATTTAAGAATGCTGTTGATTTTGTGCAGATCCCCTTCCGCCAGCAGGCCAGCCGCCGCCTTGAGACGCAAATGGTCGACAATATACGTATGTCGGGCACGTGAATTATCACGTTGTGCCTGGAAGTAACGCTGCTGGGCAATTAAAACGTCTACAATCGTGCGGGTACCAACCTCAAACCCTGCCTGGGTGGCTTCCAGTGCGCTTGCGGCTGATATCAGCGCCTGTCCGAACGCGCCCACCTGCTCAATGCCTGCAATCACTGCCCGGTAAGCATTATTTGTTTGCCTGACCACCGCCCGTTGTTGCCGGTCCAGGTCCTCGTTTACCGCGTTGAGTGTGTAACGTGCCTGGCGGGTTCTGGACAAAACCACACCGCCCTGGTAAATCGGCACACTCAATTGCAGTCCGATGCGCATGTCAACAACACTCAACGGCACGGTTCCGATGGGTCGCTGGAAGTCATCACGGATCAGAAATTCGTTGTTGGTAAAGCGGCTCGTACTGGCAACCAGATCAAGGGTCGGAAAATGACCGGAGCGTTGCAGGCGCATGTTGGCGTCGGCAATCTCTACGCCGAGCTGTGCTGTGATCACCGACGGGTTGTGTTGCATTGCAATATCTACCCACTCAGCCTGGTTGTCCGGCACAGGCTTGACCAGTGGCAACACTTCCTGCAGCGGATCAACATCAGCAAAATATTGCCGCGTCAGCTCAAACAATGCTTCGTTGGCGTCTGCCAGGTTGTTGCGAGAGACTATCGCGCGAGCACGGGCGTTGTCATAACTGGCACGGGCTTCGTGAACATCCGTCACCGCAGTCAGCCCGACCTCAAAGCGCTGTTCTGCCTGTTCAAACTGACGTTGCAACGCTTTTTCTTCCGCCTCCGCAAAAATAACTCCATCCTTGGCTGTCAACACGGCAAAATAACCGCCGGCTACCCGTAACAGGAAATCCTGGTATGCGAGCTTATAGATCGCACCGGCCTGGCTTACCTGACCACGGGCAACGTCCAATCGTTCATAGTTGCTTTGTGCATACAGGGACTGACGCAAATTAAGACTGTAGTTTTCAGTGTCGACATCACTTTCGGAAATCAAGGTGCCGCCGACCGAAACATCGCTGTCACCTTTGTTATAAGACACTGAACCGCTCAGGCTGGGAAGCAGGTTTGACCAGGCCTGGCGCTTAAATTCACCGGTAGAGTCCCTGCGGTATGCCGCCGCCCTTAGTTGTGGGTCATTCTGAACCGCCAGGTCATGAACACCAACAAGATCGACGGCAAACACGGGGGCTGTGACAGATAATGCCGCGGCCATCAACAGCTTGTGTTTTGTTGCGGTTAATTGCATGACAAACTCCCAAAGCTCCTAAAATTCGAATTGTGGCTCTTGCCCGGCATTGATCAACCTTGCCAGGTCTGTTTCAAACAGGCTTTCTTCGCGCCACTGGGTTGCGTCCAATCTCGTTAATAGTTTTGCTTCCATTGCTGGTGCCTCACCGCAAATGATAAATAGTCGGCCACCCGGATTCACCCAGCCAAGAAAGTGTTCCGGCACGACAGGAACTGAGCCGGTTACCACCACGACATCATGCGCCTGCTCGGGCTGCCAGCCGGCCATTGCATCACCCGTTTCAATTTCGACGTTTTGAATGTTTTTTTCTTTCAGCTTGGCTTCGGCCTCACTGGAAAACCGTGCAAAAATATCCACACTGACAACCCGCTTGGCCATCTGTGCCAGGCAGGCTGTAATGAATCCACTACCAGTACCTATCTCAAGGACTGTTTCGTCCGGTTGCAGTTCCAGGGCCTGCAATAAGCGGCCTTCGACCACCGGTTTCATCATGCGCTGGTCATTGTCCAGCGGTATGGCCAGGTCGGCGAAGGCCACCTTCCGGTACCGCACCGGTACAAAGTCTTCCCGGTGGATTGATTCAAACAACCCCAGGACACGCTCATCCAGCACATCCCAGGGTCTTATCTGTTGCTCCACCATGTTGAATCTGGCTTGATCAAAATTCATACTCATCCGTTCTTACTCCCACCGGCTTGTGTTTTTTGCGCGCTTGCAAGTCACTCAACAAGGTTAAGGCTTACCCCCCGGCGAGGCAAGGCACAGACTGACGCTTTTGGGGTCAATACTCTAAGTGCCAGAAGTCACTGCAGTTTGTTTTTACCGGGATTGCCGGTCGATTCGCAGCTATACTGATCGCACAATTTAGGTTACTGCCTGTCAAAGCGGTATTATCTCAAATTGGGCCGTCAGCGACTCGGATTAAGAAGGCTTAGTAAAATTGCATTGGTATGAAATAAAACACAGTGGAGTCCGGTCATGACTAACGACACAGACAGGACAAGGCGATTTAACCAGCTTGCCGAAGCGTATTCGACGGACCTGTACCGTTACGCCCTGTGGCTTTGTGGGAACGACGCTCTGGCTAAAGATCTTGTTCAGGAGACATTTCTTCGCGCCTGGCGTGCTCTGGATAACCTGAGGGATATTGGTGCCGCAAAGAGCTGGTTGATTACAATTTTACGGCGGGAATATGCCCGCACCTTTGAACGCAAGCTACCAAAATTTACCGACGTGGATAAAGTGGTTGTTGCAGATGATGTGGAGCTTGAACCCGACCAGCACACCGAGCGTGAGTTGTTGCGTAAGGGCATTATGAAACTGGATCCCAAATACCGGGATCCGTTGTTATTGCAAGTGATATTCGGACACAGCTGCGCAGAAATTTCCGAGCAGCTTGGAAGCAGTAAAAGCGCGGTGATGACACAGCTGTTCCGGGCGCGGGAAAAACTGAAAGCACAAATACAAAAGGATGGAGTAACTGGCAATGTCCATGAGCTTTTCTGATTTCCAAAGGCTGATCGGCGCGGATCCCTGGAACCGGGATCCCGAAACTGTACGCGCACGGAATTCGGCACCGGAATTTGCACAAGCCGCAAGCAAGGCCGAAGCCTTTGAGCGAAAGCTTCAATCCGCTTTGCAGCTGCGGCTGCCCGCCGATCTGCTCACAGATATTAAAAACATAAGCCACCAACCAGCACAACAACGCAACTGGATGCCGCTGGCGCTGGCCGCAAGCCTGTTGCTTGCAGTCGGTGCGCTCAGCATGGTCTGGAAGCAGTCGCTTCAGTGGAACAGCATTGAAGCTTATCTTGCAGACCATTATTCACACGATGGCACAGCGTTGCTCGAAAGTACCGCGGAAGCTGTTTCAGAACAGGACATCATCAGAATCATGGTCAGCCTGAATGCGTCTGCCGGGCAGCAGCTTGCCGGCCTGATTAAATTTATCAAATTCTGCCCAACCCCCCAGGGCCGCGGCGCACACATGGTGGTCAGTACCGACCATGGTCCCGTGACCATTATCTTCATGCCAAAAACACAGGTAACTGATGGTGAAAGGGTTGAATTCGACCAGATGCACGCGTATCTGGTGGCGCTTGAGCACGGATCTGCCGCCATCATCGGCCAAACTTCACAAGCGGTTGAAAGCCTTCAGGCGGTGGTCAGGAGTTCGCTTAAAACCGGCCTGGTCAGTGCCTGAACCCATCAACGCCGGCCACTCTGCCTGGTAGTTTTCACTTAGGGGCAATAGCTTTACATGTTTCTGGCCCGGAATCTGTTATCTTCACCCCATGAAAGGTAAATTTTGGATAATGATTGCTGCTGCACTTGTTGTTATTTGCAGCGGCCTGATGTTCTGGTATAACCACGAGCCGGAACTGTTCGACCCGATTGAACGCGCCCGCCTGCATGCTCAAGCTCACGACCATGCCGATGTGGTTGGTACCACTACCACATCCGCCCTGCTTGAAGTGGTCGATGGAATGCTGCACAAACGTGGCGGTTATCTCTCCAATGACATCATGCCGCCCTGGGTTTTTCTCGATAACGTCCCCAACTGGGAGTTCGGTGTGCTCACCCAGGTGCGTGACCTGGCGCGTATCATGCGTAACGATTTCAGCCGTTCACAGACCCAATCAGCAGAAGACCCCGACCTGTCACAAGCAGATCCATTATTCCACTACAGTAATGACCGTTGGTTGTTGCCCGCCACTGAAGGGAAATATCAGGAGGGCATGGAATACCTGGAGTCTTACCTGATCCGGTTGGCGGACCCAAAGCAGCCTGACGCTCAGTTTTATGCCCGCGCGGATAATCTCAGTGAATGGCTTGGCCTGGTCCAAAAACGCCTGGGTTCGTTGTCACAACGTTTATCGGCCAGTGTTGGCCAACGCCGCTTGAACACAGACCTGGCAGGCGATGCTGCAGCCAGGCAATCCACTGTTACTGCACCTGAGGTGGACGTTAAAACACCGTGGCTGGAGATTGATGATGTCTTTTACGAATCCCGCGGCAGCACCTGGGCGCTGATCCATTTCCTGAAAGCCATGGATGTGGATTTTCATTCTGTACTGCGCAAGAAAAATGCCCTGATCAGCTTTCGCCAGATTATTCGCGAACTCGAATCCACGCAGGAACCACTGCGCTCGCCAATGGTTTTGAACGGCAGCAAATACGGTATTTTCTCGAACCATTCGCTGGTCATGGCCAACTACATTTCACGGGCCAATGCGGCCATTATCGATTTGCGCTTCCTGTTGCAACAGGGCTGAGCACCGGCGGACAAGAGGCAGAAGCGGTTGGCGTGCGTTGCCAACCGGGGTTCTTAAATCCACATGACATTAAAAGTTTTAGCCCGGCCACTGTCTTATGTTGACAACCTGGACAGTCGCGACATCGACAGCATCAACCTGGTGGTCATTCATTGTACCGAACTTCCTGACCTGGACACAGCCAGAACCTGGGGTGAAAAGCAAAGCCACCCGGATAGTCAAACCGGAAACAGCGGGCATTTCTACATTGATCGTGATGGCACTGTCGAGGAGTGGGTTCCAGCAAACCGCGTTGCTCATCATGTCAGGGGTCATAATCCAAATAGCATTGGTATTGAACTGGTCAACAGCGGCCGCTATCCACACTGGTTCCACACCGGCCACCAACAAATGACAGAACCTTATCCGCATCCACAAATCCAGGCGCTGGTGGTTTTGTTGAACGACCTTGCGGTAGAATTACCCGGGCTGGTTAAAATCGACGGACACCAGGATCTGGATACCGCCTTG
>ENA-OSCG01000146-OSCG01000146.1-marine-sediment-metagenome-genome-assembly--contig:-NODE-146-length-11429-cov-8.114999_pt1 | contig 11429 bp, 12 predicted proteins | sample MGYA00237880_ERZ529332 | MGnify/ENA primary metagenome ERZ529332 (study PRJEB26373, sample SAMN05710708) | marine sediment metagenome | biome: marine; feature: ocean trench; material: sediment... | reverse complement strand
TAGCTATGGTTTGAGAAGGATCGGCCGAAATGTGAAGCCAGATGCTGTGCAAAACCGGATAGACAAACTGTTACCGCCAGAAACAAGCCAAAATGCACTTAATTTCTTGATTAAACAATAAATACTTCGTTTTTTGGTCCGCCTTGGTGAAATGTTCGGGCTAACCCTACCTTTCCAATAGTGGTAGCTTATCCGGTTTTCCGTCCCACTCAGCTGCATCGTCCGGCGGGTCACCCGCCTCGGTGATCACCGGCCAAATCAGTGATAACTCAGCGTTGAGCTCGGTGAAGTGCCGCTGGTCTTCGGGCAGGTCATCTTCGGGGAAAATGGCTTCGGCGGGGCACTCAGGCTCGCACAGGGTGCAATCGATACACTCTTCAGGGTCAATGGTCAGGAAATTCGGACCTTCGTGGAAACAGTCCACCGGGCAGACTTCGACACAGTCCGTATATTTGCACTTGATGCAGTTTTCAGTAACAACGAAAGTCATTGCGCCCATTTTCCCATGTTTTGCTGGTCAGCGACCGGGTATTAATTGATGGAATACCGGCGTCATGCCGTTGCCTTAAGGATACTAAAAATAGCCCGTTCATCACACCTGTTTCTTTGCTTGATTACAATACGATCCGATGATCTGAAAGGTCAGTGTCAGCGTCTTCGCCGGGATATCAATAATGCGGTATTCACCTGGGTGGCATACAGCAGAGAATTCATCAGTTTGAAAAATGGCTTACGGCTGAATTTCAATACGATGACAGCACATGCCTGAGGCTTTCCTGAAATGAAGCGCTGGCCGGCAAGAGTTTGACCCGGGGCGGATCGATCGCTGAGGACGCTCCCGGGGAGCCTGCGGTACAGACAGTACTGCTGCTGCGAAACTCTCACAGCGGTAAATTTTTCCGCTCTATTGCGGCTAATGTCGATCCGATAGCCGCCCCGGGCCGGCGGCCCGGGGTAATAAGCCAGGCTTCAGCGCCAGCCGTAGCTGAGTTCAACTGACCACTGGTCCATATCGATTGAAATTGTCTGGGTCGGGTCAAATGGGTTTGGGCCGGTTACTTTGTTGTTCAGCGCATACAGGAAGGCCATGCTCATCTCATTGCCGGAAGACAATTTGCGGGTGAATCCAAAGGTTAAATGGTTTTCAATGGTTCCGGGTGCCAGGATGTTGAATAGCACTTCAGAGTCGGGGATAGGTTGGTCACCATGGCTGACGCCGGCGCGCCAGGTCCAGTCGTTACCGGAGCTCCATTGCATACCAACTTTGTATATGGTCATATCTTCCCAGCCGAATCCGGCACCGGTCTTGCCGCCCAGGCAGTTTTCCAGATTAGTACCAGCGACAGTTGGGCAGCCAAAAATGTTGCCGAACGCGTTACCGACGGAAGGCACGTCGCTGTACCAGATATGTTGAATGTCAAAATTCACAGCAAGCCCGGTGTTGGGACGGAAGGTGATACCGACTTTCAGGTCGGCAGGAATGTCAAAATTGCCGTTGTCAGCGAAAAGGTCTGAATAATCTTTCAGCTTGCTCATACCAATTTTATTCTGGTAGCTGGCTGCAAAGGTGGTTTTCCTGGTCATATCGATTTGTATGCCGACTTTAGCGCCTACACCGTAGGATTGGTCATGACCGTTGTTGGACAGGTTTTGCGGAAATGCCGCGCCACCGGAAGCCGCAAAAGTTTTGGTGAAAGGAGCAAATGTGCCAACGCCCCTGGCAGCAAATACCTGCATTACACCCACCAGCGAAACGCCCCAGGTGAAACTCTCTCCGGCGCTGCGCGCATAGCCAATCTCAAGGAACGCCTGGGCCAGATCCACACCGGCAGTTCCGTTACCGCCAAAGGCTCCGCCACCGAAGGTTCCGGGGAAAGTCAACACAGGTGCCGGTCCGGGACCGTCCGGATCAAAAGTAGCGGTGCCGCCTTTCCACACGGTGTTCATTCCGCCTTTGCCATAAAAAGTAGCAAACCAGGCGCTTTCATCGCTGATTTTCCAGGTGCCCGCCATGTGTGGAATAAAAAAGGTGTTTTTAGAGCTGTCAATGTCGTTGGGACCGATGGTGAAAGCGCCAAAATTACCGTTCAGCTGGCTGGCAGATGTTTTGTAGCTGCGCATTGGGCTGAATATTGCAATACCCAAGTCATATTTTCCTGCATTGGCCAAAGCCGCTGCCGGGTTGTTGGCTACCGAAATGGCGTCTTCAGGCATCGCCAGTCCTGAGCCTGCCAGGCCATTGTTCTTGGTGCCGGTACCGTGGGCGAAATAACCATTGGTTGCCCACAGGGGCGTGGTGAGTAAAAGTGTCGCTATGGCTGCGAACAGCTGACTGTGCTTTCTGAGCTGCATGTTGGGCGTTCCTCTTGGTTTGTTGTAAGTGGTTGATTATTTAAGCATATTTATTATGTGTTAAGTTTATTTAATTTATAAAACCTTAATATAAGCAGCTACTATTAAGTATTTGCGTTTAAATATCAAGCTTGCTTAAACTGATCAACATACGACTTGAACCGGATCACACAGCGTTTAAACGTTTTTTCAAGCACTGCAATTTCTTGGCGCACAGAACAATTCGTACAAAACTTCGACGATTCTTGCGGCTTCACCGCTTTTGAGTGAGTAGTAGATTGTTTGTGCTTCTCTGCGTGTTTCTACCAGACCTTCTTTGCGCATCCGTGACAGGTGTTGCGACAACGGGGATTGCGAAATCTCGAGCAAATCAGCAATCTGGCCAACGGATTTTTCTCCCATTGCCAGGTGACACAGTATCATCAGGCGGTCCTTGTGGCCGAGCGTTTTCATCAGCGTGCTGGCCCGACTGGCAGATTGAGCCATTTGTTTCAGATCTATTTCGCCATTGTGTTCCATTTAACCGGTTTCCTTCCCAATTCCAGCCGAGTTTCAATTTTAAGATTGCATGTATTTATATGTTAAGATTTTTTAATATAAACCATCTTCAGACAGATTACCTGCAATATTTTTCCGGGAAGTTGAATGTTTTCAAAGCAGGATAATGGTTCTGAGGTGACGAGGGAGGCAACGTGACGCCAGACGTTAAAGCGTTTTTTGACGAAGCTACCAACACAGTCACCTACGTGGTTACTGATCCCGCCAGCAAGGTTTGTGCAATTATTGATCCGGTGCTGGATTTTGATCAGGCAAGTGGGCGGACTTCGACAGCTTCAGCGCAAATGGTCATCAATTTCGCTGCTGACAACGGCCTTCAGGTTAAGTGGATACTGGAGACCCACGCACATGCTGATCATCTTTCTGCAGCTCAGTATTTTAAATCAAAAACAGGTGGCGAGATTGGTATCGGCAAATTAATTACCGAATCGCAGACGGTTTTTAAGAAATTATTTAACCTGGATGATGAATTCTCAACCGATGGATCACAGTTTGATCACCTGTTTGACGAGGGTGACATACTTGAACTTGGCAAGATGAAAATCAGGGTCATGCATACGCCGGGTCATACACCCGCTTGTCTGACTTTTGTAGTCGGCGATTGTGCATTCACCGGAGATACGCTGTTTATGCCTGATTTCGGCACTGCACGGGTGGATTTCCCGGGTGGCGATGCGGCAGTTCTGTATCGGTCTATTCAACGGATTTTTGAGCTTCCCAAAGACACCCGATTGTTCATGTGCCACGACTACAAGTCCCCAGAACGGGATGAGAACGCCTGGGAGACGACCGTCAGGGAGCAGCAGGCAAAAAATATCCACATTCACGCAGGTATTACTGAGCAGGAGTTTGTCGAATTCCGCAACAAGCGTGACCTGAACCTGGGTATACCAAAACTGATTTTGCCCTCCATCCAGGTCAATATTCGTGCGGGCAGAATGCCACCGGCAGAGGCCAACGGTGTGGTTTATCTGAAATTACCTGTCGATGTCTTGTAACTGGCAGCAGTGCTGTTAAAGCCATCCTTTTTCAGTCGCATAGTGCATAGGTCCACCACGCCAGCGGGGAAATCCATAGCCGTTGACCCAGATTACGTCGAGGTCGCCGCTGTTGTCGGCGATGCCTTCTGCAAGTAGCTTCTGGCCCTCAGTGGCAACGGCCTGGAGCATGCGTCGCTGGATATCGTTTTCTGTCAAATCACGTTGCTCAACGCCCAGACGCAGCGCTTCGGTACGGATGAGTCCGATGATGTCCGCGTCCTCGCTTGCCTGTCCCGTTTCCGGGTCATAGCGGTAGAAACCACGGCCGCTCTTGCGGCCCAGGTAGCCTCGTTCTGCCAGCAGGTCTGCGGGCCGGAAATAACATGGATCAGTGGGCGGGTTGGGGTTCTGTTTGCGTGCGTTGTAGCCAATATCGATACCTGACATATCCAGCACAGCCGTCGGCCCCATGGCCATGCCCCAGTTTTTCATGGCCCGGTCCAGTTGTACAGGAGTTACACCCTCAAGCAACATCTGCTGGCCTTCGCGCCCATAGGCTGAATACATGCGATTGGCAGCAAAGCCGAAACCATTGCCGACCAGGACCGTGCGTTTGCCCAGCACCTTGCCCAGTTTCATCATGGTTGAAATGGCGAACGCAGATGATTTCCGGGTACGCACAACTTCCAGCAGCTTCATGATGTGTGCAGGGCTGAAGAAATGCATGCCCAGTACCCGGGACGGGTCGCTGACAACAGACGCTATGGCTTCAATATCCAGGTAGGACGTGTTTGTCGCCAGTATGGCCCCGGCTTTGCAGTGCTGGTCCAGAGAACGGAAGATACTGTGTTTGACCGCAAGTTTTTCAAACGCAGCTTCGATGACCAGGTCCGCCTGCGCCAGCGATGCGTAGTCGCAGCTTCCTGTGATCAGCGCCAGGCGTTGTTGCTGTTGCTGTTTGTTGATGCGGCCACCCGCCGTCATTTTCAGGTAGGTCTTCTCGATCGCTGTAAGTGCCTGACCAAGCTTGTCCTGGTCCGTTTCGATTACCATTACCGGGATATTCTTGTTGGCAAAGCACATCGCTATGCCACGTCCCATGGTACCGCCGCCGATGATTGCTGCCGAGCGAATTTCTACCGCAGTGTCGGGCATTGATCGTGGCAGTTTCGCAGCAACTCTTTCAGCGAAGAATACGTGCCGCAAAGCCTTGGATTGGGCGGAGCGCATACAAGCCATGAATAATTCACGCTCTTTCTTCAGCCCTTCAGCGAAGGGCAGCCTGACTGCGTTTTTAATCGACTGCAGTGCCACCAGGGGCGATTCCTGCCCACGGGCCCTTTTGTTCACGCGTGTTTCCCACCTGGTCAGGATTTCACGGTTTTCAGATGAATCCTCTAAACTGGTTGCGGAAATCGGTGGTCGCGTGTCGCCTTTTGCCAGTATTTGCCCGGTAAATTTGATCGCAGCCGCTAACAGGTCTTCGTTATCGGCGATCCGGTCAATTACCCCCATCTGAAAAGCCTCTTCGGCGCCCACATGCCGACCGGTAGTAATCATATCCAGTGCGTTCTCAAGCCCCGCGATACGTGGCAGTCGCTGCGTTCCGCCGGCACCGGGAATCAGGCCAAGGTTTACCTCGGGCAGACCGATGCGGGCGCTTTGCAGGGCGATGCGGTAACGGCAAGCCAGCGCGGTTTCCAGCCCGCCGCCAAGGGCTGTGCCGTGCATGGCCGCAATGATGGGTTTACTACAGTTATCCAGTGTCTGCAGGACATCGGGCAGGAAGGGCTCCAGCGGCGGTTTGCCGAATTCGGAGATATCTGCCCCGGCGATGAAAGTCCTGCCGGCACAGATAAGGATGATGGCGTGAACGTTCTGCGCTGACACCGCCGCGCTGACACATTCAACCAGACCGCTGCGCACTGCCTGGGACAGTGCATTGACCGGCGGGCTATCTATCGTAATTACCGCGATCTGGCCGTGCTGGGCCATGCAAACGACGGGGTTCATTGGAACAGGTTCATGGGTATTTATCCGTTGGATTGCCGGTTGCTGGCTCAACCGGTTGGTTGGGGGGGGAGAAGCGGGTTTTCAGCAAGCTGGTACCACCTTTGAGTTTGCCGTTGGCATTGAGCAATGCCTGGTTGACCCAATTAGCGGTCTGCACGGCAATTTCCCGGTAAATTTCACCTGCCAGTGATTGGGCAGTATAACCCTCCCAATCTGCAGGCAACATGGCGGCGGGCAGTTCGGGGTCACTCAGCAGTATTCTGCGGTACTCCTGTATCAGTAAAACGCGTAACAGGAGCAGTGCATGCCCACTGGTTGGTTGCTTTCTGTGCAATGCCCTCAGGGCTTTGCGGTACTGCACGGTAAACGTTTTGTAGTGCTGTCGCAGATCATCGAGTTTCCACCGCGACATGACCAGTTTTTGCAAACTCCCGGCACTGTCAGCCTGCGCCTGCATGTAAACGATGCAGTCCTCCAGGCGCAGATCTGCCAGTAGTTCGTCCAGTGGTGAACGGTCGTTGCAGGGCAGGGCATAGACAGCTGCTGCCATACGACCGTAACCCAGCCATAGCAACCCCCTGTGCAGGGCATCACGTTTATCCTCCGGCACCAATGAGGTAAACAGCAAGGTCCACACGCCACCCCAGTCGGGCTTGCCGCTGGCGTAAATCCGCCTGGCAGAACGCTGGTAATAGTGTTGGCCGGTGGTGGTCAGGCAGTAGTAACTACGGCGGCCCTGTTTGCGCGATTCTAACCACCCGTCCTGTACCAGGCGGAATACAGCGGTCCGGGTCAGGCGCTCGTTTATACCCAGCGGTGCAAGTGCCTGGATAACGCTGCCGAGCCAGATTTCTCCGCCGTGTTGGGTGACAACATCACAGAAAAAGGTAAATACCAATGCAGTGCTGCTGATATTGCCCTGTTGCATACGCTGCTGCAAAAAGCGGTCGAGTGGGCTGGTTACTTTGGGGTTCATCGGCGGCAAATATTCAAAACTGGTCAAAATCAACCACGATTTTCTCCGAAATCGGGTGTGACTGGCAGGTCAGGATATAACCGTCTTCGATTTCCTCCGGCCGCAACGCCTGGTTCATATCCATGTCTACCTCACCTTCAATCAGACGGGCTTTGCAAGTAGCGCAGACACCACCTTTGCACGAAAATGGCAGATCCACGCCGTTACGGAGTCCGGCATCGAGGATGTTTTCACCATCGGTGTTCAATTTAAAGGTGTATTCACGCCCACCTGACAGGATGCTGACCTCACTGACCAGGCCTTTGTACTCCTGGGCGCGGGCATGGTGTCGCGCGATAGCCTGGCGGGCATTTTCAGCAGAAGCGGCAAACAACTCGAAATGGATGTTCTGCTCGGCAATACCCTCACTGCGAAGACCGCGCGAGACCTCGGAAATCATTGCCTCGGGGCCGCACAGGAAGAATTCGTGGTAGCCACTGATGTTGATCAGCCGTTGGTTAAGTGCGCCGCCTTTGCGATTGTCCAGATGGCCACTGAGCAGATCTACTTCCTGTGGTTCACGGCTGAAAATATTGATCCAGTGGAAGCGCTGCAGGTAGGCATTCTTCAGGAAGGCCAGTTCGTGGCGGAACATCATCGTGGCGGTACGCTGGTTACCGTAAAGTAGTGTGACAGTGCTCTCCGGTTCGCGTGCCAGCACGGTTTTAATGATAGACAACACCGGCGTAATACCACTGCCTGCGCAGATACACAGGTAGTGTTTGCTGTGCCCGGGATCGACAGGCGTGAAGAATTCACCACGCGCCGGCATCACATCCAGGCTGTCGCCGGCTTTGAGTTGCTGGTTGGCCCAGGTAGAAAATACGCCGCCTTCAACGAGCTTGATTGCAATCCGTAACTGCTCGTCATCCAGACCTGCGCAGATTGAATAACAGCGGCGGACCTGCTCACCATTGATGTGCTGACTCAGGGTCAGGTATTGCCCCTGAGTAAACGCAAAGGTATCAGCAAGTTCTGCGGGCACGTCGAACTCGACCACGACTGCGGTATCGGTGTCTTTATGCAGGGATTTAACCTTCAATGGATAGAATTGCTTGCTCAACGGAATTTACCTTATTCGGTCTATATACATTTGAAATAATCGAAAGGCTCAAGGCACTCCCGGCACCGGTAAAGTGCCTTGCAGGCAGTGGAGCCGAATTCTGAGATGCACTCTGTATCCCCGCTGCCGCATTGCGGGCATTGAATGTTGGCCCGTTTGGTTGTTTGTCCGCTGTGGCGTACAGGTGGCGCAATACCATAGGCACGGAGTTTTTCGCGCCCTGCAGCACTCATCCAGTCGGAGGTCCAGGCGGGACTCAGGCTTTGTTTTACCTTGACATGTTGGTAGCCGGCTTCAGCGAGGGTGGTCTCAATATCCGCCTGCATGGCATCCATCGCCGGGCAGCCCGTGTAGGTGGGCGTGATGGTTACCGTAATCGCGCCATCATCAATCGAAATATCACGCAACACACCAAGATCCTGCAGGGTCAGAACAGGGATTTCCGGATCGCAGACGCTGCTTAACAGCTCAAACAGCTGTGCTGTTTCTGTGTTGCAGTTTGGGTCAAGCATTACCGGCTTACCATTTCTGACCAGGGTAGGCGCGTTGCAAAAATTGCATTTCCGCCAACAGAAATCCAAGGTGTTCCGTGTGCATGCCGTCGCGTCCGCCACCGATGGCCCAGTTTTCGCTCGGGATATCCAGCGTGGCTTCTTTCAGTGTTGTATGTACGGTCGATTCCCAGTTTGCTTTCAGGGCGCAGCGGTCAACGGCAATACCGGCATCAACCAGTTGTTGCTCATCATCAGACATTCTGAACATCTCGGGAATGTAGCCCCACAGCTGGTTGAATGCGTTTTGTATGCGCTCACGGCTTTCCTCAGTACCGTCACCCAGGCGTTTGACCCAGTCGTCGCTGCGGCGCAGGTGATAGCTGGATTCCTTGATTGCCTTGCCGGCGATTGCTGCCAGCATCGCGTCTCGGGATTGTGCCAGGCCGGCAAAAAAGCCCATATCGTAGACATCAATCAGAAATTGGCGTGCCATTGTGAAGGCAAAATCTCCGTTTGGCAGTTCATTGATCAGCAGGTTGCGGTATTCACGACAATCCCTGAGATAAGCGATGTCATCCTCTGTACGGCCTTCATTTTCAAGTTCGGCGGCATAGGCGTAAAACATCCGCGCACGGCCGATGAAATCCAGCGAAGTATTGGTCAATGCCAGGTCTTCTTCGAGAAAAGGCCCGTTGCGGCACCATTCAGACAGCCGGTGGCCCAGTACCACTGAATCGTCGCCGAGTGCGACGCAGTAGTTAAATAATGCCGATTCAGGTTCTGTGTCCATCATCCGGTTCACATATTGTCCACTTCTTCTGGAAGTTTGTAGTGAGTGGCGTGGCGGTAGGGTTTGTCATCCATGGGGTCTAAAAATGCCGCCACGTCGCTTTCCTGTGAGGCTGTAATATCGCTGGAGCGGACCACCCAGATACTGACACCTTCACTGCGACGTAAATATACATCACGGGCATATTCCAGTGCCTGATCGGAATCCACAGCATGCAAACTGCCGACGTGACGATGATCCAGACCACGCCTGGAGCGGATGAATACTTCAAAAAGGGGCAGCGCTTGCTGGTTCATACTGTTTGTTACTCCGGTGTCAGGCAACTTCGCGCGCCTGGCGTTTCAATGCATAGGCATGCATGGCATCACGAACCCACTGACCTTCCTGCTGGGCGCGGATGTGATGCTGCAGGCGTTGACGGTTACACGGGCCGTTGCCTGAAATGACTTGCATGAACTCATCCCAGTCAATTTTGCCAAAGTCATAGGCGTTGCGCTCTTCATTCCAGTGCAGATCCGGGTCAGGGATTCTCAGACCTATGAACTCAGCCTGGGGCACGGTCTGGTCTACAAACCGCTGCCGCAGCGTGTCATTTGATTCGCGTTTCAGTTTCCACTTCATCGATTGTCCCGTGTGGGCAGAGTCAGAATCGTGTGGCCCGAACATCATCAATGACGGCCACCACCACCGGTCCAGCGCGTCCTGCGCCATGGACTTTTGCTCTGCGCTGCCACGTGCCAGTGCCATGGTGGCCAGGTAACCCTGGCGTTGGTGGAAGCTTTCTTCCTTGCAGATACGGACCATGGCTCGTGAGTAGGGACCGTAGGATGTACGCTGTAGCGACACCTGGTTAACGATGGCTGCACCGTCTACCAGCCATCCGATCATGCCGATATCCGCCCAGGTCAGAGTGGGGTAGTTGAATATTGACGCATACTTGGCTTTGCCATCGTGCAGGGCCTGGACCATCTCTTCGCGGGTGGTGCCCAGGGTTTCAGCCGCGCTGTACAAATACAGTCCGTGTCCGCCTTCGTCCTGGATCTTGGCCAGCAAAATGACCTTGCGTTGCAGTGTCGGCGCACGGGTAATCCAGTTACCTTCAGGCTGCATACCGATGACCTCGGAATGCGCATGCTGGGACATTTGCCGGAGTACGGTTTTCCTGAACGCATCGGGCATCCAGTCTTTTGGCTCGATGCGTTGTTCGTTGGCAATTTTTTCTTCGAAGGATGCTAGTCGGGGGTCGGTTTGGCTGGTGTTTTCTGTCATGTGGCTTACCGGTGTCTTGTGCTTTACCAATGGAATTGTTTGATACAGATATAGTAACAAACAATCTTTAAGTGTATCACTTCAAATACATGGCTGTTACTGTCTGGAAACGGTTAATTTTAAATGCTGGGAAAGATCAAGCCTGGGTTAAGCGCCTGCCGCTACAACGCGCCCTGAGTGATTTGCGCCGATGCAGGTTGCCATAATGAAAACGCGTTGATAGGTCCTGCAGCCCTGGTATATTTGCTCTTTGTTCATGGTCTGCCCTCCACATGACCGCACTTGTAAATAAGAGCCAATTGTACCTTACGAGGTGATAAAGTTCAGTTTCATACCGGCAAGAGGAAGACAAAATGCCAACTATGCTTTCCACCAATCAACGCGACCCAACCGTGCGAGCGCGGGCCATGCCTGCTGACACCAACCCTGCCGGAGATATCTTTGGCGGTTGGTTGATGTCACAAATGGATATGGCCGGTGAAATCACAGCCCGCCAGCGCAGCCGCACGCGGGTGGTCACGGTCGCTGTCGACGCGATGACCTTTCACAAGCCGGTCCATGTGGGTGATGTGGTGAGTTGTTACACGGAGATCGAGCGCGTTGGCCGTACCTCGATCACGGTAAGAATAGAGGCGGTCGCCATGCGCCAGGACTCCGGTAATAATGTGCCGGTGACAGAGGCCGTTTTTGTTTATGTCGCACTCGGCGAGGATGGGCTCCCGACCGAGGTAGGTCCATCCACCGAACATTGAGGTGTATGCATTTTTTGCCGGCGCGAAGCATTTGAACGCACCGGCGGCTTTGATGAAGCACTTTTTGGTGGTGAGGAAATCTATTTCAGCCTGGCGATGAAAAAACAGGGACCGTTTGTCATCCTGCCGGAAAGTGTCAGCAC
>ENA-OSCG01000145-OSCG01000145.1-marine-sediment-metagenome-genome-assembly--contig:-NODE-145-length-11483-cov-4.169408_pt1 | contig 11483 bp, 13 predicted proteins | sample MGYA00237880_ERZ529332 | MGnify/ENA primary metagenome ERZ529332 (study PRJEB26373, sample SAMN05710708) | marine sediment metagenome | biome: marine; feature: ocean trench; material: sediment... | reverse complement strand
CGAACACCAGCCAAATACCCGTCTGAAAGTTTATCGGCCGTCCCCCCAGTACCGCAATAAATGCTCCGAAAGCACCCGCTACAATCGAGCGGGCGGCAACGAAGCTCGCCACTGCGCTTAATCTCTCGAAACGGGTGCGGTTCTTTTGGGTGTCGAGAAAAAGAAGATGGCCCCCTATCGTGCAGGGTTCGATGAATCCCAAAAGTCCCAAGCCAGCCGGAAGTAATACGAGCGTATAAAATGTCAATTCCATCAATAAAACTTCCGGTTGCGAATTGCTTCGCTTATCACCCTACCCTGCGCAACAGGACAGTTTTGAAACATCTTTCTCGAACGTCTGCGCGGCAAGTTTCAACCCCTCGACTGTGGTCAGATACGGAAATATCATCGCGCCGAGGTCATCGTACGTCATCCCCGCCTTCAGGGCCATCGCGGCAGTCTGGATGCTATCCGCCCCTTCAGGCGCAAGGATATGCGCGCCGAGCAGTTTCTTGCTGGTCTTGTCAGCAACAAGCTTTATCAGCCCGCGCGTATCCCTTGCAGCCAACGCGCGCGGCACATGCGTCAGCGGAAGAATAGACGTCACCGTGTCAATGCCTTGCGCCTTGGCAGCGGCCTCGGTCAACCCGACGGTTGCGACTTGCGGGTCCGAAAACACAACGGCAGGCATGGTGCTGTTATCATAGCTTAGCGTGTTGCCGTTCAAAGCATTCTTGGCCGCCAGCTTCGCACCATACGCAGCCATATAAACAAACTGGTCACGCCCTGTTACGTCACCCGCCGCATAAATCCCGTCCCTACTGGTGCGCATTTGGGCATCAACGACAATGCCACCGCGCTCATCCGTGTCGATCCCCGCATTCTGCAACGCCAGCTTGCCGGTGTTTGGCACACGTCCGGTTGCCAACAGCAAACGCTCCGAAATGATCTCGATTTCTTTGCCATTTTGACTGGCCACCAGTGTCACGGCACCGTCTGTCTGCTTGAAACTTTTGTACGCAAGGTCGCGCAAAACGGTGATGCCTTCGTCCGCGAAATATTGCGTCAGAGCCTCCCCGATCTCGGGTTCCACTTCCGGCAATAACCCACGGCGCGTCACTATGGTGACCTTTGCACCCGCACGCGCGAAAATCTGGGCCAGCTCCACGCCGATGTATCCGCCACCCATAACGGTAAGCGAGGCGGGCAACACCTCCAGCTCTAACGCCGTTGTGCTGTCGAGCCAGTCTATATCCGCAAGCCCTGCAATATCTGGAATATGGGGCTGGGATCCGGTTGCAATGATGATTTTGCTCGCCTTGATGCGTGTGTCACCCACCAAAAGACTGCCATCATTCTGAAACTGTGCAGCCCCCTCAAGATAGGCGATAGTGTTGTAACTAGGCAGCACATCAATGTATTTCGCGGCCCGAAGCTCGTCCACCAAGGCCTGTTTCTGGCGCACCAGCGCGCCCCAGTCCGTTACTTTGGCCGAGGCCTCTATCCCGTCAAACCGGCCTGCCGCCCTTGTGGTATGCAATATCTCGACCGCACGTATCATTGCTTTGGAGGGGACACAACCGACATTCACGCATGTGCCACCGATGGTGCCATACCCGATCAGCGCGACTTTTGCGCCCTCGTCCGCCGCCGTGATAGCCGCCGAGAAACCGGCCGAACCTGCGCCGATAACCGCAACGTCAAATTCGGTTTCCGAGGTGTTGGTATCATTTGTATCGAGCATTATGTTTCCTCCGGTGACGTTCGTTTGCGGCGCATCAGCGCATAAACTGTAATCAGGATGAAAATACCCAAGGCAGGGAACAGAACGTAATCGAGATACCCGACAACCGCCGACAGCCCCACAACGCCGACCAAAACGACAAGCACTGGCGTGAAACAGCACAGCGCGGCTACAACAGTACCTATGATCCCGTATTTAAGTAGTTTGTCGTCCTTCATGATCCACCGTTCTCTTCAATCAGGAAAGCCTCGTAGCCGACTGCGGTGGTGGCAAAGATAATGTCGTCAAGCGTAGTGATTTCATCGTCGTAAACCACGATGGCGGTGCGGGATTCCAGATCGGTTTCGACGCTTTGAACGCCAACCACATCTCCGATCGCGGCCTGAACGATGAACGGGCAGCTTGCGCAAAACATTCCCGGCACGGAAAGGCTTACGGTTTGTATGGCGGCGAGGACCGGTGTTACGAACATCATTCCCAGTAATGCCAGCGAAGTTACTTTGAGTTTCATTATTTGTCCTTTCAAAGACCTAGAAGTACGGGGGCGACGACCGGGGCAATCCATGTCCAGAACGTGGCGATCAACACCAAGATGGTCGAGCCCCACAGGGCGGTTTTCACAAATCGGTTCGGCAACGGTTGCGCACATGCAGCCCCGTCATCGCAGGCTTCAGGTTTGCGATATACCAGCCAGTACCCATAGCCAAGAAAGCCGAAGGTTATGACGACAAATATTGGTTTATAGGGCGCGAGCGCGGTCAAATTACCTATCCATGCACCCGATATCCCTAGGCTGAACAGGACTAACGGAAGCACACAACAAGCCGAAGCGCCTAGTGCGCCAAGTATTCCGCCAGTTGCGATTAGACGGGTCTTCTTGTTCGCAGCACTTGCGGAATCGTCGGGTTGTTCGATTGTTTCAGTCATTTTTTCCTCGTGAATTGATCGTCTAGAGGGTATATACGATCTGTAGCTACTACAGATGCAAGAGGCTTTTCATGAAAAACATCACAAATACGCGAGGATACATGATCGGGGAAATGTCCCGAAAAACCGGCGTTAACATCGAGACAATCCGGTATTACGAACGTATCGCGATAATGCCAAAGCCCGACCGCACAGAGGGGGGCAACCGGCAATACAACGTCGAACAGCTTAAACGCCTGTTTTTCATTCGCCGCTCACGGGAACTCGGGTTCAGTATCGCGGAGATTCGTGCGCTGCTTGAAATGGTGGACCAAAACGATTTTTCCTGTAGCGAAGTGCATGATTTAACGGTGGTGCATCTCGCTTCGGTTAAAGAAAAAGTTGCGAGCCTAAAGAAGTTGGAAAAAGCCCTGTCCACGATGATTGCACAGTGTAATCGTGGCGACGTCCCGAACTGCCCGATAGTGGATACTTTGTTCGAAATGGCTTAACCTTGGGCAATTAACTGCCCACCCAGCACCGCTAATACTCAGGGCGGTTGCCTTTCAGTTGATGGGGGCGGTAAGATATAAATACGTTGGCGTTCACTACAGGTAAGTCACTGAATATGAACAAATCTCGCAAAATCGGAGGCGGCGCGGTTTTGATCGTCGTACTAGCCGCAGTCTGGTGGTTGAACGCATCTTCGGACCGTACCGCCGAAGAAGATAACGCATCGATAATATCCGAACAGAAATCCATAATTATTCCGGATTTCACCCAGTCAGCGCTTGCGGGCGAAATTGCATTCAACGGAAGTTGCGCCGTCTGCCACGGCACGAACGCGGTGGGTACAGAACAAGGGCCGCCCTTGATTCACAAGTTCTACGGGCCAAGACGCCACGCCGATTATGCATTTGTAATAGCTGCAAAAAGCGGCGTTCGTGCGCATCATTGGCGCTTCGGAAACATGCCGCCGGTCGAAGGGATCACTGACGATAAAATCCAGCTGATCATTACATATATCCGCGAAATTCAGGCGGCGAACGGGATTTAGTTCCAAAGCCTCAAGATCAATTCCAATTTAGGACACAAAAATGCAGGTATCGAGACGAAACTTCCTTGCGACCACAGCCGCCGCCGCCATATTGCCAAACTTGTCGAGCGCGCAAACCCCGACAATCCTGCGAGCGCGCACCGGAATGCAGCACATAGCCCCCGAAGGTTTCCCCGACTCGGCAATATGGGGATACGACGGCGGCGTTCCCGGCCCACTTATACGGGTCCCCCAAGGAGCGCGGATCACGCGGCAGTTTGTTAACGATCTTCCGCAAGGTTCCTCGGTTCACTGGCACGGCATTCGCATCGATAACAAAATGGACGGAGTGGTTGGCTTAACGCAAGACGCCGTCGCACCGGGTGATACGTTCGATTATGATTTTACCGTGCCGGATGCGGGAACCTATTGGTATCACCCGCATAATCGCACGTCGGAGCAAATGGCGCGGGGGCTGTATGGCCCTCTGATCGTTGAAGAAGCCAATCCACCCGAAGTGGACCGCGACGATATTTTCCTGATCGATGATTGGCGTCTGACCCCCGATGGCAAGATTGACGAAAGTTTTGGCCCTTCAACTGATTGGTCACACGCGGGGCGTATTGGCAATTGGGTTACGGTTAATGGCCGTGCGCCTACAACGCATCCGGTTCGGCAGTTTGAGCGGCTTCGCCTTCGGCTGGTTAACGTGTCTAATTCGAGGATTTTTGATCTGGCGCTTGATGGGCTGCAAGGCTGGATCGTAGCACTTGATGGCCAACCTCTGGAGGTTCCAGTTGAGGCTGATCGCCTGACTCTGGCACCTGCACAGCGCGCGGATATGATCCTTGATGTGACGGCCGCTGAAGGGGAGGAAGCCGCGTTGGTGATGCAGGATCGCGGCGCGATATTTTTTCTCGCCCAATTCCCGGTTGAAGGACAGGCGCGCGAGGCCCGAATGTCTGCACCCAAAGCATTACCGGCAAATCCCGTCCCTGCCTTGGGTGATCTCGAAACAGCACGGCGTGTTGATTTGTTGATGGAGGGCGGCGCGATGGGCGGCATGCGAGGCGCATTGATTGACGGGGAGATGAAAACCGCAGGCGAGTTAATGAACAATAACTTGTTCTGGGCCTTCAACGGAGTGGCCGGTTTGCCCGAAAAACCTCTGCTTACAGCCAAACGCGGGGAAACCATACGCATCAAAATAATCAACGACACCAGCTTCCCGCACGCGATGCATTTGCACGGCTTCCATTTCCGTAAAATCGAGGAAGACGGCGCTCAAGGCCCGCTACGTGATACGATTTTGCTTCAACGCGACGAGGTTGCCGAAATAGCATTCGTCGCCGATAATCCGGGCGACTGGTTGTTCCACTGCCATATGCTCGAACATGCAGCAGGTGGTATGTTGACTTGGTTGAAGGTGGTTTAAGTGAAAACACGGTTCAAACGATTTACAAATATTGCAGGCTATCTGGCGATGGCAGCCGGTGTGGTGGTCGTAGCCCTGCTGGTTTTTACGAGCAATGAAAACCGGAAACATGAAATAGATACATCCATAGGCGCCGTACTATACGCTACAAGCTGTGCTGCATGTCATGGTGCCAACTTGCAGGGCGAGGCGGACTGGCAAACGCCGAAATCCGACGGAATTCTGCCTGCCCCGCCGCATGATGAAGACGGGCACACATGGCATCATTCAGATAACTTATTGTTTACCTACACAAAGCTTGGCGGTGCCGAGGCATTGGCGCAAAGCGGTGTTGCCAACTTCAACAGCGGAATGCCCGCCTTTGAAGGCATCCTGAGTGACGAGGAGATTGAGGCAATATTGGGTTACATAAAATCGACTTGGCCGGAAAGAATTCGGGAAATCCAGCAAGAGAGGACAAAGGCCGAGGAAGATTTATGATGCGTCACGTGGCTGCCTGTAATGGCACCGCCGTCAGGTATCAGAAGAATTCGGCGCGTAATCTGCTGGATTTAATGTGTCCGGACGGTTCTCCATAAACAGTTTTGGATGGTTCGGCGACGTTCGCGAAATAACCACGCCTTCCCTGATCACGGCTAAGCGGTTTGGTCGCAACCGGATGGCCTCAATCGTGTTGCTTGCCTGAAGCAAGACCATATTAGCCTTACATCCTTTCTCCAGACCGTACCCCTTAAGCCCCATGATCTTGGCGGAATTTGTCGTAACCGCCTCAAAGCACCACGCCATATCGGCGCGGCTGGATAGTTGCCCGACGTGCAGCCCCATATGGGCCACGTCCAGCATGTCAGCCTTACCCAGCGAGTACCACGGGTCCATGACGCAGTCCGAGCCAAACCCTACCGTTATTCCAGCGGCCTTCAGTTCGGGCACCCGCGTTTGCCCCCGCCGTTTAGGATAGGTGTCGTGGCGACCCTGAAGCATGATATTGATCAACGGGTTGGGGATGACGCGCAGCTCGGCTTCGGCCATCAGCGGTATCAGCTTGGAAACATAGTAATTATCCATTGAGTGCATCGAGGTCAGATGTGAACCGGTAACCCTGCCCTCCAGCCCCAACCGTCTGGTTTCATTGGCAAGTGTTTCCACATGACGGCTAAGGGGATCATCGCTCTCGTCGCAATGCATATCGACCATCAAGCCACGTTCAGCCGCAATTTCACAGAGGAACTTCACCGAATCTGCGCCATCCTGCATTGTGCGTTCAAAATGCGGGATGCCCCCGACAACATCCACGCCCATATCGAGGGATCGCATGAGGTTTTCTTTGGCCGTAGGGTCGCGAAATACGCCATCTTGCGGAAAAGCCACCAGTTGCAGGTCCAGATAGGGGGCGACTTGTTTGCGAACGTCCAGCAGAGCCTCGACGCCTTTTAACGCATCATCGCAGATGTCCACATGGCTGCGGATGGCGCCGATTCCCATGGAAATGGCTAGATCGCAATACCGCATCGCCCGCTCGATTATGTCCTCGACGCTTTGCACCGGCTTGAGTTCCCCCCAAAGCGCGATCCCCTCTAGCAATGTACCGGACACGTTCATGCGCGGCGTGCCCAGCGACAGGGTTGCATCCATATGGAAATGCGGGTCAATAAATGGCGGCGATACCAGTTGCCCCTCCGCGTCGATAATTTCTTTCGCCTCGGCGTGAATGCCCCGTTCAACCGCAACTATAAGGCCATCGGCGCAAGCTATATCAACGCCTGTTTGCCCATCCGGCAGGGTCGCGTTTTTTAGGATAAGATCAAAGTTCATCAACGTTGCCCTTTAAACCATGGTGTCAGCAATGCACGTGGATATTCGGCGCGGCGCGCGACAATCACAAGCGCGAAGATTGATAAAACATATGGCGCCATCAGGAATACCTGTGACGGTAAAAACGCGCCGACTTGCGTTTGCAATCGCACCTGAAAGGCATCAAACGCCCCGAACAACAATGCGCCCAACAGCGCCTTTCCCGGTCGCCAGCTGGCAAATATTACCAAGGCGATACATATCCAGCCGCGCCCATTCACCATGCCAAAGAAGAATGCATCAAAGGCCGACATGGTAAGGAATGCCCCGCCTAACGCCATCAGCGCAGAGCCAGCCACGATTGCACCCATCCGCAATCCGTAAACCGACAACCCCTGTGCATCGACGGCATCGGGATTGTCACCAACGGCCCGAATAGCCAACCCCAACGGAGTGCGGTTTAGCACCCACCAGACCAACGCCACCATGAAAAGCGCCAGCCACGTCATCGCCGTTTGCTGGAACAGCACCGGCCCGATGAACGGTAGATCGGACAACACGGGGATATCGAGGGGCTGAAACGGTTCAATTCGTGGCGGGGAAGACACTTTTGGCAGCGCGGTGCGATAGGTGAAATAACTGACCGAGGTCGCCAGCATCGTAATCCCCAGCCCTGACACATGTTGCGACAAGCCAAGGGGTACAGTCAGAATGGCATGGATCAAACCGAAGAAACCGCCCACCAGCCCGGCTACCAGCAATCCTCCCCACAGCCCTGCCCCCAGCCAAACAGCCATCCATCCGGCCATGGCTCCGGCGGCAAAAATACCCTCGATACCCAAGTTCAACACGCCTGCTTTTTCGCAAAGCAACGCGCCGAGCACACCGAAAATCAAGGGCGTGGCGATCCGTAGCGAAGCGGCCCAGAAGTTTTCGGATATCAGGATTTGGATAATATCCATCACACATCCCCCTTGTTTGTTCGGATAATGCGATACTTGGCAATAAAACCGCCAATCAAAACGCAAATCAGCGAGAGGGCCACCACAAGGTCAGACAGATAGCTCGAAACGCCAATCGCGCGGCTCATCGTGTCCGCGCCCACAAAGATGGAGGCAATAAATACGGCAGAAATAACCACGCCAATCGGGGATAATCCTGCAAGCATAGCGACCACAATACCGGTATAGCCAAAGCCGGGCGACAGATCGGTTGTCAGGTAACCCCTTAGTCCGGCCACTTCACTGACACCGGCAAGGCCAGCCAAGGCGCCGGAAACTATCGCGGCGCTCATCAACGTGCGCCTCACACCGATGCCCGCGTGGAATGCCGCCGCCGCGTTTTCACCAACAGCCCGCAGCTTGAATCCCCAAACACTTTTGGACAGCATGACATGGGCTATAGCCGCGGCAACCAGTGCGATTATCAGGCCGGAATGCAGCCGCATTCGGGGCACCAACTGCGGCAGTATACCGTTATCCACGATTGGTTCTGATTGCGGCCAGCCCATCCCCATCGGATCTTGGAGCGGCCCTTCCAGCATCATCTGCAAGAAGATCAGGATAATGAAATTAAGCAACAAGGTGGTCACAACCTCGTCTGCCCCAAAGCGGACTTTTAGATAGGCGGGGCCAGCCATTCCAGCCGCTCCGCCAGCGGCGCCAGCCAGTAGAATGATAGGGATAAGAATAAAAGATGGCGCATCAATCAAGCCAGTGCCAACCGTAACCGCAGCCATGGCCCCGAGGTATAACTGGCCCTCCGCGCCGATATTCCACAGCTTGGCGCGGAACGCCATCGTCGCGGCAAGGCCGGTGAAGATCAGCGGGGTTGCGCGGGTCAACATCTCGGTAAACGCAAAGACCGAACCAAAAATCCCGTTAAACATCTGTTTGTAAGCTTCAACAATATTTGCGCCCGCTGCCGCCAGAGGAATCGCCGCCAGCAGCAACGCCAACAGCGCGGAAATGACAGGAACCCCCAAGGTCCACCAACGAGACGGTGCTTCGCGTGGCTCGATTCTTAACATATGTTTTCTCCTGCCATCATCAGGCCTATGGCTTGGCGGTCTTTACTGTGGGCTTCAAACAACTGGCCATCATGAATGACGATAACGCGGTCGCAGAGGGCCAGAATCTCGTCAAGGTCTTCGGATATAAGTAACACACCCGCCCCACGTGCCCGGGCTTTCAGCAAGCGGCGCGCCACTTCATTGGCCGCCCCCAGATCCAGCCCCCGCGTCGGCTGGTTCGCCAGAATAAGGCGGGGGGAGCGCTCGAACACCCGCGCAAGAATAAGTTTCTGGATGTTTCCACCAGACAAAAGCCGTGCGTCAGCATCAATTCCCGGCCCACGGATATCATATGTGCGGCTAAGTTCTTCAGCGTTGGAGCGAATATATTTCCGCCGAAGAAACCCGAGTTTCTGGATTTCGGGGTCATCAAGACGCTCGATCACCAGATTTTCGGCAACGCTCATCGCGCCGATCATGCCTTCATGATGACGATCTTCGGGTATGCGACCGACCCCTGCCTTTTGCATCGCAGGGGGTGTGAAACGATTGATCTTGTGGCCATCTATCAGCATCACGCCGCTATCCGGTGATGCCAAACCGGAAATCACCCGCGCCATTGCCGACTGGCCGTTGCCCGAAACGCCAGCTATCCCGACGATCTCGTGCGCATGGATGCTCAGGTTTACCGAATGCAATGTCGTGCGGGCGTTATCACCTTTCACCGTTACCGATTTCAGTTCCAGCACCTTCGCGCCCGGCTCCATCGAAACCCTCGGCGTGGCGGGCGTGTCGGCCCCAACCATCATGCGGGCAATCACGCGTTCATCCGCATCCTCCGTGGCAATCTCGCCAACTTTCTTTCCGTGGCGAAGCACGACGATGCGGTTCGAGAATGCCAGAACCTCGCGCAGTTTATGCGAGATGAAAATCACCGACAGGCCGCCCGTAGTCATCGCGCCAATGTTTTCAAACAGGGTGTCAGCCTCCTGCGGGGGTAGAACCGCCGTGGGTTCATCTAGCACCAAAATTCGGGCGTCATGATACAAAGCCTTAAGAATTTCAACGCGTTGACGCTCGCCAACGGTAAGCTTGCCAACCGGTTCATCCAGCGGCGCCGCCAGCCCTGTGCGCTCCATAATTCCGTTTATTTTACGCCGCGCCGCATTGCGGTTATGTCGCCATGAAAGCAGGCTTTCCGAACCCAGCAGGATATTGTCCAGTGCCGTCAGGCTTTCGGCCAAGGTAAAATGCTGGTGAACCATGCCAATTCCAGCGTCCAGCGCCGCTTGCGGATGACCAAGCGTAAGCGGATGCATTTCACCAAATTCATCCGCAACGTCGATCGAGCCGCTGTCCGGCACATAATGCCCAAACAACATATTCATCAGCGTGGTCTTCCCTGCCCCGTTTTCGCCAAGCAACGAAAGAACCTCGCCTCGGTGCAAGTCGATACTGACAGCATCATTGGCGACGACCGAGCCAAATCGTTTGGTCAGGTTATTCAGGGAAAGAACGCAGGGGTTTGTCATAATCTATAAGAAAAGGGCCAAGCGAACCTGGCCCTTTATCCTTTTAATTGTCAGAAACCGGCGCTTCGTCATTCACGGTGACAGTATAACTGCCATCCAGAATCGCCGCTTGCTTGGCTTTTACCGCCGCGACAACTTCGGCGGAACTCAGCGATTCATCCAGCGCCAGTGAACCACCGCCGTAAGCCATATAGCTGTATTTGCTATAGTTATCCGCTGTGTAAGAACCGTCAGCAACGGCGGCAATAGCCGTATCGACCGTGGCTTCCATATGCCAGATTGCGGAGGCAAGGATTGTGTTTGGATAATCCCCAGCCGTATCAATCACATTGCCGATCGCTTTAATACCACGTTCAACCGCTGCATCCGCAACACCGAAGCGTTCTGCGTACATAATGTCCGCACCGGCATCAATCATGGCAAAAGCACTTTCTTTCGCTTTGGGGGGATCGTACCAGCTGTCGATGAAGTTCACGAGGAAAGTCACCTCGGGGTTGGTTTCCCGTGCACCGTCCATAAATGCGTTCATCAGGCGGTTAACCTCGGGGATTGCGTAGCCCCCGACCATACCGATCACGTTGCTTTTGCTCGCCGCACCGGCAACCATACCGGACAAATAGGCAGGCTCGTGGATGAAGTTATCAAACACCGAGAAGTTCGGCGCCTGCGCTTCAAAGGAAGAACCCATCAGGAAGGCCGTTTCGGGATAATCCGCTGCAACCTTGCGGGCTGCGCGCTCAAGACCGAAAACCTCGCCCACGATCAGGTCAACACCGCTTTCGGCATATTCCCGCATAACGCGCTCATAATCGGTATTGGAAACATTTTCGGAATACACGTATTCGATGTCGCCGCGTTCTTCTGCTGCATTAAGTGCGATATGAATCCGGCTAATCCATTGTTGTTCTACCGGTAATGTAAAAATTCCGGCAACTTTCACGACGTCCGCCATCGCAGCGGCCGAAGTCATCATCAACCCGAGCATCGTTGCTCCTGCGATAACACCTCTTCTTGATATTAAAAAAGGTAGTTTCATTTCTTAAACCCTC
>ENA-OSCG01000144-OSCG01000144.1-marine-sediment-metagenome-genome-assembly--contig:-NODE-144-length-11558-cov-6.225246_pt1 | contig 11558 bp, 12 predicted proteins | sample MGYA00237880_ERZ529332 | MGnify/ENA primary metagenome ERZ529332 (study PRJEB26373, sample SAMN05710708) | marine sediment metagenome | biome: marine; feature: ocean trench; material: sediment... | reverse complement strand
CACCCCCGCCGAGCGAAGCGAGGCCCGGCCCAACCGAAGGGCGGGAGAGTCATCCCTTGCCGCACGCGAATTCCGCCACAAAGGCACCCTCCCGCCCGTCAGGGTCGTCGTTTTGCTAGGCAAAACAAAGCCCTTCCCGTTGGGGGTAGCCTCGCCTATGGCTCGGCGGTTACGCGGGCTTCAAACGTGTTACTCTTCGGTTTCTTCTATCGCGTATTTGCTGAACACACCCATCTGGCTGAAAATAAACGCAAACATTGCTACCGGCAGTGCGAAGGTTTTGAAATTCACCCAGACGTCTGTGCTGAAACCACGCCATACGACCTCGTTAACGATTGCTAAGCAGAGGAAAAACAGCGCGAAGCGTTTGGTGAAAATGGTCCAGCCTTCGGGTTGCAGCGGCATGGAGTCCTCCATCATGTATTGCAGGTAACTCTGCCCCCGCATCAGGCCGAATCCGAGGATTGCCGCGAACATCGTATACAAAATCGTCGGTTTCATCTTGATGAACGTGTCGTCCTTCAACCACAGCGTCAGCCCCCCCATCACCACCACAATCACCGCCGTCATCACGGCCATCTTGGGTAAGCTGCGCGTCAGAACCCAGCTAATAACCAGCGAAATCAGGATCGTTGGAATAAAAATCCCCGTTGCGAACAACATTTTCGCCAACTGCCGTTCCTCGTCGCTCGCACCATCCGGCGCGGTCGAGAATTTATACGCAATGAAGAAGACCATAATCGGCCCCATCTCTAGCGCCAACTTTAACAACGGGTGTATTTTTTTCTTTTCCATAATGCCTCTTAGCCTCTCTATCCACCAAATTCCACTACTACGGCTCCTGCCGCGATGATTGCCATCAGGCCGGCCCGCACAGGGCCCACCGTTTCTTTAAGGAACAGCCAGCCGATCAGGGCGGCGAAGACGGTCGAGGTCTCGCGCAGGACGGCGGCCTCGCCCACGTTACCCACCCGTGTTGCCAGCATTACCGCACCGAAGCTTACAAACGCAAGCAACGCGCCAATAAACCCTTTTCGTAACAACGGACCGGGGGCGGGCGGGTTTTCCATGCGCTTCCAGTGGACAAACGAGATGATCGGGAACACCCATCCGTCAACCACAAAAAACCAGAACAGGAACGTAAACGGGTTAATTGCCGCGCGCATTCCCAGCGCGTCAACCGTGGTGTAAAGCGCCACGATCACACCGGTTAAAAACGCAAATCCAAGGGCCGAAATCAGCACATTCCGCCCCACTTTCGTTTTATGCAGGTTCCACCCTGCCAGTGCGAAAATTCCGCCGGACAGCAACAATACACCGCCCCATTGCATAGGCGTAAACGTCTCGCCAAAAACGAAACCCACCGCGAGTACCGTCACCAGCGGGCCAGTACCGCGCACCACGGGATAAACCACCGTATAGGCCCCGCGCGAATACGCCATCGCCATAAAGTATTTATAGGCTACATGGATCACCCAAACCGCGAGCAAGATCAGCCACACATGCGGTTCCGGCAGCGGAAACACAAACAGCGCAATCGGCAACGCAATAATGAAGTAAAAAATATCAATCGCACCGCGCATCAGCCAAGGGTCATACCGCCCCTTCTGCAACGCCCCGAAAATCGCGTGCGCCACCGCCGAGATCAGCGCCAGCACCATTGCTAGCGTTTTACCATATTCCGTCCCCTCAACCGAGAGGATGAAGTCGGTCATCTATTGGCCCCCGTCAACGCGCGCGCGAATTCATCAGGATCAAAGGCTTGCAAGTCCTCGATGCTTTCACCAACACCGATCGCGTGGATCGGCAGGCCGAATTTATCAGCCAACGCGACCAGAACACCGCCCTTGGCCGTGCCATCCAGCTTGGTCATGACAAGGCCGCTAACGTCGGCAATTTCGGTGAACACCTTCACTTGCGACAGCGCGTTCTGGCCTGTCGTGGCATCGAGTACTAACAAAGTGTTATGCGGTGCATCAGGGTCTTTTTTGCGGATCACACGAACGATCTTGGCCAGTTCCTCCATAAGGTCCGCACGGTTTTGCAAGCGGCCAGCCGTGTCGATCAACAACAAATCGGCCCCGTCCGCCTCAGCCTGAACCATCGCATCATAAGCGAGGCTGGCGGGATCAGTACCCTCGGGTGCAGTCAGAACAGGTACGCCGGCCCGCTCGCCCCAAACCTGCAACTGCTCGACAGCTGCGGCGCGGAACGTATCGCAGGCGGCAATCACTACGGTTTTACCGGCCGCTTTAAACTGGCTCGCCAGCTTGCCAATCGTCGTTGTCTTGCCAGAACCGTTAACGCCGACCACCAACACCACCTGCGGTTTTTTTGCATAAAGCGGCATCGGACGGGCGACGGGTTCTAAAATTGCCCGCACCTCGTTGGCCAACAGCGTCTTGATTTCATCGACCCCCAGCTTCTTGCCAAATCGCCCCTCGGCCATGTTGGCGCAAACCTTCAGCGCGGTCTCGACGCCCATGTCGGTGGTGATTAACAATTCCTCAAGACTTTCCAGCATAGCGTCATCCAGCACCCGTTTAGGCGTGGCATCACGGCCAAGCATACGCCCGACGAGGCCGACCTTGGGGGCATCCTCGACGACCTCCTCTGCGACATCTTCTTCGACAATCGCCTGAAGCCCCTCGTCGATCTTGGACGAGGATCTGGATAAGCGCTCTTTCATCTTTGAGAAAAACGACATGTGTGCTCCGAAATATGTTCCTACATCCCCTAATACGGGTGGGCGCGGGATGGAAGCCTCGGTGCGTGGAAAAGTGCACTTGATATATCCCGGGGATGCCTAGAAAGTGCCCTAAATCAGATTTCGGATAAAAGAGAGTTCATTATGGCTTCACGACGCAAGGTTATTGGCGGAATTGTGGCGGGCGTGGCAGTGGTGGCCGCGGGTGGATATTACAAATTCAAACCGCAGCCGCCCGAAGTTGGCTTCACGTTAACCGACGCGGAATTAGACCGCGCGATGGCCTTCCTGAGGGCAAATCCTGCGATTGATTCCCACGCCCACCCTGGCCGCACATTCGTGCGCGAGGCGGTAAACCTTAACTGGAAGTTAAACATTTATCGCCTGATGGGCACGTTTGAAAACACGGCAATCGCGGACATGACCGCAGGTGGCATGGCAGGTGCGGTGTTTAACGGCGTGGCTGATTTTCAATTGCTGGAGCGTGGCGACAACGGCCTGACCGCAACCCGCGCGTTCGAGGAGGGCGAGAGCTGGGCCGCCTATCGCACCCAGATCGAGAACCTTATAGACCTTGAAGGGGCGCGAATTGTTACCATAGCGCGGACTTCCAAAGACATCCTTGCCGCCCACGCATTGGGTCGCCAAGCCGCCATTCTGGGGATGGAGGGCGCGGATTTCCTTGAAAACGACATCACCCGTCTGCAAACCGTTTACGACGATGGTGTGCGGATGATCACCCTGCTCCATTACCAAAACAACACCCTTGGCGACATTACCACGGGCGAAAACCTTAACCGCGGGTTAACGGATTTCGGGCACGAGGTTGTCGCGGGTATGAATGCGGCGGGTATCATGGTTGACGCCTCGCACGCGTCGGCGAAAACGGCGGCGCAGATTGTTGCTGCCAGTAATCAGCCGGTGGTCATCACCCACAGCACATCAATACGCCTGCGTTTGAGCATCCACGATTTATCTCGGCTGAACTGGCCAATTCGGTGGCAGGGTCCGGTGGCTATATTGGTGCTTGGCCCGCCGGTATCGGCATTAACACTTTGGCAGGGTTTATCGACCGGATCGAAGAACTGATTAACATGGTTGGCGAGGATCACGTGGCGCTTGGCTCCGATATGGATGCCAATTACCAACCGGTTATGGAAACCTATCGCAAGATGCCACTGGTTGTGGGCGCATTATTCCAGCGCGGGCATTCGGACGAGGCCGTCGCCAAATTCATCGGCGGCAACTTCTTGCGCGTAATGGACCAAGTGCAGGGCGTCTAAACTTCGTCGGGGAAATACTTCAACACTGACAGGATGGGGTTAGGGGCCGCCTGCCCCAATCCACAGATCGACGCATCAACCATGGTTTCGGACAGCTCGGTTAGCAGGCCACCGTCCCATTTCCCGTCTTGCATCAACAGCACCGCTTTTTCGCAACCCACGCGACACGGCGTGCATTGCCCGCAGCTTTCCGCCGCAAAGAAACGCAGCATATTTAGTGCCGCACCCCGAATGCTATCGCGGTCCGAAAGCACCACAACAGCCGCCGACCCGATGAACGTACCAAGCGGTTGCAGGGTGTCAAAATCAAGCGGCACATCGTTAATACGGGCAGGCAGCAAGCCCGAAGACGGGCCACCGGGCTGGTAGGCCGTAAACGTATGCCCGTCCAACATCCCGCCGGAAGCCTCGATAATATCGGTGATGGTTGACCCCGCAGGCAACAGCTTAACCCCCGGTTCCTTCACGCGACCAGATACGGAATAGGAGCGCATCCCTTTGCGGCCATTCTTCTCAACCCCGTTCAAAATCTCAGGGCCTTCGCGCACAACCCGCGCAACCCAGATCAGCGTTTCCACGTTGTGCACCAAAGTTGGTCGCCCGAAGATGCCGTTTTGCGCAACATAGGGCGGTCGATGGCGCGGAATGCCGCGTTTCCCCTCGATACTTTCGATCATCGCGCTTTCTTCGCCGCAAATATATGCACCGGCCCCGCGCCGCAGCTCGATAAAGCCGACGGGAACAAACCCGATTTTCTCAAGCTTGCCAATCTCGGTTTTCAGAATTTCGCGCACCGCAGGATATTCATCGCGCAAATAAATATAACACTTTTCGGCATCGATAACTTTGGCCGCGAGCAACATACCTTCCAGAAACAGGTTCGGCTGACGTTCCAGATAATACCGGTCCTTGAAGGTTCCGGGCTCGCCTTCGTCCGCATTTACCGCCAGATATCGAGGCCCCTCTTCAGCCCGCACAAACGACCACTTCTTGGCCGTCGGGAATCCAGCACCGCCCAATCCACGAAGGCCCGAGGCCGCCACGATTTCCTGCACCTCGTCCACAGATATCTTGCCGCTATATAGCTCGTAGGTTGCCAGACCACCGCCGCCAGCGACATAGGCGCCGTTATCTTCATAATCGGGAATATGCGCGTGCGTATCGCCTGCCTTGATCGCAACCTCAACCTTTTCGAGGTTCGCATGATCGATATGGTTGTGCCCAAGCTCCAGTACCGGCGCGGTGTCGCAACGCCCCATGCAGGGTGCGCGCAGAATGCGGACCTCGTCTGCGGAATACTTGTTACCAAGGTCGGCCAACAGCTTTTCCGCCCCGGCCATTTCACACGAAAGGGAATCGCATACACGAATTGTCAAGCGAGGCGGTGCTGTCTCCCCTTCCTTAACAATATCGAAATGGGCATAGAAACTGGCGACCTCGTAAACCTCGGCCATGGAAAGCCGCATTTCCTCGGCCAGCGCGCGCAGATGTGCCGCAGACAGGTGGCCGTATTTGTCCTGAATAAGGTGTAAATGTTCGATTAACAAATCACGACGACGGGGGCGAGAGCCAAGCAGTTGCTCGATCTCTTTCCACGCGGTTTCGTCCAGTTGACGGCCTTTGGGCGTGCGACGGCCCTTGCCCTTGCCAGATTTCCAAACACCTTTTCGCTTATCAAACGGAGCCATCTTAACACCTCGATAATTATCTAAAGGCAACATACACCAAGTCTGCGCGGCTCCTAGCCTCAAAACGACGAGGCGGTGGGAAATTTGGTCGTCAACGCTTGTGATTGTTTTGCGCATCCCCTAAATTTAGCGCTAATCAAGGCAAGGACGTCATGACAATCACAAGGCGAATCACACACCTGTTCTGCGCCATGGCGCTGGTCTTTGTGCCTAAAATCGGCATGGCCGAAACCGCATTTATCGCGGTCGCTACGAATTTCTCCGAGGTGATTGATGTTTTGAAAGCCGACTTCGAAGCAAGCTCCGAACATCAGTTAACCATCATAACCGGATCTACCGGCAAGCTTTATGCACAAATCGTTAACGGTGCGCCGTTCGATGTGTTCATGTCTGCGGACCAAGCCCGCCCCGAACTTCTGGTGCAGGACGGGCGCGCGCTAGACACCCGATTCACCTTCGCCACAGGCCTGCTGGCACTGTGGAGCGCGGACGCGGATCGCATCGGTGAAAACGGGTTGCAGGCGTTAACAGAACCCTACCGACACCTCGCAATTGCCAACCCGCAGCTTGCCCCTTACGGTGTAGCAGCCAAGGAAGCGCTAAATGCCCTCGGCCTGTTGGAAACACTGCAAAGCCGGATCGTAATGGGGGAAAACGTCGGACAAACCCACGCCCTGATCGCCAGCGGCAACGCCGAGCTTGGCATCGTGGCACTGGCCTATGCCATCAGCCCGCGTAACGTGAAGGCGGGTAGCTATTGGGTCATTCCACCCGAATTATACGCACCAATCCATCAAGACGCGGTACTAATAAGGCGCGCTGAAAACAACGCAGCGGCCCTCGCCTTCATGGCATACCTGCAAAGTGAGCCCGCCAAAGAAATCATCCGCACCTTTGGTTACGAGGCCGAATAATGGTAGACCTCTCCCCGCTGTGGTTAACCGTGCAACTAGCCGGAACGACGACGTTCTTCCTGCTACTGCTTGGTACGCCACTCGCATGGTGGCTGGCCAACACACGCTCCAAAATCCGCCCCGTTATCGAGGCATTAACCGCCCTGCCAATCGTGTTACCCCCGACTGTCATTGGCTTCTATTTCCTGATCCTCCTCAACCCGAACGCCCCTATCGGACGCTTCTGGGTTGATATTACCGGCGAAACCTTAACATTTTCTTTCACGGGACTGGTCATCGCCTCGATGTTTTATTCCCTGCCATTCATGGTCCAACCCCTGCAAACCGCATTCCAAGCCATAGGCCGCGCCCCGATGGAGGCCGCCGCGACGCTTCGTGCCTCGCCGATTAACGCATTCTTTACGGTTGCCGTGCCGCTAAGCGGGCGCGGATTTTTAACCGCTATCGTCCTTAGCTTCACCCATACCATCGGCGAATTCGGTGTGGTTTTGATGGTTGGCGGCAATATTCCGGGCGAAACCAAAGTCATCTCCATCGCCATTTACGAGCACGTCGAAACCCTGCGCTACGCCGAGGCTCACCAACTGGCGGGCGGCCTGATGATCTTCTCGTTCATCGTCCTGATGGCCGTTTACACCCTTAATCGGCGGTTCCCTGTCCATGTCGGTTAAAACATTAACACTCCGGGTCCGCCTTCCGTTCGAGGATCACACCATCGACTTTAAAGAGTCGATTCCCCTATCCGGTATCATCGCCCTGTTCGGCCCCAGCGGCAGCGGAAAAAGTACCCTGTTGCGGATCATCGCAGGGCTGGAAAATCGCGGTAACCTCCGGTTAACCTTTAACGGCGAAGTATGGACCGACACCAACGCGGGCATTTTTCTGCCCCCCCACAAACGCCCCATCGGCATGGTTTTTCAAGACGACCGCCTGTTTACGCACTTAAGCGTGGCCGGAAATCTTGAATTTGCCGACAAGCGCAGCCCAACTGTTGAAAACCCGATCACCATGGACCAAGTGATCGAGGCGCTGGATTTATTAACCTTACTTAACAAATCCCCATCAACCCTGTCAGGCGGCGAGAAACAGCGTGTTTCATTGGGTAGGACTTTGTTAACCCAACCCGAATTGCTGTTGCTGGACGAACCGCTGTCTGCCCTCGACATCCGCCGCAAAGCCGAACTGCTGCCGTTCCTCGAAAAAATTCCCCGTGAATTCGGTGTCCCCGCCATTTTCGTCAGCCACGCGATAGACGAGGTCGCCCGTCTGGCAGACGAGGTCATCCTGCTATCCCCCGACGGCCACGTCAGCGCCCGCGGCCCCATTCCGGAGATTTTCGACACACAGGAAATGCACGATTTCACCGGAAAATTCGAGGCTGGCACATTTTTGCAAGCAACCGTCACCGCGCAAGACGCGAACTTCCAGATCACCACGCTCGATTTCGAGGGCGAGGTGATGCGCATGCCCATGGTCGCCTCGTTAAACATCGGCGACCGCATCCGCCTCCGCATCCGCGCCCGCGACGTGGCCGTCGCCATTTCCCGCCCCGAGGGCATCAGCATCCGCAACACCATCGCCGCAACAATATCCGAGATAAAAGCCGAGCCAGAAACCGCCTTCGCCGAGATCATTTTCACCGTCGGCACCCAATCCTTACGCGCCCGCATCACGCGGCAAGCAGTTGATGAGCTGGGCTTGAAAGTCGGACAAGAAGCCTTCGCCCTAATCAAAAGCGTCAGCTTTGACCGACGGGTAATGATCTCGGCGTTGGGGTGATTTGGTAGGCCCGGCAGGACTTGAACCTGCGACAAAAGCGTTATGAGCGCTCTGCTCTAACCAACTGAGCTACGGGCCCGCCTGCGGCACTTCTTATGCGGATGTATTTGGGGGGTCAAGTGGGTTCCCTTTTGTTTTCGCCTAAGGTAAAGCAAGCGCAAATCTTAACATTGCAGGAGCCTGAAATGTCCGACCGTCCAAATGGCCTAACCTATGCCGATGCTGGCGTTGATATTGATGCAGGCAATGCGCTTGTGGAACGCATTAAACCCGCCGCTGCCAGCACTAAACGCGCAGGCGTTATGGATGGCTTGGGCGGCTTTGGGGCGATGTTCGACCTGAAGGCTGCGGGTTACAAAGACCCTATTCTGGTTGCGGCGACCGACGGTGTTGGCACCAAATTGCGAATCGCGATTGATACGGGCATTCTTTCGACCGTTGGCATTGATCTGGTCGCCATGTGTGTGAACGACCTTGTGTGTCAGGGCGCGGAACCGCTGTTCTTCCTCGATTATTTTGCAACTGGTAAACTGGATGTTAACGAGGCAGCCACTGTCATCGAGGGAATTGCCGAAGGGTGCCGCCTGTCAAATTCCGCCCTCGTTGGGGGCGAGACGGCCGAGATGCCGGGGATGTATGCCAAGGGGGATTTCGACCTCGCAGGTTTCGCGGTTGGCGCGATGGAGCGCGGGGCGATGTTGCCTGCGGGCGTGGCCGAGGGCGACGTGCTGCTTGGCTTGGCATCCAGCGGTGTGCATTCCAACGGGTATTCGCTGGTGCGCAAGATTGTTGAAAATTCGGGCCTCGGGTGGGATGCGCCCTGCCCGTTTGGCGATGGCACTTTGGGCGAGGCTTTGTTGACCCCGACCAAACTTTACGTGCGCTCCGGCCTTGCGGCTTACCGCGCTGGTGGACTACATGCGCTAGCGCATATTACCGGTGGCGGTTTGACCGAAAACCTGCCGCGCGCGCTGCCCGAGGGCCTTGGTGCGGACATTGATCTAACCGCATGGAACCTGCCGCCCGTCATCAAATGGCTGGTCGATCAGGCGGGTATGGCGCAAGCTGAACTGCTGAAAACCTTCAACTGCGGTATCGGCATGATCGCCGTTGTTTCGCCGGAGCGCGCTGATGCCTTGCGGACGATATTCGAGGAAAACGGCGAGACGGTGTTTAATATGGGCACGGTGGTAACGGGTGAAAACGTTACCTACGCGGGCACATTGGTGTGAAAAAACGGGTCGCCATTCTAATTTCGGGCGGTGGCTCGAATATGGTGGCGCTGGTTAAAAGTATGGACGGCGATCATTCGGCGGAACCGGTGCTGGTGCTCTCAAACAATCCGGATGCTGGTGGTTTGGCTAAGGCCCGCGACATGGGCATCCCGACAGCCGCCGTTGACCACCGCCCCTTTAAGGGGAATCGCGAGGCGTTCGAGGCTGAATTGCATACCGCGTTATTGACGGCAAACCCCGACATTATATGTCTGGCTGGCTTTATGCGCATTCTCACCCCCCAATTCATTGCGAAATGGGAGGGGAAGATGTTGAACATTCACCCCTCGATCCTGCCGCTGTTCACGGGGCTGCATACCCACAAACGCGCGCTTGATGCTGGAATGGCCGTGCATGGCTGCTCGGTTCACCGTGTTACGGCAGAGCTGGACGGAGGGCCTATTTTGGGTCAGGCGGTGATTCCGGTATTGGCGGGGGATACCCCTGATGATCTGGCAGCGCGATTATTGCCGATGGAGCATAGACTCTACCCCGCCGTGTTGCGTAAGTTTGCGAGCAACGACGACACAAAGGTCGTCCTGTTTTCCTAAGGACATGCCATGAAATTCATCCTCCGAGACGAAGCCCGTGCAACCGAGCGGCGCACGCCTGTCACCCCGGATGGTGCGAAAACCTTGCTTGAGGCGGGGTTCGAAATTTCGGTGGAGCGTAGTGATAAACGGGTTTTCGGGGATGCTGAATACGCGGCAGCTGGGTGCGAACTGGTTAATGCTGGAACGTGGGCAACGGCCATTGATGCGACTGTTCTTGGCCTTAAGGAATTACCAGAAGAGCCGGCTGATCTTAAGGCTCCGTTCATACATTTCGCCCATATTTATAAAGATCAGACAGGCTGGGAGGCGGAGATAGCCCGTTTCCGTCGTGGAGGCGGACGGCTTTACGATATTGAGTATTTGGTGAAAGAAAGAAGACGGGTTGCGGCGTTCGGATATTGGGCTGGCTGGATGGGAGCGGCGTTGGCGGCTTGGCGATTGTTGGCGCGTTGGAACGGGGTTGTGGGGCCAGAGGGTGGCGTTAGCAGTTTTGAATCACGAGCAGAGGTTGAGGATATTTTACGCGGGCTTTCCGCGAATTGCGTGAAGCCACGTCGTGCGGTTGTGATCGGGGCCAAGGGGCGCTCGGGTTCGGGGGCGACCGAGGCTTTGAAGTTGGCCGGATTTGAGGTGACTGAGTGGGATATGGAGGAAACGCGGGATCTGGATCGTGTAGCTTTGATGGGCCATGATTTATTGGTTAACTGCGTGTTAATGACCGGGCCGGGATTACAATTGCTTTCCCGCGCGGACATCTCCAATCCGATGAATTTTATTCAAATGATCGCGGATGTGTCGTGTGATCCGTTTAGTGATTTCAATCCTTTGCCGATATACGATGCACCTACGGGATGGGATGCGCCGTTTCTGTCGCTGGGCCAAAACGGAATTCGTGAGGAACTGGAGTTGACGGCGATTGACAACCTGCCTTCCCTACTGCCCCGTGAAGCAAGCAAGGATTTTTCCTCGCAGATGGTTAAGGCATTGTTAACCTATCCAGACGGCGAGGAATGGCTGGCGGCGAAGGCCGCGTTCGAGGCCGCGCTCGTGCGTGCGGATGATGGCTGATCCGGTATCATCAATCCGAAACATTGGCCCTGCGGTCGAGGCGATGTTTGCGCGGGTGGGGGTGACCACGGCGGAACAATTACGTGATATCGGGGCGGATGAGGGGTATGGCATGGTCCTGAAAAGCGGCGTGCGCCCGCATTTCATCGGCTATTACGCGCTGGTCATGGGCTTGCAGGGGCGGCCCTGGAATGATTGTCAGGGCGTGGAAAAAGAAAACCTGCGCATAAAATTCGACCACATTGTTGCCGATACGCTTGGTGCAAAGAAAAAGGGCCGCTCGGGTATCGA
>ENA-OSCG01000143-OSCG01000143.1-marine-sediment-metagenome-genome-assembly--contig:-NODE-143-length-11576-cov-3.839684_pt1 | contig 11576 bp, 14 predicted proteins | sample MGYA00237880_ERZ529332 | MGnify/ENA primary metagenome ERZ529332 (study PRJEB26373, sample SAMN05710708) | marine sediment metagenome | biome: marine; feature: ocean trench; material: sediment... | reverse complement strand
CCCCCTCTACACATCGGGTTTGTGCAACTCTTCCATATAAAAACCCCATTTGAGGATCCCGTTCTATGCGCTGCTGAAGGCGGGGAATTTTTGAGAAGATAGCATAAGCTTTCTTCTTATCTTTAGCCCCTAAATACAAACGACCCAAAGCTAAATAAGTACTTAATTGTCTCCTTTGGTTATTATCCGATATATTCGGACACTCTAACAGTTTCAATAAAGTTTCCGCTAAAAATTCACCATGAGAAACCAATCCTGCCTCTACACATCCCCAAAGACATTCATATATTCCAGTTAGTCTAATATCATTCCATTCGGCTTTTTGCTCCTCTAGACTACTTTTTTTCCTCCTATAGTGTTTAATTCTATTAGCCGTCTTAAAAACATTTTTTAACTTGGGAAGGAAATCTTTACTATTACATCTATTTATTCCAAATCTAAAAACTTGGTGCCCCCTAATAGCTATCTGCTCAAGATGTTCATCAACAGAAGCTACTTGTTGAGTCCCCCATATATCAAAGAATAAATGTTTAGCAGATAAAGCCACTATCTTTTTTAATAAATCAATATCTATATTATCCGGAAATTTTTTTGTCTCATAGGGGTGCGGGCTTTTAGCTTTAATTTCTTCCTCTATTGCCGCCATTTGAACTCTAATCTCCCCCCGCATAGCTTGAATCTCTTCCCTATTAGAGAACTTATTATACCAAAGAGGATCGGTAGTCCATAAAGCTATCCAACTTTCTCTATAAACTTTAGTCTGAAAAAGCTCCCCGAATAATTGATTATGATTGTGATTAATTCCTACCTTATTAATAATATCAATAGTTTCATAGAGACCACATTTATTATAAAGTCTTTCATCTATGTTAGGTTTAGTATATCTCAAAATCACCCCAATGTTTATTTTGTATATTTGGATACTCACATGAATCTAAGTGTTTTGAATAATCAAAACTATCCCCCGGATTTATTTCGTGTTCTATTATCTCTTTAAAGCGGCGGAGTACTGTTTGCTCTAGACTTTTCCTCTCCTGTCTCCAATCATGTTTTATCACTACGCCTCTCGGAGTATTTAAAATTTGGGGGATAAAAATATAAAAATCTTCTTTATTTTCATATACCCATTCTGATATGTAATACATATCGAAGCTATCATTAATTTCTGGGAATAATCTTTTACCCTCATGGAAATAATTATGTACAATTGATTTATACATGTTTCTAGTATAATTATTTATTTTGATAATAAAAGATCCACTATTTACATAACAATCCTGAGGCCTATAAGGCTCTCTTGAAAAACAGCCCTGTTTATTTTCATTATTAATCAATTCAGTTATAAGTTGATTTAGGTAGGTTGGATTTTCTATCCAAGCATCACTATCTAGAAAAATAACAATATCATTATTCGTAGTATTTAAGTATTCTTCCATAATGCCCATTTTAGCAGACTGAGCAGCCCTAAACCTCGGCTCGTCTTTATGAGGGGGTGAATTAAATCTATCAACCATAGCCTCTTCCATAAATAAAAAATTATAGTTATAGCCTAATTTTTGACAAAGGGTTCTATTAATTGAAGCTCCTAGCCTTATATATTTAACATAAGGTCTATTATCTACCTGTAGTACAACTATTTTTTTATCCTTAACCAATTAATCTCCAAATTCTAAATCATTTGAAAAAAAGGCTCTTTTCCTTCTACCCTTTATATGTGTTTCATTTTTAGACCAATAATATACAGGTAGTGTTTTACGTATCATGCCCGAAGTAATTGGGTCTGGTATTCCATGCCACGATTCAAACTCATGCTTGTATTTAAAAGTTGAGTTTGAACTTTTAAATACATTCAATCTATTAAACTTATAAGGGAGTATACCATAATTTTCCTTTCCGTCATGTAATATTAAATCAAAAGAAGAATCATATTCTTCAGAGGCACATAATACAGCACTATATTCACGTTTCCAACTTTTATTACCTCCATGAAGGTCGGTATCAAGGTGCATACCTAAAAAACCTTTTTCTGGTAATAAATGCATTCCCGCACCATAAAATTTGAAATCGGGGAATACTTTAACATCAATACCAAAATCCTTAAAGTATTCACTAGGATTAAAGAAAGTAGCAATATAATCTAACGCTGCAAGAGCAGGTACAGTAACTGACTCCCTATCCCGTGTTGTCATTTTCAAGGCCGTATTATTACTTGTGTTTCCATCATATTTATACCAGCCATCCCAACTTAAATCGGGGAAGCTATTAGCCGCTGCACGTAAAAGTGACGGTGACAGAAAATCATCTATAGCTATAGCTGGATATGGGTTATCTATTCTTGTAACTTTCATAAGCACCTGTTATAGTTATTCCCATCAGCTGTTCTAAATCATAATTAACTATTACCTCAGAAATATAATCTATATCATCAACAGACAAAGTGGGATGTAGGGGTAAGTAAAAGCCGATCTGAGACAATCTATTAGTTTGGGGATATTCCCCTGAATTATATTGAGTTAAAAAAGATTGAGTATGCATAGGATAAAAGTAACTCCTAGTCTCTACTCCCTCATTCGCCAAAGCCGCACGTAAGGAATCTCTATGTCCATCAGCTAGAATTGGCATAATCCACCAAGCTGAAGACTTTGTAGTCTCTGGATTCTCTATACAACTTACTCCCTTAAGATTATTTTCATATCTCTGTCTTAAAATCCACCTGGACAACATAAATTCTTCATGTCTTCTATGTTGCTCTATACCCATAGCCGCTTGCATGTTAGTCATTCTGTAACCGAAAGCTCTTTCCGTATGACAAAAATGTTTTCCGGGAGTAAAAGCGTGCATCCTAATTCTATCTAATCTATCTCTTACCTCTTTGCTATCAGTAATAACAACGCCCCCTTCACCTGTTGTAATATTTTTGTTTGCATAAAAACTAAATATTGCTAAATCCCCAAAGGAGCCTACCATTCCTCCGGATTTATGAACAGCGTAATGAGATTCCGCACAATCTTCAATTAAAAAGATGCCTCTCTTTTTTAAATAGTTGCTTATTTCTATAATATCATCTATGGGCTCACCGTAAGTATGCACTACAATAACAGCTGTGGTTTTGTCTGTTATTTTTTCTTTAATACAATCAAGACTCAAGTTGCCAACTCCGCCTGTAACATCTGCAAAAACCGGAGTTGCTCCAGAAAGAAGTGTGGCATTAGCTACTGCAATCATAATAAAGTCTGGTATAATCACTTCATCGCCATCTGAAGCATCACATACTGCCAGAGCCAGATGCAAAGCTGTAGTACCCGAACTACAAGCTGAACCATATTTTTTGCCATGAGAATTTGCAAATATGTGTGCAAACTCTTTTACTTTTTGCCCCTGTGAAATCCAGCCACTCTTTACAACCTCTGTAACAGCCTCTATTTCACTCTTACCTATAGCGGGCTCTGCTACAGGGATTACTCTGTCTGCCGATTTATTTATTATTGGATCCATTATGCTAAACTCCTTTCATATACTTTTGAATACCATTTATAGTGATTTTTATACCAATCAAATGTATATTTTAATCCTTCTTCTAAAGAAGTTTGTTTTTCATAACCCAATAATTTCAATTTTGTTATATCAGGACACCTTCTTGCAACCGAGCCCTTCGGAGCTGATAGAATTTCGACATCAACATCTATATCTACTATCTCAAATAATGTATCAGCTAAATCAGTTATTTTTATTTCTTCATCATCATTGCCAACATTATAGATTTCACCGTTGCTTTCTTCACTCTCCATTACTTTTATAGAGATTCTAAAACATCATTAATATAACAAAAAGACCTTGTTTCTTCACCCCCATAAATTTTGAATGGAAACTCTTCTTTTAATATTCGTTCTATAAATTGAGGTATTACATGTTTTAATCCCATCCTTGGACCAAATGCATTATGAAGTCTAACTATAGAAAATCTATCAAAATCATAAGCTTGACGATAACAATATAAAGCTATTTCGCTCAAAAGCTTTCCCCCACCATAACTCCACCTGGGATTAGTAACATCATCAATTGCAAGTGGAATTGTTTCTGGTGTGGGTATAGGAAAGTTTTCTTCTCCCAACACATTAAAGGTACCAGAATAACATTCCGAACTACTTGTGAATAAAATTTTACCCTTATCTTGTTTTACTAACCAATCAAGAACATTTATAGTTCCAATTATTCCTGTTTTTAAAACTTCAACTGGATGATTATAAAAATTTGAAGTACCATTGAATGCTGCCAAATGATAAATATAATCATAATAATCTTTTTGTAAATATTGAAAAGTATTCGGGGATGTAATATCACCTGTTATAGATTTACAATTTCTATGTTTAATAACCCTTAAAAATTCTTCATCATCATTTGGTCTAGCAAAATTACCAATTAAAGTAACTTCATAATCATTTTCTAACAAATATTTAGATAAATGAAGTCCAACAAATCCTGCTCCTCCCGTAATCAAAACCTTTTTCATATTTCTTTTCTCATTCCTTCTGGTACCTTTACAATAAATTTATCATTTTCTTCAATTATAGTTTCAAATAATTTTAAATCTAAGTTCAACTTATCAACTAAATATATCATTGCCCTTGTATCTTTTGGAAGACAAGTTCCACCAAATCCACCAAAATCTTTATTTACATTTAAATAATGTCCTTCTTGAATACCATGAAGTAAAAATGAATCTTTAACAACATCATAATTGGCACCCAAATTTTGACAAATCTTATAAAATGTATTTGCAAATATCACTCTCATTGCCTTATATGTATTTGAAAAATATTTAATCAATTCTGCTTCAATAATAGTTGATTTTATTTTATGAACTGGTAAACTACCATGAGTTTCCTTTATTTTTTCATATATTTCATCATCATCTGTGCCAACCAGCAGTAACGAATTGTGATTTATAAAATCATCTTCCGCACACCATTCTCTCAAAAACTCTGGAACAAAACATATAATAAGATTTGTTTCATCTCTAAACTTTTCACTAGTACCTGGTTCAACTGTACTTTTTATTGCAACAATACCTCTATAATCTAATTTATCCAAATTTCTAACAACCTCATGGACTATGGATACATCACACGAACCATCTTCATTTGAATTTGTCGGTACACAAATATAACATACTTTAGTATCTAAAATATCTTCTAACTTTGTATAAAGTTTAACATCATGTGAAATTACTTCATGTCCAATTCTTTCAAATCCAGATTTAATTGCTGAACCAACTACACCCAATCCAACGATTCCTATTTTCATATTATTTCCTCCATTCCATTTATACCTGTAATTAGTGCTTTTTTCATAATTGGTTTACTATTCTTTCTAATTCTTCCTTTTTTTGAGCAAAGAAGGTACGCTGTCTTTGACGGATTACAGATTTCCTCTCCTTCCCTTCTAACTTACAAAGAGCAATACCGGGAGTCATAGCATGAGGGCCTGATTCATAAATAATTCCGTCTATTTTTAAATGATATATTTCTATCTTTTTTAAATTGAGGTAATTTGAGACACAATAATCATCTTCATATTGAAAATATTCCTCTTCCTTCATTGCATTGTAATATGCCATAAAATTATTTAATAAATCTTTACGTATTAAAGTCCCATCTGCGCTTTGAACATGTGGGAAACAATTGTACAGATTTGACACACAATAACCTCCCGCCTGTATTCCTTTTCCTACAACCGCCTTATTAAAGCCCTTTATCATATCAGGCTTATAAATGTGATCATCATCAACTAATATTATATAATCTTCGTGAATAGAGTCCCACATACTAAACAAACCCAGTAATCCAGAGCCTGGACCAAAATCTGTATCAATTAAATTGACTACTACATTTGTATCCGCATACTTACTTTTAAAATCATTTATTCTAGACTCCGGTATTTCACCATCAAATCTATAAGAATATTGCTTTGGTATGTTTACAACAATCCTTGACGCTTTAAAGCTTTGCTCTAAAAAACTATCAATAGTTAAATAGATACTATCATCAAATCTGACAGGAATAGTTGTTAGAGTAACTAGATATTCCATTTATTAAACAAATACTCCAATACTTTCTTATATCTACCCTTCCAAGGTACATGAACTACACAAGGATAAGATTCTGTTTCTTTTACAAAAAGTTTATGATTATGAAATTCAACATAGTTATCTATATCATCTTGGTCCTTAGAGGATGTATAAAAGACCTCACAATTATAATCAAGCCCAAGAGCATAACCAGAACCATCTACTGCTATATAATGAGAAACAGCCGTTTGATCTACAGCCTTCAAACTAGTGTCCCAGCCCTCAGTTTTCACCATAGACATCGCTCCATTAAAAAACCTTTTCAAATCATTTGCATATCCTATAAATCCTCCCGTATTCAAATATTTATAATTTGATATACCCATTGAATCGTAGAAGGCAAGGTCACCTCCTAATTGATGTTCATATTGTTTTTCTGAAGAATACAATATTCTATACCCCATTTGCTTAAATTTATTTACAATAGTAGATATTGCCTGTAAATAGAAGGTATCATAAGCATCAGTCATTATGATGATTCTATTCTCTGCATCTGATGTGCTATTACAATAATCCGTTATCCATTCTAATTTTGAAAAAAACCCTTTCCATTCTTTACCAACTCCAATAACCTCTAGATTAATATCTAATGTACGGCTGGATGATAATAAATATTCCATTTTATCAATATCATATACATTTGATGGTGTAATTATAGATACTATTTCCATGAGCCTATAGCCCAATGAGCACCATAATTACCAAATTGTTGTGAAGCAAATTGTGGAGTTGGCTCTAGTATAGTAATCTTTGGGTTTGCAGATTTAAGATAAGTAATGTAACTTTGTGAAACTAAAACAGCCGCTGTTCTAAAAAAAACCTTAGTGCCCCTCCCACATTGACTTACAAAATCCTGCCAAGTATCAGCCTCAAAGACTGGATCTACAATATTATCAATAATTTGTTTTATGAAGGGATGTTTAGGCGTAGCAGCAAAAGCATATTGTCCTAAAAGAAAAGGTAAGTCTTGTTCTTTAAGTATAGAAAGGCCACTATCTTCCCATTCCTTTGGAAATATTGCAGTATGCCCTTCAGTTAAAGAACTCAAAGAACAGTTAATTTCCATATCAATATCAAAATAGAAACCGCCATATTTATAAATAGCAAGGTAACGAAAAAGGTCAAATTTTAATACACTTTCAAGTTCATGAAAAAGATCTACATATTCTGGATAATAAGTTTCTATCAACTCCACCACAGCTTCATCATCAAAAAACTTATATTCAAAATCAGGATTATTATCACAAAGTTCTTTGGTCCAATGGCTAAGGTTTACTATATGTCCTCTAATACTTCTAAACTCTTTATCTATATCCTTAGTTTTCCAGGTTTGAATAATTATCTTTGGTATACTCACTTATATTTTTTCCATAGGCCTTTATGTAAATTCTTAAATCTACAAAATTCACTCTGCCCTCTATTCAAAGTAGCATTTTGGTGAATCACGGCTATTGGGCCATCATACCAGGGCATTTTACTAACTACCTTTTTACCTTTAAGTTCAATACAATACCATTCAAATCCCCATCTCCAAGCATCCAACCTATCCTTCTCAAAATCAACAGTATGAGTTATTAGAGCCTGATCAGCCCCCCAATTATATAGATCCCAACCTCCCTTAAGAAATAAATCAGTCATAAGTCTTAATCTATCAAGATAGGGTTTAAATTTACCCGATTGCATGCCTCCCCAAACAAAACCGCCCAGTCGCCCTTGTATATCCATATATTCCTGAAGTGTCGATTCTGGGCCTCTATATCTACAAGCTCTACCCTTTTCTACAGAATAATAACAACCTTCTACATCATCTAGCTCAGCCCAAAATTCATCTATAGATGCCTGAAACCAACAATCAAAATCATAGGTAAGAAATTTATAATCTTTATAATGCTGCTCCAGCAAAGGAATAACATCTATATTTCGTCGGTTGGTTAAATTCCGTTCAACAGGAACCTTCCATTCTTCATCAATCGGTAATGGAATAACCTTCACTCCAAAGTCTCCCATTTTTTCTAGAATCTGAGGATCACTACCATAATCAAAAGCCACCACCTCTCCTTGATAGTTTGCTAGATACCTCAGACTTATCAAAAATTCCCAGATTCTCTCTTCGAAAAATCTGCCCTCTATCGGAATGTTTTCCTCTTTTTGGATTTTAGTAACAACATAAAGTAAGTTTTTCTCTTTCATCATATTCCTTAATTAGTAGTTAGTTTAAGTAAAATTCTATTCTCATAATCAGTAAAAGCTAAAAACTCTATATTAATATCCGGATTATTTTTAACTGCCTTTTTAAGTTGTGCCATTAGTTGTACTTTAGTATAGGGAGGCTCTGACCCATTAGCAGCTGCCCTTCCATGATTAGTAGGTTCTATATAAACTATTTTTTCTTTAACGAAATTATACCAATCTTGTCTCACCGGGCCCTTTTTTAGATCATTAAACAACCAATTAGCATCAGAAATAGATAATACAGTTACTATATCAAAATCCTTCAATTTTACTAATTTACGTAAATCTTTACACCAGCCCTTTTTAAAAGAAACGTTCTTTAAATTATTACTCGCTGCCACTACTCTAGCAACAGATAGTATTCCAGGTTCTATACCATCCGACTGACTATTAGAGTCTATACCTAAATAAGACTTGGCCCCTCTATTCATAGCTTCAATGGCAAGAAATCCATTATAACAGCCTATATCTACAACCCTCTTATTTTTATAATCAATATAATCTAGACGTTTACCTTGGTCCTTATAAACCCTTCTTATAGAGTCTTTATAAACCTCTCCATCTAATATAATGGGGTTATAGTTAGTATGCTTATCAAACCCTTTCATTCTTATTATTTTGTTTTCGTATTCTTGTTGTTTGTCCATCCTCTAACTCCTTTTTTATGTAAAATCCTCTACGGCTGTACTAGTAAATTGAGCCCTTAACTCTTTATCTACTCTATTATTATAAATGACCACCTCCGATTTATCAAGTAATTGGTCACAGCCATTACAAATCAAATCAGAGTCACCACAAGTACCATTATTATGGTGGTTATAAATATTGTTAAAGATTGGACCACTATAAATTTCTTCAAAGGTTTGGTCTTTAAAATTGCCCAATACCATTTTATTATCAAAATCAAAACAACACATAATAATGTCGCCTTCTATCTGTAACTGGATAGGACCACTAGCTGGTCTTCCACACGTAGACAAAACTGGGGCTCCAGTAACATCCCTATACTTTTTTCCATATACCCAATTATGAGGATACCAAATTTCTAAAATACATCGATCTTCAAATTCTTTAATCAACCCATCTACATCCCCCTTATTTTCTTCTACTATATCTGCTGTAATAATTACATCAATATTTTCAGGCTTTGTATCAATAGCATAATCTATAATGGATTTAGTATTTTCAAAGTTAAACTTCTTATTTCTATAATTCATTATTTTATCATAATTATCTGGATCATTTGTGTGCAGACTAAATCTTATATCTGCTATACCAGCTTTAAACATAGCATCTATTTGTTCTTTAGTAATTAGAGATCCATTAGAAAGAAGATGAACCTCTAATTCTTTGGAACAAGCATATTCTACTTTTTGTATAATAGTTTTATCTGTAAATATGTCCCCAAAGCCTGAAAAAGAGGTATGAACAAGTTTATCTCCTAATTCTTTTATAGCTTTATCTAAATAAAATTTGTAAGTAGTTAAAGACATAATTCGTTTTGGCCGAGTAAAATCATCAGTTGGCCAAGGACAAAAAACACAGGCCGCATTACAACAAGTTGATGTTTCTACTCTTAATTCGTTAGTTGTTGGTATTGGCATTATATTCCCTGTTTTCTTCCGTCCCAATGAACCATTCTTGGGCCTAAATGTAAAGTAGTAAAACCTTTAATAAATTGTCTTTGTTCCATAATCCATTGACTTGAAAAATAAGAATCACAGCCAGCAGCTGTATTAAAGTCCTCGGGATAACGCCTATCAGGATATTGATTAATATTATATAATTGTCCATAACCTAAAGGCAGGGGATTCTCTATAGTACTTGCAACATTTGAATTCCAACCCATAGCCGTAAATGACTCTGGCTGTTCTACAACCTTATATATGTTAGGAGACCTCATAACTTCTCTTCCATTAAAAGGACTTTGCATTTCTACATCTCCTTTAGTAGCCATATATTTATAATTTCCGCCTAAATATAAAGTATTAATACCCTCCATAAAATCAGGTACATCATTCTCTTGATACAATATCCCTAAATCCTTTTTCATTAAAACTCTACGGTAAAACCCATATAAGTAATCATAATTCAAGGAAAGTAATTGTTTTTCAAGAAAGGGGGGCCAAAATACATCTGCATCAGTTATTAATACCCAGTCTGCTACCCCTTGTAATTGATTCAATCCCTCATTAATTGCCGCCCCCTTATTAAAACGCTCTCCAAAAGCGTCTGTAGCTATACAATCTACATTTAGATTTTTACAAGCTGCTTGGGTATTGCCATCTTTATTAGAAGTGATAATAAGGAAGTGCTTAAATATTTCCTTATTATGAGGAAGAGTTAACTCTAATATATCGTGAAAATTAACCGAAGTTAATAATACGCTAACGTCTAGTTTTTCGTCTCTTGCTCTTAGAATGGTTGCCACCTTTCTCTGGGTGCAGCTTATTATGCTTTGCCTTAGATACCTTCACCAGATTACTAGGTTTGTTGTGTGATTTATTCTTATCTTTGTGGTGGACTACATCACCACTTTTAGCTTTCGTAATTCTTCTACGATAAGTTTTGCTTCGGCCACCCTTCCAGCGGCCATTAGAACTACCAAATTGTTTTCCGCCCTTTTTACCATGCAATTTTGGTCTGCTCTTCGCTTTAGTAGCCATTATTCTGCTAGGTTGTTTCCCTCTGAAAGATTAGCTAATATCAAATTTCTAAGATATTTATCTGACATTAAACTAAAAGCATAAGGCTGAGCCTGACCTTTAAGTTTCAAAATCAAAATCATATCATCTACTAATTCACCAATTCTTGATTAGCAGCAGCTGGGTCGTTAGGGTCAGTATTATCTAAAATCAATCCTGATAATTTATCCATTTCTTTCACCCTTATTCAGGCCACTCTTGAACTAATGCTTGAGCCTCAGACTTTGTCAGGACTGAATTGTTTGGATAATCCATACCATTGCCTAAATCTTTCATAGCAGTTAATTCACCAGTCAACATACTGAATTCACCTTTTACAATAATAAGACTGCCATCAGATTTAACTCTGGGCGCGCCTAATTTACCTTTAAAAGCTGCTTCTTTCCAAGTTGGGGTAATGGGAGTAGTAGATGTAATTTCACCGTCATCATCGTATTCGTACTCATTCCATCCCAGCTTGGGCTGGAGTACGCTTGGTACTGCTGATTCGTAAGTTGCCTTTGTCAGACAGA
>ENA-OSCG01000142-OSCG01000142.1-marine-sediment-metagenome-genome-assembly--contig:-NODE-142-length-11595-cov-7.549913_pt1 | contig 11595 bp, 9 predicted proteins | sample MGYA00237880_ERZ529332 | MGnify/ENA primary metagenome ERZ529332 (study PRJEB26373, sample SAMN05710708) | marine sediment metagenome | biome: marine; feature: ocean trench; material: sediment... | reverse complement strand
ATTGGGTGTGGTGTCGATCTCGAACACAGGCGGGTCAACATTGGCGGACGGTATCGTGCAGGTATTACGCACGATGGTGCTCAGATGATGCAACAGGGTCTGAAAGCTATGCGCCGCGCTGCCATCATTCAGGGTGTGCGTATGCACCTTGTGTAAGGCTGTCGCCGAGCGCGTGGCTGGCGCAACCGGATCGCGTGTGGTTTTGGCGTCCTGGTCCTCATCACAGAACAGCAGCTCGCGCCAGGCCTCGACCATATGCCACTGTACGTAATAAGCGAGCACGCACAAAAAGATATGCGCCCGCACGCGCCCCTCCAGGCGATGGCGAATGGGCCGTATGTGGAGGTCCATGGTTTTCATCGACCGAAAGGCCCGCTCAACACGACTGAGTTGCTTGTAACTGCGCACCGCCTCAGCGGCGCTGATATGTTGTTCGTCCAGGCTGGTGCGGATCACGTAGAGACCATCAAGCGCGGCCTCGGCCGCGATTTTGTCCTGATCGAGCGAGTAGGCAAAGTGCCGGGCCTGGATCTCGAGGATGAAGTGCTTGGCTACCTTGTATTTGTTGATCACCTTGCCCACGCGCAGGCCGATCTTGTCTTCGCCCTGCAAGCGTCCGCATGCAACCATCGCGCACACCTGATCCAACTCCTTGACGGTGGCCTCAAGCAGGCTGCGGCGTTTCTCAGTGCGGCGCTTGGCCAGTTCTCGATTGCGGCAAGCCACCAGCCGTTCTCCGGGGAAGTCCGGGTGGCTGAGTTCGAACAAATTACGCTCATCGAACAGGTCCATCTGCAAGACCTTGGCATCCAGCAAGCGGCGAATCGCCCCAGGGCGCAAAGCAGTGATCCAATCGATACCCTCCAGGGTGTGCAGCACATCCACTTGCTTCTGGGTGATCATGCCGCGGTCGCCCACCAGCACGAAACGCTCGATTGCAAAGCGCTCCCGCATGCGGCTTACTTGTGGCAACAAGGTCTTGGGATCGCCGGTATTGCCCTCGAACACCGACACGGCCACCGGAATGCCCCGGGCGTTGGTCAACAGCCCGTAGTTGACTTGCAACTTGCCTTTCTTGCGATCGCGATTGTGACCAAAAGCGGCCAGCGGACAAGTGACCCCTTCGAAGTAACTCGAACTCAAGTCGTATAGCGCCAGGCCATCGTTCTCAAGATGGCGCGCGGCGAGTTTTTGCTCAATGCGCTCCTGGCGTTGCAACAACCAATCCAGGGCGCCATAGAGTTCACCCTCATCCGCGTCTTCGATCCCAAGAATGGAGGGCAAGGTGGTGTCCTGCCACCAGCGGGTGGTCGCGAGTTTGCTGTTCGGGGCCAGGATGCGGGCGATGATCATCGCCACCACCAAGTCACGATTGCGTGAGGGCCGCGAATCGAGACAGCGGGCCAGGCCGAGGCGCTGCAAGGCCAGCATGACCGCGTGCACATGACCATGATGGGACGAGGCTAGCACTTCAAAGGTCTCGGTCACCGGCGCCAATTGCTCGCCTTTCAAAGACCGGCGCAGGATTTCAATCGATTCAGCCGGCAGCCTGGAGAGGTTGGCCAGGGTGCGTGACTTGACCTTGCCGTTTTCGCGATAGCTTTCGCGCAGCAGGATCGCTGGTGGGGAGTTGCGGTTGGGGATGGTGGCTATGTACATGCCTACGCATTATGCGGTATAGATCCATTCAAAGCAAGTTATAATGAAATATAAGATTTATATTACATGCCTACATATTCAATCTTCTTTCACTCTCGAATAACAAAAAAGATCCGATATCTCACGCACTTGCGTAAAATATCAGGCCTCGAGATCAAAAGAACTTCAGTCTAAACCACATGAGGAAACATTCGTAAGTTGACTATTTCGCCAAGGTGTCTGATTGCCAACATGTTGGTCTTCTTGGTGCTTGTTTTTCAATTACCCATCATATTCCTTCAGGAACCTGGCTTTACTGTCGGCAACGCTCGCCCTGGTAGCTTATGGAGCGTTGCGACAGCACCGCAGGGCTTGAGCATACAAAAGCAGTGAAACGGAAAAGGGCGATGAAAGAAATCTTCCAGATGGTGGGTCTGATAGTTGAAGCAGGCCCCACGTCTGCTTTTAGTCCCTGCATTAAGGCCGGCTCAATGCCGGCCTTTTTTTTGCATGCAATAGTGTTTAACCCACACCCTATCAAGGGTAGAATAGCAACGCCTTATCGAGGAGCAGGACAAGCAGCCTATGAAATCTCCGTGTGTGGCGGTGTATCCCGGTACCTTCGACCCGATTACCCACGGTCATACGGACCTGGTCAGTCGTGCCGCCCGTGTTTTTGATCACGTTATCGTCGCAATCGCGGAAAGCCCCCACAAAACGCCGTTCTTCAGCCTTGAAAAACGGATTGAGCTGGCCGCCAGCCAACTGTGTGACCTGGTCAATATCGAGATTGTTGGTTTCAGCAACCTGCTGGTTGATTTCGTGCAGGAAAAAGGTGCCAACGTCATTGTTCGCGGCCTGCGCGCGGTATCGGATTTTGAATATGAATTTCAGTTGGCCAGCATGAACCGCAATTTGTGTGAAGAGGTGGAAACCATGTTCCTGACACCGGATGAGAAATACGGTTTTATTTCCTCCACACTGGTGCGGGAAGTAGCGCGTCTTGGTGGTGATGTTTCACAATTTGTCGGTCCGGAAATTGAACAGGCGTTGAAGGCACAATTTAAATCCGCAGGTAGCTGATCTTGGCACTGAAAATTACCGAAGAATGCATCAACTGCGATGTATGTGAGCCGGAATGCCCCAACGAGGCCATTTACCAGGGCCTGGAGATTTACGAGATTAACCCAGACCTGTGTACCGAATGTGTCGGTCATTTTGACACACCACAGTGCATTGAAGTGTGCCCGGTGGAGTGTATTCCAAAAGACCCCGGGCACAAGGAAACAGAGGAGCAACTGTGGCAGAAATATCGCCAGCTGATCAGCGCGGCAGAGGTTTGAGAACCCGTTTTTGGCTGATTGCTCTTGTTGCGATCCTGGTACAGCCGCTGCTGGCTGATCAGCCGGGTAAGGCCGCGATTGCAAGCGCACATTATTTGGCTACCGAAGCCGGTCATGAAATACTGTCAAAAGGTGGTAATGCCTTTGATGCAGCGGTTGCAGTCAGTTCAGTTCTGGCTGTGGTTGAACAGACCAGCTCCGGTCTTGGTGGTGGCGCTTTATGGATGCTGCACCGTGCGTCCGATGGATTTGAGGTCATGATTGACGGCCGCGAAATGGCGCCGGCAGCGGCTCATAAGGACATGTATCTGAATCCGGACGGTTCGGTCAATCGGGACCTGGCTGTAAACGGCCCGCTTGCTGCAGCCATCCCGGGGGAAGTCGCAGGCCTGGATCACCTGGCAACACATTATGGCAGGTTGCCTCTTTCTGAAAGCCTCAAACCCGCGATTCGAATTGCCCGTGAAGGGTTCCGGGTGTATGAAAAATTCCACACCATGCTGGTTTATAAAGAAAAGGCCATCCGCCGTTGGCCGGCTGCAACAAAGATCTTTTTGCCGAATGGGAAAGTGCCGCAACTAGGGCAGTTGATCAAACTGCCGGAACTGGCGGCAGTGCTTGAAAAAATCGCTGCCGAGGGAAGGGACGGCTTTTACAAGGGCGAGGTCGCCCGGCGCCTGGTCGATGGTGTGCAGGCTGCCGGTGGCATCTGGAGCATGGAAGATCTGGCGGGCTACACGGTTAAGGAGCGTGAACCGGTACGCACAACCTACCGGGGTTATACGCTGGTCAGTGCGCCGCCACCGTCATCGGGCGGGATTGCCATTGCGGAAATGCTGAATATCCTCGAGCCCTACCAACTGGCTGAGCTGGGCAAAGTTCAGCGCACGCACCTGGTCGTCGAAGCCATGCGTCGTGCCTATCGTGACCGGGCTTTGTACCTGGGTGATCCAGACTTTTACCCGGTGCCGCAGGCCAGGCTTGTGAATGCCGACTATGCCGCCGGCTTACGCGCCAGTATCAGGTTCGACAAAGCTACCCCCAGCGCCATGCTGCCGGGCAGAGAAAACCTGCCGGATGGTACAGATACATCCCATTTCTCCATCATTGATGCAGCCGGCAATATGGTAGCGGCAACGCTGACGGTCAATACGATTTTTGGCTCGAAATTCATGGTGCCGGGTACGGGATTCGTGCTGAATAATGAAATGGACGATTTCTCGGCCAAGCCGGGCGAGCCCAATGCCTATGGCTTGATCGGCTTTACCGCCAATGAGATTCAACCGTTCAAGCGCCCACTTTCAAGCATGACTCCCACGTTGATGTTCGGTGAGGGCAAAGCGGCTGCTATAGGCACACCCGGCGGCGGCCGCATTATCACGATGGTTCTGCTGGGCTGGCTGGATTTTGTGGACGGCAACGGGCCGGCATCGTGGGTGTCTTTGCCGCGTTATCACCACCAATACATACCGGATATAATATTCGCGGAGAAAGATACTTTTTCTGCAGAAGATATCGCCGACTTGCAGGCCATGGGGCACACGGTTGAAATCCGTGAGCGTCGCTGGGGCAATATGCAGGCTGTGATGTGGGATCGTAACAGCGGAGAAGTCACGGCCGCTTCGGATCCCCGTGTTCGTGCAGGGAGGGCGATCGTAAGGTAAACCAGGCCTGGCTTATAAGGCTGATGGGCCAGCGGGTAGCGAGAGTTAAACGTCCTGCGGGACAGGAGAAAAATATGAAAGGACTGATTGCTGGATTAATCGCCGGTGTCATCGCCTTGCCGGTAGCCCGGGCTGAGATAACAGCTGAAGAAATTGACCGGGCCGCAGCCGCAGTTCAACCACAGGTGGTTGAATGGCGTCGCTGGTTCCATCAAAACCCGGAACTGAGCAACCGCGAGTTCAACACAGCGGCCCGGGTTGCAGAAATTCTGCGTGGCATGGGCCTGGAGCCCCGCACCGGCATTGCCCATACCGGGGTGATCGCCATCATTGAAGGTGGTATGCCCGGCCCGCTGGTTGCGATACGTGCGGATATGGATGGCCTGCCGGTGGTTGAGCAGACCGGTCTGTCATTTGCCTCAACGGCCCGCAGCGAATACAACGGCCAGGATGTAGGTGTTATGCATGCCTGCGGCCACGACAGCCACATGGCGATGGTGCTGGGGGCGGCAAAAATCCTTAACGATATGAAGGCCGCGCTGCCCGGCTCAGTCATGCTGATATTTCAACCGGCCGAGGAGGGGCCGCCTGTGGGCGAGGACGGCGGTGCTTCGATGATGCTCGATGAGGGTATATTCGAAGAACGATTGCCCGCGGCTGTATTCGGTATACATGTTGGCATCGGCCAGCCTGGTGGTCGGTTCGCAGTGAAGCCGGGACCGATGATGGCGGCAGCCGATCGTTATCAGATTACCGTTAAGGGCAAGCAGACCCATGGTGCCCGACCCTGGGACGGGGTTGATCCCATTGTCGTGGCGGCGCAGATTATTCTCGGCTTGCAAACCATTGTGAGTCGCCAGGTGGATGTGACCCTGGCGCCTTCAATCATCAGTGTAGGACGAATTTCGGGTGGCATCCGCAATAACGTCATTCCAGACCAGGTGGAAATCGAAGGAACCATCCGCACCTTTGACCAGGATATGCGGGACTACATCCATGCTGCAGTTGAGCGGACAGCGCGCCTGATAGCTGAAAGTGCAGGGGCAGAAATCGAATTTGTACTCGATCAGGGTTATCCATCGCTGCAAAATGACGCTGATTTGACCGCCATGATGATTCCGGCTCTGGAACGAGCTTCGGGCCACCCCGTGGTGCCATTGCAACCACAAACCGTGGCAGAAGATTTTTCAGAGTACGGCAAGCTGACACCCGCCATGTTCGTATTCCTCGGCAACTGGCCCGAAGATCTCGATCCGGCCACCCAGCCAACCAATCATTCACCCATGTTCCATATGTATGAACCTTATATGGAAAGGGGTGTTAAGGCCTTTGCTCACATGGTGGTGGATTATCTGCAATCACAGCAGTTCAAGCAATAAACGGCAAGCTCAGTTGCCGGTATCATCCGCAGTCAATGACTGACCCTATCGAAATCTCCACGACTATCGCTGCCATGGCAGATGATCTTTTGCGCTGGATAGAAACCAGCCTCGCCACCGGCAATAACATCCTGGCGACTTCCAACCAGGGTACGGTGTTGTTGTTTGAAGGCGAGGGCCTGAAACTGGTGATCAAGTCGGCAATGGGTCATGGAGCGATTCGCAAAGCCCGCCAGGTAACCCTGCAAAGAGAATATTCGGCTTATCAGCGACTTCTGGGCGTGCAAGGTGTTCCAGCCTGCCATGGCATGCTTGCACAGCGGTTTTTGCTGATGGATTTCATCGACGGTGTGCCTTTTCGGCAGGCGAGTTGGCAGGAGAAGGTGAGGCCGGGAACCGGTCGAGAGGCTGGCCTGGGCCATCGGGATCAGTGGTTCGCAGCACTGCTGAAGATCATCCGGTCCTTTCACGCACGGGGTGTCAGCCACGGTGACCTCAAATCCAAATCCAACCTGATCGCGGGTCGGGACGGGAAACCGTATGTGATCGATTTTGGCACTACGTTTTTGTACAAGGATGGCTTCCACCCAATCAATAACATGCTGTTTGAATACAGTAAGCGACTGGACATCAACGCCTGGGTCAAACACAAATACCACGGCCGCTACAAAGACGCGTCCGCAGAAGACATGGAAATGTTGAATTATTCCAAACTGGAATGGCTGATCAGGAAACTGCGTGGCCGGCCAATGCACTGAATATTACGATTCCGAAGGGTCAGGCCATCTTTCCGTGGCGACCCTGTAGCATCATGAGGAGCGGAGTCAACCCGTTCGAAGACTGGCTGCAAGCATCTTCAGACCTTCTGCGATGCTGATTTTAACGGTATAACCAAGATCACGCTTTGCCGCTGAAATATCGTACCAGTGTGCGGTTGAAAGGTGCTCTGCTGACCAACGGGTTAAGGGTGGTTCGGACTTCAGTCTGAACAATTTCCAGACGTTTTCAACAACGGTGCCGGCGGCAATCGCAAGATGTGGTGAAATGGACTGGATCCTCACTTCAAGGCCGGCGGCTTTTAGCAGTCCACCAATAATCTCGCGCTGGGAAACTGGCTCATCATTGGTGATGAAGTAGGTCTTGCCGCCAACAGCTTGCGGATCGGTCCCTAGTTTATCCAGTGCCAGCAAGTGCGCCGTGGCGGCATTTTCTATATACACCGTATCGATCAGTTTATCTGCTCCCGGCAGCTTCAACTTACCGCTTTTTGCCCGCGCCATAAGGTGCGGCAACAGGTGCCTGTCACCCGGGCCCCAGATCAGGTGGGGCCGCAGCGAAACCGTATACAAACCAGGGCCATTGGCTGCCATTACCTGTTGCTCAGCCAGTGCCTTGGTGGCCGGGTAGGGCGAGTTGAAATGGTCCGGGTAAGGCAGGGATTCATCGCCGCCTTCGATGTCGCCACCGGCATGGACTACGCTGGGCGATGAGGTGAAAACCAGCTTGCGGATACCGTTGCTGCGGCACCCGGCAATGACATTGGCTGTGCCGGCGACATTGGGTTGGTAGTATTCATCATAGGGTCCCCAAATACCGGCTTTGGCGGCTGTGTGAATCACAGCATCCACCCCGTGCATTGCGTTTTCGAGCAATCCTGCATCGGTGATACTCCCCCGCACAACGCTTACGCCCAGTCGCTTCAAGCGCTCACCGCTGCCGCGCTGACAGGCAATCACCTGGTCTCCACGCGACCGCAGCTGTGCGCAGATTGCACTGCCTAAAAATCCACTGCCGCCGGTTACGAGAACTTTCATTACAATTCTTTTTCGGCCCAGCGGGCGAGCTTTTCGCGCCCGATCTTTGCGTTGTGCCGGATATCAACCGGGAATGACTTGTGGAAGAGGATGTGTCTGATTGACCCCGTGGCCGCGTTGTTGCGGCCGATCTGGAGCAGGTCCGTGCGTATTTTTTCACGCCGCTGGCGGCTGGCCTTATGCAGTAATTCCACGCACAGGACGGGGGTCTGATCGCCGGCCGGACCAATACCCACCAAAGCCGTGCGGGCCACCTCCGGATGGGTATTGAAAATGGCCTCGATCTGGTCCGCATACATCACCCCATCTGTATGCGTGATGCGTTGGGATTTGCGTCCGCAGTACCATAAATATCCTTCGGTATCGAAGTAGCCGGCATCGCCCATGCGGTGCCATATGCGCCCTTTTGTATCGGTGATCTTTGCAAGCCGGGTTTGCTGGTCGCCCAGGCCGGTTTCCCGACTGATCTCCGGTGGCCCATGCCAGTAAGTATCAGTTGAGGTCGGGCCGTGTACGACTATTTCGCCGGTTATGCCGGCAGGCAGTTCCACGGTGTCTGCAAATGATGCCAGGACGGTATCCGTGACCGGGATGATCTTCACCTCATTGGGGGCAACCGGACGGCCGATACAGAACCCTTCACCCGCCGCTGTACGTTGCTCGATATCATCGCTCAGCTCAGTGCCGGAAACGCTGGCAACCGGGAGACACTCCGTCGCGCCATAAGGGGTAAAGATTTCTGCATCCCCCGGCAGGGCTTTTTGCAGCCGGCGCACCGTGGCGACCGGCATGGCGGCACCGGCAGAAATTACCCGGCGCACGGAGGGCAGGCGGATTTTCTTCGCTTCGGTATAGCGGCCCAGCACGTTCAACAATGCCGGTGATCCAAAAATGTTGGTTACATCAAAGCGGTCAATAATCTGCACCAGTAAACGCGGGTCTGCTTTAGCCGGCCGGGTGGGGTCCATCAGTGGCACGACCGTGGTCATCCCCATGGCCGGATCAAACAGCGCAAATGGTGGGAATGTCGGTAAATCGACTTCGCCTGCGCGGATGTCAAAAGCCGACTGCAGCATCCTGACCTGGGCGATGAAGTGCCGGTGGCGGTACACCACACCCTTGGGAATACCGGTGCTGCCCGAGGTGAACAATATGGCGGCCATCTCGTCGGGTCGTGTATCTGCCAATACCGTGCCGGAACTTTTTTGCCCCAGCTTGCGCAGCTGTTGAGTATTTAAGCCACCCCAGCCCAGTTTCCGACCCGCTGTGACCAGCTTCACACCCGGCACCCAGCCGAGCAGTTTACGTGCGACCTGGGCCCTGGTGACACCAATAAAGGCTGCAGGCTTTGCCCCGGCAAGGCAGATCTTCAATGGTTTAATGCCGATGCCCGGATCAATCAGTACAGGTACGGCACCCGCTTTGAACAGCGCAAAAAACAGCGCAAAAAAATCCAGCCCCGGAGTCAGCATCAATGCGGTGCGCGTACCACGGCCAATTCCATACTCGATCAGTCCGTGTGCGTATTCATCCGTCAGCTGATTGAGTGCCGAGTAGCTTATTGACTCGTATTGCACCCGGCCGCTGCGTTTCCCTACAGGATAATGAAGCGCAACATTACCACCCTGCCGGGTGGCCTGGCTGACCAGTGCTGATGCGATGTTGCAGCTTTCAGGTTGTTGTAATTTCGTGCTCATTTGCATCAAGAAAATCGCTGATGGCCTGCGTCAGTGTTTGCCCGGCATCTTCCAGAATATAGTGGCCGCATTCCGGATAACTGAGTACTTTAGCCTGTGGAAAAATTTGTCTCCACTTGCGCAGAAAATGCAGATCGAAGACGAAGTCTTTTTCACCCCAAACCAGCAGACAGGGTTTGCCGGCAAAGTCCGGTAAACGGGCTTCAGTTGAAACCACGATGTCCCAGGCGGGGTCTTCCGGTTTCAGCGGGATATCCTGAACGAAGCGTAAGGTGGCAATGCGGTTGGCCCACGAGTCGTACGGGCCGGTATAAGCCCTGCGAAGTTCCGCACTGACCGGCTTTTTGAATGCCACATGTGCGGCCAGAGCTGAAAACGCGTTCAGTCCCCGGACCAACAATGCACCCAGCGCCGTGTTGCGTACCAGCCACAGGGCGGCCGGCAATTTCTTTTCTTTCGGCATCGGGAACGCCGCCGTGTTGGCTATGACCATGCTGGCAATTTGTTCAGGCCGCTCAGCAGCCCAGCCGAATCCGATCATGCCTCCCCAGTCATGCACGATCAGGTGGACAGGAGTGTTGGGCTGCAAGTGTTCCATCAAGACACCCAGATCGGAAATCCGCCGTGCCAGAGTATACCGGTATTGGGCGTCGCCGGGCTTGTCCGACAGACCGCAGCCGATATGATCCGGCACGATACAGCGGTAACGGTCACGCAGTGCCAGCACCAGGTTGCGGTAGTAAAACGACCAGGTCGGGTTGCCATGAACCATCAGCACCACGGGTGCATCCCGCGGGCCTTCATCCAGGTAGTGCATGCGCTGACCGGCGATCTCCAGCCAGTGGAATGCAAATGGATAGAGTTTTTCAGATGGCCGGAACATGTCGCGTTCGATGGTCCGCAGGTATCACCAGACAATTTCCGCCATGCAGCAATTCAGTCCGGATCCGATACCCAGCAGCGCCACCCGATCGCCACGTTTGATCTTGCCCACTTCAACCGCTTTTGCCAACGCGATGGGTACCGCTGCCGGCCCGATATTGCCAAACTCAGGGTAGATGCGGTAAATTTTTTTTGGGTCCAGCCCCAGTAGCTGCATCAGGGAGTCGGTATGTGCCTTGCTGACCTGGTGAATAATAAACTGGTCCAGTTCATCTATCACCCAGCCAAGAGCCTCGCGGGCAGCCCCAAGAGTCTCGCTAGCGAGCTTCAGACCTTCTGTCAGCAGTATCTGGGTATCGGTCACCATGCGGTCCATCTGGCCGTAGCAAAGCTTGTTGAACTGCGTGGCTGCACGGGTAACGCTGCCCAGGTAACGATGGCCATCGGGTGCCAGGTCACGCCGCGACATAAGCATCGCAGCTGAACCTGAGCCCAGTGTCAAAGAGGCGAATTCTGCCCGGAACTGCTCCTCTTTTACATCTGGCTGCAGCAGGCGTTCAATGGTGGATTCGGTGATGGGTCTGCTTGATTCACCATCCACAATCAATGCGTAGCTCACTTCTCCACGCTCAATCATACGTGCAGCAATGTCCATGCCGTTCAGAAAGGCCAGGCAAGCATTCCCAACGTCAAAATTGAGACATTTTTTATCCAGACCGAGGTTGCCGTGTACCAGGCATGCAGTGGACGGTTCCAGGTAATCCCGGCAGACCGAGGTGTTGATCAGTAAACCGATTTGTTTGCGGTCGATTCCGGCGGCATCGATGGCTTTTTCTGCCGCCAGTGTGGCGGCATCTGAAGGCTGGGTGCCGTGGTTCCAGAACCGGCGTGCACTGATTCCGGAAATCTCTTCCAACAGGCCGGATCGGATGCCGAGGCGTTCCATTGTTGGACGTAAACGTTCACTGATTTCAGCAGAGGTGATCCTGACAGGCGCCTCAATTGCGGCAAGCGACTGAATAACAACGTCCTTAAATTGCATAGGTGACCAGGCGGAATAAGCGCGGTGGCCCAGGATTCAGGCGTGAATTTAACATGCGACATTGTAGCCTAACCTGCATAATTCACCAAGGATGGCCCAGGCCAGCCTCTCGACCGGTTCCCGGTCTCACCTTCTC
>ENA-OSCG01000141-OSCG01000141.1-marine-sediment-metagenome-genome-assembly--contig:-NODE-141-length-11596-cov-3.953990_pt1 | contig 11596 bp, 12 predicted proteins | sample MGYA00237880_ERZ529332 | MGnify/ENA primary metagenome ERZ529332 (study PRJEB26373, sample SAMN05710708) | marine sediment metagenome | biome: marine; feature: ocean trench; material: sediment... | reverse complement strand
GAGGGCCACCATCCACCGGCCACGGCGCCCAGACGGAACTCCCAAGCATTATCCAGCAGCTGAATACCTCGAGTAGTAAGTCACGATCAAAGCGCCACGGGACTCTCGATGCATGCAAGGCACCTAAAGGTATTGACTGACACGTCACAGGCGCGCGCGAATACCGACGTACTTGTTGGATGCCAGTTGCCAGCATCGAACCAAACCCAAACCACATCGACTCGACGGTTGACGGCCTACAACCTACCCGCAGCGAGAGCCACGGTCGCCAGATGTCGGACAGAAAATGGGCTGCAAACTACAAGACCGAATACCAGGTCGACAAATTATTAGGTCTAGAACGGCGAGCCCAAGCTCAGTCGGGGGTCGATCCAGGCGAGGTGGCAGGTACACTGCGACTGGAACAGCACCGGCGTCACACATCGGGAGTTGCAATGCAGCCTCCATCTCGGACCCTCGGGGAGCAAGCAGCAACATTCAGCGGCCGTTGCCAGCCGTTGGCACCCATAAGAGAGCTGCCGAGCCAAATTTCGTCACCACCGAAGGATCCTTCGCCTGCCATTAATGATATGTCCGTACGACTGGCTCTGCTCTGGGCATACCTTGGCCAGCTCACGGAACAGTTTCCCCAAAGCCCAGGCACCGTGACGGCGAAGTCAGCCCGGTCAACCAACGACAATCGCCCCGCCGAATTGGCACCACCTGGAACTATCTCCAACGTACCTTTACCTACCTCCATCCATTCGCTGCCGAGCATCAGGGCGCGTCCCGCTCCTCACAGCGCCGTGAACAAACACAATGGGAGGCCCGTAGGCCTACCCGATAGCCTTGTCCAAATATTGACGCGCGCCACTGGCGAAGACAACCCAACCTTGGGATCATGCAAAGATTCTTACGGGATGTACTACTGCCCGTTGTGTCAGCCTTCGCATCGGAGATGGAAAGGTCACACGTGGTTTACAAGGCACCTTTTGGGTTGGCACTCGCATTGAAACCACTGTAGCATGGGCAGCACCCAGACCTGTTCATTCCACGACTCAGAGCAAAGACAAGGCGATTGTTGGAGAGGGAACAAACTCTATTCGGAGCTGCTTATTTTTTCGAGACTCGTCGTACCATCGCGGACGAAAACCAGGGTGCAATAGGTAACTAAGGAAACGCGCCCAGTGAAGCCCCCATATTTCGGTACCGGTACAATCGCATTCAAATCAAGCTTGAATTCAACTGAGACGCCCGAATTACCCCTTCACTCCAGCATGCGGTTGTTGACAGTCAAACTGGGAGACTCAATCCCAAGACAGGCCTTGGGCGTTCAGGTACATCTTTGTTGCCTCTGGGCACTTCAGCAGCAATCTGCCCACCGGCTGCAGAGGCGTGTTGGGCTTACAACCAGATCTCTCCCGGCAAGGGAGATTTCCGCACACCACACATCCATCGCAACACGTTCTAGCTACCATCTGAACCTTCAAGAATAGCTTCGATCGATGTCGTTCGTGGCCCAGTATCCGTAACGGCTTGTCTGGTACTTTGCAGGCGCGACGAGCCTTTAAATCGCTTTGCCAGTACGTGAGAACCGCAGCGTTGAATTCCTTCTGGATTTTGTCCTCATCCTCCCAAGTCTCAGTGCCATTTGTCCATTGACACGAGAACTGAATGCCTTTCCGGGGGCCACTTTGGCCATTCAAACGATGACCGACGAGCGCCACGAGATGGGGCCCGCCGCCCCTTGATTTGTAGAGGTCGGTGTGGCCCGACTGGTAGCTGCGGTATCTGTCGTGCTCCTGCTCCCACGCTCTCGCTCGTTTCGCATCGTGCCAGATGGAGCGGGTCCCGGGATACCCGACCCTCTGCATCAGAAAGCCGATGTGACCATTTGGACAAGGCTTCCTGCCCACTATCAAAAAAGAGTCTGGAACACCATCGTCATCTGTCGCTAACGGTCGCTTCCATACTTCTCGGTCTGTTTCCCGTCCACCCTCGGGGGCGACCCAGTCCGCAGGCCCGCAACCCCAAAACGTGCCTACAGCAGATGGAACTGAGTGCTGAACGGCGGACTCGGCGATCCAATACCACTGGCCGTCCCGCATAAGACATTCAAGTTCAAAGTAGGGTTGGTCAGTTTCGTTGAGCGCGCACCTCCGATAGTCTTTGATACGTTGCAGGTCTTCAAGGAGGCTGGTACCGGGGGCTGCAGTGTAGCACTTCTCATGTGCGCTGCTAAGCAGTAGCTCGTGATCCACTTCCGCGTGCGGCTTGAGATGTGCACTCATCGAGTCGGGGCCACGGCTGGCAGGCCGGAGATGGGTGCCTCTGTCGCACCTTCGGAACTCCGTTGGTTCTGGTGCGGCTGTCTCCTCAGATGGCCGCCTTTCACCAGGGGTGACACCATTGCCAGCCATAAAATTATTCCTTTTTTCTTGGACGGGAAAGCGTTGCGTGGAAGGGAAAGCGTTGCGTGGAAGGGAAAGCGTTGCGTGGAAGGGAAAGCGTTGCGCGGGAGGGCAAGCGGTGTAAGACTCACGCCTGTTGGACGGGTGGCGCAGCGTGTTCTCCGCGAACGAAGCTCACGCACGACCACTGAAACCCTCGCTTCAGGGGCGGGGAGAAGCCGTGGCAGCGAAACGCAAATCTCGTGGGTATCCTCCTCTGAACCCTTGGGCCGGCAGCGTCTCCTGCTCCCAAAACCCAGCCGATCAGCAGGGCGGACCCATCCCACTCAAGGCCGGCGAATGAGTACAGTACCACTCAGGGGCAGAGGAAGGGTCTAGCAGCGGCTCCCCAACGCTTTCGTTCTCATTACTTCCCCGCCAGGTGCCTGGGCAGTGCTGTGCTACAGTTGGGTCTGCACCGCTTGGCTAGCGAGCGTGAATCGTTCGCTCGTGGATGATCCAAGTCGACGACAAAGCTATTTCTGCATTGACGAAACAACACTGGCAAGCCAACTCTCATCGCCCTCTGCTGCGTCGACACCATGTGATAGCCATCGCGAAACGTAGAGCGACAGTGAAGCGAGAAGCCACTGAAATGGCCCTCATCCAAGGTGTAAAGCACCCTGTCACACACACAGAAGTCTTCACGCTCACGGACCTGCTACTACAGCCTCTCCACGCCGGGCACCTTCTGTCATGGCAAAAGCTCCCCCAAATTGTCACCAAATGCTGCGGTTGCTGCTCCACTGGAAGGTTGTCGACAGATCCTCCCCGAGCCTGGTCGCGCGCCCGAGATAGTTGCATCCGGCCTGGGGTTCATTGAACGACTGGACTCGAGCGGAGGTCGAGGGTGCAGGCCTGTCGACAGCCTCGGGCGCTGCAGAACAGAGCTCCGGGACCACACTGGAACAACAGCAGACGAAGACAGTCACAACCACATCAATACCTGCCGAAGCCCCTCACGTCGATCGAAAGCTCCACAGCTCTTGAGGCGCGCGAAGTAGATAGCTTGTGGTCGCGATGGCTGTGTGGGCATGGACTGGAGTACCGTGCCATCGGGCAATGCCCGTCCGTCCATTCTTTCCTCAGCCACCAGGGATTTGTCAGGTCTTTCGAGTGCCGCCACCGGCGGTGATGGCGGCAGAGTTCTTCGGCTCGCCGGCCCACGGAAAACTCTCCCGGTGACCCTCCCGGGCTTGGTGGACCAAGTGAACGCTGAACTGAAATTCGCCAGTGACGGGCCCGCAGTTGCCGCTGGCAGCTTCCCTGGCATGACGGGCACAGTGCGACGACGGATCAGGCGACATGTCCCTTTCATGGCTGGAGCCACCTGCGCATGAATCACAGGCGCGCCGCCGACGTGAACTGATTGGTACTAGTAGCGCCCGTCACGGTGGTCTAAAAGGAGGAAAAGCCCGGCGCCAGAACAGGGTTGGACTGTTTCACCCCTCGCAATCGAGCACGCCCCCAAGCATGGCTGCGCCAAGTCTCCCACCGGTGTCCGAGTTGCTGCAGCAGGTACAGCGGGAAACGGCGCGTTGCCAGCAAGAACTGGACGCCGTCAAGTCACCAGCTGCCGAATACGACGAGCAAACAGCGATCATCAAATCTCGTATTGAGCGGTGTTGGAAGAAATACGATGACCGAAGCCTTGCGAACCCAGTCGAAATACAAGCAGATATCATCAATCACAGTCGCTCACTCGAGAGATTGAAGTTCAGTTACGAGGCCAGCCTCGCAGACGCGGAAGCGGCCTACGCGCGTCAGGTGGGTGAAGTGTGGGAGACATACTGCCATGGGCTTCTGGACGTACTGCAGCCTTGTCTATCCAGGCAGACGATCCAGCGGCTGTACGAGTCCTCGAAACGAAGCAGCCGGTCAGGCGGCGTCCCAGGACGCGAAAGTGCAACCGCGTCCGGTGGCGTGTCCAGTCCAGATGGCGTACGTGTCTTTCACTTACCGAGCTGCTCTCCCTCCTATTGACGAGTCGAAGCGCAAACGCAGAGGGTCTGGGGCTTTGCCAGGACGGAAGCGACCGCGCCCCGGTTATAGCGCTCCTGATGATAGCCACAAAGAACACCCGGCTGCCCACATCTCCGGGGCATCTCCCGATATTTTCGCCCATACGAGCCCAAGTCCACCAGGAGAGGGGTCAGTCGAAGCCCCGGAGATTGGCAAGCTGTACCTGACGTCGTGGGGGAAATCCAACGCATGGACAGTTGTGCTTTTATTGCCGCTAGAAAACTTGCGCAGTGTGGGCGTCCCATACAGTCTCGCTGATCTCGGACTGGCGGATCCAGTCCCGGAGTGCTATGAGTACAGCAGTCGCAATGAGCCCCCTCGCTTGCGCCCGGGCTACGAGATCGGAGGGCCTATGGCGAGAGAGAGGCAATACCCCGTGATTTACTTTGATGGACGAGAGTTTCCCCGCAAGAACGCGGTCGGCTGGGTAACTGCAAGCGACCTACAAAGATTCGACCCAAACAATGCGTCAATTTTCAAACTTATCGAACACCGTAGCCAGGTGCGTCAATACCTTGTGGATCAAAAGACCAACCTAGCCACCCCGAAGGCCAGCAGTGGTCCTCCTCAGCGTACCGTAGCGACCACCGGTAAGCTACGACCTCTCGCCCCCCGATCCTAGACCCCTCTCACAAATTCCGATGTAGATGAAGAGCTTGATCCCTGGCCCGAGAGCCCAGTATCCCGAGTCGCTCCGAGCACTTCCGGCGAGCGCGGGACCGAAGGAGTGGCCGCCCCAGCGAAGAGCCCCGACGCGGATCGCGAGGAGACCAGCGGAGAAGACATGTCACGGATCAACAGTCATAACGCCGGTGATACGAACAAAGAGCCTCTGCGCAGCATGTCTGCGACTTCCGGAGACGAGCGGATGGTGTCCACGCAATCATCCCCGATCGACACCGCTCAGACCGAGCGGCTAAGCAGCACTGAAAGGCCACACGCCTCCCGTAGCGAGTCATTAACAACTAATCAAGCGGCAAGTACGCTTGCAACGCTCGCATGATCGTTGGAAATGTGCTAACAAACTACCAAAGGCCAGTGCGAGCAGCAAGCCACCGACCGTCTCTCGGATGGTGCAGCCGTACCAGAAACAGAATGCATCGACCTGACGGGTGACGACGAGCAGTCTTCTCGCGGCGGGAGCCATAGCCGCGAGACCCCAAGCAGACAAGAAGAGCTTGAGCCCGATCGACTCTGTGTCACCCAAGTCCTAGCGCAGACCGTGACGGACGAGACCAAGACGCAGTGCAGTCCACTGGTTCCTTCACCAACAGAGGATGGGCCCCCCCCAGCCCATGCCGCCAACGCATCATGGCTCAAGTCGTTGGCACAGGGCCAGTCCGCAGTTGAGTTGGGTGATACAGCGAAGCCTTTGGAGGCATCAACGCACATGTACACCGCGCGAAGAGAAGTGCCGTTGCCTCCAATACGGTCACTCGGCGACATCCACGCATTTGATCGTGATCGAGGCCGTCCCCAGCTTGCGCCGCTCGCGCCGATGGCACCCACAAGGGAGCCCCCGAGCCAGACCCTGATTCCACCGCTGGAGAGCACGTACGCGACTGACGGCCCATCTGCGCACCCGGTTCCCCTCCGCATGGGGTTGAGCAGCCACATTGCAGAGGCTTTGGAACTCTTTTCTCGCGGCCCAACCGCTTTTGCTCCCATTCCAACGCTACCCAGCAACTGCAGATATGGCGACTGTCCTGCCGAGCTCGTGCAGAACGGACCTAATCCCAGTGCATGCGGCCCTACTGGTCTTCACTCGCCGTCAACCGCGGGGAATTCTCTGGCAGCTCAGAACCAGAGAACTGAATATACAGGCTGCCCACTGCGGCTTCCCGAGGACATTCTTGAGAGATTGACTCGGGCTACTGGCATGGACAGCACAACATTGCAGTCATGCATGGACCCCAACCAAAGGTACTACTGCCCATTGTGTCCCCCATCGCTTCAGAGATGGAAACTGCGCACACGATTCATGAATCACCTCGTGCAAAAGCACTAAAATTGAACCAATGTGCACGGCGTTGGTATCGCCAGCAGGCAGAGAGGAGGTTAGGCGGTATTCCAGGCCCTTCCTTTCAGGAAAGTGGGGTGGCTCCGCGTCTGATCTTGGACCAACGCGAGACAGGTTAAAGACCAACGATTTTTTCCAGTGGTTGTGAGAATAAAAGACAGACTTGTTTCCTGATTAAATGCCATCGTACCGCCGCGTTCACTACCATCATGGAAAATGACACAGTGCTGGATGCGGTGGTTTTCTGCCACGGCCGGTATTACGGAAAAAGCGATAGCCATTTTCGAAGGGACAAGTATCCATTCCCAATCGATGCCGTACCGTTCTGCCCCTCCTTGGTACCTCAAAAAAGCAAGAGCTGAGTCCAGTCACTGCAGGAAGAACTGGACGACCTGGACCTTGCGCATCATGTCTTACGCGAGGCGCGTCATGGTGCATTGTTCCGCTCGCCACTGGACACAAATAAGAGGTTCCGCGTTCTCGACTTGGGCACAGGCACCGGCATTTGGGCCCATGAACTTGCTGAGTACAAGCCCAAACTCCATTTCCGCTTCGGCATGTATCTTACCAGCCAGCACAGGCGGTACCCGCATGCAGTGGTACAAGGAGTCGACTTCAATCGGATCCAGCCCCTGATGTAAGCTTACGACCTTTGCGCAGCGACACACGATGACTGAACTGGCTCAGGATACCACCGAACGTGCTACCGCTTATGGAGCTCGATGTTGAGAGCAGCTGGAGCGCGGTGGATCATGAGTGGGATCTTGTCCACATCCGAACCTTGCTTGGGAGTATTCGCTGCTGGCCGAGTCTCTATCGTAAGGTGTTCAGGTAATTGTTCACGCGCGGGCCTCGCCTACTATAATTGACTGTTTTCAGGCATCTCCGGCCCCAGGGGTACCTTGAGCATGCCGAGATCGACTGGGTCCCTCGGTACCACGGAGGGCCGAAGGCACGAACTGCGCTGAATGAATGGGCCGATGCAGTCTTGGCGGCGATGGATAAGAGAGGCCGTTCGATGCGACTCGATGCTGCAAAAACTCGAGGTCAGCTCGTGGCAGCAGGCTTCACAGATATTGTTGAGTCAGCTACACGTGTATGCTTCAGCGGGTGGTCAGATGATCCACATGAAGAAACGGTTGCCCGCTACTTCAATGGGTGGTTTCGACGTCGAATCCCGGCTATGTCGTATCGGCCACTGATGGAGGTGTGTGGCATGACAGAGCCAGACGTGAGACGCCTTTGCGAAGCGGCATACCAAATCAGCCGCAGATTACACCACCGCGCCTATTGTTTGCTGTGAGTCTTCTCGCGCCGATAACCCTCAGTCTGCTCACCAGGGTCGACAGGTACGTTTGGACCGCGAGAAAACCTTGAGGTAAGGTCGTCCGGTGGAAATCGATGTGTTGCAGACATGAAAGACAACCCGGCTCAGCTGCAAGCTCTGTGTATTGCTGTATTCCTTTGTTGACAATGGCAAAAACAATACTTTGGCCCCACGAACATTTATGACAGAGAAAGAGTGGATTTCCTCGCTGCTCCTGCCCAGAATTTGGCGGCAACGCACAAAAAGATCTCTCGTCAGAGTACTCCTCCGCAGGCCGCTGCAAGGTGCCACAGTGACGGAAAATAGTCAAACAATGCGCTCTGGACCGGATGACTCGCAACGACCTTCCGGGCGTGTGTGTCGGTGGGTGTGGGGGTTGGCGCCTTCGAGGATGGCGGCGGGTGCCGCGGCCAGACCGCAGCTGGAGCTTGGTCGATTGCCTGGGGTTGGCGAGATCGCGCGCCCTGTTTCACTGCCCATGTCTGGGCTTGACAGGGCTGCTGGCGGTCCCCCCCCCCTCCTCCCCGGGCGGGGCCGGCAACGGACCCACTTCGTGCGTGCCGCCTGCCAAACGGACGCATCGAGCGACAGCTCTTGCGGAGAGGATAGATAGATGGCTCGACTTGCAAACGTGTCGCACCCCTCCCGTAGACAATAGAAGTGTCGCGCCGCGCCCAGGTCCGCCACGCAGCGCTCCGGTCCGGTCCCGCATGATCGTACATCCAAGCTAGTTGCGGCAGATCCCCGCGGTCTGCAAGCGCTCGGCAAGCTAATCCCAACTACATGTCTCCTTCACCATCAACGGGCGGTTGTCGTGTCAGTCCTAAGACCGATTGCAGAGCGACAACTGGTGTGACACGGGTGGTAGCGCATTGTCACAAGGGCGGTGCACAGAGGCGCCTAGGCGGAGGGCGCCAAACTGTCCATCCCACTTGGACATTTTGGCGTTCCAGCGTGTCGGTATCCAATAACAGTGGTGTCGTGCGCAGAATTTTATCGCCCTTCGCCGGCGCTCAGCACTAAGCGGAGTGCCTCGAATGCGGGTCTGCACCATGCTTTTCGTGGTGTCGACGTCGCTTATACGCCCGCATCAAGCGCGCCTCCGCGGCACCCGTCCCTCTCCGAGGCACACATCCGATAATGGGGGCCTGTTGATCCTGCACCCAGGCATGCTCCAGGACTCCTGCAGGCATCCAAAGAGGCAATCGCCGGCAACGTAACCGGCAGGCTCCATTGCCTGCAGGCAACTGGCCAACGGGTCGCTGGGTGGCGACAGCCCATCGCTGCGACTTTGCGGTGCTGCGATGTGCGCCGCTGCGGGACGTCTTTGCCGACGCATGTGACCTTAGGTATCTGGCATTGCAGCAACAGCATCGGAGACGCATCTGCCGTGCCTCACGTGATGCCACATGCTTCACATGCTCCACTGGGCATCCTCAGCGTGCCGCGGAGAGAGCAGACGCTGAGTTACGCTCCGCTCGCGATCGTGGGTGACGATTGCTGGCCAGGGAATGATCGCGGTCGCTCCTCTGGTAACCCTCGACCAGTGATAAGGGTGCTGAGGCTGGGCCAAGATTGCATGTGTACGCAACCGCAGGCGGGCCACCCAAGATCGAACTAGCAACGGGATAACACGCGCACTTTAGCAGACCAGCGGGCGAGACGCGGCCTTGAAGACATGCAGATAACAAAATTCGCAGTTCTGCAGTGGCCTTATCGCCGACCGGCGCATAGTCAAGGACCAGCCCTTCGGAGGTGTTGCCTGGAACCGCGCGAGCGCCTGCATGGCGCAAGCGCTAAAGACAATTTTAGCCCAGAGCGAATGCTGGATGCCCCGCACGACGGACAGATACTTGTACTGTGTGGAGCTGGACCATTGATCGCTTTGGGCCTTGTGCAGGCTGTAATTACTCGATATGATTGAGAAGACAGGCTCGCAGAAGCGCCCCATTTGCGGTCGGCTGCTCGCCGCCCAGTCATGGACGAGTTTCAGCTCCCGAGAGAGACACGGTCACGAACGATGAGGCACTTTTACCCTTTTACGTATGTGATTGGTTCGCACTTTGTAGGCCCGTCCACCAAAATACGCTAATACGCTACGAGTTCAACGCTGCGGGCATTTAGGGCTAATGGAGAACGACCGATCGGCGCCAGCTCCAATGGACAGGCGAGGCGAGTGCATGTCTTCTGCGACGGTGGAGGGTCCTTATGCTGGCACAACCCCCGGGTCGACAACAGTTCAATCGGACTGTGAAAACGACATGGATTCACCGGCCGAACGAGATCATACCTTGATCATGTCACCATGCGCACTTATGACCCACGACGCCACAGCAGTGCAAGCAATGTCTCAGGCACACGACAGGCGCAGCGCTTCACCACCACTGACAGGCGTGTGCTCAGGCCGTGTGAGGCTTGCTCCCTGCTGCGTATTCGTTGTGCGCCACTCCCAGAACAGATGCCATGCGCACGTTGTCAGCTGTTAAAGCTTCATTGCGTTTACCCACGCGGTGGTCGCAGAGCAGCGACTGCTTATACGCCGCAAAGTACTGGTCCAAGTTTTCCAGGTTCCGTGAGCATCCTTCAAGAAGCTACCCACCCTTCTGAGCCCCGGCAAGAGCAACAAGGGAAAGATTGGCACGCCCCTTCCATTGCATCCCAAGCAATGATTGTCGACCTCGTTGAGCTCTATTTCGAGCTCGTGTATCCTATATTTCCTCTGTTCCACGAACGTTCCTACACGCGTATCATCGCGCGTGGCGATCATCTTATCAGCCAAGCTCTTTTCGCCAGCACTATGGCTGTTTGCGCCCTTGCAAGCAACTGCGTCTGCGATGGTGCTTTAGTCAGTCCACGATGGGATCGATCCTCATTGAAGACAATCGACAGAGTAGTCTTTGGTAACGAGGCCACAAAACAGCTCATGGCGTTGCAGCCGATCTCGGGCTTCGAGGTCCTCCGCGGTCACGCCATTATGGCCGTGTTAGCACTTCAAACAGGCAGCCTGGATGATTTTCATAAGCATCTAGATTTCTGCTATGCAATCGTCTCTCGAGACACGTTGCACGAAGAATCCAGCTGGCCCCTGGATATCGGTATTATCGAGCGGGAGGAGAGAAGAAGAGTTGTGAGTAGCGCATCCTGAAGCCTGGGACTCCCTACTGATCCGATCATAGCTCTGGTCTATCTACACCATGGGCATACACAGCGCAGTCGTTTGGGGCAGGGAGATCCGGCTCAGTGAGGGCCACTGCAATGTCGCGTACCCCTGTTGCGATGACGATAGGATCGACGATATTGTCGCTTCGGACACGTACTTCGAGTCCGCCAACGCATCGTCTCTGTGGTCGACTGAGCATGCCTTCAGCTGGCTCCCCGGGTGGAACTTCAACATTGACATCTACCGAGCTCTAGAAAGTGCCCTTGCCAAGTCCAAGGACGGCTCACTAGCACCTGCTCAGCACGTGTTCCAGAAGCATCACAACCTACCCGGGTACCTCAAGATTACACCCGTGCTGACCGCTCACAGCAAACTGAGCAGGCTTGGACACCAGGTCGTCATGATTAGGCGTGGAATGCAACTTCTAAGAATGGAATTGTGTATCGGCGGACGAGCTGGTACCGCCGAAAGATGCCAGCTTGTCAATAATGCAGTTCATGAGCTCGGTAGTGTACCGGCCCCGTACTTGGTTGCTGTCAGTGCCCTAGTGGTCCATCACTCTCAAATCTTGGGCGCGTTCCTCAATGCGGGACCAGACCAACCACTTAGCCGGGCACAGTTCGCCGAGGTGAGCTCTG
>ENA-OSCG01000140-OSCG01000140.1-marine-sediment-metagenome-genome-assembly--contig:-NODE-140-length-11608-cov-6.145071_pt1 | contig 11608 bp, 10 predicted proteins | sample MGYA00237880_ERZ529332 | MGnify/ENA primary metagenome ERZ529332 (study PRJEB26373, sample SAMN05710708) | marine sediment metagenome | biome: marine; feature: ocean trench; material: sediment... | reverse complement strand
TTTTTCGCGAAAAAAGAGGCGTTCGGGTAAAACCCGTGCCTTGATGCCTGAAAATGCTCGGGGAGGCCAAACGGGCCATGATTCCGGTGCTTCGGGTTAGAAACCACCTGTAACTTGAGGACGGATTTACCGCGCCAAGGCCCGAACCCTGAGGTGTGTCGCTGCCAAATGCCGCTTGTCAGGCGGCGCAACGTCGGGCGGTTTATTCTGGTGTTGCGAATCATGCAACGAGTATTCAAAGTCTATTGGCGCGATAAACCCGCGGGTGGAAAGCCCGCCTCGCTCAGTGCATGAAGTTATACAGAAGAATGGTTAATAAATGATGAGCAACCGCCGAGCGTAGCGAGGCTTGGCCCAACCGAAGGGCGGGAGGGCGTCGTTTAGGGGATATAGTTAATGGAATTCCAAGTATTTCTGGCGGTGTTGTTCGCGGCGGTTTTGCATGCCAGCTGGAACGCGGTTATTCGCCGTGGAAGCGACCGGTTTCAGGGGATGTTGTTGATGACGCTTACCCAAGGTGTGATGGGTTTGGCGTTAGCTTTGTTTGTGCCGCTTCCTAGCGGGATAATCTGGGTCTGGGTGCTTGGTTCGGGGGCTTTGCACACCGCTTATAAGCTTTTTCTTGCGGGTGCGTATCAGCATGGTGACCTTAGTCGGGTCTATCCGATTGCGCGGGGGGCGGCCCCGATGATGGTGGTGCTCGGCGGGTTTTTCCTGCTTCCGGACAGCGTTGAAATCAAGGAGTACCTCGGGATTGCGTCGATCGGTATTGGCGTCATGATGATGGCGAACGGGGTTTTCAGGTCGGGCGAGACGCGCAGTCTGATTCCGCTGGCGCTCGGCTCGGCGGTTTGTACGGCGGGGTATACGCTGATCGATGGCATGGGCGCGCGGGTGGCGGGTAATGCGACAATGTTTACCGCTTGGTTGTTCGTGTTCGACGCTATGTTTTTCACGATTTTCGCTGGTGCGACACGCGGGCGGCGGGTGTTTGTGGCCTCGCGCCGCGCGTGGATAATCGGGACTATCGCCGGAGTGTTGTCGCTGACAACTTACTGGATTGCGGTTTGGGCAATGACCGTTGCACCCATTGCGCTGGTGGCGGCGGTGCGGGAAACCTCGGTGCTTTTCGCGGCCATTATCGGTGTGGTGATCTTGAAGGAAAAAACCAGTGTCGGAAAGATTATCGCGGTGTTGGTTATCCTCGCGGGGATCGTGATTATCCGGCTTTAGCGTTTCGCGCGTGGGTGGGATTTGTCGTAAACTTCCATCAGGCGCGCTTGGTTTACGGCGGTGTAGGCTTGCGTTGTGGACAGAGAAGCGTGGCCTAGTAATTCCTGAATCGAGCGCAGATCACCACCAGCTTCCAGCAGATGTGTGGCGAATGAGTGGCGCAAGGCGTGCGGAGTGGCCGTGGCAGGCAGACCGAGTTGTAGGCGTGATTTTTCCATCGTTTTTTGCACTTGGCGGGGGTTTAATGCCCCGCCGCGTAAGCCCAGAAACAACGGCCCGTCGGGGGGCGGATTGTGGGGGCAAAGTTTGATGTAATCGGCCACAGCGGCACGGGTGACGGGCAGGACGGGGACGATGCGGGTCTTGTCGCCTTTGCCTTTGATCCGCAGAACTTCAGGCAACGGATGGTCGGCGCGGGTTAGCGATAACGCTTCGGATATTCGTAGCCCGCAGCCGTAAAGCAACGTAACCACCGCCACGTCGCGGGCGGCAATCCACGGGGTTTGGTGTTGCAGCTCCACCCGCTCGATCAAGGCCTTGGCGGCGGCTTGATCAACAGGGCGGGGCAGGCGCTGTTTCAGCTTCGGCGCACGGGTCGCGGTGACGGAGGCGGCCTCTATTCCAAACTCCTCACCCAGCCATCGGTAGAAGCTTTTCACCGCTGATAATGCACGCGCCAATGAACGGGCGGAGAGGCCGCGGTTGCGTTCAGACGCCATCCATGCGCGCATATCCGAAACGGTAATGGCGGCCAGCGCTGTCTTGCCGGCAGGTCCGCCGAGATGGTTGCCAAGGAAGCCGAGGAAGCCGGAAACGTCGTGGCGGTACGCTTCAACCGTTTTGTTCGAAACACCGCGCACAGCATATAGTCGCTCTAACCATTGCTCCAACAGGTGGAGCGCTTGGTCCGAGCCTTCGGTCACGCCACCCAGCGGCGCAAGATACGCTCGACCGCTTGGGCAAGGAAAACCAGCAGTTCGGTGCCTTGGTTCGGTGCGAAACGCTTGGGATCGCGGGAGCCAAAGACGACCAGCCCCCGTGTGTTTTGAACGCCAATATCCAGTCGCAACACGGCCTCGGATGCGATATCTGTGGAGAAGGTGCCAAAAACAGTCGTGCGTAATTCGCTGGCGCGGCGGAGTGTTACCTGTTTGGGGGCCGGATCGTTCCGCTGCTGGGTTATATAGCTTGCGGCCCCGTCAGTGGGCAGGGCCACAATGGTGCTGGAATGTTGATCAGCCGGATCGACCGGCTTGCTTCCGTGCGGCTTGTCGCCCTCAATGCAAAGACGAACAACATCGACGCCAAGGATGTTTGCAACGTCGTGATTTAGAACCTGCACAAATTGTGGCAATGTGTCGGTCCCGAGCAACGCGACAACGGCCCTGTGCATCTGGTTGGTGCCGGTAAGGTTATCGTAGGCGGCCGCGATCACGGTGCGGTTGGTGTCTTCCAGCCGTTTCATGCGTTCTTCAAGCCGCGCGGCAAAGATCGCCCGCAGGTCCAGAACGTTGTCACCTTTGGAACTATCGGTGATTTCCAGAAGGGCGCGCATGACTTTGGGATTATCCAGAACGACAGCCGGATCCTTCAGAATTTCATTCGTCAGGATTGTTGTCAGGTTGTCTGCGTCAGTCATATTGCTGCCCTCTTAAAGGATTTTTTGGCCGGTTTTAGCCCAGTCTTTCATAAAGCCCTCAAGGCCTTTGTCGGTCAACGGATGATGGATCAGCTTTTTCAGTATGGCCGGTGGAACGGTCACAACATCGGCGCCGATGATGGCGGATTGGGTGATGTGGTTAACGGTGCGAATGGAGGCCACGAGAATTTCGGTTTCAAACGCGTAATTGTCGTAGATCTGGCGGATTTCCGCGATCAGGTCCATGCCGTCGATGTTGATATCGTCAAGGCGACCAACGAACGGACTGATGAAGGCCGCACCCGCTTTGGCAGCAAGCAACGCTTGATTGGTCGAGAAACAGAGGGTGACGTTAACCTTGAAACCATCGTCCGTCAGGGTCTTGCAGGTTTTCAGGCCGTCCCATGTTAACGGAACCTTTACGGCGATGTTTTCAGCGATGGCTGCCAGTTTACGACCCTCGGCAATCATTTCATCGGATTTCAGGCTGACGACTTCTGCCGAGACGGGCCCCTCGACGAGGTCGCAGATTTCCTTGGTAACCTCCAGAATATTGCGGCCCGATTTCAGGATCAGCGAAGGGTTTGTGGTGACACCGTCCACCATTCCCAGATCGTTAAGCTCGGCAATTTCCGAGATTTCGGCGGTATCTACAAAAAATTTCATGTCGTTCTTTCGGTTTACCGGAATGCTCTCTCGCAATCCGTTCTTGGGGAACATACAATATGTCTTATGGCTATGAAACCACATATTGACGCACCCGAGCGCGGGTTTTTTCGCGAAGGTGATTTGGTAGCGGTGCTGACGGCAGAGCCACTAGATAAGTTCCTCGATTATAAAGCGCCGGAGGGCGGGATTTTTGCCGGGGCATTCGTGGTGGTGCCGCTTGGACCACGCCGCGTTTTGGGTGTGGTTTGGGGGGCTGGCGCGGGAGATTTCGACATCTCCAAAGTGCGGGCCATCGGGCGGGTGCTAGATGTGCCGCCGATGAGGACCGAGATGGTCGAGTTTCTGACCAAGGCCGCAGAATACACGCTGACACCGCTGTCGTTGATGTTGCGATTGGCGACGCGCGCGCCGGGGTTGGCGCAACCGCCGAATATGCGAAAAATCTTGCGGCTGGGCGAGGGCGCGCCGGTCAGAATGACCGGCGCGCGGTCCCGTGTGTTAAAGGTGTTGGCAGATCACGGCGGGGCAGGATTTGTGCCTTCGGAATTATCAGCGATGGCGGGGGTGTCGTCCAGTGTAATCAAGGGGTTGATCGAGCATGGGGCTATCATTCAGGAAATCGCCCCGCGGGATTTATCATACCCAAAGTTGAATGCTGACCTTGCGGGGAAAACCTTGTCGGCGGATCAGGAGGCAGCGGCGAAGACGCTTCGCGCGGCGGTTCGATCGAATAAGTATAGCACAACGTTGCTGAAGGGCGTGACGGGATCTGGCAAGACCGAAGTGTATCTTGAGGCGGTGGCCGAGGCGCTAAAATCGGGTCGCCAAGCCTTGGTTCTGTTGCCCGAAATCGCGTTGACGGTGGAGTTTCTGGACCGCGTCGAAAAGCGGTTCGGGCAGCGGCCAGCGGAGTGGCATTCGGGGGCCTCGCAAGCCGAGCGGCGGCGTTGCTGGAAAGCGGTGGCCGAGGGTGGCGCGCAGCTGGTCGTGGGTGCGCGATCCTCGTTATTTTTGCCGTTCCGGGATCTGGGTTTGATCGTTGTGGATGAGGAACACGACGGGTCTTACAAGCAGGAAGAAGGGGTGCTTTATCACGCCCGCGACATGGCAGTTCTACGAGCCTCGCTTTGCTCGGCGGTTGTGGTTTTGGCCAGTGCGACGCCTAGTCTCGAGAGTTGGGCGAATGCCGAGGCGGGCAAATATGCGCGGATCGATTTGCACGAGCGGTTCGGCACCGCAGAGCTGCCGATGATGGACAGCATCGACATGCGCTCCGAGGTGATGGAGGTTAATCGCTGGTTGTCGCCGACGTTGGTGGGCGAGATGAAGCTGCGGCTTGAGGCGGGGGAGCAGAGTTTGCTGTTTCTGAACCGCCGTGGTTTTGCACCCCTTACCTTATGTCGGGCGTGTGGCGAGCAGATTGGCTGTTCGGATTGCGATGCGCGGATGGTGGAACATCGATATTTGAAGCGGTTGGTTTGCCATCAGTGCGGGGCCTCAAAGCCCATTCCTGACACTTGTCCATCTTGCGGTGTCGAGGGCAAGCTGGCCGCAATCGGGCCGGGGGTGGAGCGGTTGGCGGAGGAGGCGGCGGAGCTTTTCCCTGACGCGAGGGTGGCGATTTTATCGTCGGATTTGGCGGAAACAGCACAGGCATTAAAGCAGCGGATTGATGAAATTGCGGCGGGCGGAGCAGATATTATTATCGGCACGCAGATTGTCGCCAAGGGGCATAACTTTCCACATTTGACGTTGGTGGGCGTGATTGATGCGGACCTCGGGCTGCAAGGCGGCGATCTTCGGGCGGCCGAGAAAAGTTTCCAGCTTATCCGCCAAGTCGCGGGCCGTGCAGGGCGGGCCGAAAAACCGGGCACTGCGTTACTGCAAACCCACCAGCCGGAGCATCCGGTGATACGGGCGATCCTGTCGGGCGATGAAGAAGGCTTCTGGAGGGCCGAGGCCGCGTCCCGCCAGCGTGCTGGCGCGCCTCCGTATGGGCGGATGGCGGGGATTGTGGTTTCTGGTGAGAAGGAGGCGCAGGTGTTCGATCTGGCGCGGTATCTGGCGCGAAATTCGCAGGCTATCAACCAGATTGATGCACAACTTTTCGGACCTGCGGCAGCACCTGTGTCCAAGATCAGGCGACGGTATCGGGTGCGCCTTTTGGTGAAGGCACCGAAGGCCGCGCCAATACAAAAGGCGATACGGGCGTGGCTGGCTGGCGTGAAAGTGCCGCCCAATATGCGTATTACCGTCGATATCGACCCGCAGAGTTTTTATTGAGCGCGGCTTGCCACTGCCTCGCGCCACAGCATGAACAAGCCGCCACCGATGATTAGCGAAATGCCGATCCATGCGATTTTGTCCGGCCACTCGCCGAATACGAAAAACCCCCAGAAGATTGCCAGCACCATGGCGGTGTACTCGAACGGTGCGGCGAGGCCGGCTTCGCACAGGCGGTAGGCCTGGCTTATGAAGTATCCGGCAAAGGTGCTGGATACGCCTAGCATTATCAGCAGCCACCAGTCGCCGTTTGATGGCCAAACCCATTCGCGTAACAGAAAATCGAGCGAGACATCACCCGTTCCAGCGAAGCGTCCGTCGCCGACTGTCAGGCCCATTATTGCGCCTACAAGGATGAACGTAACTTGTATATAAAAGGTTAACGTCCCTGCTTTCTCGGTGTTGCCAATTTTACGGGTTAGTGTTTGTAAACCTGCATATGCCACGGCTGCGATCAGCGGAAGCAGGGCGGCAAGCTGGAAGCTGGCGCTGCCGGGGCGCACCATGACGATGACTCCGGCGAGGCCCATGAGAACGGCTATCCAGCGGCGCGGGCCTACGGTTTCGCCCAGAAACACGACGGAAAATATTGTTATAATCAACGGACTTATGAAGAATATCGCGACAGCATCGGCCAAGGGTAATGCGGCAAGGGCCAGAAAAAACGTCATGTTGGCAACGACAACGAACAGCCCTCGCAAGATGTGCATGGGCAGGCGTTTGGTGCGAAGGACGACCCAGCCCCCCTCTAGCGGGACGATGACCGCCATCAGGACGACCATTCCGATTATCGAGCGGATGAAGATGATTTCGTGCAGTGCGTAGTCGCCGCTTAGCAGCTTTACGGTCATGTCATTGATCGAAAAGAACACCGATGCGCCGATGGCCGAGGAAACGCCGATACGGTTGTTGCGGGATAGGTTTGAAGTCATGACAGGCACCAAAGTTGGACTGATCCGTAACCTTGATCATAAATCCCGCGTTGCCGCTAGCAAAGAATGCACACTGCGGTTAGAAGAGCGGGAACTTAGGAAATAATCATGACCGAAGCACACCCCACTATTCGCCCGCAACCCGGCATTCTGGACATCGCGCTTTATGTGGGCGGTGACAGTACGCTGTCGGGGACGGCTAATAAGGTCACAAAACTTAGCTCTAACGAGAACCCTTATGGTGCCAGCCCCAAGGCGGTTGAGGTGTATAAAGAGGCCTCGGGGGCGTTGTCGGTTTATCCCCCCACGGACCACGCGGATTTGCGTGCAGCCATCGGGCAGGTGCACGGGGTTGATCCGGCGCGGGTCATTTGCGGGGCTGGCTCCGACGAGATTATCGCGTTTTTGTGTCAGGTTTATGCGGGCGAGGGCGACGAGGTTCTTTATACCGAACACGGGTTCGCCATGTACCGGATTTCGGCGTTGGCGGCGGGGGCGACTCCGGTTGTGGTGAAAGAAGATGACCGCCGCACGGATGTGGATGCGTTATTGGCGGCGTGTAATGACAAGACCAAGCTGGTTTTTATTGCCAATCCCAACAACCCGACGGGCACGATGATTTCCGGCGATGAAGTCGCGCGTCTGGCTGAGGGGTTGCCCAAACAGGCGATTCTGGTGCTGGACGGGGCGTATGCCGAGTTCGTCGAGGACGCGGATTTTGACGCAGGGCTGGGCGTGATCGAGGCGCGGGATAATGTTGTTATGACGCGGACGTTCTCGAAACTATACGGGCTGGGCGGGTTGCGGATCGGTTGGGGATATGGTCCGGCGCATATAATTGATGCGCTTAATCGTGTGCGCGGGCCGTTCAATCTGTCCAATGCGGCGTTGGCCACGGCGCAGGCCGCAGTGCTGGACGAGGCATATACCGCCAAATGCAAAGCGCTGAACACGCGGTGGCGGGGGTGGTTGACCGAGAAGTTAACCGCGCTGGGTTTGGCGATCGACGAAAGCCACGGGAATTTCATTTTGGTGCGGTTCGCCACGCCCGATTTGGCCGAAGGCTGTGATGCGGCGCTGCGCCAATGCGGGTTGATTGTGCGTAAAGTTGGCGGCTATGGTTTCCCCGAAGGTTTACGAATAACCATAGGCGACGAGATCGCGTGCCGCCGCGTAGTGCAGGGCGTGAAAGAATTTCTTGAGGGGCAGGATGAATGAGCCAGCAGTTTGAACATGTAGCCCTGATCGGGTTGGGGCTGATTGCTTCGTCCATCAGCCATGCGATGCGCCGTGCGGGGATGACTTCGCGGATCACGGGGTATGCACGCACTGCGGCAACGCGTGGCAAGGCGCGCGAGCTGGGGCTTTGTGACAAAGTTTACGATTCCATCACCGATACGGTTCGCGGGGCGGATCTGGTTATTCTGGCAGTGCCCGTGGGGGCGATGGGGGCCGTCGCCAAGGAAATCGCGCCGTTTCTGAAAAAGGGCGCGGTGATCACGGATGTTGGTTCAGTCAAGCGCGCGGTGATCGAGGCCGTCGGCCCAGAGCTGCCGAAGAATGTGCATTTTGTGCCCGGGCACCCGCTGGCCGGAACCGAGAAATCCGGGCCGGACGCGGGTTTTGCCAGCCTGTTTGATAATCGCTGGTGCTTGCTGACGCCCGACAAGAATACGAACAGGGCCGCCGTGCAAAAGCTGCGGGAATTCTGGGAAGCGCTGGGCGCAAATGTGGACGAGATGGAACCCGACCACCATGATCTGGTGTTGATGGTAACCTCGCACGCACCGCACTTGATTGCCTACACGATGGTCGGGGTGGCGGATGATTTGCAACGGGTGACTAACACCGAGGTGATCAATTATTCGGCCGCAGGTTTCAGGGATTTCACGCGGATTGCGGCGTCTGATCCAACCATGTGGCGGGATGTGTTTTTGAATAACAAGGACGCCACGCTGGAAATTCTGGGTCGGTTCACCGAAGAACTTTTCTCGCTGCAACGTGCCATTCGTATCGGTGACGGGGATTTCCTGTTCGATTACTTCACGCGCACCCGTGCGGTTCGCCGCAGCATTATCGAGGCGGGTCAGGACACGGACGAGGCGAACTTCGGCCGTGGCTCGGATAAGTGACGCTTAGGCGCATATCTCTAATATTGCTGGTCCTTGCAGCCGTAGTTTCATGCGGACGGCGTCCACCTGCGCCACCCATTCCCGCCCATCTTGTGCAGCTTTGCGGAGACCCCGGTTTAGCCGGTATTGTCCTGCCTGCGATCAAGGTTTCGGGAAGCGCGTGTGGTATCAGCCGGCCGGTCGAGGTGCATTTCGTCTCGGGCGTTGCGTTGAACGAAAAGCCGATTTTGAATTGTGACACGGCGCGAACTTTGCGTGAATGGGTGGATTTCGGCGCGCAGCCAGCGGTGCGGTCTTTGCAGGCGCGGATTACCAGCCTGCGGGTGGTCGGGCATTACGCGTGCCGGACACGTAACAACCAAACCGGTGCGAAGCTTTCGGAACACGCCAAGGGGAACGCCATCGATATTGCCGGATTTACGCTGGACAACGGGGCGCGGGTGTCGGTGCTGAAAGATTGGCGCTCGGATAAATACGGGCCGGCGTTGCGCCGCATGTATTCGTCGGCTTGCGGGCGCTTTAGCACAACGCTCGGGCCGGATGCCGATCGGTTCCATCAAGATCACATGCATTTTGACACTGCCAATTATCGCGGCGGCACGTATTGCCGTTAAGCACGCGCGATGTTGATGGCTAACTGTCACATCCCGGACGGTAGTATGGCAGTTTCTTGAACAGGTCTGGCTTGAGTTTGTGCCAGTCTTTCATCGCTTGCAAGGGCGGCTTGCTGCCTAAGGCTGATTGTGGGAGCTGCTGGTTGTAGAGCCAGACATAGCGGTGCAGCGTGGTTTCCAACTCTTCGCCTGATCGGAAATGATGGCTTTGAAGCACATCTTCGATGCGCCCGTTGAACCGCTCGACCATGCCGTTTGTTTGTGGTGATCTTGGCGGGGTCAGGCGGTGCTCGATATCCAGTTCTGCGCAGAGCCTGTCGAATTCATGTTTCCCGCTTTGTGCGCGCTTGCGCAGGCCAAAGAGGCGGTCGGTGAACTCTTTTCCATTGTCCGTAAGTATGGTGCGGATGCGAAGTGGGCAAGCCCGCTCCAGATCACGCAGAAAGCGGCGCGCGTTGGCCGCCGTCTTGCTGTTGTAAATACGGATAAAGACCCAGCGCGTGGCCCGGTCAATAGCAACGAACAGATGGCGGCGAGAAGTCTCATCGGCCATCTGCGGCAGGTACTTTACGTCGATATGTACATATCCCGGCTCATAGGCTTTGAAGCCGCTGTGCTTGGGGCGCGCCGTCTTTGCTTTCAGATCGCGCAGATTGCCCACGCCATGACGACGCAGGCAGCGGTCCAACCCTGAGCGTGAGACATCCGGGTTCAGAAACTCCCGTACCACGGCCAGCAGATCATCCAGCGACACAAGCAGCGTCTTGCGCAGCGAAACTGCGACAGCCTCCTGCGCCGGGGTCAGGGTCGTTTGCAGCCGGTGAGCGGTATGGCTGCGGTCATGCACGCTGTCGCGCTTGCGCCATTTCCAAACCGTCTGTTCGGTGGTGCCAAACCGCTCCGCCAGAACCCAGGCAGGTTCGTCACTCGCCTGAATTTCCGCCCGTATCTTTGGTGTTGTTGTCGCCTGACTATGAAGATGGATCAGCATGGTACGCCCTCCCGAATGTTCCTCAAAACTGATCTTGCCATGAAAAATGCAGAACGGCGAGGGTCTATGTGATCGTCCGGGATGGAACAGCTAACTAACGGGCTTTGAGAATGGCAGGAAGCACGGACGGTTCATGAATCCTCGAGTGGAAATCTGGATCAAGAATACGGTTTTATCGTATTTGCGAAATTTGAAGTTTCGCAGTAACTTCCGAAGCATAGCAATTATTAGGCAAGCGCGAGGGTCGTTTATGCGGGCGTATTTTTCCAAAGCAATGATATTTGGCGCAGTCGCGTCGTTGATGGCGACATCGGCCATCGCGGCGGAGATCACACTTCGCACCAGCGACGGGGCGTTTTCGTTAAGCGGCGAGCTGGTCGATTTCGACGGCAGCACCTACATCCTGAAATCGGTGTTCGGGCAGGTGCGCATCGAGGCAGCTTCCGTTGTTTGCATCGGTGCCGATTGTCCGGATATCTCGACCTTCACCAAGGATTTTCTGGTGGCGGGGACATATGCTGTTGGCAAGACGTTACTGCCGATGTTGCTGGCGGATTTCGCGAAAGGCGAAGGGTTTCTTAGTGTGCCGGAGGGTGGGACCAGTATCGCGTTGCAGAATAGAGCTGGCGAGGTGGCGGCGCTGGTAACGCTGGAAAGCGGGGCGCCAAGCGAAGGTTTTGCTGCCCTTGCTGATGGCACAGCGGTGCTGGCGATATCCTCGCGCAGGGCGAGTAGGCCGGAAGTTTCCGCGATCAGCGATGCCGGATTTGGCGATATTACAAGTGCCGGACAGCAGACGGTTTTGGCGATGGACGGGCTGGTAATTCTGGTTTCACATGACAATCCGGTGAACGTGTTAACTATTCAGCAGGTAGGGGATATTTTTTCCGGTAAACTCACCAACTGGAACGAGGTCGGTGGGCCGGACACTGCGATCAATGTGTACCGCCAGAACGTAGCAGCCAGCGATTCCGAATTTTTCCGCAGCGAGGTGTTGGCGCAAACGGGAGGCGGGTTCACGCAAGCGGCCTCGATCATTTCCAGCAACGGGGATATTTCGGAAACCGTAAGCGGAGATGCGTTCGGCATCGGATTTTCCAGCTTCGCCGCTAAGG
>ENA-OSCG01000139-OSCG01000139.1-marine-sediment-metagenome-genome-assembly--contig:-NODE-139-length-11632-cov-6.507040_pt1 | contig 11632 bp, 12 predicted proteins | sample MGYA00237880_ERZ529332 | MGnify/ENA primary metagenome ERZ529332 (study PRJEB26373, sample SAMN05710708) | marine sediment metagenome | biome: marine; feature: ocean trench; material: sediment... | reverse complement strand
GACTGCGGATTGTTTCTATGACGACCGCCCCAAGCTAAACGCCGCGCTGGCGGAAACGGTTAATCAGGAAATCCTGGCGCTGGTTGACGCGGGTTGCCAGTATATTCAAGTCGATGAGCCGCTGTTCGCCCGCAAAGTTAACGATGCGTTAGCATTTGGTATGGAGGGGCTGGAGCGGTGCTTCCACGGCGTCCCCAAATCCGTCACCCGCATTGTGCATATGTGCTGCGGTTACCCCGACCATCTAGACGATGTTGACTATAAAAAGGCCGATCCAGACAGTTATCACCAACTAAGTGCCGCCATCGATGCCGCCGCCTTCGACCAGATTTCAATCGAGGATGCACATTGTTGTAACGACCTTAGCCTACTGGACAAACTGCAACATAAAACCGTGATTTTCGGGGCCGTTGCCATCGCCAGCAGTCGCGTTGAGACGGTTGAAGAAATCGAGGCGCGCCTTACACACGCCCTCAACCATATCGACCGCGACCGTCTTGTTGTTGCACCTGACTGCGGACTCGGTTTATTAACGGCGGAACTGGCCGAAGCCAAACTGATCAATATGTGCAAGGCCGCCGCCCTCGTTTGACAAAGGTTAATAATGTCCCAAAAATCTATTTTAATCACCGGATGCTCAACCGGTATCGGTTACGATGCCGCCCACACCTTGCACAAACGCGGCTGGCGCGTCTTCGCCACCTGCCGGTCCGAGGTCGATTGCGAACGCCTGCGCAACGAGGGATTAGAGAGTTTCCGACTGGATTACCAAGACGAATCCAGCATCGAATCCGCCATAGCCGAAACGCTCGAACGTACCGGCGGCACTCTTGATGCCCTGTTCAACAACGGCGCCTACGCCATCCCCGGCGCAGTCGAAGACCTGTCCCGCGACGCACTGCGTGACATATTTGAAACCAACGTGTTTGGCCAAATCGACCTGTCCAACCGCCTGATCCCCGTGATGCGGGAACAAGGGTATGGCCGCATTATCTTCAATTCGTCTGTATTGGGTTTCATCTCGACCCCTTACCGCGGCTCCTATTGCGCCACGAAATTCGCGCTCGAAGCCTTGGTAGATGCGCAGCGGATGGAGCATCGCGACAGCCCGCTGGAATTCATCCTGATCGAACCCGGCCCGATCTCCACAGACTTCGGCAATAATGCCATAAAACAGTTTGAAAAATGGATAAACCGCGAAACAACCCATCGCAACGATGCCTACACAGCCATGATCGAGAAGCGCAACAAAACCGTCGGGAAAAAGGACTTCTCCGAACTTCCGCCTTCTGGTGTCACTGATAAACTGATCCACGCGCTGGAATCCTCGCGACCAAACCCGCGCTATTTTGTGACCTGGGCCACGCATATATCGGGCGTACTGCGGCGGGTATTGCCAACACGCATGCTCGATATGATATTATCGCGACAGTAGGTCCCTTGGCGAACCGCGCACAATGCCCTAAAAGCGGCGGAAAAAGGAGCACCCCATGACCTCGGACCCGTTATTCTACATAATCATAATCGCCTGCATCGCGGTGCTGGCAGTCCTGTTTCTGGGCATTGGCAGCTTTGCCAAAAGTGGCGAGTTCCACAAGAAATACGCCAACAAAATCATGCGCTGGCGCGTTGGTTTGCAGTTCTTCGCGGTTGCCCTGATCATGCTTTATATCTGGCTTCGCGACGGAGGATGACATGGTTACTTTAAACAAAATCTATACCCGCACGGGCGATAAAGGCGACACAGCACTTGGGGACGGAACCCGCGTGGCCAAAAACTCGGCGCGCGTTAACGCCTATGGCACTGTGGATGAAACCAACGCCACCGTCGGGTTGGCCCGCCTGCACGCAAGCGGTGAAATGGACGTCGCCCTGTCCCGCATCCAAAACGATTTGTTCGACCTTGGCGCAGACCTGTGCCGCCCGGAGTCGGAGGCCGACGCGGATGCTGAATACCCGCCTTTGCGCGTAAACCAGCCGCTCGTTGATCGTCTCGAGGTTGAAATTGACGCAATGAACAGCAATCAGAAAACGTTGAAAAGTTTCATTCTGCCCGGAGGCAGCGCCCTGTCTGCCCATCTGCATCTGTGCAGAACCGTGTCGCGCCGCGCCGAACGCCTGACGGTGGAATTGTCCGAAACGCAAAGCGTTAATCCGGTGGCGATCAAATACCTTAACCGCCTGTCCGACTGGTTTTTTGTGGCATCCCGCGCCGCAAATAATAATGGCGCCGAAGACGTATTATGGGTCCCCGGCGCCAATCGTTAACAAAGCGTTAGAACAACGCGGCCCTAATGGCATTCGCCAAAACCACCTCGCCAGCCGGTGTCAGATGCGTGTTCGTGGCCCCTTGATGCCAAACCGCCCAGTCGCCTTGCGCAACATCACCGGCCAAAATCAGCGCTCGCATGTGGGCGTACGTGTCCACATAATCCGCCCCCTCGGCCAAGGCTGCCGCCTTTTGCGCGACCCGCACCGATGCCCGCAGCGATTGCTCAGCATTCACCGTATCCCCGCCGCTTTCGAAGTTCAGATAGTGCGAGCCGACCACAACAACGCGCGCCACCCCCTTCGCCTTCACCGCCTGAATCCAGCCTGAAACGTTAGCGAACGTGTCCACGGCCAGATCATCGCCAGCAATGGGGATAATGGTTAACGGAGTTTCCAGCACCACCGACGTGCCGGATAACGACGCCACTTTACGGCTCTCGCTGTTCACCTGAACCCAGCCACCAACGGCCAGCTTGCTCGCGTCATCCACATCAAAGCTGTCAGCCGTCGGAACTGGCGAGGCGGCAATCTGCGTCACCTCGTCGTTTGATCCGGCATAAATACTGGCAATACTCGGGATATCCTCGACAAACAAACTGTCAACGGCTGCAAGCATCTGCGCCGAACTCTCGCCAGAGGCCCCAAAGTTTCGCGCCACAATCCCCTCGCCTAAACCAACAAGTGCGGGGTAAAACTCGGTTTCCAACATGCTAAACGAGACGTTAAAAGTATGACTATCCCCCTCCGCTGCGTAATACGGCGCCAGCGGTTTCAGCGTTTGGCGACGATCCAGAATGACATCGCCACAGATCACCGCAATCTCGGCCAAATGCCCGTCGAGCACCCTTAACACCTGATTGGGATAGCCCCCTAAACCGACATGGCTGGGAGTCGAGGACGCCAACAGATGCAACTGGTCATTCGTCTGAACGCCCCCGTCATCGACCCAGCTACGGCCATACGCATCCGCGCCGAAGAACGTCCGATACTCGGTATCTGCCGCCAATGCGAGCGACGAAACCTCGGTATCCGCACTAAGCCCGTCACCGGTCACCCACCGAAAACCCACGCCGCTGGTGGTATACATCGCGAACCGGTCATTGCCGCTGTTATCCACCATGAACAGATAGCGTTGGTCCAAACTATCCGCCCCGTTCAGCGTAAACCGTGCGTAAATATGCAAGGCCGTCGGGTCAAAGGGGAACGCATTTGTGGCCATGGCTACCGCGAAATCCCGCGCCGCCGACAGGTTCAACCCGCCCGCGTCAACAATCCACGGGTCCACGCCGTAAACCGTCAGTTTTTCCTTCGGATCGCCGTCAAAAGCATTCGCCGGATTGGCCGAATCATTCACGACCATCCGGTTTTTGGTGAAATCGATGGCAAACCCGTCCCGCGCGCCCAAAACCGCGAAAGCATCAAACCCCTTGGCTCCGCGCGCACGCGATCCGCCAAGCCCCATTTTCAAGGAAAGCTGCATCGCCTTACCACAGCGCCACGATATCGGCGGCCGTCGTCCCCGTCGCCAAAACGCGATCGACCCGTATCGGCAAAATGCCCACCGGAACCGCTTTGAAAACCACAGGCGCGCTCTGCCCGATCATATGGACCGCCACATCTCCGGCAGTTCCGACATAAATAGAACGCGAAGTGTTTACTAAATCGTTAAGATCGTCCGGTGTAACCGCCGCTGCCACGCGTGCCGGGGATTCCAGTCCACCCATCATATTTTTGTATGTATCAATCGCCATTTTAATCCCTTTCAACGGAAAACACGGCCCGACAACGCCGGACGCGCAGTAACTTTTTGTTAATTCTCTGGATTTAGCAGGCAGCGTGCATCGCACAGCACTGGTTTCCGACCTGCCTGTCGTAAATAATTACAGCACAAATCTAAATAATCGGTTAATTCACAAAAAATATCCAACGTGACGTAATGTTTGTCTTGCGGTGCAGCAAAACTACTGCTTCACTGCGGCCGAAATAATTGGACAATCGTCCCGTTAACGGGACATTAACTCGGAGTTACGCAAAAATGAAGGTGCTTGTGCCTGTCAAACGTGTGATCGACTATAACGTGAAAGTGCGCGTCAAAGCGGACGGAAGCGGTGTTGATCTGGCAAACGTTAAAATGTCGATGAACCCTTTCGACGAAATCGCTGTCGAAGAAGCAATCCGCCTGAAAGAGGCTGGTAAAGTCGAGGAGATCATCGTGGTTTCCATCGGCGTCAAGCAATCGCAGGAAACCTTGCGGACCGCTTTGGCCATGGGGGCGGACCGCGCGATCCTGATCGTCGCGACCGAGGATGTGCACACTGACATCGAGCCTCTCGCCGTCGCCAAACTGCTGAAAGCCGTGATCGACGAGGAGAAACCCTCGCTGGTTCTGGCCGGAAAACAGGCCATCGACAACGACATGAATGCCACGGGCCAGATGCTCTCGGCGCTGTTGGGTTGGTCGCAAGCGACCTATGCTTCCGAGCTGGAAATCGGCGGCGAGCACGCCACAGTTACCCGCGAAGTTGACGGCGGCCTACAAACGATCAAGGTCAAAATGCCTGCGATTGTGACGGTCGATCTTCGCCTTAACGAGCCACGTTACGCCTCCCTTCCCAATATTATGAAGGCGAAACGTAAAACGATGGACGTGAAAACGCCTGCTGATTACGGCGTTGACGTATCCCCGCGCCTGACTATTCTGGGCACGACCGAGCCTGCCACACGTGCCGCTGGTGTTATGGTTGCCGATGTGGCCGAACTGGTTGCAAAACTTAAAGACGAAGCGGGGGTCCTCTGATGGCTGTACTACTTCTTGCCGAAACAAATGGCGCCGAACTTTCCGTTGACCAAACCGCCAAAGCCGTCACGGCCGCGCAAGCGCTGGGTGATGTAACGGTTCTTTGCGCCTCTGCCGGATGTTCTGGTGCTGCGGATGCGGCGGCCAAGCTAAACGGTGTTGCGAAAGTCCTTTGTGCTGACGACGCTGCCTATGGCAACGGGCTGGCCGAACCAATCGCCGACCTGATCGTTTCGTTGGCTGGCGATTATGAACATATCGTGGCACCTGCGACGACGTCGGGCAAAAATATCCTGCCGCGCGTTGCGGCCCTGCTGGATGTCATGGTGATTTCCGACGTGACCGGCATAACTGATGGCAACACATTCGTACGCCCGACCTATGCTGGCAACGCCATACAGACGGTGCAATCCAGTGACCCTAAGAAAGTGTTAACCATTCGCACCGCCGGATTTGAAGCTGCTGGATCAAACGGTTCAGCATCCGTGGAAAGCATTTCCGCCGCTGCAAACCCTGGTCTTTCCGAATGGGTCGAGGATAAAGTTCAAACCTCTGATCGTCCAGAACTCACCTCTGCCAGTATCGTTGTTTCCGGTGGGCGTGGTCTTGGCTCCGAAGAGAACTTCGCAATTATCGAAAAGCTGGCCGACAAACTTGGTGCAGCTGTTGGTGCCTCCCGCGCGGCGGTTGATTCCGGTTATGCGCCGAATGACTGGCAAGTTGGTCAGACAGGTAAAGTTGTTGCCCCTGACCTATATATCGCCATCGGTATTTCCGGCGCGATCCAGCATTTGGCCGGGATGAAGGACTCCAAAGTCATTGTTGCGATTAACAAAGATGAAGAGGCTCCGATATTCCAGGTTGCCGATTACGGTCTGGTTGCCGATCTCTTCGAGGCCGTACCTGCGCTAGAAAAAGCCCTGGACTAAACCACAAACCATTCGATCAAGGCCCGCAGTCTCAAGCGGGCCTTTTTTGTGGCTGCAAGGCTTGCAACTCTGCCGAAATCACAGCCGCGATTTCCGCATGCACAGCCCGCGTCATCCAGCCGGTATCTTTGCGTAAACCAGTCAGACCACGGCCACCGTTTTCCGGTACCGTTACCGGAACCGTCAAGACGTTATCAACGTGCGGCGCCAACACGTTCACCATTTCTTGCGTTACAGTTTGATCCAAATTATTGCCCCCCTCAGGCCGTATCCATAGTAATGTTTTGGCGGTTTCAATATCTTGCAAAAGCTCCAACATCCGCGCCAGCCACGCCGAGCGCTGCTCCGCTAGCACGACTTTATACGCCTCGCTGTCGACCTCTTTCAGCTTTCGAATCATGGCCGAAACGTACCTGTAGCCCGAGAAATCCACCTGCGGGTAAAGCGTTCGAAGTACACCGGAAACATAACGCAACCGCATGTTTCGGCGCGGGTACACCTCGTACATACGGTTCGATAACGGGGCCGCATCCATCACTTGCACAACGCACCGAAGCGATCGCGAGCAGGTTTCCAGAACCACGGGATCCTTGAGGAAGAAACCGGGCCCGGCACCCGGCGTTCCCAAGTTCACGCAGGTTTGCCCGATCCGGTTTTCGACCAGCTTGGGATAGGGTTCCAACACGAATTTCCCGAAGGGTTCCGAGCCGCCGATGAACGTGAAATATGGTTCACGCAAATCAGGCTTTGGCCCGCGAAATATCTGTTTACTGCGGCCAAAACGGTACAAATCCACCCCTCCTGTTTCTTCAATCACGATGCCATACGCCATGCTGCCCCCTTAATGACGACCTTAAATTTCGTTTCCCTCCCTACAATTTCACCTAAAGATTGACAGGGGGTTAACGGCGCGCACAAACAGGTTGCCCGCACCCCGCACACAGCCTATGTTCAAAGGGGTTTCAGAACACAGACATAGGGTTTTTCCATGGATATCAAAACGGTAGCGGTCATTGGTGCGGGGCAAATGGGCAACGGAATCGCCCATGTTTTTGCGCTCGCCGGATATGACATTATGGTTAACGATGTCTCCGAGGATGCCCTGAACGCCTGCCATGCCCTGATCGAGAAGAATATTGCGCGGCAGGTTACGCGTGGGAAAATCACCGCTTCTGATAAAGATGCCGCGATGACGCGAATCCATATGGAAATGGATATCGCAGTGATTGGAAAAGCCGATCTGATCATCGAGGCAGCAACTGAGCGCGAAGATATCAAGCATCAGATTTTCGCAAGTCTGGCCCCGCATCTGGGCGACAATACGATCCTTACGTCAAACACTTCGTCAATCTCTATCACACGGCTGGCGGCGGCGACGGACCGGCCTGAACGGTTCATGGGGCTCCATTTCATGAACCCTGTTCCGATCATGCAACTGGTTGAACTTATTCGCGGAATCGCCACGGATGATGAGACGTACCAAGCGCTGAAAATCGTGGTTACCAAGCTTGGAAAAACCTCTGCAAGCGCCGAAGATTTCCCCGCATTCATCGTTAACCGTATCTTGATGCCGATGATAAACGAGGCCGTCTATACCCTCTATGAAGGGGTGGGGACGGTTGAAAGTATTGATACTTCGTTAAAGCTGGGCGCGAACCACCCCATGGGGCCGCTGGAGCTGGCGGATTTCATCGGTTTGGACACCTGTCTGGCGATTATGAACGTGCTTTATAACGGTCTGGCGGATACGAAATACCGCCCTTGCCCGTTGCTGGTGAAATATGTCGAGGCCGGATGGTTGGGGCGCAAATCCCAGCGCGGATTCTACGACTATCGGGTCGATCCGCCGGTGCCTACGCGCTGATTTTGGGGCGTTAACCTTTTAGCAAAACGGCGTGATTTTCGTATGCACAACCTGTGCACAATGCGTGCACAACACGTACATACGATTTTGCGGACGGGTTTGTTAACTATTTAGGCGACGAGGGCTTTGCTGCCCAAATCGAGGAACTTTTGGCGGCGTGCGTTGCGCAGGGTTTTGGCGTCGAATTTATTCAGATCCTTCAGCAAGGTTGCAATCTTTTCGCCAACCGATGCGATTGTCCCGGCCGGATCGCGTTGTGCACCACCTACGGGTTCGGGGATGACTTCATCGGCGACGCCAAGTTCTTGCAAATCTTGTGCGGTCAGGCGCAGAGCCTCGGCCGCTTCGCGCATTTTGCTGGAATCTTTCCAAAGGATCGACGCGCAGCCCTCGGGGGAGATCACGGAGTAAACCGAGTGCTCAAGCATTACCAGTTTGTCGGCAGCCGCAAACGCCACGGCCCCGCCGGAGCCACCCTCGCCGATGATCACGGCAATCAGTGGCACGCCGATGGAGAGGCATTTTTCGGTGGAACGCGCGATGGCTTCGGATTGCCCGCGCTCCTCCGCGCCTTTGCCGGGATAGGCGCCAGTTGTGTCAATCAAAGTGATAACCGGCAGGCCGAAACGATCCGCGAGATCCATCAGACGCACAGCTTTGCGGTATCCTTCGGGGCGCGCCATGCCAAAATTCCGCTCGATACGGGATTTGGTGTCGTTACCTTTTTCATGGCCAATAATCATAACCGGCTGGTCGTTAAACCGCGCCAAACCACCCATCACGGCGTGATCGTCGGCAAAGCTGCGGTCGCCAGCAAGGGGGGTGAATTCGGTGAACAGGGCCTCGATATAGTCTTTGCAATGCGGGCGATCAGGGTGCCGCGCCACCTGACACTTCTGCCACGGTGTTAACTTTTTATACATGTCTTTCAGCAAGGATATCGCTTTGGCATCTAAAGCGGCGGCCTCTTTGGTGACGTCCATCTCTTCGTTCTGGCGCGCCAAAGCCCGAAGTTCCTCGGCCTTGCCTTCGATTTCAGCAAGCGGTTTTTCGAATTCGAGATAGTTATGCATAGCGTCGCCCCGGATAATGTTTCAGGGATTATATGACCTCAGCGCAAATGAATTGCAAGTTTGAACTAGCGATGTGAAACATCCAGCTCGCTATTACCCGAAATTTAGACGCCCACCTGCCTATAGGCACAATCGCCGAGCGCCAGCGAGGCTTGGCCCAACTGTTTGTGACACCCGCAGGGTTTCGCACAACAGGCGGGAGCGCTCCCGTCCGTCAGGGAATGATCGAAGATCAAGCCCTTCCCGTTGGGCGTGGCCTCGCTGTCGCTCGGCGGTTGTGCGGGTTTACAAGGGCCAGATAGAATTAGGTGTCGCTAGAAATCATCTCGGCCTGTTTTACGATCACCTCGGCCTGCTTGATCGAGGCAATGTCGATCAGGCGGCCTTTGTAAACCGCAGCACCCTGCCCTCCGGAGGTTGCGACCGCCATTGCGGCGATGATTTCGCGGGCCTCGGTGACTTGGGCTTTGGAGGGGGTGAATACCTCGTTTGCCAGCACGATTTGTTTGGGGTGGATGGCCCATTTTCCGACCATGCCCAGCGCGGCGGAACGGTGTGCTTGTGCCATGAAACCTGCATCGTCGGAAAAATCGCCGAACGGGCCGTCGACTGGTAGCAGGCCGTGGGTGCGGCAAGCGGCGACGATGGCCACGGTAACCGCGTGCCACGGGTCGCCCCAGTGTTTGTCGCCGTTTGGCGTGTGCATGTAATAGTTATCCTGTGTGCCACCGATGCCTGTCGTTTGCATGCCCATGGAGGCGGCGTAATCGGCGGCGCCAAGGCTCATCGCGACCATGCGCGGGCTGGAGGCGGCGATTTCTTCGATGTGGGAAAGGCCTGCGGCGGATTCGATTATTACCTCGAAGTTAATCGGTTTGGTCCGGCCTTTGGCGGCCTCAATCGAGCTTACCAATGCATCCACTGCATATATGTCGGCGGCACAGCCTACCTTGGGGATCATGAACTGATCGATGCGATCGCCTGCTTGCTCGAGGATTTCGACCACGTCGCGATACCAGAATTCGGTGTCCAGACCGTTGATACGAACCGAGAGGGTTTTGGTGCCCCAGTCGATTTCGTTGATGGCTTTGATGACGTTGGCGCGGGCCTCGTCTTTGTCGGCGGGGGCGACGGAATCTTCCAGATCCAGATTGACAACATCTGCGGCACTGGCGGCCATTTTCTCGAAAATCGCGGGGCGGGAGCCGGGGCCAAACAGTTGGCAGCGGTTCGGGCGGGCGGGAGATGCTGGTTGGACCTTGAAGCTCATGACGAGAATCCTTGCGGTAATGAAGTTACGTTTTCTTTGGGTATTTCATCACAATCTTGCGCGCCTATGTCAATGTTAAAATGCTGCACCTGCGAAATAGATTTACTTGACCTCGCCGCGATGCCCAAGCTCGCCCGCTTTGCTGGCCACGTAGATCACGTAAGAACTGGTGACGACGGCAAGAGCGGCGGACGCTAGCATCATGAACAGCAACGGCCATGCGCCGGTTTCAATTGTCAACATCGCGCCAGTGATCGCGGATAGGCCTGCGCCGCCACCGATCATCACTGCGCCACCCAACCCCGAGGCACTTCCGGCCAAATGCGGGCGAACGGATATGATACCCGCGTTGGCGTTTGGCAGGGTCATGCCGTTGCCGATGCCGACAAACATGATCGATCCGAAAAGCGAGAGCGGATGTTGTAAGCCGACCGACCACAAGACGACTACCAGCAGCATTCCGAACACGGCGACAATGCTGCCAAACAGCATCATTCTATTCATACCGATGACGTTGGAGTACCGTCCGGCAAGGAAATTACCGCCCATGTACCCCATGGAAATAAAGACGAAATACAGCCCCATTTGGGCGGGGTCGAGGCCAAGCAGCTCGATCGCGACGAAGGGTGCGCCGCCAAGGAAGGCGAAGAACGCGCCGGAGGCGAAGCCTGCGGACAGCGCATAGCCCCAGAACCGGCGGGAGCGGATGAGTTCAGGGTAGGCTTTGAACTGCGCTTTGAAGCTGGCGGACTTATTGGTGTTGGTTTCACCCAAATCGGCCCAGACCAGCCACAGGACCAGCGAGCCGAAAACCAGTACCAGCGTGAAGGAGCTTTGCCAGCCGAAATTCTGGTCCAGATAGCCGCCAAGCACAGGGCCGATCATTGGCACCAGCGACATGCCCATGGTGATGTAGCCGATCATGCTTGCGGCCTCCCATGGCTCCACCATGTCGCGCACGATGGCGCGGGACAGGACCATTCCGGCGGCAACCGTACCTTGGACAAGGCGGAAAAACAGAAAAACCTCGATATTGGGGGAAAAGATGCAACCGATTGTTGCCAATAGGAATATCGTTAGCCCGCCCAGCAAAACCGGCCTACGACCGAAGCGGTCTGACAGGGGGCCGATGATCAGTTGCAGCACCGCCATAACCCCGAAATAGGCCGAGATTGCCAACTGCATAACCCCGTAATCCGTATCAAAATAGGTTGTCATTCCGGGTAGCGACGGCAGGATTATATTCATATTCAACGCGGAAATGCTGGCGAGCAGCACAAGCGTAATTACATGTGGTGGAGTTGTCCGGTTCAGCCAAACGGCACCCTCGGACATTTTCTTTTTGGTCATTCGGCAACCCTATGCCGATTATTTGAAAGCGCAATCCGAAACGTCGGGTCGCGAGGCCATTTATTGCAAGTCAGCGAA